>Ga0068631_100081_pt1 | contig 30492 bp, 28 predicted proteins | sample InSIn5gowninarea_2_FD_77434 | JGI IMG/M metagenome (GOLD analysis project Ga0068631, IMG submission 77434) | Clean room microbial communities from NASA Spacecraft Assembly Facility at Jet Propulsion Laboratory, Pasadena, California, USA -... ...
AAGACAACGGGACAGATAGTCCGGTTGGCTCAACCCAATGCGTAGAGGAGTACGTTTCTGGGCTTATTTCATCCACCATGGCCTGACCTGAATGTCAACGTCGGAGCTTGAGCTTGCATTTCACCTTTCCCACAACTCCACTCCTAAAAGGCTCCCCCTGCATGCATCTTCATCAGTCTTGTGCCAGTCCCAGTACCTCAATTCCTGGTCAAACAGTCTACGACACTGGGACCTCCTGACAAATCCGTAATATAGGGTTAGGCTCTGGCTTCACTGCTTTCCAAGATTTTGCCGAAATAGCGTCCCCTGACACCAGCTTCGGCGCAGGCTCGCCCATCTCAGTCCACCACTACCTTCGCATGTCTACACCTGCCATAGTATCTTAAGCACCGCATATTGACTAACGGCTCTAATTAATCTTGAAGATAATGTTCATTCCTCCCGCACTTCTTCGTGAGAGTATTCTACAGTCTACCTAGTCTATATACAACACAGCTCGTGTTGGAGATCTTGACGGTTGACGCCTCTTGGCTTCGTACATCGTAAACTTCCCACCTACTCATCAGCGTTACTACTATAATTCCAGGGCACCGCTGACTTCTCTATACGCGTCTCTGCACCTAAAGGTCTCTTTTGAAATTCCACCATTAATCGGACATCATACCATGTATTCTACTCTACGTCATTTTTAGAAGATTCTCTTTATAGGCGATAAATAATGTCGTAAATGTATAGCGCGATACATACTTTAATGTTAGAAATGACCTTCGTCATGATTGTATACAATGAATGGATTCTTTCATTTCGTTGAGAGCAGCGAGACTACTGGGTATCTACCTAGGTAGGCACCCAAAACTTTAATCCACAACACCTGGAAGGTCACGTGCGTGAATTCGAAGTAGAGCAGAATGCAATCGCTTCAGCTATGCACTTCTAGTTCATCAATCGTCGAGCTAAAGATTTGAATGCCACCGTGGCATGTCAATGATTCCTTTGGAGTCTCGCGTTGTAAGACGACGACGCTCTCGTATGTCTTTGGCGTAAGGTAAGACCTTATGCTCAAACAGTTTAAGCAGCTCTGCTCGAGACGTATTTGACTTGTAGGTGATGTCACAAGCGCCGAGAATACTCCGCAGCTCAGGTATACGAATTTTTGTGTGGTCAGACCCCGCTTCAAACCACTTCAACTCGTCATCCGTTAGTCTCCAACCAAAGTCATCCGCACAAGGCCGTTGAGCACTAATTAGGCTTTGTGACTCTCCTTTGTTGACGCTGTCCCCCCAGTTAGAAATTCTTGGCAATAGGTATATCTGAACATGCAGTCGAACATCTCGGCCACCCTGCTTTAGAACTTCGACCAGGTCCGCTTTCCGGTCACCGCGTTTGGTGCTGGTAGTAAAGCGTTGGCCTAAATCACGTAATTGAACACACGTCAGATCTTCATAGCGTGGGGACTCGGTAAAGAGAGTTTTCAACCGTGCGATCTTTGTTTGCCGAGAGCCCTTCCTCAAAAGCCCAAGAACGGTCAGCAGGCATTCTAGTTGATCATCGCAATATTGCTCCACGTTCTCCAAGACCAGAATCTGTCCGAGAGAGGGCTCATGCTCTATTGAGGGATGCTCGTTCCCATGTGTTTGGACGCCATTATATTTGCTCTTGCCAATCATGATAGCTTTCAGCGGAAGCCGAGAAGACCCTTGAGTCCTTATGGTCCCTCTGTTGCAAGTGATGCCGTTGTAGTGGTTTATTACTCGATCAAAGGCGTTCCGTTGATTGTTATGATTGAAGCAATAGCTGTTGGATTAATAGAACTGTCCGATCCCTGAATCACCGGAAAGTGTCTCTTATAGAACTAGGATTTTCGAAAAAGCATACATAGGCGGCTGAAGTGAAGATGTCAGATCGATCGATGGTTTCCAATTCAGCACTTTCGTACTAGCTACTAAATATTAGGTACATGTTTGTGGCGTACGAATGGTGTTGGTACGTACGTAGCATTTCACTATAGATCTACCCTCTGATACAAATTGTGGAGATCATAAATCATAACAATAGGATGGTACAGTACGTACGCTACGGCCGAACAACTATCTACACTTCGCGAAAGCGAGGACGCAACACCAACTTTGTGAGGAACCAAACAAGGCGTTACAAAGCTGCAATGTGACTACAATTCTGTGCTGTTCGCGTGATTCTGTTCTTTTCCACCTCTTCGATGGCCCTCAAGTCTAACTATACGTCGCTCTGAAAACGTCCTCGGTATGGCCAGTCAACATAGAAGTCCTACGTGTCACAGTAAGAACAGACTTTACCGCTTCGAGCTCGGGGACTGGAGTCAACCACTCCAACCAGATATCCATGCCTCGCTTGTTCGCGAGTTCAGCAGCTCCTCCGGTGGCAGAAGTTGAGCATCGAGACACAATTATGTATGTGATCGTGTCTTTGTTTCGCCCAAGACTCTGTGACTACGTAGTTTTGAAAATTGTTTGATGCGGTCGAGTTTTATCCTCGTCTGGATCATATGTGCAAGTACAAACAAATTACTTGTGTTATATATTGACTAGAACATCCTAAGTTAGTGACCAGTAGATTATTAAGTATCTCTGCTACACACGTTGGCTAATCTGTACGCAGGAAAATGAAGAAAAATTCATATTTACGAGCTTGGTGGAAAGGGGGGTCGGCTGACGCTGATGTGTAACATGCCCAGATCACTAGACGTAATGGGCAACGTTTGATTCGAGGTATGAACAGATTGATATGCGATAGTTCTGGATCAAACGTTTCTGCGCATGCTCATCAACCAATACAGGGGGATGTGATGTGTACGACTTTGTTCGCGTGTGTTGTAAAGATTACGACCACCTGAACACCTACTGTATGTGTCGTTGAGGCAATCGCGTTGCGAACTCACAACACCATTGTGGTTTACTGTAGACTATTAACACTCCTAATTTCCAATTCTTAACCCCTCGAGAGTGAGTCAAGGCCTAAGTGTTGAAGATAAGCACCAGTGTCCGAGTTACTGTATCAGCGGCGCTCCTCTGAACACACAATTCTCTACAACCAGAGCTTATATCTGAAGTATCGATATATTGACATACCTCTCTTTCTCAAACCGAGCGAACCTCTCTTACATCTTAGACACTTCGATAAGTCGAGCTGCTGAAGATAATGTAGAGACATTTCATATGCACAAGATTATCTACCCTTAAGTACCCTCTTCGGATTGCTTCATCAGAGAAGGCCATTGTTGCTCCACACGTGGTTAAAGTACAAGCACATAGATACACTGTCAGTGTTTGTGCATTTACTAAGAATGAGGACGCCTGTTCACACCAATGACTTCTCAGCTAGTCAATTATCGAAATCACTGGAAGAACAAGACTTGCAAAAGTCGGTGGTGTCCATTTGTAATTGAATTTGTTCGTACTGTCCTCGGCCCAGCTGCGAGCTTCTCCAAAGCGGGTTTTGGAGCCAAAACAGCGACTGGTTCTGGTCGGAAACGACAGCTCGTTGGAAGGTCGATCATGAAACAGGTCATGTGTATGGTGGCTCGGCAGAACCAGTGTTCGATACATGGGATTTCGAAAAAGATATACTATTATGTTCACATTGATATACGTCTCCCCGAGTTTGCCTGAGCCAAATGCAACAATGATGGAACGATATGGCAAGCGATCGAGTATCAAGTACGACGATCTGGATTGACGGATCAAAGAAGTTTACCAAGGTGCTTCATATGGTCGAAATAGTGGGAAAGCCAGGGTTGTGTACATCGATGTTCGCACTAGATACAGATCTTTGAGCTTGGGCTATACCTTTATCTCCGGGAGCGGACGGTGACGATTCGAAACGTCGTCAGAGTCTAGCATAGATACGCACGAGACAAAGGTACAAAGGTCCCGACCGGACGTATGTTCTAAGGTCTACCTGTGAGTAGGGGGGTGCCAACATCCTTCATGAGAGCCAACCCAGCTCGCAGAACTGATGAGTCAGATCATAGAAGACAATGCAGACTTAGAGCGTGTAGAGGCCACAGAAGAGTCCGAGAAAATAGAAAGGGACGACGCCGGTCCTGACACAATTAACAGATGTATATGACTATCATATAAACCACCCCAGAACAATTCGGTCTACCGAGTCACCCAAGAAAGGCTGCGAATCCCAGTCCACCAAATTCACAGGAGACACAATGGATGGTGAAGCAGACGACGGTGTAACAATATCAAGATCTACACCACGCTTCGTATTTCGTGTCCAAAGGGAGCTGTAAGATTACTCGACTCTGATAATGAAGCCTACTCCTGGCAGAGCCAGCAATACGCCTAGAACCAAGCGAGCGAGACACTTCTAGCTTTTGAGAGCACGATATCACTGGCAAGGGTAAAGAGACTGATCGCGCCGCCGAGAATGAAAAGACATGATATACCGAGCTTGGAATTGCTAAGGATGTCGCCTAGAGCTTGAAGAGTACTACTAAATCGAAACATGACAACTTATCCTTTCATCCTCGTCCCCTTGCGAAAAGCAGAGGATGTTCAGTGAACGCAGCATTGCTAGCGAACTGTTCGACGATATCCCGTGTATACAAGACCGCAAATAGAAAGATCCGCTTACACCAAGTATAAGTTGCTATTGGCCGACCAGGAAGGGATACGGAAGGGAATGAGAACCGAATCCAGAGCAAATCATTCAGCGCTCGAATGATACGTCACGAATCGTGAGCGGACTTGTGAACCAAGAGAAGTTACTAGTTTGCGGAATCGAGCTCTATTGACTCAGCAGCAGCAAATATAAAGGTAAACATTAATCATAGATGCGCAACGATAACACATTAATTACGATTTTCTAAGCTTTTGGGATGTGCGACGATGGTCTTGACTAAACTTAATTTGTTCACCAGTGGCCGTAATTGTTCAAGCAGGTGAAACAATGTGATCTTAGTTTAGTCAAGACAAACGTATATACATTTTGCAAATATTTTCAAGGCGCAAAGTGTGTCGACGACGGACCCGTCTACACGAGTGCGTTCTCGGTTAAATCGAGTGAGCAGATCAGCCAACACCTTGAGAACGACAAAAAAACATTCGTTGCCGGTCCTTCTACGAAATTGAAGATCCTGGAAAGTCACTCTGTCTCAAAGAAGGACAACATTGTAAATTTGTTCCAGAGAAGCCCAAACAAGAGCTGCAGGTGTCACGGTGGATGGTCAATATGAGAAACGAAAATACCCAGATCCTTCTAGCGGGGTGTCCGAACAATTTGTTGAACGAAGGCTAAACCTTTATCGCCGTTCGCAATAATGGCTTCGGTTCCTCATAAAGAAGACGGAACAATAGCGCGGGCAATAAACTGGCCAGTTCGGCAAATTAGCGTTAGAAAATGAAAACAGTACATAACAGTATTGCGTATGGAGATAGCAGGCAAGTCTGAGCTATATACGACGATAATGCTACAATTTACAGACCCTGGAGTTTCAAGTATACCTTCAATTCCAGACGATGATGATGACGACGACTACTTCGAAGCTGACCTGGGCTCCGATTCAGATCTATGCAAGACAAGAGTACCCAAATCACGCTGCAAAGGACATATTACAGACTCACCCTTATTGGGACAAACATCAGTAACTGCAACCCCTTAACGCCTCCACATCTTAAAATAGACTCCGCCGACAAAGACTCAGCATCGGATCCTATCACGTTAAGAACCCCACGGTGCTGGATCGGTTCGCGATATATTAGATAGGGACACAACCCACGAACAACTATCAGCCGCGCTAAATTCAAGAGTAAAAAGACAGAACGTAGGGAATACTCCATTAAGAAGCATTCGACTTGCTCCATCTATCACGAAAACGCTACGATTAATCCAGCCTACCGTCCCGAGATTTTTCCAACGAGACATTTGAGCTGGAGCTCTTTGCGCAATGTGAAATCCGCTGATGCTGCAGAAACTGTGACACAATACGCAACTTTACTCACGGTACAATAAGGTATTGGACAGCTCCAGCAGTAGCACCAAACATCAAAGCTGCATCTATAGGGCAGTAACGCACACAGAATAAGGCAGCGGAACGGCATTTGGAAGCAGCGAAAGAACGCTAGACACCCACGTGAATATTGAACACGACCTTCAGACAGCACAACACCACTTCAATTGTAGACGTATGAGGTCGTACTTCCACACAACAGGATCAAAATAAACTAGACCGGTTCCATGTTAGCGCCGCAGGAACCTTTGGCGCCTGTCAAGGCTTGCTCGACTTGATAGACCCAAATCAACGTCCGTAAGTTATCGTCACTCGTATATCGACTATCTATAGCTTAGCTTGTAGGTGTTCCGCTATATCTCAGTAACTTGCTCTTGTTTTTCACCAACACATCAAATGTAGTGATCACCTTCTTGTGATTGCCATAGTTTATCGAGCTTAGATTCTACTTGGGTATCCATGACTCCCCCAGTATTGCTGTCAAACAGTGTCTACTTGAGTTTCCCAATATTTAAAGTCGTCTGCTACAAGCTCGGTACTACTTTATTTCTGATGCAGAGACCCCATGACCTGCGACTGATCAGTCTAATGAGAAAGCGTGTGGTTAGAGGTGCGCCGCGTGACCGCGCCTCGACTTACGTAGCGATGGCCTAGAAGAAAAACAATAGATCCCGTGCTAATGATGAAAGACCATCCGTTGACGATGACGACTCCGATCTAAATGGAGATTGCGTTAGTATTTCTTCTTAGAGTTCGTGTGTGAGCTCCTCACTGTCGTAAAACACTGGTAGGTGGGGTCAGGTTGGAAGAAACACCACCAGCGTGCTGGCCATAACATCCACAGGAACATGAATCCAACAAGCACTCCAGCCTCCAGAATGTTTGATGCCAGCATGCGTCTACAGTGGCGTATCAATCGATAAGCACTGGTCGCGACAGCAACGCCACTCAGGGTCATAGTCGTATACGTAGCCTCCTTATGGGCGCTCCAGTATCCCCATCGCCAAGCTAGGACCAGAGCAACCAGAGTTGCTACATGCATACCAGTGCGAAGGCATTCTAGACCACGGGGAAAGTCGCAGGGAACGTACGATGATGTTTCAGGTGACATGATTTGTCCTACTTGAACAACACAGGAGAGCGAAATCGGCGGGATGTAGTCTCACCCTTGTATTGATTTCGCTGCGGTGACCTCCCCCGATCGAAGTCACAGTAGAATGTCAGTGGTACAGTTGTTTCCAGAAAGTATGGTCGTTTTGTTCTCTGCACCAGGGTAGTGAGTACCTAGTGTTTCGAATAGAGCAAGGTGGCTTCCGCTCGTAGACTTTCGTCAATGTCACACACTGAGCCTGAGCCCCTCACAAAAATGCAACTGGGATGATCGTACTGCGACAAAGTCTGGGTACGCATGTCCGAATGGTCGTAAAATACTAAGCCGTTATTATATTTGTCTAGCAATGAACCTGGCCATTCTCTGCGTGGTATGCTGGGATCCTGCTTCCAGGCCCCATCCTCGAGGACATAAACCGCAATGCTGTCACTGAAAGCTTGAGACACAGGGAGCTGTGGCGGTCGCTCGGTTGTTTCTGAATCTGGCCAAACCTCCGAAATGGAATAAACGCTATCCGAGAGTGAGGCGACGGTGTCAACAGTACTGATGCTCGAGCTCGCTGCTTTAATGGAACCCCACTTGTCTTCCAAATTATTGGCTCGAACTTGCGTTTCTGAATATTGTAGCTGATGGGTTGGCCATACTATGTCTCCAGTTATCAGCGAAGGGGCTACTTCATCGCTGACTAAGTTATTCGAAAACTCATCGTGCCAAGGGGTAAGAGCCATGGGCAAATAGTCGAAGCGGGTAGGCACCGTTGGCGGATAGGCGCACGGATGAGGATCAGACTCTATTGCTACAAGTCCCGGGTCTTCGTTCTTCGATGCAATTTGCCTGTCCGACCGCGGGTAGCAGGGCTCCTGTGGTAGACTTGTTGCGGACGTCGCCCACCCTGGCTCGAAACCTTGCTTGAGAAATGCACGGATCTTGGACTCGCGAACCGTGTTCGGACCAAGCACCATGGGTGGACAGAAAGATCCAGCCTGCCGCCATTGGCGTCGACGCTCTATCCATTTCTCATCTGGACGACCTTCACGAAGCTTGAGTGGCTCATCCTCCAGCTGTTCCTCCCCGGTCGGTATTTCTGCCGTCGTGGAATCCTCCACCTTATTGTTAGTCAATTTGTCGGTATAGGTTTCAATGACACGAGACCGCCAGCCCTGCTCTCTGGCGTGATAGGCTAGTCTACTCCATACATGGCTGATCGGATCCTTTCTCGGTGCGTAGAGGATAACGCCCGGATCGACCGATTCAACGTGGTCAAGTGCGAATGCCAACATTGGAGAGAGCGCTGTCAACGACCTTCCCCTCATCAGGTCGACAGCATTGCATTCTGCCAGCTGTGCCACACATTTCGCAGCTGGACACATGACTTTCCAGTCTTGCACGAGGCAAGAGAGGTCGATAATAAGATGGGACAGATCATATAGGTTTTGCTGGATCTGTTCTTGCTCCCTCGAGTCGAACTTGGAAAAAATCACACCTCCCCGAAACAATGTGTCTATATGGCTCCGGTCGTTCAAAGACAAGCCAGGAGCACGCAGCCGTAACTCCTCAATGGTCTCGTGCTCGAGACGAGATCGAGGATTTTTTTCAATCCCCTGGAGCACGAAAGTCCAGATCTGGTCAATATGCTCAAGGTAGTTCTCAATAAGCTGCACATGTTAATTGGTGTCAGTGTTCTCAGTCGTTGAATCTCGAGACTTACTGGTTCCCACTTCATGTCCAGCATCTTCTTTAAATTGCCGATCGGGAAATCTAAGAGAAGCGCATCACAATCAAGGAATCGATCAAAGGCTTGCAGTAGATTAGGCTGCCGGCTCAGAAGAATCATGCCACGTCGACCGTCTAGTGGTACGCCTTCACGCTTCAAGAAGATGTTAACTTCATTCCTACCAGATACGTCTTTACGACTGGAAAGGCTGGCTTGAATCATGATATTCCGCATCGCTTTGTAAATAAATCGTTCCTGCAGACCCTGATAGATCCCCGAGCTTGTACGACGAGGCATAGCTGCTTTAAATTGAACGAAAATGAATGATTAGATCTCGCAGGGTAAGAATCAAGTTGGAAAACCACGACAACCACGGAGGTGACTGCTAAACGTTTGATGTCGATCTTTATTGCAAAAATATGAAGGCGACTTGGATGGGCGCGATTGAGGGCAGGGATCAATTCTGGTGTTATTTCCGGACATACATCAAATCGACCACTTAGACCACAAAGCTTCAGCACTTTCCTACAATCCTGGGCTTCGGATACGAGACGCTATACAAAACCCTCACGAAGTTTGTTTTTGTTTTTCGAAAGCGACATGAAGACGCGACCGAGATGCAACCTCACTGGGCTTTTTGTAACGACTACTGCCGGATCATATAACAGCGACTCGTTCAGCGGTTTCCAGTTCCATCATCTCTAAGTGCGGAATATGGTAGCTCCTGTCAACTACGTCGAACAGTCATATTTACACAGAGGTTTCTAAAATGCCTCATCAGACGTGTGCACACACCACGTGGTTCGTGGTCGAAAAGTCAACACCCCGTGACTCGCGACTATGTATGACCGATCGATTTCAGAGGCTACGTGAACACTTAACAATTATCAATCCTAAACGCCAGAGTTGCATACCAGGCATCTGGCTGTTCCTAGGACGACATTCTCGAGCCTATGGAGCCCGCTCTATGTTCGGCCAGCGATGCAGCGGTAAGCCTCAACTGGGTTCCACTATTGAGCTGTACCTGCCTGCCCGTCGCGCTTTCTCTGATCATCCAGTCCTCCTCGCTCAAGGTGATCTTGCCCCGTCACAGTGGACGGATTATGATTTCGACGACTGCCATCAAGTAAGGACGAAGCGAATCGACCTCGGTGCTGAAGACAGCGATAGCACCCCAATGGATCTGTTATACGGTGGGTTCTTGGCAAATTATTGCGAGGTGTGTTGTGTGTTTTGCGCCAATTATGACGAGCAAAGTGCGCTGGACCGTCTGGTCTGCTGGCTTCGGATAGGAGCCGTGAATACGACATCATACATGGCTCGGCCTCATCTGCTGCTAATCACTGACGAAAAGACATCAAGGTTGTCGCGAGACTTCGTCGTACAGTACTTAGCAGAACGAAGTAGCCATGAATACACGATCATGTTTAGTGGTATCACTGTGATTGCTGTGAGACATGAGGATGTCTCAATGTTTCCAGCAACATATACATCTGTGGAAGGTCCAATAGCCAATGCAGCACGACATAGCCGGCAACTGCGGCAGTCCATGTACTTAAATTTCACCATGCCATCCCTTTCAAGCCTGTGGCAACTTCATATAACTCATCTTCAAGCAACGTCGATGGCAAAATTTGACGTAGCGCGAGCCCTGCGACCACAGCGACCTGTGTCACCAGAATTGTCATGGCACATCACCTCGCTCCTGCAATTGTACAAGTCCGAGACTATGTTACGAACTGACGTACGACTGCTCGGCACCATCTTGTTTAAAGATCACGCGGTTGCCACCATACACCGTAAGTCCACGCTTACTGAGCTTCATCGTGGATACCCGCAAGGTTGCTGCTTGCCAACGCTCTGTCGTTATCGGTGGCACATGCACGGTGTAAGGATTCAGCGGCTAACAAGTGTGTACAGGGCTCCCTCCCACTATTGCTTTTGCTTCCCTCTATGCAGAAGGTTGTGAAGCAGCTTTGATCAGTCAATCGATGCACTTCCACTTGAGTCCGGCGGCTATACATAGTGTGTTATGCGAAATTCGACAGGGGTTTGTCTTGGCAGATCAACTCTTTGACCAAGAAGGTCTCTCTGCAGTACGAGATACTTTAGTCGACGAATGGCGAGCGCTACCGTGCCGATGGTCTCGTATATTCAGCGCGAAGACTTGTCTCTCCTGTTTGAGTCGGCGACCCCCTATTCTACTTCGTTGTGGTCATAGATGTTGCCATGACTGTGTTCGTTTCTTCGCCTCCCCAGTGGACCAAGAACACCAACGATTTCACTTGAACGCTTGCATGCTCTGTGGCGAACAAACAGAGATGGGTGTTATCACCCTAAGACGACGATTTCGACGCATACTTCAGATCGATGGGGGAGGAGTTGGTGGCATCATTCCATTGCAATTTTTATCAGAACTCGAGTCGTTCATAGAAGTGCCTGGGTTGCTGCATCATTTTTTCGATTATGCGATTGGAACTAGCTCAGGTATGTGGCCCACTTTGATCGGTAACGCCTGTGACCCATGAAGTTGTCACACTAGTGTGAGAAACGTGGTTCGAATTGCCAGCTAACGAATGGTAAGGTGGTGCTGATGTCTTGGCCTTGTTCGTCCTTGGGTGGAACACTCGCCAATGCTGTGAGTTTTTCGCATCTTGGGCAAAGGAAGCTTTCTGTCCGCGTGACACAGTCGAAATTCCGGGCTTTGCCAAGTTTCACCGTTGGATTTCAGCATACCTGGCAGATAGCCTATACGCGGCCAGTGGTATTGATGGGGCACTGTCACGATGTTTTGGAACAAACACATCAATTGACGATGGGCGCTCTTCCGCGACTGCATATGGTACTTGTGTTGCTGTAACGGCAGCCACAGTGCCGTCGGCGGAGCCATATCTAATCACCAATTACAACGGCATCGGACGTCGCTTAGAAACCTGCGGTAAGATTGGAATCGCCGGTGAAAGGTCGAAGAGCCACATACTAAATTTTACAGCCTATAGTGTGGTTCACGCTCCATCTCATCCGCGGAAGCTTAGACTGTGGGAAAGGTATGAAAGCATGTCGCTGCTACGTAATCACTGAAGGTACGCCGGTAGAAGAAAAGTGACTAACATGCCAATAGTGCTCGATGTACCACCGCGGCCCCATGGTACGTGAAGCGAGTGTGCTATGACAGCAGTGATGTCGGGTATTGACCACTGATTAGGTACCTCCCCACGCATCTCCTGTCCGATGTCAACCTTGAATATCAAGACGGTGCTGTATGGTGCAATGGACCCATACAGCCGGCACTTCAAGAGGGCCGTACGCTCGAGATGGAGCTTCAACCCGGCGCCTTCGAGATCGAGAGCTGGGAGCCGTCATTCGTACTGACGATTGGAACCGGTCGCAGCATGTCTCAAGAGATCGAGGACCGCTCGGGATACTCATGGATACATTGCTGCATCCACCGGCTGCGCCGGCGATTGATCGGCCGCTCTTTTAGCGTTGCTCGTCGGTACACCAGTGGACATCGCTTTTGGACCGAGTTTGCCTCGCAGAATCCGTCTCTCATTAGAGACAAGCGAGTGTGGCGATTCGATCCATTCAAACTGCCCAATTTGTCCGGACTAGCTAACACAGAGGCTATACCTGCCCTCATTGAGCTCACAAATACGAGCTTCTCACAGTGGCCCGACAAGGGCAACATTACACGCGCTCTGATTAGTAACATGTTTAGCTTTAGTCTGATCGATATTCCAACTTATGCTCATGGTCGTGTTATGGTACGTGGTCGAGTAGCCAGCACTTGGCCGCCCCCCATACCGGGCGCAGATGAAGATCTGGAGAAGTTCGAGGTATGGTCCCGTCGTGTAGACTGCGAGCAACTGCAGGTATTCGTGGCTGGGCAATATGTTGGAACGATCCGTCCCGACCATCGGGGTCACTGTCAATGTCCGGTAACTCTTGAGCTCACCGGACTGTCCGAACTCTTTACTATCAAGCTACGGGCAGGAATTCACGAACCGTCCTCGATCAATGGTTCTCCGTACAGGGTTGAGGAGCTGATGCAACATCAAGGCATGCCGCTCGGGTTTCTACCCATTGAGGGCAACTTCAACACGCGATATTCTGACAGACGTGAGAGACCGGGATCCAAGCGAATACGTCTAAGGTGAAAAAGGTCTTCGAACACACTATAATCCATCCTTGAGTAGTGCCATTAGTAACTAATATTGAAGGCCAAACTAGAAGTTTCTCCACGACTACTACTTGTGTATAACATCGCGTCTCGGGATTTGTAACGACGTGAGAATAACATCTCAGTTGATAGGGATAGATTGATACCTTCCCATCGATAGCAAATATAGATGACTAGAAGTGTTAGGATACGGCGGAAAGAAGGATGACCCTTCGTCACAGGAGATCTAATATACTATTAAACCTATTGATCACAGTTCCTGGCCTTCTTATAAACTATGATTAGTGTTATTTATATGGTCAACGAAGCAAGAGAGCAGAATTATAAGACGCTATCATGTATGCTTTACAGGACTAAAGTAGTATAGAACTTGTTTGACCTATTGATGAAACTATAAACACCTAGCAATACTATAGTATAGCTCTGATAAACGATACGAAGTGTTAAGAAGCCGGCGGCACCAAATAGTCTAGTAGACAAACATGAAAACCCCATTTCACCTATGTCTTGTTTCATAAGCATTGCACTCTGCAGATTGTCAGACTCGGCTGCATGCGTTGCTGTGCATCAAAGGTAACGACCTCTTTACTACTCGGATGGCCACTCGAACAAGGATGAGATCCCGAGACTATGTCCAATGGCGTGCCGTGCTGCGCGGCAAAGCATTGCCACCAAGCCTGTACACTCATGAACAACTCCCGAACCCACTTCTTTGCAAGGAATAGCATTGTAGTTGTTTTTAGCCTCAAGACCGAACGTTCTAAATGGCTTTCACGATTTCGTACCTGCAGTAGTCCTTCAACCAAATCATACCATTAGGCTTAACACTTGCGTCTAGCGTCCTTGAAGATACAATTCCTGTTCTACCGTGCGGTGCTTAGTATCCACATTACGTGTAGCTAAGCTGAAAGAGAGTGAAGAGGGACTTTGCTACTGTCGCCAACATCTCATGACCCTAGGATAATATACGTGATCTACCTTGATTGGCCGACCAAAAAAGGAGCCAACCCTAACCCTTGAAGCGTAAATTTCGGGTTGCTGTGTGGTGCCAATCAGGAATACACACGTGGTAATGGTCTACACGAGATTTCCATATCTTCATAGTGCAACATGAGAGTCCATCGAGGCTCACCTCGACGAAATTACGACCGTATCAAGCCCCTAACGCTTATTTAGAGAGCAGGGTACGAACTCGAAAGTCTAAACGTGCAAAACTTTTAATAACGATGGTTTCAGTGTGAGTTTGAACGGAATGGGAAGCCAGTAACAGACTTGTCGAAGTTTTCGTTCCATGATCGTACAGTAGCAGACAACATCTGTGATCGATCAAACCAGTAGCGAGCATGGACAACTTCGATCTGCTATTAGTCAAAAGCCGTTGGTCCCATGCAAACACCCGTCCATGTATAGGGACAGAGGCTGGCGAACAAGAGAATACAAGTTTGGATTGTACTCGAGGCTGAAGCAAGAGACTACATGGAAAGCGTCTTGAGCTGTAGGATATCTTCACTCCGAGCCATGAAGAATTAATGATGACCACGATGGCTGATGGCGGCTGGGACACTTTGGGCTTTATTCGGCTGGGTGTGGAGAGCTGCACAACGAGCAATGGTCGGGTCTTTCTTTGGGCTATTCGAGAGACGGAATCTTGGGTTGAAAGTGTTTCAGAGTTAGGCTTACCCCCTTTATGTTCGACCAGGTCAAGACAGTCGGGTCGTTTTGTTTGGGCAACTGGCTAGCTTCTTCAAGTACCTATTTCTTGGCAAGCCCAATGAATCTTGGTCGTTATTCTGAGTTAATAAATAGTTATCTTCAAGCTCCGGATAATATGACTGAGTATTTTTCACCAAATCCCGACCGTCCAAATCAACTCAATCAAGTCTGCAACTACGTACTTACATGAACATCCAGTCTACTCAATAACTCCACAGCATATTGACTCTCGATCCGTGGACTACACCAACCGGAAGACACATGTCACATCGTGGGGTCCGGTGTTATTCCAAACGGTAGTTGTGATTGAAATGCTACAGTCATGTGCGAAATCGAAGTCCTGTTGGACGTGCACAGATTTATTTAGAGATAGTGGAGTTCTATCCACAATGGCCCACGCTTTTCGACTTCGGGTTAAGCTTTGGACTCTGGCACTTGTCCAATGAGCTCCTAGTCTGTTTCCTACAAGGAAACTAGGTGTAACGCATAGAATAACATTGTGTCATTTGAAGTGGATTTATCTTCCCGAGCCTACGCTTAATCGGAGAAATCCCTCTCCAAAGCGAATGTTCGATCCTTCGTCTTCAGCGTGTACTGTATGCTCCAGCTCCCCATTCAACATGCTTTCAATTTCTCAACCTGCCCTCCCGCATGAGCATGGCATAGCTCGTTAGGTTGGATAGTCTCTAGCAGATTTATCTCCAGGATATGCTATCACACCTGCATGACAACTCGGCCTCACGTTGGCTCGAGACGAAGCTTCGAACTCGATAATTACAGCACCCATGTCATTGGTCCTATTTGATTCAGCTAGCCGCCTCAAGCCCACCACAACCACCACAGCGAAGGACGAAATGCCAAGTGTCGTCCATTGCCGTCAAAGCCACGTCACAGTTGTGAGATGCGATGCCTACGCCTCCTGCGATATCGAGATATGGTGAAGAGCTATCCATTGTTGCCATCATCATATCGGGCAACTGAGCACAAAGCCACATGGTGGGTATGGAACCGCGGGGAATGTCCGCATTCGTGGCTTGTGCTGCAGAGTGCACATGCGAAGCACCTCGACAACGCCGGACAACCTGATACCTCTCCCGAGCGCATGGGGACGAACTGTCGATCGACCCGTCTCAATGGCGACTCCGGCTTGCACCGCTCTCAACTGGTCGCCAGAGTTCTCCATAGACGATTGCAGTAGTGCATATAATCATGGTGGAACACCCTCTGTCGCAGACAAGCGTCACAATGTTTGGATGCCCCAACTGGAAGAGGGATTTCAGAGTTACCGCCTTGTTGTTCGTAGTGGTGAAAGCAGTGCTGCCGAGAATGCGAGTATCTACAATATAGATCTTCTGTGTAGGACGTACGTACAACATAAGGATTGATATGCATCCATTTCGACCAAGTCTGGTTCATTCCAAGTCGGAATACAAAGAAGGTGGCTTAGCTGGATGATACGAGATGTCATCACGAAATGCTAGAAGTGATATCTCGCAATCAACAATCTCAAGTATGTTTCGACGGCACGACACTATGGAAAGTGCCGCGCCAAACAGTCGTTGCAGCAGAATTCCCCGTTTTCTGAGCGCTCACGCCCTGTTCGAACAAAGTGGCCGGTGCAGTTATTGTACGCTTGTCTGCATCTATCGTAGTGCACAACACGCTCCAATGCAGTAGGATTACTTATCGTTTATATATAATATAATACTTATCCGATAACGCTTTACTAGTTAAACTGAATGCGACACTTTTCGTTTATCGCCATGCGTATGTGTAGAGTAGTTGTGGATTGAAGTGTAGGTGGTGAGATGGAGTAGAAAAGTGCAGTCTTGGCGCGCAGGTGCGCCGGCTACTTCGCTCGAACAGGGCGTGACGCTTAGTGTTCGAGCAAACAGTGTAAACAAAATTGTTCTCTCCAAACATTCTGGCTTAGTACATACATGGGGGCATACTGCATCACTTGGTCACTTGCGTCTCAGTCAGACTAACAAACTTTGCAGACACTACAATCCCAACTATTCGGCGAGAACAACCCTCTGTCCACCAGTGAAGATGGTTCTTGACAAGATTGTCATGCTGGCAAGAGGCGCCGCCGGACCTGGCGTGTAATCCTTCCAGTGGATGTCAAGATCGTTGACTAATGAGTCGAACTACAGCTACTGGTGTCGCTACAGGTAGTATCGTGAGCGTGAATGTATTGGCAGCTCTTGGATTTGGTGCCGCTGGTGTAAAAGCAGGCATGTACATCCTTGGTTCTAACAAAATCTCATTCTAAGCCTTTCTTGGTTAGGCACAATGGCGGCTGGAATTCAGTCGGTGGTCTATGGCGCTGCTGTACCAGCTGAGGGTTGGTTCGCAGCTGCGACTAGCTGGGTGCCACAGGAGCCATGGCCACCCCTATAGGTGTTGCAGGTGCCGTGGTTGGAGGTGCGGCTTATTTCTTATGTACCCGAGGCTGAAGAGGAAAGTGTTCCAATTGAGAAACTACATCAATCCATGAAACGGCCGACAGTGATGTTCATACACTAGTATACAGGAACCTGCCCGTTCCACCAACCCTGAAGTCTTAAGCTAGCGAGGTATCCCAACTCAGTAGATCCGTCTGATTTTATCTCATCTTGGTCGAGATCCTCAAGGATTCGATCGATATGACGACCAGCAGCACTCAAATGAAGTATATGTGCAATGGCGCTGTGAACGGCCAGTAGTCGCGAGGAGGGAGGATCGATCGTTCGAGTGTCGGTGAGGTAAAGCGTACGGTCAACGGGGAAAAGACGAGGTCGCAATATGCCAGTACGAGTGGAGTCGATTCGGTACGTGTGTGGCTCGTTGTCTTGTGGCTCAAAGATGACTTCGAAGTTACCGAAGAGTTGATGGAAGTCATGCGTCAACGTGATGGCATTGCGAGGGCGATCGATGTCGCCGCCCTCGATCAAATGAACCACTCCATCGTCAAACATGTTCAGGATGGCAAGCGCTGTCCTCTTCGAGTCGTCCTGCAGAGATCAATTGGTCAATGATTAACCAGGTAAGTTTGAATGTCAATGAATTGAGGCGGCAGTAGTAGCACGTGGATAAGTCAACGTACCAGCTCTCGCTTTCCACTCTGGACAGTCATCAACGAATGAGGTAGCATATGTGCTACGTCTAGTGGAGCGAATGTTCCGGCCTCATCTTTTAAATGTTTCCCATCATCATCTTGTGCTTGCTCTTCACCGTCTCGGTCAACGCGCCTCGTTGCCTCGACGTCATCAAACGTGCGAGATATCACTCACCGGTGACGATCGCGTATCAGACATTCCTTTCTTAAAGTGGCTACACGTTGGGTGGTCCCAACGGCGGGTGATTGAGTGCTCTGGATTTCGGACCATGTAGCAGGTGAGGGTTGTGGCGTCTTCTTTGTGGCAGCCTTTACTGCGTAGCTCGTCCTTAGCAAACGTACAATATCAAAAGCGCCTATAGGCGGTCTTACAGGGCAAAAAGAAGTTCTTGATGAGGATATCTGCAAATGCAGTCAATTGTGGTTTAGAGACGCAGATGTGCCGCAGTTCCTCCATCGAGACATCCACCGGCATCTGCATGTGCTGGAAGAAGAACTGTAAGAATTTATCCTTGGAAGTTTGTGAGAGAGCATATTCGTAAGTAAGCCGGATCAGTGTGATTGGTTTGTACGACCCATCATTAGGTTGGGTGAATTCGTGAGTTTCAATAAGAGTTTGAAAGTTACGTTGTGCTTGGGCTCTTTTCTGGGGTTCCAGCCGCTGATCTGATTCGAATATGTCAAAAACGCCTTCAAGCGACGTTTGGTGGCGGTGGTGAGGTAAGGCCATCGATATCTAGCGATGGGATTGTTGAGATAGGCCTAGGTAAAACCCTCAAACAGGGCGCAGCACGTGGTTGTCAGGTAAGCGCGTTTGCAGCTTCGGCGTTTACATAATAAGTGGCTCGAAATAGCTTGTTCAAATGACCAGAATAGCCGCCATTCGAATACTGTATGAAAGATACGACATAATACGACTTTTCCAAGCTGGCTTCTAATTGGCCGTGACATTTGATCCAAGCTTGACTATATGTGGGAAAGCGCAATCCACTGTGGATGCACTTTGATCATTTTTGAAGAGAATAGATATGCTCAACAGGACTTCGATTTCGCACATGACTGCACGTGCTGAAAGATACTCTCGCCTTCCATGCCCATAGCTTCGATCGGATGACCTTCAGTAAGAGCGTGAAACCTCCAGTCTAGACGACTTGGAACAACTATCAAACATTTTAGGGCCAGCTTCAAGGGTCACCGATTGCTATACAGTTGTGAAGGAAGGATGATTGTTACATCTCGTTTCCAGAACAAACATTAGAAAGTCGAGACGAGCACCGCCATCTCAATATTTTCAGCAGTAAAGGGCAAGTCTCAGATTATAGTTTGAATACTCACGCTAATTATAGTAAAATTGAGGTTACGTACGGATGTACATTTTTGTGGACCGTTGATGGATACCATTATAAAGGCGAATTTGGGTGAGCCCTATAGACCCAAACACAAGTACTATACAGATTTAAAGACGTACATGACGATATCAGCAGAGCGGCGAACCTTCACCAAAAGAGCATGACTAGTCGGTGAAGTAGGGAACCGATCTAGTTTTTCCTTCGCGAGCACTTCGGTACCGTCAGGTAATTATGCATTGTATGAGGTATATATATGTATAGATAGTCGATCCCCAACAAGGTCAGTATCCGGAGTGCTATAAGGGCACATCTAGAGGTAATATTCTTAGTTGAAGAGATTCAACTTTTCTTCGTTGGGTTCAGAAGCGGCGACCCCATCTGTTCGGTAAAGACATTAGGAGGCTCGTCTGCCATGATATGATCGACGGAGTAGGTCGTAGACTGAAGACCGCAGGCTATTTATCCACCTGTGTCTTTCCTCGAAAGGGCTTCCGGAGGACACACTTGATGCAAGAAGTGCAGTGCAGTGGGTTGACGAGTTCAGTCAAGAAGAGATACTTTTCATTCATGATCCAAGCTGATACCTGTGTCGTTGAACAGTCGGACACTAAGCTTATCACCTCAAAGGAGCGAGAATGGTCATTACTGGGCCGTGGCATACGACCTGATAGTCCACATGTCAACGTACTACATTGAAAGGGGGGAGAGACATCGCTCGGTTGTCAAGAACAGAATTTCGGCGGAACATGCACTGGTCTGTACATATAGAAATTTAAGTGCCCAGCTCTATACATACAGTACAGTTCGCTCTATCTTTAAACCCTTAACCTTGCTTATGTGTGAGGATGTATTTTCATCCTTGTCAGACTGCTGTAGCGGCGGTAGTTGTAGCTGTGCGGCCTTGGATCAATCGTTTAAGGACGTGTGCCCTCGAGCTCCAACTTCGAGTGCCCATGGTATCCAAGCGTACCGCCACCGTTTGTACATATGGACATGCAGTCTTGCTGTACTTATCACAATGTCAAACTGTGAGTCCAAAGCCTGTCGAGGAGTCCGAAGTGCACGCCACACTGGCTCGTGGACGCTGTTCCGATTGTACTGGGTAGTCAAATAGTCCAGTTGCACGTTCTGAGAATAGGATGGTCAGTCTTGTTGGATTCTGCTGTACACATACCTTCTCAGAAGGAAGCGGTGGCAAGGGACGGTTTGGTGGAGGACCTGGACAACGAGGAGGTTCGCATTTATGAGACATCCCGGTCCACAAATGATGGAATCTGTATAGTGATTGGAGGAATATATAGTAGAAAACCCTGAGTGACTGCTGCAAGCTCTAAAGTGAGTAGAGGTGTGAGGTAAAGAATGAAAGTGAAAACAAAAACAGACGTCAAAAACGATATAAATACGCTAAACCACAATCACGATGTACGACAGGACTATCCACTTGTACATGCTTGGCATTGCATTGACTACAGCTTGTGCAAACTGCTTGATTTGCAAACTGGACAACTTTGTATGCAGTGACACCCAGGCCTGACTACTCCTATGCATAGTACTTGTCAGTCTACGATGTAGGCCAACCTATCTTATTAACTAGAAATCAAATGCAAAATCGCTTAGTGCGGTGTCAAGAGAGAAAGGCTAGACGAGTAAACACTAGACGAGTAAACACTAGACAGGAGATTTGGATTCTCATTCATGTACTTGTAAACATGGTGGGACTATTATAGGACTCTTCCCTTGGCATGAGTCCAGCTAACCTAATGAGGATCAGGTAGGTACCATGGAGCGACGTAGAATCGAGGCACATATAGACTTGCTCTCAAGCTGATGAGGTTATGTGCGACCAGCCCGTATAGCTAGGCTCGAGAGTGGATAAAAAGACAAATTACCAATACACCCGCACTACTTCCCTTGCCTCATCTGTCTGCGAACTAGGTTTGGTTATCGCAGCGTCAAGTCGTCAGAAGCATAGATCATCCTGAGGGACAGGAACGTGGAGTCCCAGGAAAACCGTTGTCCAATGTCCATCAGTCCGTTTGATTTTTAACGACGGAAGAACGGCAGTATAGACCCTCGTCAAGTCATCTGGTTGGTCTGGGTTGCATGCTTCGCCTGGTTGATCTTTCCAGGTGAACGAGTTCGGCGCCTGTAGATAATGTAACTTACCGATCAGTTGCTGTAACAACGTAAATATCTCTACCAAATCCTGATCACATGTACATTTGGTGCTTCGCGGCCTGTGCAGCAAGTTTTCTCGTTTGAGTTCCTTGAAGAACCGGGAGACTGCATCAAAAGCGTGCCATTGGCAGTACCAGGACGTAAGCTTTTGCCATCCGTATAAGTCATGGTCCGTTAAGGGCCTGAGACCTCGGACCTCAGATTGCAGTGCGTATATCGGGGCAGCCAGGATGTCCTCTGAGTGGTGCGGCTGACAGTCGGTCTGCGTCGACGGTTGCTCCATTTCCAGCAATTCGACTATCAGTTTCCGAATATACCTACTAGTGCTAAGTGATACCGTATAATGTTGCATGGTAGCATCCATCGGTAGTCTGATATGTTCGGAATCCCGAGAGCAGTGTGTAGGTAGTTCATCACACAACATCTGGACCTTGGTACTTAGGGCCATCATGTCGTTGGCCAGGCCTTGATCCGATGTATCAGAATTTCGGAATTGCGACGATACACGAGCAATTTCTTTCCACGCTGTGACTGTTGTACAATCAGCATAGGCCCGGACATTGCAAGCTTGTAGTGGCGACATCTCAGGGTCGGTAGCTGATGGACAAACACCATTTGGGATCATTCTATAAGGCGCGAGCGCCTCCATGCTGATGATCTATACGTCTTGGTCTGTACTCAGTGTACTGTTCGGACGCAGTGCTTGAGAAGTAATGTATGGACAGGATCGTACTGTAAGCTGAAACATATGGTGAGAGTAGTCAAGATCCATTGTAACGAACAGATTGAGCACTGCTCTTAAGTAGTATTGCTACAGTACTGTGTAGTTGTAGTTCTGTCCGCCACAACGTACAGTCCTACTAGTGTTCATTTACTTACTTATGTGATATGGGCTCGGACGATTCGAGTTTTGTTTCCTTTAATATGGTACATTGTTATGAACGAATGCAAATAGTGGCAGTACAATGCTGTCGTAATGAGACAAGGATATGAGGCCAATTTTGGTCCTGGAACATCTGAAATTTGACATGTTGTGTCCGTCTAGACGGTAAGGTGGGAACGTCCAACCTTCATACGCATTATGGCCAGAGTTACCTTTCAGCCTACCTTACATCTTATCGACAGAGTTCACGTCTATGATTTTGACGATATAGAGTGCCGATATAAAGACCTGCTATCAGTGTAGTCAGAGAGCGCTATCAAATCTACTGATCATCAACCCTCGAGATCGTCAAACCTGAGTCTCTGGACATAAGTTGTTGCGGACGTAGTATGTACAATTGGAGAACAAGCAACTATAAACACTTACTATTTTATTCGCGAGTAAACCGTCCCCCGTGAATTTTCCATCTTCTATGGTTTTATTGCGTCAATATGCTGTCAATATGCCCAGGGTTATAGAAGTACTCCTGATGAATTTCTAAACAGATCCAGAGGTTGTTCAAGTACAGTGGAAATGCCGGTAACGAGGTTTCTCCTAAAAACGGCCCTTTACGCGTATATCACAGATTTGATGTGCTTCGGAACGATATCAACGACCTTTTAACTGTGTTCAACACTACCATGTTGTTCAGGGCTCGATGTTAATTCTCGACAGGAGCTGCACGTCGTTATTGAGACTCTGATCAGGAGTAAATATATCTATCTAGTTGTGGTAGCTCCACTTAGGACAGTAATTAACTTGCCCAGAAAACGGCCCACTACTATATCAAATCAGTCTCAAAAGTGACGCGCAACTCTTACCGAATACCGACCCTTCTATCATAACTCTAACGTCAAGACTTAGATAGACTGTGTATTGACAACCAGTCGAACTCCGTTCAACAACATATTATCTCTGTAAGAACTACGATAGGGCCCACCGCTGAGTAGTCAACCACAGGTCGACCGTTGATCGACCACTTAGTTCACCACTGATAAACCACGAATCTGACTATAGATCAGCCAGTGGTCAACCGCGCCTGATAGTTCTCAACTACATTTTTCGTCCGACCACAATCCACTCGTTGAACAGTAGTCGACCCGCGGTCAACCACGATCTGTAGTCCAACCAAGAATTCTCTACGAAAAGAAGGTTAGCCAAATCGATTTTTGGTGAATTCTTCGCGGTATCACAGTTTAGGTCACATTGTTTATATCTCCCCCGGATTCACGCCTCCGCGATTATCTGACAATGCGGTAACCGAAGCCACACTGAAGAAGCTGAAGTTGCTCCGAGCTGTTCGGACTTAACGGACTTGAAGATCACGTTGAACCTCGATTATATTGATTACGTCGACCACTTCACCGCTAACCACTTGGACTACTTGGATTACTTGATTATATTGACTACTTGACCACTAACCCTCTAAACCACTTGTCTGATCCCGTCCCGACTACGTGAATATTACTGAACAGTTTTCAACTAGCCGTCAACCAGTGGTTGATTACTAACCCGTGGGCCTGACAATACTCACAGACAGCTTCTAGACCAGTCACATAATAGTATTGAATATTCGTTGCAGACGAGTCCGCACATAATTGCAGAATGCAGCGACGGCAACGATTGAGATAAACAACAATGATCGATAATACTATTGAATGCTGGAGACTAGTTCCTAGTATGTACTTGTGCTCGCTTGACAATTGATTGGGCCTCCTGCGCCGCACAAAGCGTCGTGCCAGTTCTGACTGTGTCTTCCGTTTCGACATGTATGGCGGTGTGCTCAAACAGTGGTCCATACAGTTTGGGTATACGGTGGTGGAAGGCAATAGTTACAAGCAAGGTCATGACCATCAGCGCAACTTGTAGCGCACTATGAACTGACCTTGTCTCGATAAAATTCAGTGCAAATAAACCGATGAAGCAGAACAGAACGGTATAAATCGCGACAAATAATTGCAAGACCGCTCGAAGGTATACTCGTCCTTCCGTTTCGACAAGTGTGTTGCCTGTGTACAAAATGACGTAATAGTAGCCCCAACGGAGCAACTCGAAAGCTAGAGCACCCAGAGGCAGAATGAGCGGAGCTAAGGGCGCGTATATCAATACTGAGTTGGTCAGCGCAAACGATATCTCGAGCACAGACAGAATGTCCATCCTTACCTGCGCAGGCCAACACCGTCGGTATGGGATAGATGTATCCCCACTGTAGCTGCTTCACCAAGCGATCGTCCTTCTCTACATCTCGCTTGAATTGCAAAATCGGTAAGCGCTTTTTAAGCTTGCGTACCAGAAGTTCTAGCCACGTCCACGGTTGTAAACAGATCAAAGCACTGCTCAACAGTGCTTGTGCCGTCACATACGACAGAAAATAGTTGCTTGCACGAGGCAGATTATCAGCCAACACAACAGCAATGTTACTCGTGCTGACAGCGACCTCGGCCAGGACCGCAGTCATGCTTGCTGACACAGACACGGTGAAGATGACGTGCACGAAAAGAAAACCGAAGTAGAGACGTTGCACGGTCAACTCGATCACTACCAGAGTGGGCAACCGTTGCCACGAAATGATCAAGTCGAGTACGGAAGGGTACAAAGCCACCAGGAGGGCTAGGACAATAGACGGTGCCACTCCCTGCAACATACCAATCACCGAATCAGGGATTGCCTGGATCGTGTTGGTCCAACCCAAGAGTTGCGCCAGGGCGTCCAGCTGTGAGAGCATCCCGGTCCACGCGACGAGTACACCCCAGACCATGATCGAGCTAAAGCCGATGAGGTTACCCATAGAGCGGCAGATTAGTTTGGATTGCCACGAAAGTCCGAGGTTGTCACACCGCACGTTGTCAATCGATGTCCCAAGGAAGTAGGGGACCATACGCCCCGCGCGTGGACAATGTACACTGTGAGCGGCTTGCCACGCAGCCGCACTACTTCGAAATTCCAGGATTGCAGCTGCTCGTGGCTGTCCTGTGGTCAGCTTTTGCTGTCTAGTTTGTCTCGTAGATTCCGGGTTGCCCAGTTCACCCTTCCGCAGGAGGGACAGAGAGGTCAATATTTTTGTTACACCACTGGCACCTGGCAAAGCTCCATGTGACGTGAAGTGAGCCAGAGAGTGACGCCATGGTCGATGTATAGAACCCGGAACAACATCGGCTCTTACGAAGCTTGGTCGAAACTTGGCCCTGTAGATCTTTGTGAGAAGATCACTGTTGCGGTAATGTCGTGGTAGGTGCTCCAGCAACACTAGATGATTTCTGGCAGCTGGTTGTGTATGCAGATAGTACTGCCGCAGCCACACCGTACGTTGTATATCACTTGTGACCGTGGTCATAAAGCAAACCAACAACAGTAGCACTGCAACACAAAAGCCCCAGCGCCGTCCATGTGCATCGGCTCGCACATTTGGCCAACCTAATCGATCCATCCCGGTGACGCCTCCAGCCTCGCCTCGTCCGTCGATCCAGCAAAGAGGTATAATCAACGGCGGCACTAGACATGATGCGACAGCGAAGAGCTTGGTCAAGAGTTTCAGGAAACGTAGGAACATGACCGCGTCGAAGCCGCAATCATGCCAGATAGTAGCCTCAGATGCGTGCCAGATCTGAGCTACCCAAAGGTGAGGCCGAGTTGGGTTGAGGTCAAAGTGTTGGTCGCGGATGAGGGAAGCACGTGGTGCGCTGCGGGATTTCTTATGTCAGCTCCTTTCACGATTGTTGTAGAAGTCGTGGAGTACATACTAGACGTGGGCAAAACGCCCAGTGGCCAGCAGACAGCACATGAAGCCAGTAGCCACAATAAAGAGGGTAGCAGATACAGCAAGACTGCTCAATAGTGCTAATAAAGTGGTTCCAGCCCATCGCTGTGCTTGACCTCCATTCCAACCCGGGGAGGTTGTTAGGGCTGTTGTAACGTTACTGGATCGTGACAATAGCTCCACGGCAACCGTCATCGCTCCTGCGTTAGGCTAACGATTATCAGTTCTGAAAGTCAGTTCAGGAACGGGTAGTGAGTACGATGTGGGTCCCAATGCAGGTATATATCGCTATGAGTTTTGTATGTCGATTCGTTGTTCGAGTCTATGAATTAAACCATTCGGGGCTGCTCGAAGATAAGTCTGATCAATCTGTTGTACTAAACATGGTAGTGAACCACTTTGCGGCTTTGTAGCAATTCTGGATCGCCGCTCAAATTCTTTTATGTCCAGCTATACCGATTGTCGCAGAGCCTGCTCGACAACCGACACAGTCTCTGGCTATCACCACTGTATCGGCCAAAGGTTTAGGTTTGTCCCTCCCGTGACACAGCAATCACTGTTATAACAGGTTCGGTCCACTATGGTCATGGCCGAAATGTGGCAGCTTCCACTGATGCTAAGATGTAGCTGTGTCGTTCAAGCATCACAATACCTTCATGCTCGTTAGTCTAATCTAGTCGTCTTTATTCCATGTGTACACGCCCTGGGTTTTGAAAAACCAGTTGTTTATCCTCTCATTAACAAAAGACTCCTCAACGACGACTTTGACCCAGAAGATTTCGTTGTGAGATACGTTGGATAACCACATTCGATTCGCGCAGCCTGACACCGAAATTGGATCCAATTCCATGTATATCTTTTGACCAAGGTCGTTTTATTGATGAATTTTTTTTCGTCTTCCAGTCTCGGAGGTGGACAGTCAAGTCGTCTGTTCGAAGTGTGACCCTATTTAAGTTACCTTTCGCAGCTATTAAGGTCCTTTCTAGATCGCTGTTGTTGCTCCGGAGGTGGCGCGTTTAGGAAAATGGGGTTTCCAGGTAGATCGCAGAAGATTGTGGCTCTGAAAACGTGCACTAAATCTTTTTCCTGCTCTTTTTTTTTTCCCTCCGTGAAGGATCGAGACATATATAAAGAGCTTAATCCCCCACTGGAGATTTCAATTTTTGATCACTAAAACTTACCTGCTACAGTCTTCGCGCACTTGAAAGTTCACACTACCCGAGTCTTTTGGTACGACTTGTCGCTTTGATTGATCAGTGACAGGACTCGGTCGCTATTATCTGCATCGCAATGGCTAAAAAACTGGACAAAGATCTCAGTCCTAAGCTTGAACGTGATGAAGAACCAATCGAGAAAGGACATACTACTAAAAACGAATTGGAAGAACTTCGTCCGGACACGGAATCGAACGGAGACACGGATCTCAGCGATGCATCATCTACCCATGGCCGCAAAAAGTCCAGTGAGTCTCGATTTGTCCATGGAAAGTCCGAACGGAGAACATCATCTAGTCAGCAAAAGGGGTCGGATGAGGGATACTGTTCAGATGAGCATGATGTGAGATCGCACAAACTGCCACGAGGAGGTGACGAAACTGAAGACGATGACAACGAGAGCTTTGATGTAGGTAAGCTGTCAGACATAGAGGACGACGTGAACAAGGCGTCCAAAGCGAACAAGGAGAATGTTATCGCAGTCTTCAAGGTGGCCGACCGGCGTTATACTGCAGTGATCAAAGAACGAAAGGGTCCATATCGCAAACTCAAGCCACTCTCTCTTTGTGGTTTTAGTGGTGAGGAATATCAGAAAATGACCCAACAGACGACTGAGTTCCTAAACTCAAAAGACCTCAAAGAAAAGAAGATACGGTCAGCTCAAGTCGACGATATCATCCTCTTTGCATCGAAGATAGACTCACGTGAACAACAGATCCAGCAGACCAGTCAGGCGTCACGTTCGTATATTCAACTTAGAATGAAAGATGAGAAGGGTGCTGATGTTACATTTTGGTGTTCCCTTAGTGCAATGCTCGGAACCTCTAAAATGGATGGGACAGCGAATACGAGACTATTGAACGGAGTCAAAAGAATTGTAGAGACATATTGCCTCGAGAAAAACTCGAAATCACGGAAGGGTTTGCGAGTTAGAGACAAGAAAACCGGGTTGTACAAAGGCGACAGAGACCGCGAACTCAACGCGTCTGAGCAATCAGCACGAGCCGCCCATGATGAATCGGAGAGAACACGTAAGGAAGCGGAGAGAACACGCAAGGAAGCGGAGAAACTAGACAAGGAAGCCAAAGAATTAGACCGTCAAGCTGACAAAGAACATGAAAAGGAGGAACTCGAAGCCGAACGGATGTCTAAGAGCACTGTTCATATTGAACAGGACGAAGATTCTGATGAAGATAAGGCAGACAGATCAGAGTCTCCTCTTTTGAAAAAGACACCAGCTCAAAGGGTGCAGGGCACAGCATCGGGGAAAGCAAAGAAGGCGCCATCAGTCAAGGCAACCAAGAAGACGAAGCAGACCCAGGATATTGAGCCGACCATGGCGACCACAGGGCACAACGCCGATGCGGACAATCTCGAATCATCATCGCCACAACCTAAGAAATCAAAAGAACCACGAGAGCTGAGGAATTTGAGGTAGCGGGTATGATTGCGCTCCACACAATGACGAGGAGCAGAGCAGTCGAACAAAGATTGGCTGGGGTTGCAGTTGTGGTTGTGAGATGATGTGCGTGGTGGGATGGGTGTTGAAGGCTACAGCAAGGCTGCATGGTGCCTTGTGGATTGGGTATTCACATCTGCCAAGGCTGGCTCTGTACCTACTCAGGTACTTGTCAACGTACGCAGGTACTCGCGGTAGCCAGATAGCAACTCATTGATACACACGCGTACACACAACTCTTGGAGCACCACCTTCTCCTGACGAGATACCACTCATGTGTAACAAGACACAATTTTGAATAGATACATACTAACCTTGTCACTTAACTCGTCGAGTAAACACGGCTAATTTCGGTTGCTTGAGGAGGATTCAATGCTATGTTCGGCACGTTTCATTCTACCACTCCCATGATATACGAGACACGAGATATAAGACTTGACACATAGAATACGATTAAAAGATACGAAGTTTAGCTTGAGGTTGAGTTTTAGTACGGATGTTAGTATCGCATACTTTCCTAAGAAGCGAAGTGCAGGATAGACAATTGAGAAGAGAAAAAGCAGATACTAGCGTATGGAGAAAATAGGGATGGTTATTATGGGCAGAACCAATATAGTTGTACTAAATAAGGTCACTGTGCATGTATTCAACTAACTATATCGCCTACAAGTCTTCGTGATGGTAGAGACTCTTTGTGCCTGGCTTGCCCGGCGATCTGTACTATAACCTATTAAGTGGGTGTGAGTCTTATGTACTTTCAAGTTGCTGTACAAGCCGTCATGTTAGGATTAACTCGTGGGGTCGATTGCGGCCAACACCGTGCGTTGGTGTTGGAACAGCATGAGTAAGATGGATGCAGGTATGGCTCTCAATTGAGTCAGTAGCGAGCTGTATACAATCACTCTCGCGGAGGTAGGTCGTATGCCCTATAAAGAGAAAGAGACGTTCCAGTGCTGGTGCCCGTGTTAGTGCCTCTGAAAGCCGTTGTGTGTGTGACCATGTAGTTAGATCTTTCCAGAGCATTCGGAACTCATAAAGATATGGGCTTGAGTGTCAAAGGTCATAGCAGCAGACCCGAAGCAGTTACCTGGCCAAATGGTCATTATTTTGATGGGAACTATGTTTCATGGCAGCAGTGGTTGACGTGGATCGCCAGGTGGACACTTCTACAATATTTATGGTCTGAACAAGACAGCAAGCCATCTTGATCAGATCCGGTCGAGAGCGTATGAAGTCTCGACGGGCATCCATTGCTCTGTCTTGAGCCTCAGGGGTATTGACCACGATTGATGTGATACCCCTGCGCCTGTACTCTGTCACTGTTTTCTCCTGTCTTGCTTCTTAGGTACCTTCGTCCAGTCTCTAGCGGCAGATAGCACCTCGATGCCATGACATTATGAAAGCCCGCTTCTTTGTCTTGCTCAATATTGCACGGCATTTCGTATTGTTCTATTCGTTGTCGATTTGTTCATTACCATTCTGAAAGCCCATACATGTCTTCGATCCAACGACATTTCGAAGACTCCAGATCAACGTTCTAAATGATTCTTCTTCGCCAGATACGAATGGCAAAAATGATGTCCCAGGGCTGAACATTCCAACGTCTGAGACCAACAAGTTTATCACCACAGTGACCAGCGTCACGACCGCGGCACTGACGAAGGCAGAAACCACATCTGCGCCGATAACAGCATCTGGAGTGCTTCTATAACCCTGGGCATATTGACAGCATATTGACGCAATAAAACCATAGAAGATGGAAAATTCACGGGGGACGGTTTACTCGCGAATAAAATAGTA
>Ga0068631_100086_pt1 | contig 30349 bp, 38 predicted proteins | sample InSIn5gowninarea_2_FD_77434 | JGI IMG/M metagenome (GOLD analysis project Ga0068631, IMG submission 77434) | Clean room microbial communities from NASA Spacecraft Assembly Facility at Jet Propulsion Laboratory, Pasadena, California, USA -... ...
AATTCAAGTCAATGAACAGACTGTTACAAGTGAAGAGGAATGTACGTTATCCTCACACATGGGTGTAGTTTGTAAGAAAGTGCAAACCGTCCACAAGATTTGAGACGTAAATAAATTCACTCAAACCGACCTTTGCATACGATCGCCCTCGAAGCCATCTCAACCTGCCGCAATCCTATCGGACGCCTGATTTTCGCCTCTATCAAATCCTTGGGCTCTTCACAATTTCGTAGGAGCGAAGGTGCTTCGCATAACTGAGAACTTTCACCATTCATGACGTCTCACAACGAGCGCGACATACACCAAATGCCTCGCCTAAGCACAGTAGGTCCTCTAATGATAGTGGCAAATTGCTGGGTTCAGGCGTGTGGAGACAGACTCGGGTAGTGAGCCTTTCTAGGCGTGGTGTGATGTGTATCTCGATGACACCTTGATGCCCTAACATCCAGATTCAGTAAGTCGTTGAGATAGAAGGGCAGTCTACGAGTGTGGAGAGAAACCGATCAAAGGCCTCATTCGATGGACCACAGGCACGGTCATTTAACGTCGAGGACAGAGTCGACGTTGAAGCGACAGGTCTGCTAATAGCACCCGGGTCTGCCGCTAGCCATGATGGGGCATGTCTATCTCCAAAGCTCGGATTTCTTTTTTGAAACCCATAAAGTGACAACATGGAGCAAGATCGAGAGGAAGTTGACCTTGGGATAGCTGCAGATATCGTGAAATCACAAGCAGAAAAGGCACCCAAGCAACCGAAGAAGCGATTCGTGGGAAGAAGGCAAGCAGCAGAGGCTGCATCAAGGAATGGCGCGGATGCCCTTCAAGAAAGCTCCAAAGAAATCCAAGGTCTGGCTTCTAATCTGACAAATGAAAATTTGATACTGACAGCTATCAGTGTCATCATCGAGGCGCACACCGCGAACCTTGAACCAAGTACCACTTGAAATTCTTAACGACCCAGACATCAATGCCGCAATCTCTCTTCTTCCACCCAACTACTCCTTCGAGATTCATAAGACCATACATCGTATACGCACCAATGGCTCTAAGAAAGTGGCTTTACAAATCCCTGAAGGGTTGCTTCTATTTGCGACCACCATCTCCGACATCCTCACCCAGTTCTGTCCTGGCATTGAGACATTGATCATGGGCGATGTAACATATGGAGCATGCTGTATCGATGATTACACAGCTCGAGCTCTAGGTTGTGACCTGCTTGTGCACTATGCACATTCGTGTCTGATTCCTGTAGATGTTACGAAGATCAAGACGCTCTACGTGTTTGTCGATATTAGCATCGATACCACTCATCTCCTTGATACACTGGAGAGAAATATTCCATCGAGAAAAACGATTGCTATGGTTGGTACGATTCAATTCAATGCCACTCTACATGGTGTACGAGTCCCTCTAGAAAAAGTTGGATACAAAATCTTGATCCCGCAGATCGCGCCACTTAGTAAGGGGGAGATATTGGGGTGCACCTCACCTCGATTGGAGACCACAGACGGTGTAGACATCATCCTCTACCTCGGAGACGGACGCTTTCATCTCGAAAGCGCAATGATACACAATCCATCTATCCCAGCCTACCGCTATGATCCATACTCTCGAAAGCTGACCCGAGAGCACTACGACCACAAAGAAATGCATACACTACGACGAGAAGCGATTGCATCTGCTACTAAAGCCAAGAAATGGGGTCTCATCCTTGGATCTTTGGGCCGTCAAGGCAATCCTCATACTATGGCGAAGATCGAGCGCATGCTTGAACAGCAGGGCATACCGTATATCAACCTCTTACTGAGCGAGATATTTCCTGGCAAGTTGGCTTTGATGAATGATGTGGAGTGCTGGGTGCAAGTTGCATGTCCTAGATTAAGTATTGATTGGGGCTATGCATTTCCGAGACCTCTTTTGACTCCTTACGAGGCACTCATTGCACTGGGTCAGAATGAAGACTGGGCAAAGGCAAATGGGGATGTATATCCGATGGACTACTATGGAAAGGAGGGCCTTGGTCGGACAAAAGCGCCTGCGACTGTCGCAGCCGTGGGTTGATGTTGACTGAGATCCAACAATCTACATAATACCACCAAAACGTTTGCTCGTATGTCCACAACGGGAGATTTGGTCACAAAGCGGCGGCTTCACTTTAAGCATGAGTAGTATTCGTCCAATAGGTACTTATATATCAGGTCGAGTTTGGCAGCGCTGGTGATTTGGATGTGGACTGAGCTCAATCGGCAGCCGCTAACGTACGTGACGATTCATGTGGATGTGAAAGTCACCGACCTTCAGGGCATGGTCAGACTCGTTTAAATCAGAAGTCGGGCTCTCAAAGAGCTTTCCAGCGACCATAGATCTTGGATATGCTGTAAGCGCTCGAAAAGACTCGCCAACAATGGAGCCCAAGCGCACAAATGAATCACATTCAGTCATTTCCTCCCGATGTTCTGAACCATTACTTACATGGTCTACCGGTCACTACTCTACCAAGCGCATTATCACACACTTCGTCTAAGAGACTATGCCATAGCGGTAACGACATTAAGAAACTGCCTCACAGGGGCCCGAAATCAGCCAGCATTAACTAGCCAAGATAATCCGCATATTATTTCGGAGTAAATCAGAAGCCTGCCCGGCTCTTTCAACCAGGCCAGCTGTTTGAACAACGCTTGGAACGAGGATCGGGGCAGGACATCGATTCCTTAAAGCATGGAGATCAAGGCAGAAGGCAATCCGAGTGAGTGATCATAGTTGAAATGCCATACTTCTGGCTAAGCAGTCACCTTGATTGAAAAAAGGGATACATTTCTGACAATGACAAAACAGACTCTGTAAGCATACTGTTAAAATGATAGACTATAATCAAATACGCCAAGTGATGAACACCACCACTCTTCTCTCCTCCATCCTGTTTTCCTCCCATTCCCTTTGAATACCGGCGGCCCCTTCTCATCCTATCATGCTCAAAATCTCCTAACTCCCACCCTTCAACCTCATCGCCTTCGCCCTTGCCTTCTGCGGATCCTTTGTTGGCAGTGCATTCGCACTACTAGAGCTACTAGTATGCTGCTCAAAACCGCCGTTATCGAATACGATTGGTGGTGGGAAGTTAGTAAGGCCGTTGCAGCCTCTCTCTGTTCCCTTTTGCTTGCTCGTTAGCTGGAACTACTACGGAGAATGAAGTCCTGGGCGTGGAGAAGGGGAAGAAGGAAGCAGGTGTGGTGGAATGTAAGGGAAGGAGGTTGGATTAATCAAGGACATAGGTGAGGTAGGAGAAGATATAATACGTACCTCAAGACAACAAACACTAGCGCCCCCATTAACCAACTCGCACCCGTTTAGTGCTCCTTTAATCCCCGGAAGGCTGTCAAGCACACAAGTCGTGCCTGGAAGGGGTGTTGCCGTTGGTTGTGTCGAAGATGCTTCTCATGTCAGCTCTCCCTCTGTTGCTTATCCTCCATTACCCAAAAGTGAGAGACAGTAGGTAGAGGAGACCCAAGAAAGAGTGTCTTACTGCTCGAAACACCAATCTCATTAGGCAAGCAACAGAAGGACGTGCCGTTCATGCAATAACGCTGTGTATGACACCTTGTTAGCAGCCGTTCTCTCCCTCTTGCTCATCCTTCTCAAATCCTGCCAACCCTTCCCATCCTCACCCATCCTTACCCATCCTACCTCCTTGCCCCACCCGTCCCTCCCTCCTTCTCCTCACACCACCATCAAAACCCTCAGAACACACAAAGAAATAAGGAACAAACCGGATTTCCAATCCTATCCCCAACCTCAATATGCCTCCTCACTTTCATATCCTCAGGAGGAGTAGGGTCGAAACCACCGCCTCCATAGAGTTCGATTTTGGCGGTAGCGAAGGGGACGATGAGGAGTGTGAAGAGGAGGAGGGAGAGGTGAGAGGGGGTCTGCATTGTTGCTAAATAATGGTCCTGGTGGTTTGAAAGCTGGAAAGAATAGTAGTGGTGGGTTTCGAAGGGGTTTGGATATTTTATGATTGATTCGAAGCTCGACGATGATAAGGAAGATGAGGAAGATGTTCAAAATTGATGGGGAGTTAGGATATGATGGAGAATGAGGATATGATGGACTGATTGGAAAAAGGGATGTAATAAAAAAGGGTCGAAGAAAAGAGGGCTTGTGATGTCAATAAGGTGTGGAATGTGGGTTAGGGGGCAACGGGTGCATTCCTGTGCTTGCTTGCCGGATAACGATTCCTGTGACACCAAGACTACCTATGAGTGCCGACTGAAAAGATTCCAAGAGTGATGAGACTTTCTTTAGATAAGCAGCTCTGAATCTCAGCTTGGGAAAGGTAAAAGAGTCCACATTGGTGTATCCAGTCCAGCAGAAGCGCTGCGCCAAAACGCCGATTCCTATAAGATTCCATGCTCATCATACCAATGCTTCGAATGCAAAACCAAGGTCTCAAGAAAGATTCTTTATGACCAATTCACATCCCTACGATGAACATCAATGCATATCCCACAGATATGACTACTAAAAGCGTGATAACACTGGCAGGGATGCCGCGACTGATGAAGTGCTGGACTCGGAGGTAACGTCGTCCTGTTTGGGGATCTTCCATCATTATCGCCGCTAATTTGATTATTAGCAGATATTTCAGCAATATTCTATGGACAAGATAGTATTGAGTGGAACAAGAAAGCGCTAGGAGAAGGAGGATCTTGTAGACATACTCATGTTGGGAAATCCTGACGTAGGCAATCCCATGGCAGCACTGCACATCAACGCACTGCCCATGACCAATAAGTTCGGATGAGGCTGCTCCATTCCATACCCTACGCTCGACACCAGTGGTAATATAATCAAAGCCGCAACAGTGTGGCTTATGAAAGTAGCGACGACCAGGATCAAAGTAGCAAAAACGACAAGCACTCCATATAGTGACATGTCTTCCACCTTCTCCGTGATAGCCCCTGCAATCGTATGAAGTAGACCTGAAGAGTTCACTGCTTTGCCTAGAGCCAATCCACCAGCAGCGAGCATGATGATGGTCCACAGAAAGTTGTTGAAATCCTCCTTGGTGAGGATGCCAGTGCCGAAGAACAAAATTATAGGGATGATAGCAACAACTCCCATATCGCCGAAGAGCCATTCCAGAGGATGGCTTACACACCACAAAGCGATGGTAGCGAGAGTAGAAATAGAGACGAACCATTGGACACCTGTGAATTTATCTTTGACAGGTCGGATTGGAACGATAGTTGTGCCTTTGCCTGGTTGGAAGGACATAAGTAGAAGAATCCATATCAGGAAGATGGAAATGATCCCGACAGGTAGGACGATAAAGAACCAAGCTCCCCATGAGGGTTGCGGCTGCATGATATGAAGAGCTACGATGTTCTGGGGAGAGGCAATAGGTGAGAGCATACCACCAATATTGGAAGCGAGGGCGATGCCTAGAATCAGTGCTTTGGACATTTGGGAATCGGATGGAAGGTTGCGAAGCATCGGCTGTGAAAGTCAGCTACCAAGTCTGGGCAAGACAAGGGGATGAAAGCAGTCACCTGGATTATAGAGTAGCAGAGCACTGGCGAAGCGACGTTGCTGATCCACATGCTTGCGAATGCTGCTACAAACATATTGGTGATCAGCACAGTCCGTGGTCTAGTACCGGCCTTGCTAAGAACGAATGTGGCTATTCGCTTGGCTATATCATACTTCGACAAAGCTGCTGCAACTGTGAACCCGCCTAGCAGGAGCATTATCACAGGCGTCCACATAGCTGCGAAGACATATCTGGTCGCAGTGTTGGCATCCAAACGATGGCGAGGCGGGTCATCCGATCTAACGACCCTCAAAACCACACAGAGGAATGGTATTAGTAGCGACGTCACGAATAAAGGAATGACCTGAGTAATTAGCAGATATACGAAGTGATTGTCACAAATCTCACCTCTGTTGCCCACAGCAGACTGACAAACACAAGCATGGCCAAGCAGTTCTGCTCTTCCACCTTCTTCATGATAGGTATATAAAGCAGGATGAAGAAGACAGTGATTATTACTACGAGCGTAATCATGGTCGAACTCAGTAGCCACGGCGGACATCTGACTTTCCCAACAGGGGTCGAGAGCTGCTTCATCTCCGGATGCTTGTCATCATCTCCCTGTAATCGAGTCCGTGCATGGTCATGAGCATGACCAAGCAGTGTCCTCTTCAAGCCCAGATTGGCAGCCTGGGCTTTCCGCTCGATACCAATCATTTCTCTCCAAACAGTATTTCGTTCCCAGACGACATGTTCCCGCAAGTGCAACCTCAGCTCTTTCCTCGCTGTTTCCACATCTCCTTGCGTAACAATGTCTGCGTAAGCCTTTTCTACCTTGCTGATATTCTCCTCCAAGTGCTGCATCGTGTTAGGTTGAAATGCGTATGATGGAGCGACGGCTGATTCGATATATCTCTTCTTGAGCTCTCGATCTAGAATTTTGTCATATTTCTTCAGGACTTTGGTGAAGCCCGTCTTGTTAAGCTGCAAAAAGGATTTCAACTCGCATAATTGGACGTATATGTGGATGGTCCGCCGCTTCAACGTGATCCCAGAAGAGTAGACGGAAGCGAAGAAGTGATCAGAAAACGCATCGAAGCTATCCCGCCTGAAAGACTTGTTAAGCTCTGTCGAAGCTCTCATATCCTCCGGCGCAATTGCATATGGCGTGCTCTTACTCCGTCCTTGCCCTGGCCGCCGTTTTCGTAGAGCAGTACTTTCATCATCGTCATTATCCTCCCCACTGTCTTCGTCCAGATCCGCTATGGAGTCATTCATAGTGCTGGACCTTCGTGGCATAAAGCTTCGGTTCCACATGCTCATCGTCCTCGGTCTCTCGCTCCCCCTACCGGCCGTATCTGGTCTTGCATCACCATTCTCCCCATGCTCTTGTTGCTCTGCCTCATATGTTTGCTCGTCCTTCAGTACCTCCGTGACCTCGCCGAAGATCTCCAGCTCTTTCAGCTGGTAGAATGATGAGATCTTCTCCAGCTCTACGTCCAGCGCTCGCCGAAAGATTTCGTCGGGGTCTTCATCTTGTATTAGTGGGGCGCCTTCTGCGTCCTGCCTAGTATTCTGTTGATGTACGGTTTTCTCGACTGTATATATTCTTGTACGGTTAGCATTCGCTCAAGACGCTAGGGATCCGAGCATACAGCTTCTTCAAGTTACTATATGAGATATAATGGCTGCTCCAATCCGGAACAGCGTTGAATTGAATACTATGTGAGAACTTCATCTCGTCCGCCTCCTCAAGCTTGCGCCTTTTCTCCGTCCTCTTGTCCTCTGTTCGCGATAATCGTAGCTCTGCTTCTTGGGTAGCTTTATCGTATTCGACAAGTTCGTACTCCTCGGGCTCAACTCGTCCCGCCAGAATGTTTTCTCTTTTGTCGAGTTTGTTCGGAGTAATGATTGGGTTTGCAGAAGGCAGAGCTGTGCTAGACAAGGAACATGAGGCTCCGTGTCTCTTGTGAGGTTATCGGATGACGAAGTATGACAAGGTCGCATTGGTGGTTGTCGTCCTGCAATAGAGCCGGGACATGGGAAAGTATGGGTGCGGGCTGTGCCGGAGTAACGGAGGTTTCCCAGGTGCTGGGTAATGGCCAAGCACTCGAAATCAGACACGTCCTGCTGTGCAATATCAGTTACTCTTGACTTGTGATAACTAATCTCGTAACGTGTCTGCTGACTTGTCGTGGGAAGTGAAACGAATCGTAATTAGTCTCAACTTGTGATATTCGCATGTTCTCCGCTGGCCCATTGTGATTGGCTGCTTTGACTTCCAGCTTCAGCCACTGTGGCTTTCGTGCGTCAAACTCACCTCAGCCAGCTCAGTCCGAATGATTTCACTCCACTGGCGCCCAGGTCAATGATATAGACCACAGCTTCTTGTACTAGTCGAGCTCTGTTTCAAAGACCTCATCTGAGTCCGCAAGACCTTCTCAGTCATTGTTACTGCGCTGCTGCAAGTCAGGTCATAGTCGATGTCTTCTTGTATATCGACGACCACTAGCAGAGTCGTCCAACCCTCAGCAAGTACTTTCCAAATGATCTTCCTACATTGCTATTACTTGAATGAGACTCTGTCAAAGATTATATCAAGCTTGCATAACATGGATATGTCAATTCAACATCTGCCCAAAAATATTCTCGGCTAAGTTCCAAACAACAAGTAAACAAACCCCGCGCCAAGCCAAGGAAACGAGCTCCAAACGCCTAGAAAGGGATCCTCACCTCACGCAAAGTTGTGGCTTTTGATTCTTTATGCCATATATATCAACAGGTAAACGCAGGAGTATGTTTCACTTAGAATACAACCTTGTCAACGATAAGAGTGGTGCAGCGATAAGAATATCCGGACTACTTACCTGAGCCTGCTAATCTGCTTAATCACAATAAACAGGATACCATCATTTGAATGACATCTGCGCCCATGCGTCAACTTCTTGACCTTCAATACCGTTGCTCTTCGACCACTGCGAGATCTCATCTTGGAGTCATGGACTCTTCATTCACCTCTCACCTTCAACTTCTACGGCCGGACCTATTAGGATTCAAGGTCTTTGGTGAAGTCTAATCCAAAAGCCACAGATCTATGCTCCTGTACCCGAGCGGAGACTATCACTATTATCTATGTGCGGTGCAACAGACCCGTTCACCCTCAGAATACTCGCCATACCTATTTCAATCTACAGTATCGCGTTCCCTAGCACATCTTGAATCACATTACTCCGCCTTGCACTTCGCTCTCTTTCGTCATAAACACTACAACCCTGCTGCCGTCGAGTCTTGCACCAGAACCATGCACAAGACCTTTTCGGACTCTTCGAACTCTTCAGGCACTCCACGCGTTCCCACTCTCCCCTGGGTTTGCTGCGGTGGCAAGGCGGAGGCTATACTACCTAGCACCGCTCATAATCATGTATTGTACCCTCCTCCTACTTTGAGTTTCGCTCTTGCTCCTTCCTGAAACCATAGCCTAGACTCACAGCCACTTAGACTTATCTTCCGGCCCTCCAGCCGCATTGCACCCACCCTAATTGCGATCACGTCTTCTGCGAAGACTGCCTTCTTAGGAGTAGAGAAGAAAATTTAGTAGATGGGGCGAAGGTACACCCGTCTTCGCTGGAGAGTGGGAAGGCTCCACAGTTGAAGGTGAAACCACTTCTGACGGTGGATGATGAGGAGGATGAATTGTCCCTGGGAAGTGTCTCGCTTGGGAAGAGGAAGAAAAACGATGCGAGCACTGGCAGGGTTAGGGGCGTGGTAGACAAGATGACCGAGGAAGCTGAGAGAGGAAAGAAGAAAGTGGTAAAGAAAGGAGGGGAGAAGAACGCGAAGATCAAGGAAGAGACGACAATCGCAAAGCAGAGAGGCAAGGAAGGGAACAGGATAGGAAACGGGATAAGGAAGATCAAGAAGGAAGTGGCGAAGAGGGTCAGAAGGACGAAAGGTGAAAGGTGAGGGCTAGAAGGTCTCCAACCAGATCATAACGGGGGGCCTCATTGGATCGGGAACGTTGGTATTATGCTTACTAGTCAATATCTACATGCGAAAGACCGGATCAGTATAGTTCCAGCTTTCAAGGGATTCGAAGGTACATTAGTCAATATCTCACTACAAATCGAAGATTCTACGTTCATCTTCCTTCCCCTTCGGATTTAAGCGAGTTCACCCCTTTTTCTCTCGCTTATAACCTTCCAAACCCGCCCCAAACTTCAGCTTTACTTCACGCTTCACTCCATATCCACCAATCAATACATCTGGATAAGAGGAAAGAAATGGCTTTGTTGCACGTCTTACTCTCTGTTTACATTGCTTTTGGGACAATTTAAGCGAGTCCACCCCCTTCAACATTCGCTTAGAATCCATCCACAGCCACCTCCTGTTCCAACTTCAGCCATCTGCTGCGATATTTCCCAAGCCTACTAGTTGGCGTACCTGGGAAGGAGAAAAGAGCTGATGCCACACTTCATTGCAGCTTGTTACATCCTTCCTTCTCTAGTATAGTGTCCGAACCAATCGTCTTCGCATATTGGGCTGGATATACTATGCAGCCTCACCTACCCGTGATTGTCCCTCTCTAAGTTGATTAGAAATACAAATAGAGACTTAGAGAGCTGAACTTGTTGCATATGTGGGAGTTTGTTTATATTCTATCTTCTAAATTTAAGCGAGTTTACCCCCCTTCTTCTCGCTTATAATTATTTCATTTCCTGCGCCAATTTCAGCTTCACTTCACGCTTCACTTCAAATCAACCAATTTTGAAAAATCAGACAAACAGGATAAGCAGCTTTGTTGCACATCGCAGTATTTGTTTACTTTTGCTATAGGCCCAGTCTAAACGAGTCCGCCCCCCTTTTCATTCGCTTATCATGTTTCCCTGTTTACCTAACTCTCAGCTTCACTTCACGCTTCACTTCGATTCAACCAATAGTAACACTTAGACAAATAGGATAGATTGCTTTTGTTGCACATCGCACGGTTTGTTTACATCTAAATCAGGCCCAGTCAAAGCGAGTTTCCCCCTTTTCTCACCCTTACAGTCCTCAATTCCTGCGTCAAATTCAGCTTCCATTCACGCTTCACTCCAAATCAACCAATCAAGAAACTCAGATGCAGAAGATAAGTTAATTTTGTTGCACATCGCAGCATTTGTTTACATTTAGATCAGGCCCAGTCTAAACGAGTCCGCCCCCCTTTTCCCCTCGCTTATTATCTTGACTCCTTACTGAAACTTCAGCTTCACTCCACGCTTCACTCCAAATCAACCAATGGAACGCCCAGATGCAGAAGATAAGTTACTTTTGTTGCATATCGCACGTTTTGTTTACATTTGCCTTTCCTGGAGTTTAAGCGATTCTCCCCTATTTTTCTGCCTCGCTTGGTGGTTTCAACTCGCCATGCACGCTTTGCTTTGCTTAGATGAGCCAACACATTTAGACATACTACTGGACGGATGAACTGTTCTTATAACAATGCACTGAATGCTTGCTTTCCTTATCAGAGTCTGGTGAGAGGCAATATCAGTTTCTCATCACTTGGAAGAAGGGGCTCGCTTGACTCGTTCTTTGAAAGATATCCGAAATTGTTGATATTAGATTCCTTTCTAAAGGCGTTAAGAAGCAATTACATTGTGTATACTGATACATTTAATGTGAACATACATATCCGGACTACCAGTACGCCTATCCAAACATACGCTATGCTTCCAACCCTATCCTAACGCCATATTACCCCAAACCCATATATACTTCTTCTCCTATAAATTACACTCCACCATCAGCTTTCCCAGTATTATACCTCCGTCTCCACCCCCGCACCCCCCTTCTCTCCATGCCCACTCAAACCCACTATCTTTCCCACCACTCCCTCCTCACCACCCACATTCGCCAACCCCCTCCGCAACCCGCCGACCGCCCACTCTGCGGTCCTTACGCCCTTCCACTGCATCACACCCCTATGCTTCCGATGCAACTGTCTATAATGATCCTTATAATCCTTTGCCGATTTGACGAGGCCCCTCTCTCCATCGTTCGCATCGTTATGAGAATCCATCACTTCACTGATTTTCCGTCTTGCTTTCTTGAAGGGATTGCGGGTGGATTTGGAAGATTTGGATTGCGGGGATGCTGTGTCTTGTGTATCGTTAGAGGAGAGGGAAGTGGTAGATTGGTTGGTGTGGGTTTGGAGTTTCTTCTTGGTTGCTGTGTCGGCGTCGTTGTCTTCGTCTTTGGCGGAGACGGTGCCTTGCGTTGAGTGTGGAGTACCGTTGGTCATGTCGTTATCAGAGTCATTGGAGTCATTGTCGGAGTTCTCGGCCTGCGAATTCTCTCGTTCGTCATTGGCTGTGTCCAGCACTTCCATGACGTCCCTCAGATTTCCGCTCTTCTCCTTCTTTGCGTATCGTTTGTGGTAGCCAGATAGCCCACGCCAGAACTTCACTGTCATTTCGATCTCACCGAGCGGCCCCTCACCCTCTTCCAGACCCTGGTAGTTATAACATGACTTGGCTCGCTTGAGATTCTCCTTGCCGCCTTTCCAAACCATCAAAGAAATCGACTTCTCTTCTTCGTCAGGTATGTCTTGCAACCAAAAGACTGCAAATGCAGGTGTCGAATCTAGTCCAAGCTTTGAAGCACGCCATTCGACAACCAAAGGCATGGCATAACGGCTTCGACAGGCAAGGAACATAGCTTTCTTCCCATGCTTCTCCCGCCATTCGCCGTTATCGACTGATAGTTTCACTCGATCTAGATTTGAGTATATCTTCATTCGATGACTTGTGACATCTTGAGACAAGCCTTGCTTCGCCGTCACTGGCGACTTGATCTCCAACGTTCCATAGTTCCACCCACGCATCTCTGGAGGTAGTTGCAACTCCACAGACCGGAAGACCATCGATATTCGGATCCGTCCAAAGCCAACCCCGCCTACTAACGGCCACGTGTCCGACACTTGGCTGCGCTTGGCAAAGACTTTGCGGAGTGGAAGAAAGACCATGCCTAACAAGGCATCATTCTCTCGCTCCCGGCTATCTTGCACACCAATCATGATTTCCGCAGTAGTCCAGTCGGTGATCATTCTCTCAGTGCCAGCGTTGAAAAAAGGATTGGCGGTTTTGGGCTTCGTCCTTGTCTTGTATATCTTGCTGTGATTGAGGATTATTGAACAGCTACTACTTGGAAGATCATCAGCTTGCTCGGCTTCGTCCTCTTTTGCACACTCGTCATTGCGCCTGTTGAGTGATGTGACTTCGAGACCTGTGATATTATGTATCTGAATGGAGAGGATGCCGCTTGGATAGGTCGGGTCTGGGGGTGAAGCTATAATAAGAGAATCCTCCCGGGCCTTGTAGTCTTGTACTTTTTGCTGGTGAATTTCCTCTCCTTTTTCATCGCGTGCTTTAGCTTCACGCAGCTTCCGTTCTGCAGTCTCGGAAACAATACGCTTGAGATCTTCCTTCGAGTTGATACTCTTGTCTTGAGTTTGCCGTGCAAGCTGCTCGTCAGTTAATCCTCGCTTGGTGTAGAAACCCACGCTCCAGGAAAGTGTGCCAGGCATTTTCTCTTCCGCATTTTCACCAACAAAGCGGTCCTCTCGATCACACATACGGTTGTATGACTCTTCACTATGCATAAGCTGTTTCAGATCGACTTCGACGCGTCCCAAGTCATCATCAGCAGTCCTTTTATCAGAGTCCCAAAGCTGGATTTTGAGAATCTCGTTAGCATTGAGCTCGTCAGGTGTTACTAGTAGATAAGCCCACTCATGCCATATTGGAGCCTGTTCCTCTGGTATGACACGCGTAGTGGACAAAGTCTTTCCAAACTTGCCCCATGACGTGGTAACGTAAGGATCACCCGATGAGCCGCTCAAGAGCCCCATACCTCCCTCCTTGAACCCCCTTGCCTCCTTGATGAAAATTGCTACTATACCACGAGCCACACTATCTTTCTTGAAGTCATCGCCAACCAACATGTCCTTGAGATCGAGTGTAAGACTTTTTGGTGCAACATACTCTGCAAGCGCAGCATCGACACTGGTTTGAACGAACGATGATATGAAGGGGACGTCCATGAGGTTGGGCAAGTGCTTCGAAAGAGGTACACAAGATAAGTCAATTCTGGGCTGACCGAGAAACGTAAGAGTACAAAGACTGAAGAATGGTGGATCTGGAGTCAATTGGAGTCGAAGGCGCATGGTCCCGATGAAACCTTTCATTTCAACCCATACGGGTATGGCAATGCCGCTACTGATATAGAACTTGAGGAAAAGATGTGGATTTTTGGCCTTTGATTTGAGAGATTTGCCTGTGGATCGGGCTCGATACGCAAATGCAAGCTCAACATTGACGAAATCACCTTGCTCGGCTTCCATGCCTTCGCGAATCGCTTTTTGGTCCTGTTCTCTGTGCTGTGCTTGTTGGCGGTTCTCTGATGGAAGAGCATCGTTACCCGAATCTTGCGAGTTGGACTTCTCTTCTTCGCCTTCTTTTGGGTTCATGCGATCATTGTCATCTGTGTCCTCATTCCCTTCTAGATTTCCATGCTCATCAACGGATTGACTAGCGGCGCCAGTTGGTAGCCATCGAATTCCAAGTATACGAATGCTCTCACTACCTTGCCCGATATCGTCGACACTGACCATGCGGATGAATTTGGGCGGCAAGCTTGACTGCATGACATCTTCCAAGGTGTCCACAACCGAGGTGAATAAGTCAGGGTTGACAAGAGGCCACACCGAAGATAACAAGCTGTTCAGCCAGGCTACCGATTCTGGGAGATGGGCATCACTGTTATTCAAGCGTGCTTCGTCCTCACGTGCAGCGTCCCATACTTCATCAGCCCAAATGCTCTCCACTTTCTTGCCCAACCAGCCGCGAATGACCGTGATCACAGCCAGGCCAATGCCTGAGGAGATGATAATAACCAAACTGAGTGACAGGAAAAGAGTCTTGGGTGAGTCTGCAAGGTTGGACGACTCCTTGTGAGACATCGAATCGAGAACTTGATGAGCCAGGACTGCTAAGGTGGCAAGCACGACCGCAGACCCGACACCCAAGGACAAAGCGACTTGATAGCTCCTTACAAGCTCGGCTTTGATATCCTCGAAGGCTGGCGGCGGGACACTCGTTGCATCCCATCAGCATCCTTTTGCATCTGCTCCGCCTCAGTAGTTAATTGAGCTGAGGACTTTGAAGCACCACTCAAACCAGTTGATGTTCGTAACTCCTCTCCGGGGGCCGGTTCGTTCTCAGGAGCTCGCTTCAAATCCTTCTCTGTAGAGTCTCGTATGGTAACGGGTAGATGAGTTACTGGATCCGTGACCTCCCTCCCGCCATCTGTCCGGTCCTTGTGCTTCATAGCCTTACGCTTTTGACGTGGATCGAGCATGCCGACAACTTCTTCTGTAGCTGATTTTGGCCGCCTTCCCTTCTTCTCATCACTCTGCTGTGTATCTCCGTGCATCTGTCTTGCATTCTGGTTTCCATCACTATGCTGTTGCGACCCCTCATGCACTCCAGGAACTTGCGGTATAGTGGAGTCATGCCCTGAAGGTTCTTGCTCAACAGCAGCAGTATGCCTGTTCGCGGTTGGGTACGGATTGCCTTCAGCATGCTCGTCGTCCTCCTTGAAGATTGCGTTGACGGACTTCAATGCTCGCTTTGCTTTTGAATCATCCTCATCAGAATGCTGTTGCGAGGCCTCTGCCTCCTTCTGGTGGTCGTCGATCTCGCCGCGATGCTCACGATATTTCTGCACAGTTGGGATTTCATGCTTGCCTGAATAGTGCGTTCGACGTTCTCCCCGTGGGCCGTCTTCGTCAAAACTCTCGGGCGAATCCATTGCGAGAGTTCGAGTTGATGAACAGCTTATGGTAGGAGGTGAGTTGTGGTTGTTGACAGCTGCAACGTGCCATTGAGACCAGAAGACAGAGAAGGAAACGACGACCCTTACCTATTCTATGAGATGACGACTACTAGGAGTGTTGAAGGAGAAGGAGGGCATTTTTGGTGCAGATCTTGAATATTTCCTGCTGTGACGAGACTACTGTTTGGTCTGTCCTCTGATGCTTGAAATCAAGGTATCATTAGCTGGGAGCTCTATGCCGCTGCCGACGTCATCCCGGTAAAGGGTATTGTACATGCATAGGGGTACTCTAAGCCAAAGCCATCACGCCAGACACGCGTGCGCAAGAACTACTAGACTCCTAGACTCAATGACAGAGAAGTTCGCCAACTTAAGTCACTTGCTCATGCCCGAAGCCGAGAGTATCAAGGACTCCAGGCCGCGATGCCATCAAAGTCAGGGTTGAGAACGAAACATTGACTGAATCCTTGACATATCCTCTTTACCAAAGTCATGCCATGATACGATTTCAAGACCTCGAAGTACACGGTTACTCCTTCTCATTGTCTACATCCTGGGATGCCATCTGCTGTCATTTGAACTCTTGTATTTCACACTCCCTTTTTGAAAAGGTTCACCACGACAGTGTCATTACCTCGTACAAAGCTTCACTGCACGAGTCTAAGCTCTAAGAGACAAACTTCACTATATATTATTATCTGATACAAACGAGGCATACAGTCTCTTATACAATTATCATGTTCCTCTACGAGTTGACAACTCTTTGTTGCTGACAGCTCAGCTGCTATCGATCCTCCTCTTCTCTTCATCATGAAGGTACGCCGCATGCGAGTGCGCAAAACTTTTCACTCAAACCACATTCTCTTCAACCTCACTTCCTTCTTCAAGTCCTCTCTGACATCTGAATCTCTATCCATTTAGCTCCCTCACCATTCTTTGCGCATTCCATTGCTTTCGCTTTGATCTATCCCCTCCCCCCAACCTCAACATGACATACTCTCTCCTCCCTGCCGTTATCCCCAACGACATCGACGAGCTGATCCGCGTCCGTGAACTCGCCATGCACACCGGCGAAGGCGAAGAACCAATGAGGACTATCTACGAGGATGTAGATCGCGAAGTGGCATTTGTGTATCAACGAACGAAAGGTTTGGGCTTGGCGCTCGAAGACAGGTCCAACATGATCTGGAAGGTTGTTGAGGAAGGGTCTAGGTAGGTTGATCTTACACTTGGGTGTCCAACTATGAAGCGATGGAAGCTTGGACCTGGGAGTTCAGTGGCTTGGATGGAGGCAACTTTGGGGGTTTGAAGAAAATATTTAGAGGAAGCTGATGAGATAATAGAGAAATAGTCTCTTGGCTATCAATCAGGCTCCCATCCAATAAAGGGAAGACATTGGAGCCGGAGAAAGATCCAAGGACTGTCTCTCCGCCCGAGGGCACAAAAGTCGAATTGAGAAAGCGATTTCTCAATGTATGTCACGGGATGTTCGAAAGGAATGGGTTTGATCCCATAAGAGATTATGGTAAGTCATTCCCATCCTATTCTCTCACCCGTCATCCCAGCAGTGTTTCCCAGTTCAGCCTTTCTCAATGCGTTAGAAGAGGAACACGCATCTACCACCATCAGAACATCAGATCTCAACAAGCTCAGAGAACCAAAAAAAAGGACGCGCTGCACAGAAGGCAGCATATTAGCTAACAACAATCTCTCCTCTCAACAGCAATAAACCAAATGGTAACCCATCCCTCACATCAACACCAAGGTCTAGCAACACGACTCCTCCGTCACGTCCTAATGCTCGAGTCTGATGGTGACGATGCGCGATGGTTCTCCGTCTCGTTCCCTCGATCACAGGCTCTGCACTCGAAGCCGGAATTTGGATTTCGGTATGTGGATGAGGAAGGGATTGATTTGAGCGATTATGGTGGTGGGAATGAGACGGTCAGGGCCATGTTGTTTGTTAGGAGCAAGACAGGGGATGGGAGGAGCTTGGAGATGTGAAAAGAAGGGATTGGTGATTTTGGAGTTATAGAAGTCCTGTATGTAGAATGTGTGTAGTGGAGCGTTCTTGGTTTATGGGTGAGAAAGGTAGAGATGTAGAATGCGAAGGGTTGAAATAACAGAGACGTATAAGATTTCAGCCCCGATCATGGGACCTGCTTTCATGTGTCTACCAAGCGACCAGGTGCAATTGCCTTCATATGTATATCTGATTGATGCATTAGTATGCAACGATTGTGTAGAATGAAACCGTTTCGACCCCAAGGGGAGATGCAGAGGCCCTTGATGCTATGCTATGCCTGTACTTGTTGAATTTGCACCAACTCCACGCTACCCATCCAATTCAAGTATGCACGTCCCAAACGCCAATGATCCCATACGATCCATACACCTTCCAATCAATGCGTCTTCACTCCTTACTATGCAACCCATCACCATTCTCATGCCCATGTCCATTGCCCAAACCAAAGATCTTCTGAATACCTCTCTTGATACCTCTACTCTTGCCCTTCTCCCCACCCTCGTCCTTATCACCAACACTGAAGATCCCTTCTTTCTCCTTGACGAACAGATCGTCGATAGCCTTATCCGACCGCTTCCTCCTTCCTATTGGAGGCTCCTCCGCCATCGTGGATTTAGGCGGCCACTCGCCATCCCTCTTCCAGCCTTGGACACAGGATGAAACAATATGTGAGAGATTTATTGGCATGGTAGGCGTCGCGCTCAAGGTCACGATCTTATCGTAAATGAGATCGTAATTGGCGGGCGTGATGGCATCGCGGAGCTTAATTGTTGGTGGCAAGAGAGGTGGTGCTATAGGAATTTCTGTGATGGGTAGGTCGTACACATCGTCCTCTTCCGGTGTGGGCGAGGCCGGTGATTGAGACGCGAAATCAACGATGTTGACGTCTTCAGGTGGGGAAGGACTCCGTGTTGGTGATGGAGGTGGAGGAAAGCGCGCACAAGTCCATGCTTGTTGTCTTGCGTAGTAGCATTGTAGTCCGTCGTTGTAAGTCAGTTCACGAGCTAGTCGTTTTCGTCGGCGGGTCTTCTGCTTTGCTCTCCGGATGTTTGTATGGACTTGCTCGACCGCAGGATCTTCTGGACTAGATTGCCTGGTATTTGACTTCTTTGCTCCATTGATGGCCTTCTCATTCACCGGCTGCTCACTCTCGCTGACATCGCTTTCCCACTCGTCCCTCTCCTTCCAATGCTCATCGTCCAACGTCCGTATATCCTCATTAGGCGTCTGAGGCGTCGTCAGATTTCGCTCCGCCACCTCCTTGGGTTGCGGCCACTGCCACTCCCAATCTGCTCTGATCTTTTTGTCCATAAGCCGCCTGACAGTCTCCTTCATATGCGCCTTCTCCGCTGGTGTCATGCTTGCTTCCGTCTCCGTGACCGCATTGCCAACAGCAATATTGCGACGTCTCCGTGCTTCTTCTCGATTTGATACCTCTGAAGCTTCTATGGAATGTGCGGATTGCCTAGAATCCATCCGCTTTTCGATTGTAGAGATCCGGTGCTGCCCAAAATTGTTCATGGACGTTTTCGACTTGGGAAGGCCATTTGTGCGTGGTGCTGCTTCTATGCTCTTGGGCGCTGGTATGACGATCTTGAGTATAGGTATTCGGCTCGAGTGGATAGGATGTGCTGTTGCAGATGCGTTAACACATGCTCTGGAGTTGCTTGCCTGACGAAGTGAGTAGGAGGAGTTCACGAGCTTGATCTTACCCCTTTTTTACATCGATGACTGTTGATGCGCCCACGCCATCTGCGTCCAGCGCAGCATTAGAGAACTCTTCGTGCCCGTCGATGTTTTCGACCGATTTGTATGTTGTCGTGAAGCATCACATGGCTCCACAATCAAATTGGGTCTAAGACTCTAGATCCGCCACGGTAGCTCGAGTACCGGTAGCGTAGGCGGCGGGCGTGTGAGCCTCTCTCGATTCCAAACGAATATCTAGTTCTACAGCCTCTTCGCAGGCAGCGGTAATGGTTGGATTCATTGACGAGCATCTGGCATGAAGTGTTTGCAACGTATATGCCTCATTGAAAAGAGTATTTGGCGGTTGACAGCTCCAATTGGGGTCATTTTTGTCGATGAGGGGGTTTTGACGGCGAAAGCTCAACATCCCTGTTAAGTACGGGAGTACAGTATTTCGCTGTGTCTAGGAACTCTACTATTTCACTTTTTGTTTCGTCAATGACTGAAAAGTTATGGAATCTCCTACCTAAATGCCATATTGCTTTCCTGAAGGAGGAGTCCAGTTCTTTAGCAGCCCCTAGAAGAGAAGAAGCGTCCAGAGCATAATGACAACCTTGAAACTATCATGAAGTATGCCGATGTCCACCAGGTCTGAACAATCGTGGGCCGTGGAAAGTGTTCCTGGGGCAGAAGGGTCTACCTGCCTGATCTACCTGATGGAAGTCACTTCGAGAAGGCCATTCCAGTCTTTTGCGAGGTAAATTTAGTCTTGGTTTCACTCTGAGTTACAGCTGACGCTTGATGTAGTCTCCCGAGCTTCGTCAGATGTACGTATGGATAAGCAAGATTACTATTACATTTCCCTAATTACTGTTCACATAATCTTGAAAGTGAGCTAAAGACTGGGCAGGTAGGTGCTGAATTCAGTATCACGATGTCGTATGAGACGTATGGAATCAATTAGCGCTTGTTGATAGACAAGGTCATGTTCCTATGCTTCGCATTCACCCGATGCCGGTTGTTCCGATACCCGAATTGTTTACTTCAGCCGTTTCTGGCGAACCTACGTCCACACATCCCTCAATGGCTCCTTAAAGCTACTTAATACACCCAGAACCTTTCGAATGTATCCTCACGCACTCTTCCACGCCCTCAACTCTCGTCTGCGAAACCCTGAAAACCTCCCACAAACACCTCCAAACCCTCCACCACTCCCACCATGTCAACAAACACCATCCCCCCTCCCACAGCACTAATAATAGACAGCACAACAGTCTACTCCCTCCTCACAACCCTCCTCATCCTCCTAACATCCTACACCCTCTCTCAACGTCTCCTCCCCGCTTCCTCGCCTCCCAAACTCCGCATCCTCTTCATCTGGCACTCCTTCGATTCGCTCATCCACCTCCTGCTAGAAGGCTCCTTCCTATATAATTGTTTCTTCGTCTCCGCCCCCCTCCCTCTTACTTCTCACTCAACGGCAACTTCACATCCTGCATCATGGTCGAATCCTCTCTCAGGATCGGGATCGGGATTAGGATCAAGGGAAGGGGAAGGAGTAGAAGGATATCTACATCTCACTCCGCCAAATGTATATTTCCTCGGTGATAGGGAGAGGGGATATGGAGCAGCGTACGCGACATCAGGGAATCTACCGGCGAAACTGTGGATGGAGTACGCGAAGGCGGATCGTAGGTGGGCAGGGGCGGACCTGACGGTTGTTAGTTTGGAGTTGTTGACTGTTTTTTTTGGGGGGCCGTTGGCGGGGTATATTTGTTATTTGTGTACACAGGCTGAGAAGGGAGGAAATAAGGGGGTGGGGGAGGAAAGGGAGGGGATAAGAGGAGTGACAAGGGGAATGGGCAGGGTATGGATTTGGGCCGGGTGGTTGGCTGTGGGGGAGTTGTATGGTGGTGCGTATAGCTTCATCTTTCGGCTCTCATACTTACGCTGTGCTTGGTGGAGCGCCCAGATGGAGGACGGTTAACTGATTAGAGAAAACAGGCTTCATGACTTTCGCACCGGAATGGTTGAGTGGGAATACGAATCTGGATGGGAGTAATTGGATGTATATGTGGGTATATCTCACTTTCTTCAATATGCTTTGGGTTGTATTGCCACTGTGGGTGCTTTGGCAGGGGTATGGTGAGATAATGGGCGCTTTTGAGGTCGCTGAAAGAGTGGACGGGGTGGGTGAAAGTAGGAAGAGTCGGTAATCGTGATGGGAACCTTTTTTAAGGTATATCAGGAATGCCTTCGCAGGTCTTACATCTATGAATTGCGAGATACTATAGAGTCTGAATAAATAATACAGGTAGCAGGACAAGCTGCTATCTGATATCGTATCAGATGTCATAATCCACCTGAATTTCAACAAAAAGAGTAAAGAAGCCAGAGGTACGAAAAAGGATTTCAGAAGACTTACGTGCCTCTGAGAGCCATCAATTTCCTTCCATATTACTTAGCAATTGGATGAAGAGACGAACGGGCTCAAAAGCAAAGCCTTCATGAAAACAGCTGCAATGTACTATGGGAACAAAGTTCATAGAGTAATCAAAACCCCAGAAACTCATCCGCCACCCTACCCAGATTCAACGCCATTAGCCCGATCACATCGCCCAGCCCAAATAGCACAACGACGCCTGACCTCACGTCTTCAGCCCGTGATCATCCTCCCCACCATTCCATAAACACCCGCCTTCGCCTGTTTCTGCACAGCTGCAAACCTCATAAGTCCGCAACTCTCACTCTCAATATGCTGGACCAGCCCACTTAAAGTACCATATGTCTTCGCACATGCCGGCCCAGGACACCTATACATCTTCTGTTCATGAACCGGACTTCTCAAATGATTGTTCAGTCCATATAGTCGGCCGAATCCCTTGCCACAGAGGTAGCATTCGAAATGATAACCATTCCAGGATTGCTCCGTAGCGTATTGCTCGATATTGGTGTAGCCAGGCATCTCAATCATTGGGCGGGTGATGACATTGTTCCGGTCCATTTGCCGGACGATGTCGTTGATCTTCTGACGGTTGAGACCAGATGTGCAACTGCCTGACTCGAGGTGGATGGTTAGACCAGAAGCAGTGGTGTAGTTATTCTTGCAAAATGGGCACTGTATATTCATTCCCATGTGAGTCTTGGAGTGCTGGTGCTGTATTGCCTATCAGTATAGGGCTTATATAACGGAAATGTCAGTCTCTTGCCTGCATGAGATTGTTGGGGTTCTGGAAGACACGATCACACGGGATGCAATAGCAAGAGGCATGGGAAGCTTTCGCATGCTGTTTACGAGCATTCTCAGAGTAGAATGATCTTTCGCAAGCAGTGCAGCTGAAATCGGGTTCCTCTTCACTACTGCTGGATTCGTAGGCATTATGTGCCGAGCTATTGTTCACATGCTGGTTGTAGCGTGGTAATCGTTGAAGTAGCGGTCGCAAGGTTGACAGAAAGGCATGACTGTGGCTTTGCTCGTGTTCTTCGAGTGTCTTTCGTTCTAACAAGGGAATGAAATTTCAGGTGGAGGAGTGGGAGGGGTTGAGCAAGGAAGTGCTAGAACGTGCAGAAAGGAGCGTGAGGAGCTATTTGGAAGTCAAGGCTGAGCCTCGGCAGCCCCGCGTCGGAGAGGCGATTGATAGAGCGTGATTGGCCGAAGCCGAATACCCTCGAATCGGTGATAACAAGTTGCTCACTCGAGCTGTGAGGAGACCAAGAACGAGACCAACAACACCCAGCTGTATAAAAGGTTTGACCAGTATTCTGCGAAGTAGGTTGAAGAAGGGAAGTTGCCCACTTACTGTATCAATTGACAAGCTTGATGGGTGCCCTTCTTGCAAACCACACGCACATAGTACAACTCCTACCTCGGATTCTGAAAGACACTGGACTCGAGGTGGCCTGTAATTCATCTTCCATCCTACTCCGTGCTCTTGAGAGAAGTGCCATGCCACGGTGGGCAAGACAAATGAGCACATGCAGGTTTAATACATAGGGCTTGACTCTTACTTAGGGAAGAAACGTGGGAGGTGAGGTAAGTTATATATATCAAAAAGCACCTGAAGAAAGTCGAGGACGAAACTGCAATACTTTGATGACGGCGGGATCTAGGTCCGATCGGGTCTAGAGAGTCTATTTAGCGTAACAGGGCTAGCGCGACTTGAGCTGGTGTCCGCAGCGTCAGCCTCGTGGATTTTCCCAAACAAATCAACAAACGACCAGGATGCTGCCACCAATCGACGAAACAGTGCTGAAGAGCAATCCCAACTTCGCAGCACTATATGCCAATCTATCAGGCAATATACTGAACCCAGATGGCGCTACGAAGCATCTTTCGGCTCACAAGGAGCAGGATGAGGTGTCGAAGGTATGCTTTTTGTGCTTCTCCGCCAATCTTCGACTCATGACAATGATTAGGCCTACAAGGAAGCTCGTATACGCCATACCAAGCAGGATGTCATAATTACGGCTTTGCAATCGGTGGATCTTGAGTCTGCCAATTCGAGCAAATCGAAATCGAAACCCACACCTCCTCTACCACCTGAACTCATCGAAATCATTCTCCTCCTCTCAGCTATCCTCTCCACTTCTACGCCCACAACAGCATCCATGTCTCTTCAAAGCACACCCCTCTTCTCCGCTCTCCCCACCCATCTCCCACAAATCAGCGCCCTCATATCGACCCACCTCCAAACACTCAGCCTACACCTCGTCCGCCTCACCTCTCCTTCCACCAACCCCTCCTATCTACACCGTCAAATCCCGTCCCTTCCTCTCCACGCCAGCACCCTGCTCAGCACCATCACCAAGCAACGCCACTCCCTAGCTCTTCAACGCACTACTCTCACAACCCTTGTCCTCCACCTCCTCACACAATACCACGTCCTAACCAAAACCATAATCCACATCCTCGAGCAGTCCAAACACGGACTCATATCCCGACACACGCAATGCAAAACCGAGTTTTTGACACTGCGCGCCAAGGAGGTGGCGTTGAAGGGAAAGGAGAAAGTGGAGAGGGCCGAGGGGATGGTGTATACGGAGAAGGTGAAAGATGCGTTGGCCGTTTATCTGAATGAACTGAGGGGTGCGAGGGAGAGGTGGGGTGAGAGGGGGAGGGAGGCGAGGAGGGTGTTGTTAGGGTATGGGGTCGGAAGAGAGGGTGAGGAGGGAAGGGCGAAGGAGAGGAGGATGAGGGAGGTGGCGAGGGTGTATGGGGAGTTGATGGGGGAGATGGAGGGGGTGAGGAGGGATTTGGTGAGGTTGAGTGGGGGAAGGGGGTGATCATTGTTGATGGAGATTGAGAGATCAAGGCTAGTACAGAGTTGGCCGAGAGAGATGGGAGGACCGAATGAGGTGTACCTGATATGTGTCAAGTCACGAACAATGTATAGTACGATTGGTATCTCATCTCGAAACGAAACAATCAATACCTCCTCCAGCATGTTCCAGCAGTTTTTTTCGTCCCTATCCTTCCAATCTCTACTCCCTTCCCTTTTCTCAATCTCACAGCAGCCTATTTCATAGTCTCACAACACGACTAAACAACTACTTCCCCAACTTCCACACGCTCGTCCTCCTCCACTCTCCCCAATCCCGCCACATATTCATACTCCCCCTCCTCCTTAGCTCCTCCTCAAGATTTGAGAAAGTGGATGACCATTTGTACCCATCCGTTCCCGACTCTCGAACTTTTGCCCCAAGATTCTAAGAGTTCGGTCTTACTATTATCCCTATGTTGATGCCTTCCTGCTTCCTTGCTAGCTTGTAGCAGGACTTACTAATATTTGCAAAGTCCCGATCCGATGTCGAAAGGATCGGGTCGGCATGACATCTTAATGATATTAAAACACCCCGGAGGAAAAAGGCTCGAGGTTCAGACAAATACCCAGGTTGAAAACTGAAGACTTTTGTACAATTCTGCTATCTGAATCTAGCTGAGGTCTAATTGAAGGATGTTGAATGAAGTACATGGGATGTACGGATCCAAAAATAGGATGGAAATGCAAGGGACATGGGTTTGGAGAATTGGAAGGAGTTTCTTAAGGCTTGACAGCGTGAATGGCAGCTGCCAATCTCTTGACGTTTCCGCTGGTGATGCCGGCTACGGAGATACGACCATCTTTCGTGGCGTAGACCGAGTGCTAGGGGATATTAGTATCTCAATCAAGAGCCGGTGAAACAGTGGAGCAAGAATGAGAGGAACGCACCTCCTTGGCCAACTTATCCATCTGTCCAGCATCCAACCCCGTGTATGCAAACATACCAATCTGGTTCGTGATATGGCTCCAATCATGCTTCGATCCCAGGCTTTCCAGCTCCTTCTTCAACAGCGCACGCATAGTAATGATACGATCAGCCATGCCCTTCACTTCAGCTAGCCACTGCTTGTTGAGAGCCGAGTCGTTGAGGACCGTAGATGCGATTCGAGCACCATGCACTGGAGGGTTGGAGTACATTGGTCGGACGAGGATTTTGATTTGAGAGTCGATGCGCTTGGCTTCCGCGGCGTCGGCGCAAACGATTGAGAAGGCTCCTACACGCTCACCGTAGAGTCCCTATACTATTATTAGAAGGATGCGAGGGCTGAAAAGATTACCAAGTACCATATTCTTAGCAAAAGACTGAGCCAAACAGGGATTATGACCCTGCTCCACAAAGTACCGTAACGCAAAAGCATCCTTATCCGTATCACCACTCGCGAAGCCCTGGTACGCCATATCGAAGAACGCATAATGACCACCCGCCTTGACCGCACTGCTGATCTCCTTCCATTGCTCTGATGTAGGATCAACACCAGTAGGGTTATGCGCACAAGCGTGGAGCAAGAAGATGCTACCCTTCGGAGCAGCTTTGATATCGGCGACCATACCCTCGAAGTCAAGTCCAATCGTGTCCTTGTTATAGTATCTATATTTCTCAACCGTCAACCCGGAGTCCTTGAACACAGCGCCGTGGTTGGCCCATGATGGGGTGGGGATATATATCTTCTTCGCGCCCGGGTAGAAGCGCTGGAGGAATGCACCACCGATACGGAGAGCGCCTGTGCCGGAGATGGATTGCGTGATGGCGAGACGATCGAGTGCGTTGGAGTTGGCTCCGTAGGCAAGAGTGGCAGCAGATTTGGTGAACTCGGGAACGCCTGTGATGCCTGCGTACTCTTTGTTGAGTTGCTGGGAAACAATTTTCTGTTCAGCCTCGCGGACGGAGGGGAGGACGTAGGGTTTGCCTTGGTCGTCACGGTATGCACCGACGCCTTTGATGAGTTAGAATAGTCAAATGATCTCTTATAAGGTCGCATACCTAGATTGATCTTCTCCTTGAAGCTGTCGGCCTTGAAAGCCTCGGTGATACCTGGTTCAAAGTCAACAAGCCTGAAATAAGTACCAAAGGATTGCGACGTACCTAGAATTGCCTACAAGAGAGGCATTACTTATGTGATCAGTATTTAGATCAATTAAACTTACATCCTATTCGATAATCAGCTTCAATCCTCGGATATGATCATTCAGTACTTACAGGAGGGCCTTGAGCTACATCAGCCCAGGTCGAAGCTCGCCGGATGACATTGCCATGAGCAGCGACAGAACGTCCGACAGCTTGCCTACTCAGAGCAGTCAACCTTGAAGCTGTAATCGACATGATGTTCAATGTTGAAAGGAGGGTTTGGGTCGTTAGAAAATTCGACGCTTTGAGCTAATTCCTCGGGCACACTAATCGTCGGCACGTGCACCCGGCCTCTACTCGTTTGCGAGAAGCGAAGAATGAGGCGGTGATGAGCAGAATACCTATTTCAACCTCAAGCTTCTTATTTCTTTGTTGCCTCCTTTCCATCGATCTTCACCTACTCTGTATTCTAGTCTGTTTACCAGTAACACTTCGGCAGAAGACTTGACCCTGCTCGTGGACCGGCCCTTGACATTATGTAAGAATGGGCGATTGTGGCTGCAAATGTCAGCACTGTAATTTACCTTGATTGTATGCAAATTGCTCGCATGATTGTCATAAAGTACCCTTACAAGTACAGTATGCGCCTTTAACTCCATTCTAGAAAGAGACATACAGCGATTCAGTCGTGTTATCTCTACAGATTGCCGCGAATATATGTCAATATGGCTCACACTTTGTGACACCGGAGAAGAGCCCTGAGTTGTTCACTTGAGTGTAAGCTCTTAAGATCTGTGTCTTCCGGCTCCTCCCACATGTTGCAACCCGCTATGTCTCTTGTCACATGATTGTCATGTAGTCATGTGGGTAGCTTTCAATAATCTCGTGTGAAGTAGACACCCGGAATGGGCATGAAGGACGCTGGGGAAGACGCTCCTAGAAGTGTATAAGGGATCGATATTTCATTCTAGCATGTCTAAGTCATTCCACTTCGGCCTGCTGGCAGGTTAGACAAGTTTTTCATTTGGGTTCGGTTGCTCGCAAGTGACAACTCAACCAAACACTCCAAGTTGATGTAACTTGGACTTCAGCTCTCGAAGCAAAGATGCTGATTTTTCCTCATTTTTCAAAGCATGATCAACCAATGCAATTGACGTATCTACTGCGACAGCATTGGCTGTTATTTCTACTCTATCTGGATGCCTCGAAAGATTTTGGCAGTTCTTACGTGCTTCTGCCTAGAACTGGAAAATTTCATGAGGCCAGGTTTAAACCTAATATGGGCGCGTACTGTTGGAAATATTGCGGCAGAACGCCTCAAGTCGGGCTTTAGAAGTACTGGTGGCTTACAAGGTAGAGAAGCAGAACCAGAGCAGAAATCAGTCACCTCTCCCCACGGAGTTAGGATCAGACCTACGGGGGAGAAGGATGGACCAACAAAGGTCATGACTTGGTACGGCTCTCTCATCTGGTGTGTGTCCGTTGCAGCCGCCCAGACCCTGATAACCAGCTTAGCTGACTGGGTGAGTTGGTTTTCATCGTATGCTCTTTGCTTTTGTGCGGCGCTTTTGTCATCATTCTCATTGAGGTTGATTATAGCGCCTGTCAGCAAGGCCGAACCGTAGAGCGGCGTTGGCGGGTGCAGTGGACGAGATTACATATTTTTTTTTGACGGCTGCTGCTTGCTCTTATTGAGCACTGCCGCAAGTTAGGCCAACACTAAGTCTTTGTCTGTATCTAGCAACGACAAGTGCAATATGTTGCAAGACACGCCAACGACGAAGGCGACGATGGGGTTCCTGCACCCAGACACGTTACCTGACGAGCCTCTGTACCTATTGCGAAAGACAGGCGATCCAGAAGACTTTACAAGAAATCATGACATCGTTCAAATCGATGATATCCCAGTCCACGATGTCCGATCCGCCAGAAACCCGCCCACTTTAGAAAAAGAAGGCTTTACATTCATGGAAGCTGAAACTCAGATGAGCTATGATGACTATCACGATGAAGCGAAGATCAAGAACCTGTTTGGCAACGAAATCAAGTCTTTGCTACAGTCTACGTTAAGCGCCAAGTTGGTGTATATACATGAATGCGTGGTTCGTCTAATCCCCTCATTTACTTACCTCATTAGCCGTAGCATATTGATATATCTGCAGATTCGAAAAGGCCAGAAGTCTGAAGGCTCCAAATTTGCAGCACCAATATTCATTGCACATGTTGGTAAGCCAACAAGTGATCAGTGTTGAAACATAGCATTTCCATTGACGACTCAGACTACACTCCAGAGGAGATGAGACGGATCATCTCCTCACTAGCCGGAAACAACTCCTCTAAGATATTGAAACGTCATCATCAGTTGATCAAGTATTAGATTCCCAAAAGCGGCTCCTTCCAAGCTTACAGCGATAGTGTTTGGCGGCCACTGCGCGGCCCGGTTCGTGGTACTTTGTCCCAGAGCTCGAAACTTTGCATAGTTTGGCTAACAGGGCCATTTAGGTAATCCACTGATCATCTGCGATGCTTCTACAGTCGATATGAACCGCGACGCTAGATCCATTACAGACACTTCGCAGCGTGGGTCGGTGGAAGGGTATCGCTACAAGTACTCGCCCGACCAGCGTTGGTACTTCATGAGTGGCCAGCAATCGTCTGAGATCTTTATGTTCGTTGCCGCAGACTCGTCAGGTGTTGTGCCCGGTGAGTCTTTTGCTTCGATGATGTTGCAGAGGCTGATCTGCAAAAGCTCCTCACTGTAGTTTCAAGGACCCGAGATACCTGGACGATCACACTAGTAGGGAGAGTATCGAGGTTCGCGCGCTTGTTGTCTACTGATTGGAGGACCTTTCAGACCTTTCTAGATGCAGTCCATTCGGATCAGTTATGACATCTGCATTCACAAGTAGAGGAATACATTTTGTAAGCTATGTTCAAGAAGACTTGGGAATTCCAAAGTATACTGTTCTAAGGACCTCTTCGGTTTCACATAAGATGGTGTCATAGATTGTTTTTACAGGGGAAAAAACCCGACTCTAATCGGGGGTTGCGTGAACTCCACCCCCATACTCAAGGTTCCTACGCTAATTATGGGGGGTTTATCGATTCGTCACTTGTTCATCGATTCGTCACTTTTTTGATGAAAATCACATAAATCGCAAATGCTTTAGTACGCCACCACGATCAAAATGTCATACAAATTAATATGTAATAGTGATCGCTCTAAGGTATCTAGCCATCTAAATTTCATGTTTTAATTATTTGATGTGAATGCGTAATGTTACGACAATGTTCATAGAATATATACAAATTTAAAGCTTTACATTTTCAAATTATTAATACATAAAGAACAATTAATATGATTAAATAAAAACCTCATCAATTAAATAACTAGATATATAGCTTTGATTTTGTAACCTTATATTATTTGTTTAAAGTAGCTATGTTGTGTTATATCGAAATCTATATGATTTTAGATACGATTTCAGTCGATTTTCGTGATTTCTTTCGTGATTCTATGTAAGAAAATCATTAGACTTTTTACAAATATTAATATAACAAAAGCGCAACACTGTCTGATAATATAAGACTAGCTTTATATGATAGCTTAATACTTCTTCTTAATTATACAAAGCAGGTTCTATTTTTTTTATAAGTCTAAAGAGATATCTGAATAGTAAAATCTAAAGATTTAATTCTATTAAGAATCACATAACTTTAATTACGGATATCTCTACGAGTAATGCTTCAATAAGCTTAAAAACAGTATCTATATAAAGATATTAATTAGTACTACATAGTCTACACCGACTTCCTTTTATTTGATTAAATGCGCAATAGTTATGAAG
>Ga0068631_100087_pt1 | contig 30082 bp, 31 predicted proteins | sample InSIn5gowninarea_2_FD_77434 | JGI IMG/M metagenome (GOLD analysis project Ga0068631, IMG submission 77434) | Clean room microbial communities from NASA Spacecraft Assembly Facility at Jet Propulsion Laboratory, Pasadena, California, USA -... ...
CAAGCGGTCATACTTGGGTTGTTTGTGCGAGGCGAACGGCGAGCCTAGTGTTACTTCTGAGCGGAGCTTGGCGCGGCGGGGCACGGAGACGGGAGTAGTCGTCGTGGAGTTCTTGTTCCTGGAGTTGGTAAGTCTGCTTCTGAGCATCGGGCGAATATCTGGGGCGTCATTACTGTCATCGAAAGACATTTTGCGGCTGCCCTAAGTAAGACGTTGAGCTTGGCTGTTGCACAGGAGGCGGCTAGGGGAGCTGATTATACAGCATCTCAGTTCTGGGGTGGAGCGCTTCGACTACTGGGGGGAATATGCCATTGGGACAAATATAAACCTCCTAACCCACGAGACGTTGAAGCCTTAAAAGTTCAGAAAATGTGGATTAGATTAAGTAAAACAAAAGACAAATGGAAGGAGACTGGAGCTAGAGTTAGCTCACCGCTGTTGAAAAATGTTATTATCCTATCGTCACCTACATTACCCAACGCCGTCCCACCAGCCCAGGGTATATTCAAGAAGCAGATCTTACAAACGCCGTTCCATGTCGTATACACCGCCCAGAAGCACACCGTCGACTCATAGCTAGCTCCCGCGCAGCGCCGGAATTCCTGCGAAGAACTCATCCGTAAAATCGGGTGGACCCTGCCAGCCCTCACACCCGTCAAACAGCCCGAAGTCATTCATAGCTACATGCTGTTGCTGGTTCGGCAAGCCGACAAAGCTGTGAGCCTGCTGCTGGTTGTTGGCGCCCTGCATCATGTACATTGGCATCGGGCCGAGAAGTTGAACCTCAGTATCTCCCTGGTTGGGCGTGTCGGGAACGCCTTTGGGGTTGAAGCTTGACGACGGCGGGATGAAGCTCCGGCGCGGTGAAGGGCGTGGGGCTTGAGGGTTACTGGTCGGAGCAGATGATGCCGGGAACATTGTCGTGAAGTCAGGCGCATTTTGCCCGCGTGTACCATTGTCGAAGCTTGTGAGTGGTTGACCTTGTTGCGGATATTGGAAGGGGTCGTCTCCTGGGAACATGAAACTGGACAGATCTGGTAAAGCGTAATTAGGGTCGTTGAAGGTCTGCATGAAACCATTGGACACCGGCGAGACTGGAAATAGCTGCTGCGGTTGCTGCTGCGCATGTGGGTGTACTAGAGGCAGAAACGTGTTTGAGTTAACAGAGGTTGGTGTGAGGCCTGGAGTCGGATCAAAGAACTCTTGTGAGCTTGCATACGGCGAATCCATCTGCATTCCCACGGAGGCATGGTTTAAAGGGTGAGGAAGTGACGAGTGACTGGGCTCGGTAGGGTTGTGAGGGTATGTACTGGCGCGCTGAGGTGGTTGTGCTTGAAAAGAGTCTACCGACGGCTTTGGTCCGATACCGTTCGTATATGCGACCGGATTGGGCGAGGTATCCTGACGTCGCTTCAGGTTCGGCTGCACTGTTTTGCCCCTAGCCTCTCTCTCTGCCAGGTCACGTTTCAGTTTCTCGGGCACTTGGTCGAATAGGGTCTGTTGGCGTTAGTTGACTGACTATTATGATGATATAAATGTGTCATACCTTGAGCGTAACTGTGCAGCGATCAGCGGCCATGGATCGCTTCGCGAGCGCTGCAAGTGTGACACGTCCAAGCTCAGCGGTGCCCAACACCTCAGCACTGCTCGCGTTTTCCGGATTCTCTAGCGCGAAGTATAGTATTGAGAGGATAGAAAAGAAAGTGGTGTACATCGAAAACCAGTACGCTCCGTTCAAGAGCTTCCGCTTGTTCATGTCTGCTGTAATGTTAATGATGTTGCGTGAGACGCCAACTGCTGCTGCAGCGCATGCCCAAGACCTCCTGTCCTGCGACTTAGGAACCTTGCAAGTCTGAGATACGTAATGAAGGAACGGCCGGTAAAGCATCATTTGGCAATGAGCAAAGGCAAGACGGAGAAGTCGTTGGACCCTGGGCTTGTGTTAGCATGGTTCATCGATAGGCTGGTATCAGGGTGAGTGCGTAGTCAAGGCCTCGCATATGCACCTCTTCGAAGTACGATATATGTTCCGAACATTTGCAAGGGCAATCTGCAGCTTAGCTTGCCACGACCGAGCCCTCATCCAGCCGATACCAAGCTGTGTACGGATTTATAACGCTTACCGAACGATGATCCGCGGGGCTTCACCACCCGGACGAAGACCCATGGGAAGTGACTCACTCCACTCGTGGAGCTCACGTTCAATTTCCTGGATCTTATTATACGAGATGCGGTACACTGGTACAGCCTCTGTGCCCTTGTTGTCCTGAGCAACATTCGCTGGTTTGATCGGATACACCAGTCTAACAACCTTATCAAGTATCTGGACAATACGTGTGTGAGCATTGGCAGCTCCAATCACGGTTACAGAGCCCTCTGGCATGGGTTTGATTCCTTCCAACGTGATGTACTCATCGTCAACTTCGGCCGGGAAAGATTGATCGATATCGTCGTCGCTGATTGTGTGAGGCAATCCGAGTAGCGCTCCAACGTAGATGTCCATCTTCCGAATGACCCAAAATGTTCGCTTGCGGCATTCTGCTTCGATGGGGTTGAAGTGGTCGAAATTTCGATGCATCCCCATGCGCAGAGCCGCACGCAGTGCGCATCCAAGGTAAGCGTAGCATGTAGCCAGCTTGGCGGAAGACTGGAGAAACAGAATCATATAAACAATGGCCTGCAAAGAGTGTATATCCCTACAATCGGCGATGTCCATGAGTTGTCGACAAGCCCTGAAGTATTTGAAGCTAGATATGTTTAGTAAATTGCCTAACGAGCCACGGACATGACTCACCCTCTGTCGATGGCTTCTCCGTAGCCTTTACGATCCAGCTCACCATCCTCCGTTTTGGAAAATAGCGTTCCAAGAGCGAGTACTGCGTATAGTAGTGGCAGAAAAGTATGGTCTTCATTGCTGTAATTGTCCGGGATTGTCTCGTACAAGTGATCGAGCTTGGCAAAGAATGTGGGCGCATGTACAACACGTAGAAGTGAAGAGGCATCGTTAATGGCGAGATCACAAAGCTGCAGTGCAATATCTTTGCTTGGTAGTTCAGCCATAGGCTGATTGATGTCCATCGGAGAGTCTTGCGCTGAACGGGGAGAGTCGAACACCGCTGACATTGGCCTTGATTTGATGAATGGTGTTCCCTGCCCTTCCGCAAATTTTATGTCGCCAAACGTCGACTTGAACTTACGGACGAAACTGAGTCCCGATGAATGCCCGTGATAGTCCCAATGACCCTCTTCATCGAGATCCAGCTGTCCGGTCGATTTCACCATAGATTGAAGATCTGTTGTGTCTGTTGTATCCTCGCTTGTTGGTGCGTTGCTGGAAGAATGATAAACTCCATTGGCGGTCTGAGCTGACGACAACGGAGCCGATGGCATTTGCACAGACATCCTGCCCTGATGGAGGGTTGATTCGAGATTGGGATCGTTCAGATCAACTCCGGGTAACAAACCATGCAGCAAAGCTTCTGCGCGCCGCAATCGATTCTCGAGGTTCTCGACATAGTGAGGAGCTGCATTTCGCCGACGGTTCGATGGTTGGTCATATGTGCACTCTGGCGGACCTCTATTAGCTCTATTCACTCCTCGGTATGTCATCCCTCACCGTAACTGTAGACGGTGCAGTGAGTGCAGGGCTGTTTCCCATCGCACTTAATCTTCTTCCGCCGACATTCATCGCAAGCTCTCGTGACGCGGCGGCGCTTCTGAATGGGTACAGAAGGTTTTTCGGTACCGCTCTCTTCGGCTGGCGACGTCTGCGTGGGAGTATCTGCTTGGTCTTGTGAATCATCATTGAGCTGCTGGTCGTCGTGGAAGTCCTGAGGGCTGCCACCCATTGGCTCGAGCGTGTCTGCTGTTGAAGAGTGATCCATTGCTTGGACGGGGTAATGGAACGCTTCGCTGGCGAAAATAACGCCTCGCGATCCAATACGGCTCCTTCAGGCGTGCGCTCAGGGCAGTTTACGAGGATAAGAGGGGTGTGGGTACGGGTGCGTGGTTGTTGGATATGGCGGTCTCGGCGGCGGAAATACGGGCAAAGTCCGCGCAAGTGATCGCGGTACGGGAGTGGTTGAAACGGAGCGCCACCAGACTTACAAATGACTTCTGCTGCTACTTAGAATGCGCTTCGCCACGATAGAGCACAATTGAAGGAAAGTGACGGCCTACAACAGGTGGAAATGCTTCCGAGCGAAGCAGCTATCAAGTCCTCACCCAAGCCCGGACGACCCACCTACGCAATCAGCCAAGAAGAGCAAAGCGCCGCCAGGGATAACTACGATGAGAAATGCTTGTATGCCTGTATGTAATCATGTCGGCCCTTACCTAATGCCGTTGCCGCCCTCTTACTTCACGATACCGTTGAAGAAAGGAATGTAAAAGGTCCCATTAATTGGCCCGTAGCAATCGACGTCCAATATATATGTTCATCAAAGTACTAATAATCTTCGATGTAAGCAGAGAGTACTATCCCTTCAAGCCTGATCTCATGAAAGTCTCCCACCCTGTTCCTGGCAGTCCCAGTGATCGCCCAATCTACGAGTTGATCGATTCCATACAAGTCAGCTCAGACCATACGATCTTGCGCATCCTTCGTCCATGGCAGATAAGGAAGTATCTCCAACAGGGACCTGCCCTAGCATGTACGAAAGTGCGGGTTGTCTGTTATAGATGCCGTAAAATCAGCCCTACGGCTTACAAAGCTCACGCTCATGTGATGGGACACGCGTACCAATATGTCTACGGCTAGTTACTACATAGAAACTATCCTTCTATAGGCAAGTAGACGGCTAAATAAGGTAAGAAGTACCGTATTCATTATATCTGGCCGACGTCGTTCTTGTCGGTGTGGTGCTTGTCGGTGTCGTTCTTGCCGGCGACACTGTTTTCTGCCTCGGTCTTGACATTTGATTTGGGGTGTGCATCTTCTTCAATGTCCATTGCATCTATATCGTCATCGAGATTGGAATTTTACAGCTCTTCTTCATCCTTCGCAAGCTGCGCCTCCAACATTGCGATGTACGCCTTGTTTTTCTCATTGGGTTTCATTAAGTTCACTTCCTTAATTTTTGCCTAAGCTTCTACTCCCAGTTCTCCCGGGGTTTTCTTACCAATTCTCTTCTTCTGAGAGCTTTCTGAGCCATCCGGTCCCGCGATGATTTATAACTTGACCTGGTTTTTTCAAGCGTTTTTATGAGAACCCACTGCCTTCGCCGATCGGCACGTGTCGGTTGAAGGAAGATTAGGTCTTCAAAATGGCGTTTCACTATGATAGACAAGGCTTGAGTTAACCTGGTAGCTTGAGCGCATTCTTGAGAGTGATGAAATGATGCTTAGGTTGACCGTATGGTAACGAAGAACTCTGCCTGCATCGGCCTGGCTGTCTTCCCAAATATTCTAGTGATCTGCTCGCTGATGCGGAAAGGTCTTGCAGGTTGTATTCCATGACTGACCAGTTTGTCTGTTTCGAGAACGGAACTTCCTGAACAATCCTGCAATCTTGGTTTCCGAGATCCGCAATCTGGGTACCAGAGACCGTAGTGTTTGTTAGCTCTTCTCAACACACTATAAATCTACTTCATTAGCTAGGTCAAGCGCCTACCACCTGCATTAGCAAGCAGGCCTTCTAATCCTGGCCCCATCTACATACAAAGCATGTCCACTCTTCATCTCTTCTTGCATGTGTGCCCATCATGAATGAAACTCCTAGCCGCCACGCCTCCTCTCACGCACAGCGATAATCAATCAAGTGTATAGTATAGCATGAGCAGAATTCTACAAGGAAACCGTCAAGAGGCTCTAGCGACGCTAGAATTAAACTCAAGTTCAAACTCAAAACTTCGTCAAGCACAACACACAAAGAGCTATTCGTTTCTACTATAGTTAGGTAGGATCTTTCTCATTCTTCCATTCTACATCGGTCCTCCCATCGAGCGAGTATTTGATGATTAACTTGCGCTGCTTTGCAGAGATTCCAGGAGCTTCTGCACTTGAGGCCATTATCACCTTGTAATTGTGACTGATCATCCTTGACGGCTCTCATTCTCCATACCACCCATCGTTTAGGCGTAACCTGTGACCTCTTTCCTGGTGCAGTCGGCTTATGGTACTTTCCTACAATCTAAGAAGCGTTAACATTATCCTCATTAGAGTGCCTTTCCTGTTCTTCAAAACTACTGTCATGTTCCCATTACGCACCGTGGGTACGATTTTGCCAGCTCTGGGTCACTGAATCGCTTGTCTGGGCAAGTTGGTGTTCCTAACCATAGGTAGTTGTGTGCAAGTTGAAAGCTTCATTAGGAGCTTTCCTTGGCCTAAACCAAGTGCGGTTCTAACGGAGATCAACACTCGTGAAAGCCATGGACAACTCGTACAAAGTCTTTCCACGTATGCGTTGTTTCAACTCCGGAATCCAGTAGAATCCATGGGGCCATGAGACAGGCCAGTTGACATGTCCAGCTATTTCGAATGTCTGATGGGTGATCGGTTTGACGGCAATGCAATTGTCGTGCGCTTGGCCGTTTTTGTTCACCAGGATACATGCCAACTCTATGATTTTGCCCCGTGCTGGACTTTGGGGCAATCCTGCTTCTTTAGCGTAGTATGATTGATCACGCCTCGCTTTCCCTGGCAAACAGTTACACTTGTCTCCTATGTGGCTCTCGAGTTGACACAAGACCATCGAGGAGTGTTGGTAGTGTTCATGCAGACACCCAATGCTGTCAATGTTGCCAATTCTATTTTCAATCCAATCAGACTGGCTTACGATGATATGGGGTGGTTTCGGCATTACACTTTGATTGAAGAAGCAGTCTGGCAGAGGACGAAAATCTGGTGCTCGAGAATTGTGGAAAGGTTCGTATCTCTCATCGCCAGTCCCATAGTATCCAAGGATAAGACAATACATATTTAGAGATCGCCCCGAGTCGGAGAGACTCGGAAGAGGGCCAAAATGCAAGTTGTCTGTTCCGCACTGGATGTTTTCGGCAGAAAAATCTACAGCCCAAGATGGCAGGCTGACCATCTTGTCTCTCACTCTCGGATTTCGCGATGTGTCGATACTACTCAACACGCCTGGTGTGTTGTCTTCCTGGGCGCAGAAGCGAGTAACCTCCATATACAGTTGATTCAAATCTATACCGTAATCGACCATGAATGTAGGCAGGGTCTGCATGGGAATACCCATGACACCGAAAATCTTGTCATGAAGCTGGGTTGCCTGACGGTTCTTTATGGCGGAAAGAAGTGTAGCGAGCCTCTCCGAGCCCAGTGGTATGCTTATATGATCGTCCAGTTCCGCGAGCTTACTGATAGGTCTTGCAACGCAGCCGTGACTGCGGCTGAGCTCTCTGTATGCCAGCACAAAGGATTTCGACGGCAAATGGAATTGGCCAAAATGTACCATCGCAGAAGATGCAAGCCGGAGTTCCTGATACGTCCACGTCCGATGGAACCATTTACTTTCTTCCATTGCTTCGACTAGCTCGCGGAGTTTGGGAACCTGACGCGCGGTATCCAAATGCATCGTATTTTTGCAATAGAAGTTTTCAAATAACGTCCACCCGCAATCTTTGCACGTGGGATACTCCTCATTCAAAGACGTCCTGGACCGAATGTCGACAAATTTATCGAGTATAGATTGGGATAGAGTCGGGTTCAGGCCATCAGGGTGTCCAAGCCAAATGATAACGCTCTCTGCAGCATGATAGATGTCTCCCATCATCGCAACCTGCACTGCCTTTTCAGCTTCGTCATCTTGATTGATGCTCAGAGCATCAACCCATAACAAGTGATTGGGACATTTGTAAGCCAAGTGGTATAAGGCTACGTGCAGATTTCGAGTTATTTGTATGCGGATTTTGTTGCACAGAACATCTCGTGTCTCCTGTCTATCACCCCAAACATAGGAGAGCGCATGGAATCGAGTGTGTTGGTTCTGTCTGCTCTCGTCTGTTCCCAGTGCGTCGTCCTTAGAGATCGTCGGTACTGCATCATTAGATGTAGTTGTAAGTGAGTACGTCAAAGTAGATCCGTCGCAATGGAACCCTTTAAAACGCAGCAGCCTAACGCTTCGCGGCTCTACGAGAGGTATGCGCGTGTAGTCCATTGCAGAGAGGAAGGATCGGAATGATTAACAGACTAAACCAGATCTAATACTTTTGAAAAGTGAAAGGGCGACATGATAATAACATAGATTCTATATCGGTAGGCTGAGGCTCCGGGCATAGCCACAGGCATCTTTGAATAGGATTAGGCCTTGCAAGTTACAACAACCGCTTGCTAGGGCTCAGCATACCAAGGGCTCGTAGATGCGTCAGCTGTCCGGGATATGCCAGGGAACTATCCGGTATTCCCGTTCACAAGGATGAGTAACGTTTTTCCCATTTTCCGAAGACTACAAGGTAAAGGGACTGAAGCCACCGAGTGCCAGGGACTCTATGACATTTTCTTTGAATCTTTCCTCACAGCTAAGGTCGGGTTCTCTCACGATTCTGCCTTGCTTATGCAGAGTACCGGTGCAAAGCTGGCTTCAGGAACCACAACACTGACCATGCTTGACGTACAGTGATAGGTAGCGGAACGACAACAGCATTGACCACATCGACGCCGACCACCACAATAAACATTGTGTATGTGTATAACACGCGATGATTGACCGCAGCAAGCTTGCCGGCAACAGAAACCCCAAGCAAGCTGGCCAACCTCACAGGTCCCCTTATGCAGCTGCGATGTCAGTATCACACGGCTATTCAGGCTTGGTGCTTTAACGAAAGCTTCGCAACGCAAGTGCCGCGCGGAAGGTCAGTTGGCTCTATTGCACCATGGCGGGTATTGATTCGATCAAGCTGTGACTGCCACGGAAATGTGTCTTCGTTCGCCTCGGCAGTGCTGGCCTGTGAGGCTCCTGAACGTCAGGTCACTGTCAGCAGGTCTACCTCCGAACTGGATATGACTGCACCATATCAAGCTTACAATGGTCGATAGGAATGTCCGGCCCTCAGACTTTGCACAATGCTTCCGCCTAATCGGACGAAGACTGGAGCGAAGCATACTTGGTATGCCGGCTCTATATAAGCCTCTTTCGACGTCACGTCTCCGGAAACGTTTCCGCGGACTACGATAGATGATCTCGTTAGAACATAGTTTTCGACAGTTCTTCTTTGCCTTGATCGAATCATGATCCGATGTGCATATTTCCTGGTGGGTTTCCCGCGCGTAGTGTGTTCCCAGCTATACGCTGCTTTGTCCTCAAGGGGCCAACGCAGTATGGCGTTTTTTGAAGGAGGCCTGGGTAAGATTACTACATCCAGTCTCCCTCGTCATACTAGATCTAGTTCTCATTGTTTTACTTCGATGTCCTTGGTGAGTTAGATTGAGTCGGGACTGTAATATTAGAATCGGTCCAGTAGTTCTCACAATGCATCGATTGTCTGCGAGATCGACTTTCTTAATCGACTCTTTTCTCCTGATTCGAATCCACATGCGCATGTCATGAATCCCCCGTTCTTCTCTGCAGTCGTCTATCTTCCTACCCCTAACGATAGAGCCTCGCCAGTGAAAGTTCACTTGAGGACTTGCATCGTTCGCTGACTGGTTACGCTGTGGCCCGTCAAGTGAATTTCATATTAGATCCTCCGCAGGCTCCTATGGTCCCACACTGGACGACACTACTTGCGTCTCTGGCCGAAGTATGAGAGTACCGACGAACGTTCACTGAGACACGCATTGCTCACTTGTAGTTAGGAGTGCGTTGCGTATGCTCTACGCCGAGGGTTGTTTGTATGACCACAATCGCGAATTTGTGCAATCGTTATCACTGCTCTTCCTTAGAGAACCGCTTCAATTCCCTACATTCATCGAAATCTAAACCGATTCTCTCGTAAAGAAACCATCCGACCATTCAGCGTCGCCAAACAAGACCCCGTACCCGTTCCTTATCATGCTCATTTACGCTTCTTCTCGCTCTTTCCACCAAGACCGACGCCTAGAAGAAAGCATATCCGCATAGTCGCACCACAGTACACAAACGCAACGTTGCCCCAGTCAATGGCATTCCAGCCCAAGACATCATAGTAGACTTGCAATCCTTTCAGGTTGACGCTGTACAGATGCCCAAAATCCGCAACCAGGAGTCCGAAAAGCAGGGCGCGCCATACTCTGACGTCACGTGTGGCGCGCAGAACGAGGGCTTCATTCAGCGTAAAGGCAAGGTAGAGGTTTGCGAGCTGGGTTAGCGCGATGGATGTCGCTGTTGGGACGGCGGATAGGATGGGGGCGGACGGGGCGTGAGTGAGTTGTAAGTAGGTGTGTTGGGCGAAGTGGGCATAGATAGCGCCAACTATTGTCGAGAAGGGTTCAATGTAGAGGAAGAAGAGGGTGTAGGGGAGGGGGAGGTGGGTAAGAGTTTGGGCCGCCATGGTTGTGGAGAGCCGATCCAGTAGTTACTGACCAAGGGTAGCGATGCTGTCCGGAACGTAGCGCAAGACACGAAGGTCGTGATTGGGAGTCCTAAAGGTGCTCGGCTCGGGTCGTCCTCTCTTGCCTAGTGCTCCTGCGGTGTTGCGCGCTCGACACGTCAATGCGACGAATGTAGGTGGAGTGAATTCCGGTAATCGTCCGCTGCAGGCTGTGTACATTTGGTGACGAGATACAGTGCAAGGTTGCAAGTCTAGAAGATCAGATCGTGCAAGTGCGTGTGATTCCCACGTGCACCCGACAGAATACTCCACACTCTTTGCCCGGCCCCCGTCGACGCTGGAATTCAGATGTGGGGTGCGGGCGATGGCACGTGATGCGTGCAAACCGACTCCGGTTTTAGTCCAGTATGTAGGAGGTATATTTGGTGACGCGGTGCACCGAAATGCGAGACCACCTTGGTACAATAGCTTGCAAAAGACGGTGATGGCGTGGGCCACTAACTTCTCAAGACTGGGACGTCTCAACTCAGATGCTGTACGCGACGTGCAGCACGTGACAGATGCAGCAAACTCCGGTACTCCAGGAAGCGTATGGGATGCAGATGCGTGTTCGAGATCAGTCTCATTACCACGATCAGAGGCAGAGCTGTCAGCTGTCTGTACGGATGATGCTAAGCACAGATGCCGCGTTGTCGCTCGACGGGTACCGAATGAGGTAGAGGCTGGTATACAGCGACCACAGGCCCCGAGAAGCGCACACAGCCGGTACTCGTCCTCCTGATGTCTCAGCAAACGGAGTTGAAAGCTGTCAGCTTGCAAGCAGATCTCTGGGCGGTGTGTGTCGGGGGGTCCCCAGTTGACGGAGACAAGCAACCCAGGGCTCGGCTGTGAATCGCTGACTGTCACATAAATAGCTTCAACTGCACGTTGATTTGATGCAGATGTTCATTTAAAGCAATCGACCCACGGCTGAGCGGCAGAGTCTCGATAGCGTGCTACCGTGGTTCGGGTGCTCTCGAGTTAGACTTGCAGTGGAGGCCTCGCCGTCGCCAATAATTGGGGATGGGGAGGAGTGCAGTGCAACTATTCCAGAAGTGATGACATCCATCCAGCGATCAAGTCAGCCAGTCAATAGATGGAAAAAAAAAGGCGTCAGAGCAAAGCGTTGCCGGGGCGAGCCAGGCCATGTCATGGGTGGGAGTTTTCATGCTTTTTTGGGGGAGCTGCTTGTCTGCGTTGAGCACAGCGTCGGCCCGCGTTTCAGCCGCTTTGCCTCCCCTTCTCGCCTGCGTGTCTCTGTGCCCAGGCCCCCCCATCTCTCCCTCTCTCTCTGTGACCCTACGTACCGTATGTTGGCACCACAACCATCATACAACCCTAGAAATCGAGCCTTTCACCGACAAATCTGTAATAATCATTCCATCACCTCCATATAACCACCTCTGCCGCCGCCCCTCCCAGCGCCTGCCGCACCCAACCCCACGCCCATCATTCACGTCGCGCCGCACGATACGATCCCACAATCCTTTTGCTTCCCTGAGATTGCCGCATTCGTTGTTGTTGTGCCGTTGGATTGATTGATCTCCGACCCGCGTCCTTCTTTCCTCAACACTGCTGAGGCATCGGCTCTCCACCACAACCTCCAACATTCGCTTTTACCATACACTTTTACAACTACCAAGCCCGTCATAACAGAACATAGCAATACCGTTGCCAACGCCGCTGCCTTTTTTCCTAACAAACCACACCACCACTCTTCAGGGCTGCGCTCGCTGAATCCACGGTACAACGGTATTGGTATAACACAATCTTGAGCCAGCGGTTCAGCGACACGTCGGCTCAACAGAGCCGTGCTTGAAAATGGTAGCTGCTGGCGAAGCCATGGCTCACCGACCAAAGACTTCCTCCAACTCTTCAGCATTCCCAAGTTTCGGGGAGCACATTGTGTCCGCTCCGAACGAGTACTCGAATACATCCACGCCAGCGCTCCAGTCCGATGAAATTCTTTCCACAACCTCAGACCAGTCTCTTGAGGAACACCCGGTCGAGCCGTTACTGCAAGAATACACACACCCGGAAACGCGTGCAGAGAAGTCACGAAGTGAGTCATTTGCGACGAACGTCAAGACCATAGTACGGCGCGCTTCAACTTCCGTGCACAAGCTTCACAGTCGTCCTACTAAGATCCGCAAGCCTAGTCAGGACGCTCATATCTTAGACGATGCTCGCGCCATGCCGGATGTTCCGAAAGACCGCCGACACCGCGCACTACGCAGACCTTCCCTTCACGGGCCTACAGACAGCGGGCCGACAGGGGCTCCTGGTGGACACGGTCCGCTCAGAAAGTTGGCTGACCGACTAGCCCGGGCTCGACGAGCAGGCCTCGCTGCAGGGTCTGGCGAGACACGGAGCGATGTTGAGTCCCAGATCGGTGGCGGCTTTGCTGTACCCCCTATGCATCCTGTTCGCGGCGGTGACGGGGCAAGGAGCTCCGTGCAGACTCACAAGACTTTCCAGGAGATATACAAGACTGGATGTGGGGCGCGTTCTAGGTCGCCAGGGAGCGATCGCGACAGTGCCTTTGGAGTTTCTCCGGCCAGCATGTTCGAGGATTGCAATTATGGTCATGACGATGAGATGCTGTTTGAAGATCCAGAAGTCTTTGCTGAGGACGACGTTACCAAACAGGATCCACTCACCATATTCCCTACCGAGATTGCCGAACACATTCTTACACATCTTTCCGAAAACGAGGTTCGAAAGGTGGCTCAAGTGTCAAAAGCGTGGCATACGGTCGCGACGTCGATGGTCGTGTGGCGAGAACTCTTCCTGCGAGACTTCAAGGCAAAAAAATATGATATTGGAGCGCCATACCTGCAGATGGGAGGGTTGGGGCTCGGTCGTGCGGAGCGTTGCGAGCAGGATTGGAGGGCCATGTACAGGGCGCGGTGGCACATCAATCGCAATTGGGAGAAGTCATCACCCAAGGCGGTTTACTTCTCGGGGCATACTGACTCGGTATATTGCTGCCAGTTCGACGAGAACAGGATCATAACCGGCTCTCGCGATCGGACCATTCGTGTATGGGATCTGAATACATACAAATGCCTCAAGGTCATCGCTGGACCAGCCTCGAAGCCCTCAGAGCAGGCTCCGCCACTCCAGACTGTCGCCGGCCTTACCATTCACGAAGAGCCTTCCGTCAATGCCACTGCTGAAGGTAACAGGATATTCCACCAACCGTCCGAGTGGCACTCGGCCTCCATTCTCTGCCTCCAGTTCGACAAGAAGATCATGGTTACAGGGTCTTCAGACTTCACCTGCCTTGTTTGGGATATCGACACTTTCGAGCCCATCAAACGTCTTGAGAGGCACAGCGCTGGTGTCCTTGATGTCTGCTTCGACAGCGAATACATCGTCTCCTGTAGCAAAGACACGACCATCTGCGTATGGTCTCGCCATACATACGAGCTCCTCGCCCAACTTCATGGACACCGAGGTCCCGTCAATGCAGTCCAGCTTCGCGGCACGAAACTCATCTCCGCTTCCGGCGATGGCATAAGTAAACTTTGGGATTTATCGCTCATCGGGAAAGTCAGGACCAATCAGGAGATATGCGTCAAGGAGTTCAAGAGCAAGGACCGCGGCTTGGCTGCAGTCGAGTTCTCGGACGACGGCCGCTTTGTTCTAGCTGGTGGCAATGACCAGGTCATATATCAATATGACGTCAATGACAAGGTCCCCAATTCCAAAGAAGTACGAACGTATAGGGGCCACCAAGGCCTCGTGCGCAGCCTCTTCCTCGACGCCACGAACAAGCGCGTCCTTTCCGGATCGTACGATCAGGGCATGCGCGTATATCATTATGATGACACGCCCACTCCCCAACTCGGAGAGATACCGTCGTTACAACCGCCGAGAGAGGTCGGAGTTTACGATAACTGGACCACGAGTTGGATCTTGGCCGCCAAATGTGACTACCGCCGCATCGTCGCGACCAGTCAGGACGGCCGTGCGCTGCTAATGGACTTTGGGCATGGCATTGACAACGTGGAGATGCTAGATGGGCCGGACAAGGTCAAGCGGACTGCAGCTAACAGCAAGAAAGAGCAGGGGGCGGACGAGCCTTCAGCTAAGAGGATGAGACGATCTTAGACACTTCGAGATGTGTTGATATACCCTGGGTCTAAGGATGGTTTGGAGTTCATGAATAGCATAGCGTCTTGGGGATAAAGGCATAGGTGAGGCGTTTGCTAGAGTGGAAAGACGAAAGACAAAAGACTTGTCGTCTTTTCCAGACGGCTTTAATGCGCGTACAGCGATTTATTGATTTCTATTTTAGTTCACTTAAGTTCGAAGATCGTATCGAAGAGCTTCACTCCTTAAAGTTTCACTCCTTGTAATCATGCGACACTGCTGCTTGCCGTGTCTACATCTCTGTATTACGCGGGCCCTTGTGCCATGAAGAGCCTCGGATACCGTGGGGAGTCGTAGCGCGAAGAGCTTGGGGGATCGTGAAGATCCATGCCTCGTCAAGCTCTTGCTGCTTCAAATTTTTCCGGTAGAATCTTTCCTCAAATCTTCGCTCCTGGACACAAGTGCGACTGCTGTCGGCCGGTAGAGTCGTCGTCGTGCTGCTGGCTCACAGCACCTCTCACATGCTACAGCGTAGATTCCAACGTTACTGTAAGACTTCAACCCCTCTTCGTTCTCAGGCTGCACGAACAGCTAGCCTCAGAGCTTCCGTAATACCCCTCAATGAAAGGCTACATCCGCACGATTCCGACAATTGCACTGTCAGAGAGCCATAACGTGTCTACCGTCCCTACGCCACTGTCATCGATCGCCTCCGAATCTCACAAATAGCGTCAAATACATGTCCCCCCACCCTCCGCCCTGCGACTCCAATACGTTGGCCAATACTAATTTCTTGCAGGGACACCGAAGAAGCACTCGAGCCCTCGAGACCTCTACGAAACTCTCAGCACACCATTTTGGCTTGCCCAGAGGCCTGCAGGGGGTCACAGTAACATCACTCTCCACTCAACGCAGGCACAAGCCGCGATACCGGTTTTTTCAAACCCCTCAGTTTCCGTAGCGCTACACCCATTATGCCCGTTTTTGCTTGGGCAGGTGTTTGCAAGCACATTCCTTCTACTGACATCATCGCGACACGATGAGATTTTCGCTCGGTTTCTAACGTTGCACTGGGGCGAAAAAGAGTACCGTGGTCCGAAGCTTCTACACAACCAAAGTTGCGGTTTCGGGAAACTAAAAATCTGTCTACGGATCAGTAGGTCCATATAAATGGCAGAATTGTACTTTAACAGCTACCGGAATTCCCGAACCTGATCGTTGTTACTTCTTGAATCCGCATTAGTATACGTATTCACACAACCTGCCAGAATCTTGGCAATGACATCTCAGTGGCGGGAGTGCGGAAATCGTTCAAAGCAGTCAAGACTTGGTGTCTTACTGTTGCTTTGACAGTTGGAGTAAGTCGTGGGGTCGATGTCGTCAGCGTGTAGTAAGAGCATTGTTGGTGTTATCTTGGTTCAATCACTAAGGCATGATCGTTACGTTTTACATTCGTATACTGCCCAACTTAATGAGCGGCTATCCCTCCTAAGAGAATCGTTTAGCCGCGCATTGTCTCTAGCATCAAGCATATCCCGTCTCCTGGCTTGTAAATCTTGCTATCTCCCCTCACCACAAGCTGTGCTACTGCAGAAATCTGTAGAGACCTCACAGTATCTCTGCCTCATCTCTCCACAAATAACCATGTCACAGGAACACTCCTATCACCGGCAGCTACAATCGTCGCGATACCCTACCGCATCCAGCCACACAATCACCATGACGTCTGTCCTCTCGCCGCTACGGTAGATCTCTACCATGCCATCTACATCGGTCTGGGTAGTAATACAAGTCCGCAAAACCACGTCTGATCTCCCTTGCAGCCAACGCGCTCCAGCATGTCGCCAGCGCTCGAAAGTCAGCTGCGCGATAGAGTCCAGCCCGTAGTCGTTCCACCGTCATTCATAAAATCCACGTCGGCGGAGGAGTTCGAAAAGCAGTACGATCGTGGGAATTGCAACTGGCATACGCTCTTCTCCTCGCCTACTACGCCCACAGATTCGCTCTGCTGCGGTATTGCGTACTGCCCGCCCTCGACGGCCAATTCACCCCCAGGAGAACTGCGACGCCATCGCCATGCTCAGGCGGAGATTTACCATGTCACCGAGGGGAAGGGGGTCGTGTTCATCGAAGGCAACGAGTACGATGTTGAAGCTGGAAGCAGCGTCTTCATCCCTGGAAACTCGGAGCACGGGATGAAGAGTAGGGACGGGGAGGGCGTGAGATGGTTTTATGCTTTTCCTGGAGCGGCGTTCGGGGATGTGGTGTATAGGTTTAGTCACGAGGAGGGGGAGAGACAGAAGACGGACGAGGTTGTAAAGGCCAAGCTATGAGAGTCGAATATGCTGGATTCGTCAAGGCTAGGCAACTGGAACACGATGCAGACCTGGCGGTACAACTTGGTCTCGTGTAGGGAAAGGATCGAATTCTCTAGGAAGTAGCATTCTCAGATTGTTAGTTTGGAAGGCTGTTTTAGCGTGGCTTGACGACTGGAGGGCACGTCTGCATGCGTAGGATTTCAACCCTATCAACTATCCGTCAAGGAGTTTAAACATACCAGTTTAGGCACTGAAATGCTGTGACAGTCGTCCGTTGTAATCTTATCTCTACGTCCTTCGGTAGGGGAAGTGAATGGGTACTGGTAGCCAGACGGACGTCAGCAGCTCGAACATCTTCGAGTCTCCAATGCCGGCTTTCGAATAGATGTGTTCTGAGTTAGCTGTCAAAGGCAAAATCGAGAAATATGCAAATACGGGGTCATGGACAAGCAATCCCACAAGGCCTACATAAGAGGGCGCCAGGGATCTAATCTAATCTTGATTCAATCTAAGACGCGTCGACCTAACGCGTCCTCCGTGGTGACGTGCCAATTCGTTCTGCCCACTGTCTTGCCTAATCATTCCCTTGCTCCTCAGCTGTGGTTAATTCACTATGACCTCCCCGTATGGTCAACCCTGGGACATAATGGCTCACTACGGCCCATGGTCCCACCATTGTAAGACGCAAACCACAATTGGCCGTCGATCTATCGCTAATTCCCTGAAGCATCATATGCTTCGGCCGCATTATATCCGCCCCAAAAATCGCTGCCACAGAACGCGCCAGATCATCCCAATCCCTATGAGCCCCAAAGGCAGTTTGTGTGGCCTCCTCAGAATGCATCTGCACCGCAACACCACTACTCTCGTATGTAACCTATTCGAAGCAATAAGAAGCAATCCCCCACGTAAGCTCATACTAGACAAGACGGCCATCCGACCTATGTGTCCTCCACTGGACAGTACAATTCAAGTTATGAGCATTCCGAATCCCATCGGCCTACCTTGTATTATCCCTTACAACCCAATCCTACTACGCAGAACGTGCAATATAATAGTACTTCATTCTCTCCCATAGCTCAGCAGGAACATGTGGTCCCAGGAAGATATCACAACCAAGCCTTGCAACCGCCCAATGCGATAGCACAGGAGGCTGCGTGGACCCGACCTGTTGACAACAATACAAAAACCACTAAACCTCAAGCCGAAAACAGGTGGCTTGGCCCAATTGTTCGACATCAAAGCCAAAGTGCGGTGCAACCTCATGTGCAGTCACTCGTTGATCCACGACGCTACCCAATAGATAGTATACACCAGAGAGACGTGAACGGCGGCATCTTCGCACCGTTGGCTCCGGACGGCACTTCGTGGAAGACTTCAGCCATCGAACCCAACACAGCACAGACTATGAATATTGTGCATGTCCCGCAGGTCGCTCATTCAGGATTTCCATCACCAGCCGTTGCACCATCACCTATAGCCGGTTCATGGAGTCTTGGCAGCGCTGCCCAGGAGGCTCCATTGGTGCGTGGAAAAAATTCGAAGCCCACGGTAGCACAGACTGCAACCGCAGTTCGTTCGCAGCCAGACAATCACTCGGGCGTTCAAGCATCATCGAATGGACCGCCGAGTGGAACCGATCAAAGGACCTCCTTGCCACTGGCTTCAAAGGGCTCCCAGTTAAAGACTCGATCTGACTTATCAAAGCATCCAAAGATCATACAGCTTAGAGACGCCGTCGAAAAGGCCTTTCTCCCACCTAACATAGACCCGTCAACGTTAGATGACTGCATAGATCCGGAGACAATTCCACCCTCCGTGAAACAATGGTCGCAGAATTTTGAGAAGGCCATTCTAGGGGGTTTTGGTACTAAACGCGCGGCCAAACGTCGCCCTGCCGAAGCCACCACCATCTCTTGTAACGACCCTTTGGCAGTCTCATCAAGCGAAAACACCCCTGAGGTGTCGACTTCGGCTTTTCAGTCAGTGAACCCATCAGTCTTGAACAGTGCTCAACGCTCAGTGCATATGGACTATTCTACAAACACCACGAAGCGGGTGCTGACCGACAATGTTGGCCCAGAGAAGAATGCGAAGCAAGCTAGAACCAGCTACAATCCTCGAAGTTCTCAACCGACTTCTCAGGACTCATCTCAGTCGATCGGCGGCGCAAAGCCGAGGAAGCCTGCAAAGGCCAAGAAGACCAAGAATCTCACCGAGCCTGAACTGTGCCCTGAGCAGGCGGATCTCGTGCGGCTCATCCTAAGCGGACGTAATGTCTTCTATACCGGCTCCGCTGGTTGCGGTAAATCGACCGTGCTGAAGCGTTTCGTCAAAGAGCTGAGAGCGATAAACAAGAAAGTCGACATTATTGCACCTACCGGGAGAGCGGCCCTGGACATCAACGGCTCTACAACGTGGACATACGCAGGATGGACACCAGATCATCACAAGAAGCCACTATTGGACTTGAAGAAGGCCGCTCACGGCAAGTTCGTCCGAAAGCGATTGAGGGATACTCATGTCCTTATCATTGATGAGATCAGCATGGTCGAGAATCACCACTTTGAACGTCTCAACGAGATCATGAAAGAAGCCCGAGCTAATGACAGCCATACCACACTTAAAGCTTTCGGCGGAGTCCAGCTTGTCGTCACTGGTGATTTCTGTCAACTGCCACCCGTCAAACCTTTCCAATACTGTATCACCTGCGGCAAGGGCATGAAGCAGACCATGACATCAGCCGGAGCAACCCACACCTGCAGAATCTGCGAGAAGACATGGCCCGACGAGGACAAATGGGCTTTCCGCAGCGCCGCCTGGCAAGAAGCAGACTTCATGCACGTAAACCTTACCAACATACACCGCCAGAAAGACGCCAAATTCATCAACGTCCTCCAGAAATGCCGCATCGGCACTTCCCTCACGCCCAAGGACACCGACCTGCTGCTCAACCACCGCCTCAACAAGATGGACCACGCCGTCAAGCTCTTCTCCACACGTGAGGAGGTGCGACGCGTAAACCAGACCGAATTCGACAAACTCTCCTCGATTAAGCACACCTACACCTGCCACGACTACTTCTGGCATAACCCCCAACACCCTCATCTGAAGTGGAAAGGCGTGCGCAATGAGTGGGATGGTAGTCTCAAGGCGCTGTCCGACCACCGCTTCGAACCTCTCATCAACCTCAAAGAAGGCATGCTCGTCATCCTGCTCGTCAACCTAGATCTCAGCCTCGGCCTCGTAAACGGCAGCCAGGGCGTCATCACCGGTTTCGAGCGATACGATCCCGCCAAGCTACCGAAGAAACCGACCAAGAAGGACGCCGATGACGAGAACAGGATCGTGGGAGAATATGCTTTGATCAAAGAAGGGAACATTAAGAACTTCATCGAGAGCGAGCGAAACAAGGACAAGCTCTGGCCGATTGTGAAGTTCAACTCGTCCAACCCTAACGTCGAGACCTTGACCCGCACGATATTCGCCGACTGCACAATCAACACACTTGGTGACGAGGAACCGTATAGCCTGTTGAGCAGGACGCAGATTCCGCTCACGGCCGCGTGGGCGATGAGCATTCACAAGAGCCAGGGTATGACGTTGGACAAGGTGGTTGTGGATTTGTCGAGGAGGTTTGAGGATGGGCAGATGTACGTGGGCTTAAGCAGGGCGCGGACGTTACAGGGACTGAAAGTGGAGGGTATGAAGGAGGGAGGTGGGAGCGGCGGAGGGAACGAGGTTGTGAGGCAGTTTCTGAAGGAGAAGTTTGGGACCGTGTGAAGGATTGTCTGGGACCTGGATAACAGAATCGGAAGGCGAAGAGTAGTACGGACAGCTTACGCAGCTGTACATACAGGAATTGACATATCTGGTCAAACATGTGTTGCTGTGGTTGCATAATTACATGCCGCCGGGCAACAGGATGAGACAACGGGGTCAGGCCATGCCTTGTCAACACTAGAACACGGAGTGACCAGACTCAAAGGACGAAAACGTGTTCGTAGTATGCAAAGAGTACTCCTACACCTACCTCTATAAAGAGCTATGTCCCAATGACCCATAGTAGAAGATGCTTCCAAAGACGTACACGAATACAATAGCGAGAAAAGCATGAGCACTATCCGCAAGAGCTGGGCTGCATCGCTCCCTTACCAATAAGGATCAGTCTCATACATTAGATGGTCTTTGTATTCTAGAGAGATGTTCGGGATCCCTGACCGTAACGGCACATCATTTTCGTCCGGTAACACTACGAGCATGCGCATCTCCTTCTGTGGCGGATCCAACGACTTATACTCGAATGGGCGAGTTCTCTTCGGAGTCCGAAGGCTGTAGCTCGTCGAGGTCGGTCCAGAGCTGTCAGAACGTCCGCTTGCACGTTCAGATGTTGAAGCTCCAGCCTTGCGCCCCTTGTCCGTTTATCAGGGGTCGTGGCATCTACCCAGCTCCCGTATGTGCGGCATTGCAAAGCGGTAGTTCCGTGTCTCAGAGTTCTCTCGAACCGTCAACTTCGCTTCAAAGATGAGGAAGCGTTTACTACGTATTCCACGACGTAACTTGGATAACTCGGCCCCAAGCTCGAGGGCGAAGTAATTCAGTGGCGGCATCGTGGCAGCCTTGCATATTGCGAAAAGCCATCGCCAATGGACGATGAAATGCTAAGCTGAAAGGATGAGAGGACGGGAGCTTTCTGTCCATGGGTGGAAGTCGCGTCAGTCGATGTGAACGAGGCTACACGTCTGACATACTCCAATCCAGTATCAAGCCAGTATACATCTTCAAGCGCGTTCGAACTCTATAGCTCTACGCTATACTAAAATGCCCCTTGAGTACCTCGTACAGATGCCGCATCTACAATCTAATGTCGTCCGAAACGCCTCGTACTGGTCACGTACATCTATCCATCAGCACGCCGCGGTAAACTAGGGGGGGAAACACTTCCCATGGCTCTGCTTGTACAGCATGAGTAATCTCGCCATGGCACAATCCTCACGACAGATGCGATCAGAAAGGGAAACCACCCCCCTGATACCTACTCCTACCACCTCCCTGGCCGGGGAAACCCCCTCCGCCCATACCTCCAGGCATACCGCCCATACCTCCAAACGGACTTCCTCCACCCCCTGACGAAAAGCTAAACCCGCCTCCTCCGCCGCCGTTCATCATATTGAACAGCATCTCCGCAGGGATGCCGCCGCTCATGCCACCCATGCCTCCCATTCCACCCATACCACCACCAAACATCTCACTCGGATCAATAAGATCCTTGCCCGAATCGTAGTTTTCCCTCTTCTGCGGATCAGATAGCGTCTCATACGCCTCCGACACATCCTTAAACTTCTCGGCCATACTTTCATCCCCCTGGTTCTTGTCAGGATGGTACTGCATCGCCATCTTCTTGTACGCCCTCTTAATCTGCGCGTCGTCGGCGTCCTTCTCGATCCCCAAGATTTTGTAGTAGTCCTTGCGGCTCGCCTTCTTGAGCTCAAGCTCCGCGTTGCGAATATCGTTGTCGATGCCGGCCTCCGAGGGATTAGACTCTTTGATGGATTTGTACTCGTTAACGGCGTCTTGCCACTTCTCGTCGGCGCCGAGCGCTTTCGCTTTAGTTTTGCGGACTTTGGTGTAGGAAGGGTCGAGAGCGAGAGCTTGGTCGCAGTCGGCGATGGCGTCTTTGTATTTCTTGAGCTGTTTTGCGCTGTCATTGGTTGCACGGTTTCCAGAGAACAGGAACCTCCACTTACCTTGGAGTAGCACATGGCTCTGTTGCCGAGAAGCTTTGAGTTGGTGCCCTTGTTCGTGGGATCGACCGTTAGCGCCTCAGTGTACACATCCACGGCTTGTTGAGTCCTTCCGCTTTTGAAGTGGTCATTGCCTTCATCCTTCATCCTGCTAAGCTTCTGTACCATTCTCATGTACTTGATAGCATCCTTGAAGTCAGGATCGCAGCTCAAAGCCTGCCGGAAATGCTGCACAGCCTTGTCGTTATCGCCTTGCGCATACAGTGCCCGCCCTCGTAACAGTAGCGCTTCCGGATCTTGGCTGTTGTTTCGTAGTAAAGACATTGCAACATTCTGTGCATCGCCGAGCGCATTCACATTACCCATCTTGAGGTACGCCTCTCCCCGCATGAGGCTCCATTTCCGAGGCCTAGTCACGCCTGCACCGAGTCCTCGCTCAGCTTGATCCAACGCGTGTATAACCATGGACCCAGTTGAGCCTTCGCGCAATTGTCGCTCAGCCTGATTTATGTGCTGCAGCATGGTTTTCGCCGGAGCCTGATCTTTTGCTGGTGCTGGTGGATGGCATCTTAAGTATGCCTCTAACGCTTCTTTCGGCCTCCCTAAGTTGGTGTAAATTCTCGCAAGGCGATTCAGAATTTTGGTATTGTTAGGCTCGAGGTCGTCCGCATTTTTTGCGTCTTCTAAAGCTTCAGCGTAACGATTCGCGGATATGTATGCTGCTGCTCGGTTCGAAAGATATGTGGAGGAGATTGGGTCGGCTTCGATGGCTGCGAGGTGTATTAGCATTACGCAACCTCACCAGCGCAAGCCTGTCAGCCTTGTGGTATACCTTTGCTGTACTCTTCGATAGCTTTGTTGTAATTGCCTGCCTTGAAAAATTTGTTTCCGGCAGCCTTGTGCGCTTCGGCGTCTACAGCAGGCGACGGGCTGGTTGGTGTCCTGTGCGGCGGTGGTGGAGGTCCTGTCGTATGTTCTTCTTCCTTATGCCCGTTGGCGCCGTTGATGTTGGGGAAAGCACCCGGTGCTTTTGGTATGCCATTCTCCTGAGGACTCTGAGGTGTAGGCGAGGTGGTGGCTTCCCGATCGATGTCCATCGGAGTGGGTGCATCACTGGGAGAACTCATTCCGGAAGTATGTGAGAGCGCCGACAGGCGCTTGTACTCGTCGGGATGAAGATTCAGGGGATGGGTGCTCTCTTCGTGAGACTTCTTCCTGGAAAAGCTCTTGGCGGAGTGGGTAGAGGGTCTCCGTTCAGAGCGCTCACGCGAGCCTACTCGGCTACGGTGCGACTTTTTCTCGGGCGAAGGAGGTTTCTTTTCAGGCGACGCTGCCTTTTTCTCCGGTGATGGCGGAGCTGAGGATCCGGTGTCCTGGCTGTGCTCGCGCGTATTAAGCTTAGGCGGCTTCTCAGGTGAGGTCTCTTTCTTTTTGGAGGTCTTGTTGAAGATGTTCGGGAGAACCATTGGAGCCTCTTTCGCCGCGGCTGGGATGTGGTAGGTTGAGATTGTGTGGTACACTGCGCCCGCCGGCACGGCAAGGTGCACAAGGCTAGAAACGAGGGCCCAGGAGTGACGCCGACGGGAGAGCGCTACCGCTGTGCTACCAATGTACTACCACCTTAGATTGTCTCTGGAGTATCTTTACGCAGTACTCGGGGTCAACCTGCTCTGCTTTCGTCACGTACACCGTAGCGGTGTTTAGCTTTTCGGCGGCCGTTTGCACAGGGCTTTTGCGTGTCGTGCGCGTTCCGGTGTGCGAGAAGGTTCTCTTCAGTCCACGTCTTATCGATAAGGACAAGGAGTTTGTTTCGGCCTGATTGCACGAGCAGTGACCGTTGCAGTGAGGACAGAGACGCATTGATGTTGGGGCGATCAGAATGTCCAAGTCTCCTTGTTGTCTGTCGCAATCTAGACGCGCTAATATACGCTCTTGGTCGATGTGATATACATATAATCGTCCAACAGCGATGAAGAATAGCCGATACACCCTGCCATTCGCTGTTTGAGGCGCGTTTGCATCCCCAAGTTGGGAAAGCAACATCTTCTGATTCTGGCTTGCAAGACTCAGTGTACTTGATGCAAACGTGAGGGACAAAAGGGGTCACAAAGCCATGCGAATTATGCGATGTGGGAGTCTTCCAGAAGGCGAATCTGGACGAATCACGATGTTCTCGGGACATCCAGGAAACGGGGCCTACTCGAAATGGCACATTGCATTGACTTTCAAAGATGAAGGCCTGTCGTTACAATCATACCTACCGAAGTTGTGCGAAAGAAATAAGACAAAACGATGGATATGTTTTGCTGTTACAGCAACACCGATCCGTCACCATTGACTCCACTGCACGTGATGTATGAAGCTTGAACTCCACCAGCGCCTCAGCCACAACGACCCCTCTCCCTATCGCCGTTGGGCGAGAGTGACCCGTACAACCAAGATCATCAGCTGAAAGATAGTCACTCAAGAGTACCTCGACCGACACCTCCATTTCAGTCTCGCACATAGGGCTGTTCGGGAGTCTCTGCCGAGCTGTAGTTTCTGGTGAAGCAATAGCGCAGCTGCGTACACCACCCCACTGAACGATCACAAGGCAGCAATCAATACAAGGCATCCTGTGACCACGTCTGACAGCAGCTCTACTACAAGAACACGACTCCTTGCGAGACCCGAAGGACACCGTAACGACGTTCCGTAGCCTTCTCCCTTCTGCTCCGAGGACCACCGGGGGATACACCACCGCCGAGTCCATCTCATTGCTTCTCTAGAGACGAGTCCGTAGTCGAACGTTTTGAGCGAGCACTTCACATCACCAAGGCAGACCAGGGGCAGATTCTCTCAAAATGGGTCTCGCATACAATGTCTACCTCAACTCGAGCAAGATCTACGGCTGCAAGAACTGCAAGACACACCTCGCCAACCATGACGATATCGTCAGCAGGGTAAGCCATCTTCATGCACGACCGATTACCGACGCTGTCGGTGGTTCAGACACTATCTTACCCCTCATACCGTGATGGTCCGCACATAGATGTAAGGTGCTGACGCCTCAATCCTCCTCGTAGAACTTCCGTGGCCAACACGGCAAAGCCTTTCTCTTCGATAGCGTCGTGAACATCGCACCTGGCGACCCGGGCGAGCGCAATATGACCACCGGCCGTCACGTTGTCAGGGACATTGCATGCAGACAGTGCAAGGAGACCGTCGGCTGGAAGTATGACAAGGCGTACGAGGTCAGTGAGAAGTACAAAGAGGGCAAGTTCATCCTCGAAGCAGAACTGTTGTGCACAGTTCTGTAAGGGGAGTGCCAGTTGGCGTTCGTGTCATATCAAGAGCAAGGGCGCTGGGAAGGGTACGGAGTATGAGTGACTTGGACACATGCTTTGGGGGATTTGGCGCTCATTGAGAAGCTCCTGGGGTATATCTTCACACTTTGAACTTAGTGGACTGGATTTCGGATGCATGGCTTCGGAGTTTGGTCTTGTCTGGAAGAGCTCGAAACGGAATTAAAGCTCACGACATCGAAGCAGACTAACACACACGATCGTGTAAGTCATAAGTCGATATTGATGATACAACCAATCAGATCACTACGAGATCCTCCTTCATCGAGTCCAGATTTGTTCATTTTCTACACCTTCACGTCAGCTCGATCCTTAGCTACCCCGCAGCACACGAAATCGCCTCGGAGGCGCGGTTCGCTCAGCCAATTGGGACACGAGCTGTCAACGGCAGCTTGCATAACGCTGCAAAACGGTTTATTTGCTTGCGTCCCTATATATTTCTACCGAGCTCCTCTCGCGTCAGGGATTCTGACGTATACCTTGACCGCGGATCACTCACCTCTCTTTCCTTCACCCAACTCCCCAGCTCTCAGATCCCTCCAATTGCACACTTACCCAATCTCAAACTACCATAACAGCATTCCCCACAATGGCGAAAGATACAATGAAAGCAGTCATCTTCAAAGGGCCGCATAAGGTGCAGATCGAGGAGCGACCAGTCCCGAAGATCCAAGACTCCAAAGACGTGATCGTCAAAGTCGAATATACCGCCCTCTGCGGGTCTGAGCTGCACGTCTTCCGCGGACATCAGCCCTCGCCCACGGACTTCATCATGGGCCACGAGTTCACAGGCATCGTCGAAGAAGTCGGCGACGATGTCAAATCCGTGAAGAAGGGAGATAAGATCGTGTCACCTTTTACGGTGAGCTGTGGAGACTGTTTTTACTGCAAGAACGGGTTCAGCAGTCGGTGCGCGAAGGGCCTGTTGTTTGGCACAGCCGGGTTGGATGGAAGCCAAGCGGAGTACTGTAGAATCCCGCTGGCGGATTCGACAGTGTACAAGGCGCCGGAGGACATCCCTGACAACCTCTTGGTTTTAATGGCGGATATCTTCCCCACTGGATGGTTTGCGGCGCATAATGCATTCAAGGAGATGAGTAAGGAGCAGATCGCCGAGGCGACGGTAGTGGTGATTGGCTGTGGCCCGGTGGGGCTATGTGCGTTGGTCAACGCTGTCGAGTACAAGCCCAAAAACATATTCGCGATCGACTCGGTAGATTCGAGGTTGGAGCTTGCGAAGTCTCTGGGAGCAGAACCGTTGAACTTCATGAAGGACGATGAGGGGATGAGGAAGAAGATCAAGGAGGTCACGGACGGGAGGGGTGCGGATGCGGTCATTGAAGTCGTGGGCCTGAGTCCGGCGTTGAAGACCGGCTTCGAACTCCTTCGGCCTTGGGGCGTCCTCAGCTCAGTCGGTGTGCACAACGGCGAGGTAAGCCAACGCCCCTATCCTCCCCATCTCCAACTGCCTAATACGATTATCGTGATGATGACACCATGAATCCTAGATCCCGTGGACAGGCAACCAAGCCTATGGCAAGAACCTGCGCATCCAAATGGGCCGCTGCCCCGTCCGCTCCATCTTCCCGCAAGCGCTCAAGGCGCTGGGCGAGAAGCATCACTTGCTGGGGTTCATGAGCGATAAGATCATGCCGCTGAGTGATGCGGTGGAGGGGTATGATTTGTTCGATAAGATGAAGGTGCAGAAGGTGGTCTTTGAGGGGCAGAAATAAAATTCCCCGACGGGTCAGGGGTGGCCATGTGGGAAGGATGATGTTCCCGCTTCACGTGCTGGAGTGGAGGCTGGAGTACAGGCGCCATGTTTTGGAGGGGTAATTAAGATCCGATTGGCCTCTTGTTCTCTAGGACATTGACTCAGTGGTATGGAGTAGCGACTTCTACAATTCAATGTTGATCAAGGAATGCCTGCTCTCGAAGGCCTGCAACCCGCAGCCGACAATGGCGAGCGTGGAGTCGCTTGAATCGCAGTGAAATCTTCTCTGCTGGTCACCTTTGGCATCTCCACAGCTCTACAAGTACTCCGTATGCAGGGGACATGTGCGAGTGTGAATGGATAAGGCTCTCGGGCGATGGTCCTTGCAGCCTTGGCCGACCCGCCTTCCGTCTTTCCCACCACCTGCTGCACATTTTGCATTCGACCTCCACCTTTCTACAACCACCAACAAACCACTGATCAGGCACATTCTCCGACAATCACAACAGTCCCTTCGTCTTCTTCCTTCCTCACCCCTCTTTTTCCTCTTCCCATCTTCTCCACCCGCAGACTCACCCCTCTCCACTCTCGTGACAAGAAACCTCGCCTGCCCCGCTACTTCCGCCTCTGGACGACTTTGGGTAAACATTGCCCTTCATTTTTCACACATGTCTGAACTCTGTTAACAAGCCTTATCATCAGATACATTCAATCTCCCATTCGCCTCCCCGAGTCAGACCGCAACCCTCAACTCTCCACTACTGCGTAGCACTTGCGTCACAGCAATTTACCACCACCCTTCAACTTTCAACTCCACCTTTACCAAAAGATGTCCGCAGGAGATACCGCAGTCGCGACCGCGGCGGATCCCAACACCCTCACCGACTCATTCAACCGCGTTTCCGTCAATGACGCCGCCGATGGAGAGCAACCTCAGCGTACTGAACAGGAGTACGCCGAGGCCACGATCACTCTGCGTGCCATTGTCTCGTCTAAGGAAGCTGGTGTGATCATTGGCAAGGCTGGTCAGAACGTCGCTGACCTCCGCGACAAGCCCGGCGTTCGCGCTGGCGTCTCGAAGGTCGTTCCTGGTGTACACGACCGCGTACTGACGGTCACTGGCCCATTGGATGGCCTCTCCAAAGCATATCACATCGTGAGCAAGGGACTTCTGGAAGGAGCCCCCGCGATGGGCATGGGCGGACCCATGAGCACGACCGGCACACATCGTAAGCACAATGTTTCCGTCCACGTTCGGTCTCATACAGCGCACGTCATCGTGCAGTGGTCAGATCATTCTCTTTACAGGATTGCACGCTGATTGTTGCCTATCTTAGCCGTCCGTCTCCTCATCTCTCACAACCAGATGGGCACCATTATTGGTCGCCAGGGACTCAAGATCAAGCAGATCCAGGACGTGTCTGGTGTTCGCATGGTCGCGCAGAAAGAGATGCTTCCGCAGTCTACCGAGCGTATCGTGGAAGTACAAGGCACTCCGCAGGGTATCGAGAAGGCTGTTTGGGAGATTGGCAAGTGCTTAATAGATGACAGTGAGCGTGGCTACGGCACTGTTTTGTATAACCCTGCTGTGCGCGTTCAGGCCGGCGCAGGGCCACTGGCAAATGGGGGAGGACTCGGTGGACCAGCCCCTCCACGGTCATACAACCGTACCGGTGACGGTAGGGACTTCAGCGATGCCGCTCCATCCTCCTACAGCCGCCGTTCCGGCTCGGACGCCGCCAGCAGGCCGGCTCCCCCTGCCGCAGCGGAGGAAGGAGGCGATGACAACATCCAGACGCAGAACATCAGCATTCCTTCTGACATGGTGGGGTGCATCATCGGCCGCGGAGGCAGCAAGATCAGCGAGATCCGTAAGACTTCCGGAGCTCGCATTTCGATTGCGAAGGCTCCGCATGACGAGTCTGGCGATCGCATGTTCACCATCCAAGGCAGTCCTGAGGCAAATGAGAAGGCGTTGTACCTTCTGTACGAGAACTTGGAGGCCGAGAAGATGAGGAGGAGTAATCAAGCACCGCAGGAGTAAGAGCTGATCAAAATTCCACCTTGAATATCGATACACATCCATTTCAGGTGTTGCCAGCTGGTCTCTGACAGAGCTTGGCATAGATATCTGGACGGCAATCGCCACGGCTACCAGAGTCCCGGTTACAAGAACGGCTACAAGAACAACTACCACAAGCTCTAACCGGCGTCTCACTTTCCACTTCTCTCTCCTTTCTCTGGCCCCAAAAGCGCTGCTTCTCTCCTTGATACTCTCGACATGGCCAACATCATTTCCGATCCACTGCTCTATCCAACCATCACACGACAACCCTCTCTCAGCGGCTTCACCGACCAATTAGCGGCTTACGAATCATGACTTTACGCTTTGATATCC
>Ga0068631_100088_pt1 | contig 29857 bp, 25 predicted proteins | sample InSIn5gowninarea_2_FD_77434 | JGI IMG/M metagenome (GOLD analysis project Ga0068631, IMG submission 77434) | Clean room microbial communities from NASA Spacecraft Assembly Facility at Jet Propulsion Laboratory, Pasadena, California, USA -... ...
GATTCAGGCGATGCGGACGTTCAAATAGCGGCGGGCGAAGCCATTGCCTTGCTGTTTGAGAAGAGCTACTCCCCACGGGAAGACGACGATGACGAATCCAACGATGAAGACGAAGGTGAGGGAGCGGACTCTGATGATGCCGGCGGCGACAACGGCCTAGTCAAACGTTACAACGCTTATCACAACCCTGCTGAGGTCCTCGAAAAGGTCACCAGCCTGGCAAGTGTGAGCTCGAAGGGGATCAACAGACACGACAAAAAGAAGATTCACCAATCATTCAGCAGCATTGCGATGACTGTAGAGAATCCACGAAATGGTCTACGGACTAACAACTCCTCAAAGGCGACGATACGAATACATAGGGAAGGCGAAATCAAGGTTGATCAGTGGTGGAAGTTGATGCGATTGAATGCACTCAGGCGGCTGCTGGCTGGGGGATTTGTCAATCACTACTTTGAAGGTAACAAGCAGCTATTGAACGCTTTGCCTGTGATTGTACGAAGTACCCGGGTTGGTGGCACATTGAGCCCAAGGAGGACACCGAAAAAAGGGGGTGACAAGTACAAGGATGCGAGGCGGTTTGTAAGTGCTGAGGTTGTTTGAACATGGTCAGAGATTGTTTAGCAGGTGTAATGTCTAAGTCATGATGTCCAGTACTAACGTGTCTAGTACATTTTTCCATTTTTTACCTCCTTTCTTCTCTGCTCCCTCAATCTTTGTACCTACAAAATTTCAACCTAAAGCGACTATGGATTAATGGCTGGAAGACCTCCAGTCTCAATTGTACCATTAGCTCCCATAAAACTATCCAGCTCAAGTCCAAGAAACCGTCGCGAGTATGTCATCCATGCCATCCCAAAGATCCTGTGCTCCAGCACGTCTGGTATGTTGCTTCGCTGTAAATGAGTACTAGCGCACCCTCATCCGCGACAAAGATGCCACGGAATTCCTTTTGCACAAACATAGAACCCCGAAGCAGGTCATCCATCTATGCGTTCCGATCGCTCGCACGAGATGACGAGCCATCAAAGTTTCCATGTTCACTTTGTCCTCTTACGTTTCTGTTTTGGCTCGTCTCAAATTGTCTGGAAGCACCAGTTGTTGCTTTTCCAAATAGCAGCACTAAGATAATCTATGTGCATCAGTTGCTGATATTTACCATGCTACGGAAGAAATCCTGCAAATTCATCAATAGTAATAGGTTTTTCCTCTTTCACCGACATTTTCAAGGCTTCACATACCACTAGCGCTTGGAGACCTGCAGCTCCAGTACACAAAGGTTCTTCTTCGTTCTCGATCACCTTCAGAAAATGCTTCAGCTGAAGTACGAAAGGTGTCCCTTGTTCAACATCAACAGAAGTCTGTGTCATGTTCGAAAACCACGACTTCTCCTCATTGCCGTGTGACCACAAGGCCAGAGTCGGCAGTTCCAGCACACCTTCGGAGCCAAAGGCCCGAAGGAAGTCTCTGCCGGTCTTGGGAATCAATGGGTTCTCGCCCGTTCCCGACTCGAAATTGTGAGGTGATGGCGTATTGTCACATATTAGGAACGTTCCCACCATCCCGTTGGCAAATTTCAATGTGATAGCAGCTCCTTCTTCGGCGACGTAACCTCGTCGTGTGGCAGTCTTTTCCGCATAAACACGTACGACAGGTCCGAATAAGTGATGTAAAAGATCAATCTCGTGAATCATATTGTTTAGTAGGACACCGCCTGATGAACCTTGCCTCCATTCAGTCGGTGCTTGAAAGTAGTCTGCTGGCTTGTAAGTCAACCATAAACCGCTAACGGCAGTCACGGTTCCAATTGCTCCTGAATCTAGACTGCGCTTTGCTGCAATGATGTAGGGATTGAAGCGTCGATGGTGACCTACAAGGAGTTTCACGTTGGCTTTGGCGGCTGCTTCAATCAATTGCCGACCAGATTCGATATCGGTACTGATCGGCTTCTCTACTAGCAAGTGGACACCAGCTTTGATAAGTTCTAATCCAACTGAGACGTGTGTATCGTTGGGTGTAGAGATGATCGCACAATCTGGTTTATCAGCAGAGGCTAGGAGATCTTTGACGTTAGTGTATTGAGAAACCTGAAGATCTGACAGGAGCTCTGTCGGTCTAGGGATTGGATCCACCACTGCAACGAGAAGAGCTAATGGCTCTTCAAAGACTGTCTGGGCATGTCTGCGGCCAATAAAGCCTAGACCTATTACGGCAACACGAATTCTTCTTCGCTCAGCTGCTGTCATTGCTACTGCCTCTTGTTTCAAAGGCACTTTGGTGGTAGACAGTTGTATACGGACAAACAGCTTTGGGCCACCCAGCAGGAGAGAAGGAAGGTCGAGCGGGTACCACATCAACCAAAGGTTGCACGTGATTGGTATGATGGAAACTTGATATGATGGGAGACTCCCATATCACTTGAATCTGTATATCAACGTACCAATATACCATCCCTCATCCCGCACTCGCATAGCATATAGACCACCGTAGGTCGGGCTCGACTGATATTTCACAGTTACTCCTCAATCAACCTTTCACCCATCCCACCTATACTTCTGAATTCACTAGAAGTTTATCCTTGTGTCTTGAGTGCATGTTTCTTCGAGCGTTATTCACCAAGATTTTATGTTGTTAAGGAAAAGCACTGTTTCAGGACTGGGTGTATTGTATGTCAATCGGCAGCGTAACACATATACCGTTGCATACCCTATATTCTTCAAGAGTTTTTGGTAAAAGCCAGACCCTCGAGCTAATTGTGGTAAAACTCCCATCCGATCACTTGGGTCGCATGGTGGGAGGTGAGTGAATGCCACTGACCGCTTCAAGCACTGGTGACTACGCTATGACTGGTGAAGCCATCTATTCTTTGTTTGCTCAAAATTCTTGCCGAGACATTTCGCGCCTTGAAGCGTGACTGCCTACCAAATGCCCCCCTTCAACGCAACTGACCATCCATCAACATTAAAGTCGTTCTATCCTCAGCCGAGAATTGATTTACCATTGCTTCATCCTCAATTTACGAATCTGCCTAAACTTTGGATGTCTGAACATTATACAACATGGAATTACTCTCTATTGTACTTTGTGTGGCTGCCTTGCTGTTAACGAGCATCTTTGGGTTAACCTTATGGATTACTAATGAGCACTATCGTGAGGCAATTGCTCGTAGCCTTGCTACACCGGCAGGGAAAGACCAGATCGAGAAACGACAACCACCAAAAGGCTCGGAGGACTCACGTCTGCAAGTACTGGTCAAAATCTTGAAGGACATCAGTACCAAACCATTGCCCGATCAAGCGACAGTCGAGTTTGCAGTTGTACAAGCGTTGACTATGATGCAATCAGAAGCTGGCACCCAGAATAGCCGCCGAATAGCCTCTTACAGCTTGTACAAACGCCTCTTCAAGATCGACGGTACGATGGTTAGGAATGGGAACTTACAAGGCGTAGCCCTTTTGCATCCTTGTTGGGAATACTCCAACCTCTACCATTCTTTTGGCAATTTACTGCGGCCTAATGAGAACTGTCCAATCTGCTGGGATCCCATCGTTCCAACTCAGCGTACAATCCTACATGGACAGTGTCGTCACAGTTTTCATCCTGAATGTCTGAAGCGACATCATCAGAACGCACAAGTGTGGCTTTGTCCTTTTGACCAGTGCATCATTGCCAAGAGACCACCGCCACCTGCATTCAGCGAACCGAAACTTGATTCTCTGCATGGGATCGCCCAGTCAATCCGAGCATGTCAGGAGGGCTTGCAAGCTAAATCGCTGGATGCTTCCTCAGTACAAAACCTGTTGCTTCAGCTAGAGCAAGGACTGAAGCGGCATATTGTAGAGACGGCACAACCTCCCAACGCACCCGCACCAACAGCACGAACACAGCCACCAGCACCCGCTCAGCAACCAGCTTTGAACCAACAAAGACTTATCCGCATACCTCAACCGGTCAGACCTGCGGTGCCTGCAATGCCTCCGCAGCGAGTTCAACCTCCACAGCCCGCAGCGCCGAGACAGATTGCTCCCCATCAACAACCTGTTCCAGCTATTGCTCGACCAGCAGTTCCCGTGCTCGCAAATCCTCATGTTCAAATAGCAAGACCTTTGGTTCAAGCTCAACCACGTGCAGGACCAGCAACTCCTGCTCAACAACCTATTCGACCTGCAGGAATCGCGCAGCGCCCGTCGATTGGAGCAGCAGGACGTGCAGTGCAAGCGGTTGATAGAGCTCCTCTGAACCATACAGCCAATCATCCACAAGGGAACCGACAGCCAAAACCTAAGCCTCCCAGACCTGCTTGGCGTTAGCAGAGCTCGTTGCACTTAGATCATGGCTTCCACGCGACATATGGCTTGAATTTACTGGCGTCGTGGAAGGAGGTGTGGCAATTTGGAGTAAGTGAGCAGGAAAGAATGAACGATTGTTCATCCATACATGATATCGACAACCACACACTGAGCATGAAAACAATGGTAGAACTTAGCTTAACAGAATGCAAGTAGCACTCAATGCATGAAACCAATTATCGAGATAGTCATGTCAGTGAAGGCTACGTGGCCTCTTTGAGGGCATGCCTACATCTACCACTGAATCGGTTCCATGCCAAACCTCGTCTCTCTCTCCACACAAAACCCCTTATTTTGCACCATTGACATCGTCATAGAAACAGTAAAACATTTGTCACCATTTCCAGGACTTTAGGAACGGGACCAGCGGTAAATAGTGTACGATGGTATACTATAACTTGAGAAAAGACGGCTCCTAGGCACAAGTGTAACATACGAGGCATACTAGGACATCCTTTATGACAGTGGTAAGTATGCTAGTTGCGCGGTGGAGTGGCATGGCTTCCGATCTGGTTTTGTTTCCTGTTAGTGATACTGAAGCTGAAGCTGCTGGATGAACTGTTGACATCATGCTCGCGGTATGCGCGAGCGAGAGCACGTGTCGATCCAGTGGTAACATGCTATAGGAGCAACTGGGATGGGGTTTGAGACCTGGCAGCTTGCTTGGTACGGGAAGGGGGATGTGCGTATTGGCTGGCGAACAGGGCACAGTATTGATTGGCTGCTTTCGAATGATACTGTGTGCTGAGAAAATGCGAGTAATGCTTTGACATGATAGTATGGATGAATACGAATTGAGCTGATCTTATGCTTTTGCAGGCAAGGGGTAGTAGGTGCGAAATGGGGCCTATGATATGAAGATTGGTGTTCGAGGTAGTATGGCGCTGGTAGAACAGTCAGTATTGCATTGTGCCGTAGCCAGAAGGTTATGGGCGAGGTGTATCTCTTTCCTGATTTGTAATCTCTGTGGTAGATCCTGTGTTCTTTTCGACGTTGATCGATATGGCAGAAGGGCGTGCAGAGGATCATCGCTTTGCAAAGATGAGACATTGTGTGAGAGTGTGGTCCGAACATGGGATCTGTCGTATACGGCCTGTTGTTGGGACTCAGTGTGTAGCTTCGATACTCGGTTTCAACGAGCGGTATACCATGACACGTAGTCCCAGCGTAAAGCGTATGTTTTGCACCTTCAGTAGCGCAATTGTTTTTGTCGAATCTTCAGGTAATCATCGAGACTTGTGCTCGGGAGTCGGCTTAGGCTTTGAAGAAAACGCGGGTAACATGCGGGCTTAGCAGGTCGAGGGCAGGCTGCAGTCAAAGATTTATAAGTTTCAAACACGCAAAATTTGGTACCAAAAAACCCTCGTCGAAGTGTGGCTTATTGGTCTAGCTCGTATGGCTTGTTAACGCAATAAGGGCACTGAGAGGGTTTCTACGGCTGTATTTTCTGACGACCCTCCTCTACTGGATGGGACTGAGGTTATGCGTTGTAGTTTTCTTCATTCCGCGGAAATTGGCAATTTTTCTCCTATCTCTTTTTTTGGTTTTTGAAGTTATTTGTGGTGGTTGTTTGACAACAGCGAGGTTCGAACTGGGCGGGTCCGAGTCCCCGTTTGTTGGTTTGGTGATGGTGTCTTGGAATGTGCTCAATGCGCGCGCTAGCGAGTGGTGGTCTGCAATTTTTGCCTATGTCTGAATCATATAAGGCTAGCACAATGTACCTCGTGGTACATGGTGTCAACAACACTCTTTTCTCCGTCGCATGTGCAGTACATAGCGAGATCCCGCCAAGGTAAGTGCGTAGTGTGCTGATGTACACTACCGCGATACCTAGGTCTGTGCATTTTCGGTCGTCTATAATAAGCCCATGCGTGGATTCGGTACGGTGATTCTAGTAAACAGTTCTCATGTCGACTGTCTCTGCTGTCCATACTCTACACTGTGTTGTCTTCCGGGAAGGCCCGGTCGATCAGGATCCAGGCCTGTAATAAACCATGATGAGGTCAAGTCGATGACGGTCCACGAACCTGGTGCAACCACATCGATGTTCTTGCCATCATTACATGCACTTACTGGTAATGCTCGCAATACATGAGCTTATAGAGATGAGTGTGAATGTGCTCTGGTCACTACCAACGAAGAACGAGTCAAACAACACAAAAGCGAAGAGGTACAAGATGAGATTGAAGTCCGAGAGACGGATGAATATCGGACTTGAGAGTAGGTTACTGTCTAACCAGAAGCAGAAGCATGCAGCGCTCGGCGAGGCTTGAGTGGTGGCCTTACAGTACTACGACCCCTGCATCGAGCACACTTGCTACAAGTACCTTGTTATGTCATCGGGCTTGGCAAGGGAGGCTCAGCCAACGATCTGCGCCGCTCATACAGTCATACTTGTACAGTCCGAGTACGAGTGGAGCAACACGCTCGGACTGTGGTTCTTTTGTCCAAGCCGCAAAGAAGCAAGTCAGTAACATGACTTTGCGATTGGTCTTCATGACCAGTCAGCCTCATGAGAGATCATCTGTGGAAACTGATCTATTTAAAGTAGCGAAATATCAGTTGTCCTCTCCCATGGGAAGACCATATATACATCGCTAACACTGCAGCTTACTGATTCTTCCATATACCAACTTCAAGCTGATCCTACCTTCTGAGCACTACACAAACATGGCAAACTTACAACCCCTTCCAGCGCCTGGACTCGCTATTGCGCCTCAATACATCACCTCAAATGTTCTAAAGATCATATTGAAAGGCCAAGCGCTCTCGAAAACCTTGACAGCCACTACAGCGGAAGGAATACCACTCTTCACTATCACAGGCGAGACATTTTCGAGTTCACATCGTCGGACGGTCATTGATACATCGAGCAATACCACGCTTTTTCAAATTCGCAAGGATGGCATGGGCACGAAGCATTATTACGCGGAGGTTGCGGAGAACGGACCAAGACTCTTCACAGTTGACTCGAAAAGCAGCTGGACACACCGCCAAAGAACTGCAGTCAGATTTGCAAACCAGGCTGATATGCGTCGCTCGGAGGAAAGCTTGGAGTACATACCAGTGGGCTTCCGAGACGACGGGTCCTTTACATGGAACGGACAGCTTGTGGTCGTGGTCGAGAAGCGTTTCAGTCTGCTTACAGAATATCATCTGACTATTGCGCCTGGTTTAGATCCAGCACTAGTCGTTGGCGTTATGGTCGCAATGGTCGACCAAGAAAAGACTAGGTCATCGAAGTCTAATGCGTCGGTGGTTGCCGCGACATGTTAAGAGGGTAACGGATGAATTCACTGAGCGTTATGAACTTGGAGTTCAGCTATGTGGTGGTGTCTTATGATTGTTATACTTAGGCGTTGACTGCGGTCAGCTACTTCACCTGCACGGTAGCGGTTATTTACCAATATTTACTCTAGATAAAAAGAGCCTTTTCTCTTGCTTCTCATTCTTTCGGGATCATGGTCAACTCTTTCTGTTGAACTTGATCCGACAAACTTGTCACGCGTGATATACTCCACAGAGATGATTGACTTTAGCCTTGGCAGAAGTGTGGGGGCGCCACTATCGGTTGTTATCGGTTTTCTGTCCGTTGCCCCGGCAGGTGCGAAGGCATTTTCACATTTGCATTCACGTTCTTTTGCACTTACGGAGTCCTGCAATTTGTCTGACTCGAAATTGGTTTGAGGATTCTACAAACAGATTCACACAAACTTGTAGTCAAAGATTCAGGACCATCCTTCCTTCATTCAAGAATACGCTTGACAACGGTAGAACTATTACACGAACACTCCCAGCGCGTAAATAGCAACTGAAACTGTGGTGGTTGTCGCATGTCACACGATCAGTCTCCTATCCAACATACACGTCCTCACTATTCACCACAACTCCGACCATAACAATTCCACAGAACAGAAACAGACAAGATGGCACGAATGGCTCAGTTCTTCTCATATCTGCATTCTATTATGATACAAATCCCTCAACAAGGGCACAATATCTCTCGGATTGTCCAACCTCAAATTCGAAGCCTAGCGGATAGTTTCACCATTATTTCTCCACGAACAAAGACAACGATACGAAGTTTTCGGATCGGAAAATCGGAAAATCACAAGGACAGCTTGCTACCAAATGCGAAGAAGAACTGAAGAATGTTTTTGATTACGGATAAATTTCAACTATGAGTAACCAACAGCACTACAGAGATATTTTAGAGCTAGATTGGCTATGATATGCTGGAAGAAGAGATGGGATTTTGAGCATGGCTGAGGGCTTCCGGCTAAAGAGCATTCACTTACGTTGATTGACGGCTGATCGACTAATCTTACAACTATTTCAGTCACTTAAGCTCAATTCCTCGAATTGGCTTCGAGTATCCTTTGGCTCGGGTTTCTCAGCTTCAGGCTCTGCCGGCGGTTGCTGCTGCGTTTCGCTGGTGTCATCAGGTCTGGTTCCGGACGACTCAGCCCGTGCAGCAGCTTCCTTCTCCACCTTTTCCTGGTGTTGCAACCTCGCAATATCGAAGCCTTTCTCTACCTCGCGCATTAGCAGTGGGCTCAATGTGCGTTCGATCGATGCCCTCGCAGCGAGTTCAGTAAATGTGGCTCGTGCCCAGACTTCTTTTGCCCAGCCAAACGAATAAGCTTCGGACAACCTTTTGACAGCGTATAAGATCTTGCCGACCTCGCGAGCTTTCTCATTTGGAGGCTTGGTGCCGGAATGCGACTCTACCTCGCTTATTTTCTTGCTTATTTCGGTCTCCATTTCGACCCAGGTTGTGATCCTCGTCGTATTTCGTCTCCTCCGCTGCTCTCCTGCTAGGATGTCATGCAAGTCCTGAGCGATTGACCAAAATCTGTGAGCATGGCTCAGGAATGCTGGTGGCTGCTCAGGTTCTGGAGGAGCTGATGGCTGTTCTGGTGAGGCGGACTGATCACAGTCTGGGCAGTTGGCCCAAAATCGACTATGACAATGAGAGTGTGGTTCCGGGGTTTGGGGCCTGGAGTGCGACGCCGGCGTCTGAAAACTATCCTCCATGGGTTCACCCTGCCAATAGAGCTTTTGGCTCATTATCTTCTCATATGCGTTTCCGATCTGCTGAAACTTTGCCGTGGCGCCAGCGCCAGCTTTATCCGGATGCCACCGGAGGGCAAGTCGTCGATATGCGGCTTTCACCTGCTTCTCTGTGCTGCGACGCGTCAGCCCAAGGACTGTAAATGGGTCCATAGTTTGTTGTTGTAATTGGTTCTTGAAATCAGTGTGTGTCTGACTTACTTGATGAGTATTGGATTTGAAAGTGAGGGATGCTATCCTGAGAGGTAACAATATGAGACCTTATTTATATATATATCGTGTCGCAGTCCAGCTAGGCTGAACCAAAAGAACCTCAATGTTAGTAACAATGGCATTGTTGTTCCCAATTGTGCTGTCTACACTTTTCTTTGTTCCGCGTTGTCCTTCTTTATTGTACACTGGGCTTTCATTCGTTGCGCAATACTGAACTCTCATTGTCTAAACAATTTCTTTCAGCAAGCTCAGGAGAATCCTCAAGACCCTGTGCTCAAACAATCAATTGAGTTACTGATACATGACCAGGTAGACGTTGTATTTCGGTGCCTTCATTGTCTTCCTGCGTCCATAACAGGGTTGTGTATCATTAAGCCTTTAGTACATATGTCACCCTCGTATTCTCTTGACGAAGTGAGAAAAATTAACACAATCCGCAGGAGTGATTTGTTTTTCCAATGTCCGCTCGTATCACCTGTTCCTAATGTTTGAAACTTTCTCACGCCCCTACAAATCCGTTAGAGCACCTAAAATCTTCCGTATCGTTCACCATAGCCGTCCGCCTCGCTCTCTTTCCCATTGAGCGGCCAAGGCAATCAACTCTTCGAAGTCTTGAGGTGTGATCGGCCAGATTCCAAAGGAGGTTTGTGAATGAGGTTGTTGAGGTGTGGTCTTATCGACAGTGACGGCATATAATTTCTTCTGGATAATGGACTCGTATGCGGCGTTGATTTGTTGGCATTTTTCTGTGGCTTTGGGACCGGCTCTGTCTGGATGATGAAGGAGCATAAGTCGCTTCCACGCCTTTCTTACTTCGTCTTCGGTGCTGCTTGGTGGTAGTTCTAGTACCTCGAAGGAATCCATTGCCCTTGAGATAACTTGTGTTGAATCAGGTATTCAGGATGCATGTAGTTTGTATGATACACGATTTGGTGGCCAGCTGCCAGTTAGCTTCGGTTTGTGTACAGTTGATGCCTGAGATCGGTTAGGTCAGGAGTCTTTGTTCCTTTCGACTGGCCTTTATGGCTAATAGATTGGTAGGAAGTCTGAGGAAGAAACAATTGAATATGTATGGTTTCGGTCGGAGACACGAGCTATACCAGATTGATCTGCGGCTTGTCACCAACACTTTCACCCTAGACCTACCTGTGACCGAGTGAAGTGTTGTGTCATATGAGCATCACGATATCTTATTTTGTCTTGATCATTGTCTGGGCCACTGAACTGGTAGAGATGAAGTAATAGTGAAAGAGCAGCAGCAAGGGATTGTTAAAGAAAGACAGTCAACGGCTGGCATCCAGGGCTCTCGAGCAAGTGCCGTCAAGGGCAGCACATAAGATCATGTGCTTTCTCTTCCTCGGCTTGATACATCCTGAAATTCTCGGTACTGCGTCTACCCGGAGGGACAACAAACAAACCTGCTGTGGCATATCTACAACTTAACAAGATAGCACCAATTTAGCTCAAATGAAAACACCCACCAATTGCACAATCCGAATCCTTCGATGCAGTTGGATGCAGTTAGCTATACTGTGGCCGGACAACTAATACGAAACCAGCGTGCTGCCAGTCTTCAGGATGATCACTGGCAGTGTCTGGAGCTGCTAAGAATTGCTTGCTGGTTTGTCAAACATAACGTACCGTAAAATAATCAAGCGCGTGCTGGGAAGTGTTTGGCAGTTTGGAAGAAGACCTCTGTCGACAGCACATAACGAATGACTGATCTGATCGTGTTCATCTGGGCTGTGATGGTCAAGAGTCGAGGTCCAACCACGAAATACTGTACTAGAATACTCGTCAAACCTGCCGGATCAAGCGTTCGAAATCACCTTCCTGCCTCAGGCATGAACACCAGGTTTACTGTGCTATGTTTGGCGTTTCCGCTTCAACACAACTTTATCAATCTGCCAACCCATGGATGTCGCGTTCGAAAAGTTCTCAATATGTGGTCAAACGACAAACCTGCAACGGCGCGAATACTGTCTATACGGTCGTGTTCTTCATCAATGTAAGCAAAGGGCCGCACTTCGAGTCTAACTTCTAGGCAATTCAAGTATGTCGACCTCAAACGAGAGGGAGCCGATTTTGTTTATCGTTAGTGAGTTCCATGACGCAGCCAACAGTTGCAACGGAGCCTTCCAAGGTTCGTACCTGCCTGACAGATTCCAGTCGAGAGGGTCGACGGACATACGACTCCATCTTTTGACAAGCTGGACCTACAGTAGCTTCATGCTCTCCACTTTACACTACTGAGAATCACTAAAGTTGCGCGGCTTTGATGCTTTCTACCTTTTGAACAGAAAACGTGCCTCTTCTTGTCGAGCCATCCCTTCGGAGGTCACCGGTGAGTTCGCACAACACACATCAATGACGTCCAGTAAAAACTTCAACGACTTCTCCAGAATTTCGTTGGCGTTGTGGCGTCCACAGCGTAAGCAACGGCAGAGCTCAACAAGACAGAACGACACGGCAGGAGAGTTTTGATCGAGTAACTCGACAAAGCTAGAACGTTGCTATCGAGTAACACTTTCAAACTGGCCGATGCCGCGCGGAGCCCGACCTGAACGCGGCTCGTCCAGATCACGTGTCATCCCACTCTTTGGTCAGCAAGCCATTCCGACGTTTCTTATCTCTCGATACTATCGAGTAATGCTCGAATAATCGGATATCTGCTTCGCCTTTTTTAGAGCTCAGATCAGCTTCCTATCGTGTCTCTCAACCAATCGACGCCCTTCTTACATGCTCCGACACCTTCTCTTGTCCTGTTTTGTCTCACTTCCAGAACGTTATCTTGACTAACCTGCATAGCCCTCACCATGCCTGCTGCCGTCCCCAGAGTCCGGGGAATATCGCGCCGTGCGATCCAGCTCGACCCAGGGGTTCCCGATATGTCCTCGCGTCTCGTACGGGGCGTCGTCGACTACGTAGGAAACACATGCAAATTGATGGGGGATACTGGCTTTCTTTGAACGTTTCGCTCTCTTTGTCTGGTCTCAATCGCTGTTATCGGACCTTGGCCGTCTCTTTTCCCCAGCTTATCTCTTGTTGATAAGCATTCCTCTGCACATGCGACGCTCGATTTGCCCTCTCTCTTCTCGTCCCTCTCAACTATTGTTGTTAGCAGAAAGATAGCTTGCCGTTGGCCCTACTTTGGTGGTATTGATCATGAACAATAACATGGACGCCCTGCATCCCTATCCGACTCCACCGAGGTCGCCGTTTGTTGATTCTCCAGACGCCCTCGGATCTTCACCTTTCAGAGTCATTGCTTCTTCACGGGTGATAAGGGCTGGGCAGTTAACAGCCGGAACCATTGTCGTTTCGACCCAGACAGGCAAGATCACATCTGTGTTTGACTCGGTTCTGCCACCCTCAGACTTCCCGGCTGGTACTCCTTACCGAGATTACTCCCCCCACATCATCCTTCCAGGCCTGGTGGACGCTCACGTGCACCTGAACGAACCAGGTCGAACAGAATGGGAAGGCTTCTATACTGGCACTCAAGCTGCCGCATTCGGTGGTGTTACAACAGTCATTGATATGCCACTGAATGCCATCCCACCAACTACAACCGTTGCCAATCTGCATGAGAAGCTCAAAGCAGCCCAAGGTAAGTGCTGGGTCGATGTTGGTTTCTATGGCGGCATCATCCCTGGTAATGAAAACGAACTCCGAGCTTTAGTCCGTGAAGGTGTTCGCGGTTTCAAAGGTTTCCTTATTGATAGCGGAGTCGAAGAGTTCCCTGCAGTATGTTCTGGCGACATCGAGAAGGTTTTCCGTGAGCTTGCAGACGAGCCAACCACAGTCATGTTCCATGCCGAAATGCTCCCACCAATCTCCGACTCAGTGGGCGACGACGTCCAGATATCGCTTCCACCACTTGCACCTCGCGGTCCTTTGAACGCTTATGACACATTCCTGCAGTCTCGGCCGCCAGCTTTCGAAACCTATGCTGTCGAAGAAATCCTCTCCCTAGCGCACCTAGCTCCAAAACTTCCGCTTCATATCGTACATCTATCAGCGATGGAAGCCATTCCTCTTCTACGCCAAGCCCGAAAGCAAGGAATCAAAATTACAGCTGAAACCTGTCCACACTATCTATCACTGGCAGCCGAACAAGTTCGTGATGGTGACACCCGCCACAAATGCTGCCCGCCTATTCGTTCTCAACAGAACCAAGATGTCCTGTGGGACGAACTCCTCGAGTATGCTGATGAAGGCGTTATTCAGACCGTCGTCTCCGACCATAGCCCCTGCACACCTGACCTAAAACTCCTTCCATCACATGTACCAGGACACATGGCTCCACCCAAACGTGTAACCAAGAATGAAGTTTCCGAGGACGAATCAGGCGACTTTTTCTCCGCATGGGGCGGCATCAGTTCCGTTGGCCTCGGCCTACCAATCCTCTGGACAGAAATGCACCGACGCGGCATCACCTCATCGACACCCGACTCTCCATACCGCAACATTGACACCGCAATCCAGAACCTCGTACAATGGTGCTGCGTCAACACAGCTGCTCAAGTGGGTCTCGAGAACCAAAAGGGCTCTATCGCCGCTGGTTTCGACGCGGACTTTTGTATTTTTGACGACGAAGAGGAGTGGATTGTGGAGCCGAGCACGATGCTTTTCCGCAATAAGTGCTCGCCGTACCAGGGTAAGACCATGAAAGGTATGGTTCGCGAGACATGGGTGCGAGGTCGACCGGTGTTCGTCAAGGATGGACCGAATGAGGGTTTCGTCAATGGGAAGTGTTCTGGACAGTTACTATTAGAGCCGAGACGGAATGAGACGAGTAGGCAGAAGGCTTCGCGGTCTTGAAGTGATGCTTCTGCTGGCATTGAAGGTCGCTTTCTAGTTTCGAACATGATTGTTCGATGATGTGCTATTTAGATTTTGGATTTATTTGGATGCGCTTGAGCGTTTGTCACCCTTCATAGAAGATTAGATGAGATGGTACGTATGATAGTGGTATAGTGTAGATTGTGGTAGATACGCACATACACATGCTGTTTCGATTCGTTTCATACATTCTATACATTCTACACTTCTCCCTGCTTGTTTTCGTTCGTATTTCGATATTGCCATCCTGCTTTGTGTCATGTCTTCGATGACTTTTGCTCTTGTTCTTGGGCTTGGTCTTGGTCTTGCTCCCTCTCCCACTTCTCCCTCACCCTCCGTCTCATACCGCCATGGACACCCTTGCCCCAGACCTCAATCGTCTCACCCTCAATCTCCCTCTTCTCACCCCACGCTTCAATCCCCTCATTCGTGTCGCCAGTATATTCTCCAATAACAACTTTCTTCTCCCGCATGCCCCGTTCCCTGCGCCTGCTCTCGTCCACTTTCCTCAGATACGCGCTGTACACAACCACCTCCGCAACACCCACAACAACCGCAGCACCCAATGACACGAGTACACGTACACCGGCGTTCGGCCACCATCTCGTAAGATGGAATGCGACACCAGCACACATGACAATGCTGAGCAGGATGTTGAGGACTAGACTTGGGCTGATGTCGTCTTTTTCTTCGGGTTGTCCTGCTTCGACGCCTTGTGCTTGTGCTGAGATTTCTTCGTGCTGTTGGATCATGCGTTGGTAGGTTTTGTGGTCTTCGGCTTCGCGGAGTTTGGCCATGAGAGCTTTGTATTCTGGGGTCGGTGTGGGGCGGGGTGGTGGGGGTTGGTGGTATGGTTTTGTGCCACGGAGGAGGGTGTTTAGGGTGTAGGTGGTGTGTTTTGAGAGGGTGATTAGGGTTGTGTGTGGGATTGGGGTGTCGGTGGAGGTTGGGAGGGGTGGGGAGGTGGTTGTTCTGAGGGAGGAGGAGGGGGGGAGGAGGGAGACGGCGTGGAGAATCGTGGGGGTTGTCGTTAGGAGGACCATATTCGTGGTGGGATCGGTGTAAATGAGATGTGGGAGGTGGTGGTGTTGGTTCTGGTCGAGTTAGGGCTGCGCTTGTGCAGGACTTGCGTTGTCTTGAAGAGATGGATGACAGGTGACGATGACAAGACAAGATATGGAAGAAGTCTTTGTCTATTGCGCGTGGTTGCCTCTCTGTAAGGTTAGGGTGGTGAAGAAGCAAGAAGATCGAGACTCGAACGGACGGCGCGTGCTCTACGAGGCTTCACGATGGGGTAGTCAAATAGCATAAGGATGCGTTAATTTCTCACCAGATCGACTGGCTTTGCTCGTACAATATCGATTCGAGTCATAGAGTGTCCGCTATTCATGTGCGATATCTATTCTGTAGTAGGTGCAGACTCAACATTAATGTGATTTCCAACTGTCGTCATTTCCGCATAATTTATTGGACCAAAGTTGCGGGACCAACTGGTTGCAAACCTTCCCCATTAACAATTGCATTAACCACAAATTAATCGCGTCCTATATCGTCGCATCTTCACTTCTCGGCGTACAGCCGGTTTCGATAGAAAAGAGTAGTCACGCGTGTCACTATGCAAGCGTGCGAAACTCGCAATCGTGCCTGCCCGAATTCAATTTGCGCCGGCATTGGCAGTGACCAAGAGGAAGAAATTGGTTGCACATCTTGACCCTCAGGCTGGCCAAGTATACGAACTTGAGAAATACTGTCATCTCTGCTAATGGCGAAACTTTCCAAGGGCAAGACGAAACCTGCCTCTTCAGATACCCGTGCTCTGAGCAACTCGCCATGGAACCCACCAGTCAAGACCTCCAATGCACAGACAAGTTCCCAAAAGTCAATGCCTCCACCACAAACCCGACCACAACGACCCTCGGATAACTCTAGTACTCCACTCCTACAGCGGAATGGGATAGCTGAGCACAAAAATCTGTCGTCGGGAAAGACGAGAAAGCGAAAGAGATCAAGGCGCAAGAACGGTCGCGATTCGGTTAGCGAGCGCACGACCAGTGTCAGTGGTGACACTTCGACCACGACTGATAGTCCAGCAATTGTTAGGAAAGACAACGTGCATAATGAGCAGGCAACAAACGATGCCGGCAGAAGTGGAATTGCAGACCTGAAGGCTAAGCTTAAGAGTGCGCAGTATGGGCAGCAGGAGCAGCAAGTCGAGCGCGGCGAGGCATTGCAACGTGGAGCCCTACAAGCAGAAATTACACAACCCGCATTGAAAGCTGATCCGGACATGAATCAGCAAGGGAACGGCACAAATGGCAGGACGACGGAAATAGCCAACGGTCGAGCTGATGATGAGACAACTACCAGTGCGAATCGCTCTGGAGCTGATGTCGAGGAACGGCAGTTGACAGTAAGCGTTATGCCCACGATTTCGGCAGAGCAGCAAGAGGTCTTTCAAAAGGAGCCTGAGCTGTTCCACGTCTATGCCAGTGCCAGCTCCGACTCAGAATCTGAGCACGACCAGCAGGAGAAAAGGAATACGAAACGCGGAAGAGCCGCTGATTACAGTGCTAGCCCGCAGCCCGGGAGGCCAACATCCTCCGAACTAGAGTCAGACGCCAGCGATCGAGACACATCTGCGGTATCAGCAACGATAAAGCCGACAGGCTCAATCGCTATCGACAAACCTAAGATTATCTCTGATGTTGTCATACCTGCTTCTCAGCAGATCAGTAACGGACGGTTTGCATGTCCTTTCAAGGACTTACACAGCTGCGATAGGACCTTTGCCGACTCCAAAGGTGCTAAGCGGCATGCGACTGTGCACGTGGATGTTGATAGATACAAATGCCACATCTGTGATAAAGGACTTACAAGGGAAGACACTTACCAAAAACACCTTAAAGGACATGAAAAAGGCACCATCCGGCCTGGCAAGAAAGCGGAGCCCGCCGAACTATCTGACACGAACGCTCAGTTGGATGTAACAACGAACGAAGGTATTCTACCAGCTACCAGTAATGCAGTTCTCCACGCTCTCGATGATACTACGGTGCCCCAGAACACGCTGGAAGACGGTGTTCTGAAGCAAGACGTGCCGAAAGAACCAGAAGCGGAGGACGAAGATGTTGATATGCATGATGTGGCTGTAACGGATGCAGAAGAAGAGACCGAATCTGATGAGAGCGATGGTGAAGATGAAACCCCGAACGACAAAGTCGTGGAAGATATTGTCCAGTCAGATAGTGAGGGATTGACAGAGAGTGATGGTGACGAGGAGAAAGTAGCAAGTGCCGCAGATTCTATGTCGAGCCCATCTCCTACCGAATCCTCATCTGTCGTCCCTGCCACTCCTCCTGTCACAGCAGGGCTCAAACGAAAACGAGAGTCATTGTCCTCACGATCGCCACTTCGGAACTCTCCGAAAGCTCGAAAGCGCTTGCGACAAGAAGCCCCTTCGCAGTCACCTATACCGGTTCCTGTAAAGGAAACAGTAGTTGACGAAGCAGATGAAACTGACCTTGAAGAAAAGGATGTCGAATCAGACTCGGCATCTTCGGCCTCGGTATCGCACATCGCTGAGTCTGATGATGTTGATATGGAGCTTGCGGACAAAGTCACAAAGCCGAGTTCGGTAGATGACACAGAGCCCAGTTCTGAGGAGGAGGATGGAAATGTTGAAACACCAGCAGTTCGACATCAAATGTCAAGCTCCGAGGAGGAAGACCAGGAGAGAAAGCGCTCACCTGTGAAAGCAAAAGTAAAAAGACAAAGCTCTGGGTCTGCTGCCACAGCCAAGCCAGTCAAGGTGATCATACCCCGAAACGGAACCCTCGATGATTATGTTGAGCGTTCAAAAACCAGATCCGAATCAGCTGACAGTGTACCACGGCAGAACACCAAGTCTGGGAAGCTGCGCGCCAAGAATGACAAGCGTCCACGTCGTGTACGTTCGAAGAAGTCACCCTCAGCAGCTGACGAATCAGAAAATGAGAATTCCGAAGTCGAAGATGGTGTTGAACATAAGACCAGCTCCGAAGATCGTCCAAAAGCGACCACAGTAGCTCGACGAACATCAAGTACGCGCACAAAGAAGCAACAAGACGTGAGAAGAGTTTCAAAGAAGCCTTTGCAGTCCACAGAGATCGCTAGCACAGACGATGATGACGATCAGAATGAAGACAGGGCAAGTGGTGAGACTTCACACGAAGATCAGCAAGACTCAAATTCAGATCTTGAAGACCAACCCAAACCAGAGAAACAATCTAAGAAACAACTGAAGCGAGTTAGTGAAGCAGGCAGTCGGGCCAAAGGGTCCCGGAGTGCTGCGACTGGTAGATTCACAGACGAAGAGATCGCCGTTCTGCACGCTTGGCGTGACGGCTTCTGCGAGCTGCACCAGATGAGTCACCATGAGTTCAACGAAATGATGACTGCCACTATTTCTAAAGACACTAAAGGATTTAGGGCCTATGAGAAGTTCATGTCTAAACGGGACTTCTTGAATGAATACTATGAACAGCTACCCAATCGCAATAGACGCGCTATGACACGATTTCGAGAACGACACTTCCAGAATGTCGAGAAATCAGGGTGGGCGTCGGATGATGATGACGAGCTCGAAAGACTGGTCAAGGAGCTTGGCAATAAGTGGGTCGAGATTGGTCAACTGATGGGACGAACACAAGACTCTGTCCATCAGAGGTGGCGTCACAAGCTCAACTACGGTGTACAAAGAGCTGCGGGTGATTGGACACCAGACGAACTGGATAAGCTTGAACAAGAGGTGCTGGCCATGGCAGAAAAGCAAGGAAAAGATCCTGATGATAGCGACCTTGAGATCAAGTGGAGTGTTGTTAGTGAACGCTTAGGGACAGGGCGGACGGCACAGCAGTGTTCCAATCGATGGCGGATCAATACTCACACCAGAAAAGGCACCAAGTTTGTGAGGGTGCCTCATGCTGATCGAATACCGAGCGTGAAAAAGGGACCAAGGACACCTTCGAAGATGGAGAAGAGACTGACGCCGAAGAAAGCATCTGCAAAGAAGACCACGAATGGAGCTGCTGAGCAGACGCCGGGAAAGAAGAAGTTTACGCAGCGAGGCAACTTCAAATCTGAGGAGTATGTAAAGGACTCCGATGATGAGAGTGGTGAAGACGAAGTTGGCGATAAAACGGAGCACGAAAAGTCCGGGTCGGAAGACCACGAAGACACTCCACACAATAGCCATAGTAGTACGGAATCTTCGAGCAGTCCTACAAACGACGAAGACGTGAGCGACGAAGAGCACGCGACTTATGATGACGAGCCAGGCGACGAACAAAGCTCGGAAGAGGATGAGGCCACGGCTATGATCAAAGAGAAGATGGGGAATGGCACCGATGACGATGAGTCTGAGGATGACACAGACGCATCGAAGCTAGTTCCTGAGGCTAGGGTTTCCGGTACTTCCTCACTTCCTCAGTCAAGTTCGCGCAAACCTGATCGATTGTCGAAGACCACCAGGCAGCAATCTTCACAAGTTCCATCATCGTCACAAGCCACGAAGACACCTGCGATTTCCAAGAATCCTTTCAACACCAAAACACCTGCAAATGCTCCGAGCATGTCACAACTCTACAATGGCACACAAGCGACTTCGAACGCGAGACCAACAACGGGTAAGATGAGTCGTGTGCCTGAGACGGAAGAGCGGCCCGAGCGACCTTCTCCTACTATTAGCATGCGACATCGGCCTATCTCGAGTCCATTAGATTTGTTAGCGCAGGTCGCCGTTGATCAGGAACACGATGTTGACGAAACCGACGCCGAAGACGATAGATCTGCAGATGAGAACACAAAGACTACTCTGAAAAGTCCCAATTCATTCGTTTCGGCAAAGTCAGAGCGGAGCGAGGAAAGTGAGGAAGGGGACAACGAAGAGTCATCAAGTGAGTCTGATGGCTCGGGGACAAGCAGTGGTACCGAAGAGTCATCAACCGAAGGCTCCGAAGATGGCGACGAAGACGAGGATGAGACTGTCGAGAATGAAGCTGTGGGTCACAAACAAGAACATCGCCAAGCAGCTTCTCAGCCCAGCATCTGGCAAAGCGTGAACAATTTGACGAGCAAGCTCACTAGTTTCTCTCAACCAGCGCCATCCAAGGCAGCACAGCCTGGAAAGAAGAGACGTACCCTGGTTGACGCACTACGGGGAGTACCGGCGGATGACAGTAGTGATGATGAATAATGATTGTACATGGACACGAATTGGGCCACGGACTTGAGCATGAGAATTCAAAGCTGTACAGTACTGATGTTACCTGTATGCATCAACAGAGATGTGCCGGGAAGGACTTTTTAGCAATGATGATAGGTTTTAGTCTTTATTCAAAAGGTAGGTAGTCAATGTCGGTAGCTGCATTTGACTTCAGACAGGTACGGCATAGCATACATTCCTTGAACGCGGTTAGATTTTAGTGGAGATGATCACATTGTACGATGGCGCTAGTGACGCGCTCTTCCGCCTGACCAGTCTAACCTCCACTTGAGTTACACATCGTAACCACGTCTCTCCGGCTATATCATGATGTGCTAGATAGGTATGGATGCTGCATCTGTGCGTTTTTGTCCTTCGTTTATGATTCCCGGTCTTTGTTGCTCTGGCGTTTGATCTGGGGCGTACACGCAGCGCTGGCCGCGATAAGCACTTCCGCCACTAATTCTAGCTGCCAGCCTTGGCTATATACCCACGGGCTTCCTAACCAGCATGGCGACTTTATCAAGGACAGCATCGCGGCACCTGTTACTTGAGTTCCGCCACTCGCGCATGGCCATACCAGGCCAACAGCATCGCACCTTTTTCGGCCTAGGCGAGATCGCCGGTGTGATCGCAAACCCAGCTGAAACGCTACGTCAACTAAACGAGTCACGGGACATGCTCAGAAAAGCCAAAGAAGACCTCGAACTCAGGAAAGAAGCCAAGAAGATCCCGAAGAAACACACCTTTAGTAAACTCCCTGGCTTTCACGGGCGCAAGACCGAGCAACAACTCCTTCGTCGCATTTTGTATAGTAAGCCGGGGATGAGTGTTGTTTTCGGGGCTACGAGTGTGGGCAAGACGGCGTTGTTGAGGGAGGTGTTGGCTACGGATGATTTCTTTGTTATGCAGTTTGATTTGAGGATTAGTGGGTTTGCTGATTTGAGAACTTTGTATGTTGCGCTTTGTGAACAGGTGCAGAAGTTTTTTGAGGAGGTACGTGATTTGATATGGTGTAGGAGTTATGCTGACAGTGATAGATGGGAGATGATGAGATGGATAAGCAGAGATTGACTTTCAAGCATTTGATCATTGAATTACTTGAGAAGGAGAAAGTCGAGAATGGTGGCTACCAGGTTGGTGTTGCTGATATTGCGAGCTTGATGGAGTCGCTGCAGAGCAGTCTGCTGAAATATTGGGAATATGATCCACCGGCAAACGATAAGACGCACAATTCAGAGGCCGACAAGGATAAATCTAAAGATAAACCTGCAGAACGGAAAGTCGACCCTGCTGAAGAAAAGGAGAGACAGCAACGGGACGAAAATGCCGAAACAGGGAAAGAGAGTTCGACCAAGGACAAAAACGAAGACAAAAAACCTAGTGGCTTCAAGAAGCGACCAGTCGTATTCTTGCTTGACGAAGCGCACAAGCTACCAGCCTTGGTCGACGACCAACTCAGCCTAAAAATCTTCCTCGACACACTCCTAGTCCTAACCAAACAAGACCGCCTCTGCCACGTCGTCTTCTCAACCAGCGACTCCTTCTTCCAGCATTTCCTCCGCCAAATGAACGTCGGCCACCACGCCAACATCCTCACAATCGGCGACAGCACCAAACAAGAAGCCTACTCCTACTTCCAAGAACAAATGCTGCCTTTAATCCCGGACAGTCTCAAACCACAGATCAGCTTCGACTACATCTACGACGTCTTCGGCGGCAAACTAGGCCACATAAACGACTACACAGTCTCCTGGGTCAACAGCTCCGGCACCCTAACACCCTACACATCCGCCATCTTCGCCCAAGCCTACACCCTCCTCCAATTCCACCTCACGCACAACGGCTTCGAAACTTTCTCCCCACTATCGACAGCTACGTCCGGCACCAGCACGGACAACGACGAAGCGGGATTCAGTCGCAAAACTTTGTTAGAAGTTATGAAGATGATGACGCGGCCGCCATATTCGGTGCCTTATTTCCAGTTGTGCCGCGATATTGGGACGGAGCAGGTTGATAGTATGATTAGGACGAGGATATTGGAGTTGAGGTGGACGGGGACGGTGATGCCGGAGGAGGAGGCTTTTGAGAGGGTTTGGAGTAATGATGGGATTGAGAGGCCTATTGTGCTGCCGATGACGAGGGTCATTAGGAAGGCTATGGAGGTTATTTTGAGGGAGGAGGGGGAGTATGCTAAGCATGAAGAAGATGGTGGTGGTGATGATAAGAAGAAGGACCATAAGGATGAGTCTTGACGTTATTGTTGTTGTTGTTGTTCAATTACATTAACCTAATGAGCTGTGCATAGCAGCGTTCCACTACAAGAGCGAAAATCAATTGTGAGGGTTCCTACTATTTAAAAACACGCAGCGGCACAAACGTCGATTCTAATACAGATATAGACGGATGTCGAAACACATATATACCTTACACAACTAGTCCGGTCAATAAATCCATACAACGACACTCCATCGACGTCCTACGTCCACAAAAAGCAGCAAAGTAACCATCTATCTATCCCACACGCAGGTTCAAAACCGATAAGGGACTACCGACCACCTCTCTATATACATAGATAACAAAATACCTTCCCTCTCACGCCTGGTCTGAGATATTAGCAAACGTATAGCTTCTCGCAGCTGGCTAGTTATACTACACGAAAACGCCACGATCGTACGCGGTATATAAGCATGGAATAACATATAGCAGGCGTAAACTGGGCATTCACTCATAGAGAACTGGATGGAGATATTGCCCAGAATGTTTCGACGGCCAGTGCGAGGGGGCCTAGCCATGTTATTTCCACCTAGTGTTGAAGAGCTACTGAGTATATGTACCTAGTCATATCAATCAACGTCACCTGAAACGTCTAGTATAAGAATCTCCTCGACTATAGGTAGTCGATGTCGAATCGTTTGGTATGCCGCTGTGGTGGTCCATTCGTAAGGTATGTAGCGCCTCTGCTTTGTACCTACGTACTTCCACTCTGTCATCAGACGCTTAAACCATCGATATCCACCATTTCTGTTTGGTTAATACGATTGTTCCTCAATTTGGTTATCCTATCTGGTTGTGGAATCAAATGTGAAATGCATTTTAAGCCTCAACATGACCGTCTTCAGTATCCTCAACTTCGAGCCCAGCTTGTAAATTCTCGATCGCAGCCTTGAGGCGGTTGAGTTTGTTACCTAGATTCTCGCCGCCCACGTCAAGGGCATTGACTAGAGTTGTTACGATAGCTTTACTGGTGGTCGATAACTTGTCCAATTTGCGGATAAGTGCTTGAGACGTTGGTGGGTCAATCATGGATGGGGGTGGCGGCGGTGGTGTTGGGTATATAGATTCGAGGTTCGATGGAGCTTCTTCCACTGTATGTTCACGTGGGAGTGTGCGAGGACTTTTTGCAACTCTTACACGTGGTTTTATGATGACGATAGTGTCTTCTTCATCGCTGTCGTAGACGATTTTTGGCCGCTTGCGTGGATGGTGGTGTTTCGTGATGGTTTGCTGCTGTTCGTGGTCGCTGGTGTTGCCGTCGCTGGGGGTCGGTTGGTGTAGTTCTGTTGGCATACAATTTACTGGTTGCTCGTCTTCTACTGTCTCAGGTTCATCAATCGCAACAATTTCTTCGTGGTTCTCTATTGAGGTTGAGTCGTCTGTGATGAACAGTTGTGCAATTTTTGCAGAGATAGATAGCGGATACTTGATAGTGATTTGGTAAGAACAGTTTGCGTATTTTCCCAGCGCTTTCTCACCGTCATGCCACTCCCTTCCTCCGTTGGGGTCGTTGAGAATCTCAGTTAGCAAAGTAGAATGTAGTCCATTTGAGCAGTCTTCGCATTCTTCCCACACTAGTTCAGTGTTTCCATCCTTGTCATCCTCGAAGTTGGCGTGGAATATTTGCGAATTGCATGAAATAATTTGTTTTAATTTGTTGTTGTGGCGAAATCTGGACGTGGGTTGTTGATCTGTGTTGCAGGGTCGGATGTGTTCTGTTAGTGATGGAAGGGGTGTCGGAGTTTGGGACTTCCTTTTTTGTTCGAGGGTGAATGTAGGTAATCTGGCAATCTGTTCAATAATGGTTCGGCAATAATCAATGATCCTGAATTGTCTATGGCCTGCACATTTATCGAGGAATATGACACACATGGTGCTGAATACGATTGTGTGATGAATTGAGGTTGATAAACTAATGACAGCATAATACGGTTAAGGAAATCTCAAACGCTAATACAGATAGTACTTTAAAGTGGCAGGAATGTTGAAAGTAGTGGTTAATCAAAGTCTTCATTCCACAAGGCTAAGGGATACGTCTTTCTAGCCAAAAGTGAAGGTTGCAATCCTGTCTTGGCACAAACTGTTTCATATGCTAGCACTACTGCATGCTGCCGAATGGGGCATTTTATGCTAAATATTACAACATCTGGAATGGAGATTGATGAGTGTTTGCTTATGTATATACGAATTATAACAAACCAAGGTGACCAGCGAAACAAAGACAACATCGAACGAATGAAACACTAGTACAAAGTGTCGTGCAGCAATGGTACACTAGCTCAGTGAGCCAACTTTCTGTTGGAGTTGATGATAATTGTTTGCGTTTCAGGCTCCCTGCACATTCGTTAGCCTACAATCTGATGACAGGAACCTACCGGCTTCTATAAGAAGCGCTCTGGGGCCTTTGGTCAAGATATGAATAGAAATCTTGATGATCAACACGCTTTCGCTCTTGATGATGGCGAGAGTGAGGTTCGTCGTCGCGACGAGAACTTTCGCGATCATGCTGTTCACGCCGACTCCTAGTGCTTGGATTACGGCTTTCTTTTTTAGTCGATTCCTGTCTGTGCAGGCTTTGCAGGCTTTGCAGACGATGATGAGCTGCTACATCCACAGTTCTTGTACGTGTAAGTCCTTGGTGAGGTTTCCCTGGGGTTCCGAAGATTGCAAGATCTCGTTTTTCGAGCGCTGCCTGCTGCTGGCGCTCGCGGTCTTCTCGACGTGCAGCTCGTGCTCGCTCGTGTGCTGCGCGGCGGCGGGCTTCCTCCCGTGTCACTGGAGGGCATTCCAGTATGTGTTCTGGTTCGAGACGGAAAAGACTGCGTTGCTTGGAATATGGCGGCGCTCGATCGCCTCGGCTACTACGACTGTAGTGACGACGAATTACTTCGTCAGAAGTCAGTGGGCCTGAAGACATCGTAAAGTATCTGTGTATTTGGTTCTTGTGGTTTTCTAAATACTTGATTTCTCGATCCAGTCGAGATAGGATTCTCAAGTTTCAGGTCTTGTTGGTAGATCGCTTATACAGAAGGTAGCACTCAAAGGGTCATGGGGGCCCTTATATACGCAATCAATCCTCCTTATTCATGCCCAAACGAGGTACGAACACGCGTGATATCTGCTGTTCGTAGGACCATTCCTCTTGTCAACGATATCACTGAAAGGTGACAAGCACTTCCTTGGTGACAACCAATGTCGTAGTGACAATGGAAAGCTAGTGTTCCACACAATGGGCATTGTGAAGTGACAACACGATCTTCCTGTACTGACAAGAAGTGCGAAAGACTTCATTGTCTGCTTCTATGCTTTCACACAAAGAGTCACGTCCGATATCATCCAAGATGGATGCGGCGGTCGAAGTAGAGCTTGCCATATTCTAGGTAAATCTGCTTCAGATTCCATCTCATCAGCAATACCGATAGTGTCAGAGAGACTGGTTGAGAGTATGAAGACCTACCGCTGCAGTTTGCTAACTCGATATGCCCCGATTGCCATGGTCGTCCGTCGTAATGAATGCTGCCTGCCAGGGGACTCTTGATCAATCAGATTGAAAACTATTTCTGTCACGTAGAACGCTGCATAGACTGTAATCTTTGGTTGTAGCCAGAACAGAAAGCTCTTACACTATCGCAAGACCCTTTGCCTGGCTCAACTGCTGCTTGAAGGCTAGACCTAATTCAAGGAATTCCATAGCCTATGATGCAAGCTTCGGATTTCAAAGCGCGTCCCGAAACGAACAGGTTGCCATCCAGAACAATTGATATATCTGAATCAGAGAAGAAGCACTGCAATCACCCAAAACCAATTGAGCACAAGACTAAAGTCGAAAGTGCAGGTGAAAAGGATCGAGAACCCACCCACCGCACTGATCGGGGTGCCGAATCTCAGAGCAAGCAAGGCGTGTTTGATGACCCACCAACGCACAGTGGATGGCACTTAATTGACATGATGGAAAAGATTGATGAAGTTGAAGAACATGGAGACGGATCACCCGCTATAAAGCAATAGGGCGCTATCGAGACCGTATCGAGATGGCGAAATCCACGACACACAACAACACATCCTCAGCAGCAGACGGGAGGCCGAGGGGAATGACAAAGAGTATAGCATCGAACCAGCAGCAATTATCATGCGAATCTTGTTTGTCAGGGGCAGACAAATGATGGCCTGTGTCAGCTGTAGTGCGGTGACTCAAAAACCGACTCACCGATTCAGGGGAGTCTCACGTACCATATCAGCAGGAGTTGATTGTGTTGAGTGCTAAATGTGTTTGGTGAACATGAGGCAAAACCGACGACTAGTCCCGTTCTTCAGCACTGCCACTTTTGAGCTGACACGATCTTGTCAACAGAAACAACACCGCGTTCGTCGACAGTCGTGTGCAATGGCTGAGGACATCCCATCTTTTGGATGACTGAAAAGGTGAGGAGGAATACAAGCTCTGGCACACGTTAGAAAAGATGATATTTAAGCAGTGAAAATACAGGAGACTACTCCTTCCAAAGACGCAATATGGTCGGTTTATCTTCGGTTGACCCATTGAGTACTACTGCGTCACGACATCAATAGTAACATGTTGCATACACTGCTCTCCTCAATGCTGCGTACCCTTCAAGCAAGAACGAGTTTGTGCAGGCAGGCCTCTCGTTACCTTACCACGCGAGCTCGCTTGTCCAAAATCATGTCTAACCCCTCAAAAGCTCGTGTGACGGCAACACATGATCTGCCTGCTTCTGAAGCTAAATGGATTAACCTCCAAAGACTTGACTATATCGATGCCAAAGGTAGAGAACGCACCTGGGAAGTTGCATCTCGTAAGACTCGTGGTAAAGCTGGCATCGACGCTGTTGCAATGGGAAACATAATCTATCACCCTTCCAGACCTCCTTCCACAATTCTGGTCTTGCAATTTCGTCCTCCTCTTAACGCGACAACTGTTGAATGGCCTGCTGGCTTGATTGATGCGGACGAGACACCAGAACAGGCTGCAGTACGAGAGTTGAAGGAGGAGACAGGGTACGAAGGAAAGGTAATTAGCATGAGCCCAATTGTGGCAGCCGATCCAGGCATGACGAGTGCGAACATGACATTGGCGATGGTGGAGATACACATGAAAGAGGGAGATCCCGAGCCGGAGCAGCATCTGGATGAGGGGGAGAATATACAAAGGGTTACCGTGCCATTGGATGAATTGTATGATAGATTGGTGGAGTTTGGAGAACGGGACGGCTTTGTCGTTGCGGCAAAGTTATATCATTGGGCCGCTGGGGCGAGGTTTGCGAAAGACCATCCAGACCTATTCAAGACAAAACTATAGGTCGTTGTCATACAAACGTTGCCTCGTCGAGTAGGCAGGAACAGCATGGTCAATCTGGACAGCTCTATCCGATAGCGATGCACCACGAATGCCTACCACTCGTATATGTTACGGGCATGAACGGAAGAACGTTCGGAAGCCTCTGCGTCCTCGGTGAAAGCGTTGACTCGGATGGGTAGGTCGTCGATGTTCAATCAAAGCATTTTCTCATCTTCCACTTACACACCCGACGAATAGACCCAAGGCTTAGGCACTGTTCCTTCACAACGAGGTCACCTGGCTTATTAGTTCTGCTCCAAGTGCAATTCACAATTGATCCTGCTCCTCAAGATCTTGGAAGCTTGCCACTTCTAGTCGTTCAAAACTTCACGTATACACACTGCGCCCACTGGCCAACAGTCGGTGGCCACCTCATATTATTCGCGCTGCGACCACGCCAATACTATGTCTCTTCGCAAAGTTGTCAACAGTGACCATGGCAGTTCACAAAAGGAAGAACACTCGCAGTGAGTCTTACCTTCTCAAAGCCAAGGCCACCACTGACCAGTAGCTAGCTACACCTCATCCAAAGTCGTCACGATCTTCGTGGGTCCCAAGCAAAAGGCATACTATGTACATCATGACCTTCTTCGTCAAAAATCTTCATATTTCCGACATATCCTTCCTAAGATCTATTGGCCTGAAGAGGATCCCAAGGCAGTCGAGATCATGAGCGAATGGATGTACCGAGGCTCTCTGGACAGACAGGTGCTCGAATGGAAGGACTCAAGACGTATGCTCCCCCGGGTATTTCAACTCGCTCACTGGAAAAGGCTTCCCGGTCTGCACAACATTATGATTGACATCTGGCGAGAGGATCTCGATCAAGCTGGCGAGTATCCACACCCAGACACTTTGGGTGATATTTACAGAAGGGGCCTCAGTGGAACACCAGTACACGCTTTCATTCTCAAAAAGATAGTCTATTGTATGATGACGGACAAGAAACATTGGCAAGCAGGCTCACAAGAGTTTGAGGACCTATATACAACATGTAGTGAAGAAGACTCCTTTACCAAGGATCTGCTTAGGGAGATCATGGCATACCAGAACGAACCTTATCCAGATCCAGCCAGTGGTCGGGGCTGCCACTTTCACGTTCATACCGACGGAAGTCCATGCAAAACATGAAACATCAAACGACTAGCTCTTCTGATCGCTACGCTCTTCTAGAGAGTAAGAAAGCTCACTGAGCTCTTGCGGTGTGCTGTGAAGTTTGGGGAGTCAAAATTGGAAAGAAGCTACGAAAAAGTGACGACCGAAGTGAGAGAATCGCGTTACTATGTAAATGCTGATACTACTTCAATGGCAGCTAAGATCAGCTGCTCGATGAGCGCAGACCAAATGAATATGCATTGAAATTATCACAAGTCTACTGAAGAGGCTGGTTCAATACTATCAAGTTTGTTACCACCAAATCACTTTTAGCTCGTTCGTACACTGCTCTAGATCAATCGAACGTTTTCGACACGAAGAAAACATGTCCATATTCCCTGATCAACC
>Ga0068631_100090_pt1 | contig 29578 bp, 19 predicted proteins | sample InSIn5gowninarea_2_FD_77434 | JGI IMG/M metagenome (GOLD analysis project Ga0068631, IMG submission 77434) | Clean room microbial communities from NASA Spacecraft Assembly Facility at Jet Propulsion Laboratory, Pasadena, California, USA -... ...
AGAGGGTGGGATGGTGGGTTGGAGCGGCCTTTGTTTCGGACACTACAACACGAGCGAATGTACAGAACATAAGAGAGTAGGCTCGGCAGAAGGCGCGGGTAATGAGGATGAAAAAGGAGAGTAACGGGGAACAAAGATGAGGGTGACAGGGAAGAAAGACGAGATTTACGGGAATGAGAGCAGAAGAATTGAGCACGCTCATAAGCATGCGCGTATCACAGGGGATGTTACAGGCCGGCGATGCATTTATCTGCTTGACGGGCGCCTGTTATTCGACCTTCTCCGTGCTGAAGATTGTTCAATTTGGTGAACGAATGATAATAGTCCGCAGGGAGACATCGATTTCTCGACTTACGTGGAAGGGAAATGGGAACAAATCGAATACCTTTGTGGTCTAGTCCGTTTCCTACTCTTACGACAAAGTACTTACTGTGGTTCCTGTCTTTGATTCATAGTTTCAGAACTCTTCAGTCGTACCATTCTCTCCACCCAGGTACCCTAGATCGTCAAGATTACAATAGATCTGTCCAAGAGCTGAGATCACGAATGGCAGCAGGTTTTTCCACTCCGTGATTCAGTCGTTGTACCATGATTTCTTCTTGATCCAACTGTTCACGTAGTCCGTTCTACAGATAAATTACCAGTGTTATGCTGGAGGTGGTAGCAGGCTACCAATATCACAGCTGGCTACGAGTTGGAGGTTTTGTATGTATGTACATGGCAGGCAATCTCAAATAATTAATCCTCAAACCACAACGACGGATATACCCTTATCGAAGAGAACAATTCTGATTGGCTGATTCAATAGACCAGTTTCGATGAGAATGCAGTAGATTGTACACAAAGAGCTTAGCGTAGGGGACAAATTGAACCTCATTAATTGTTACCAAAGGCAACGATGCTTCCTCTTTGTTTGCTTCGATCGTTAGCCTCTTTCTCTGCTCTTTGTTCCCTTGTGTATGTTTTCACTGTGCAAGTGGATGGATTGAGAACAGAATGGTCCGCTATGGTCCTGTCTTTTCTTGTTGCTGGTGACAGCGATCAGGATGCTTTCAGTATGTAAACCAAGTCATGGCCATCTTACTTAATGCCTATAGCGACTCCTCCCTCTATGACAGCATGTGCGTACCTATATATAGGTAAGTGAATTTGATCGCATTTCTCATCTCCGGGAGAGTTTCGCTGCTATTTTGCAATGGTTAGCATAGGTATGGCTTCGTCTCCAGCAGCTCGATAATGATCAAGTCACCATATATGGAAGCTGGTATCGGCGGTGATGAGTGTACTCGAATATTGCATTGATTACACTTGATCACTACACCTCGAGGTGCCTTACTGGGCAGGTACTGTGGCATCGTCACTTGATTCTGTACACAACGACGTCTCGAAAGCCAGGCCATCCATGCTACGTTGGTCATTCAGTTTCACTGCTGGTATAGTTCACATGCAGTTACTTGTTACCTCGATATGCGTTGGCCGTGATTAACGCCTTGAATGACTGTCACGGTTTCGTTTGCTTTTCGACCTTCATTTTCGTTTGCTTTTTGATCTTCACTTTCAAGTCTTGGCTGCAGGCAAATATTGATTGTTTACTACTTATACCCTTCATCAACCCATATGCAACTACAAAAACTCTTCCATCCACACTGTCGAGAAACTTTCGATCTTTCTTTCTATCCTGCTCGATAATTCTATCTTGTCAATTCCTGCTTATTGTCAATGGCTTATCCTGCGTGATAACTACATCCTGCTCGATAATTCCAACTTGCCAATACTTCATCACATTCAACACTTCATTACGAACTTCCTCTTCAGCAATCCACCACGGAGTACTCTCGAAGGATTTTCACGATGCCTGCAGTGCTAACTCCATACGTATGGGTGGATGAAGAAGAGGAAACCTTCATCTGGTTCATGATGCTCATGGGTCTCATTATTGTCATCGATCTTTACGTGTATGGATTCCTTCCTCCTTGGATGTCACCACGACCAGTCCATGCCAACATCCAAATCAAGTCGTCTGCTGAAGTAAGACACACACTGCACTCGGATGACAACTTGACATCAACCACGACCGACCTTGATACCTCGAAGATTGCCACCAAAGATGACATTTCGAGACTCGAAACATTGATTCAAGAGCAACAAGAAACCTTCGCTTCAAAGATGAAGGTCCAGCAAGAAACCTCCACTATCGCACTCGCTGATATCAAGACGTCAATTGATTACATCCTCAAAAACCAGAAGTCGACTCAAACATACAACAAACCTTCCAGCAACCACAACAAGACTGTAAGAGAGCTTGAGCTTCAAGAACAACTCGGCGAGAAATGTGACACGATCTATGATATGGGAAGAAAGCTTCACAAAGCTCAGCGCGAGATCAGCGACATGAAACACGAAATGGAACAGCTACGAAGAGCAAAGACTCGAGCTGAGAACCTACAAATTCGATTCGAACGCAATGCCTCCCAACCTCGATATGAAGAGGTACGAAAGATGATGGTTGTTCCCATCACAGAACAGACTCCAATAAGACCTCAACACACCCGATCCAATACATCAGCAAAGATTGCGTCGGTTCCTCCTCCCTCTACAACAGAAAAGTCTCTTGACAGTGTGCCAACATCGACTGTCAATGATGTATCCGAAAAGCCTCTCGAGATTGTACCACCTCCATCTCTAGAGAGCGTACCAGCACAGTATGTCGATAATGAATCTTTACGAACTGTCGACAATGAACCAGCACAATCTATCAACGATGTGCCAGAAAAGACCCTCGAGAGCACACCAGCTCCAGCTCTCGAAGTTGTACAGGCACAGCCTGTCAACAATATCCCTGTTCAAACAACTGTCGACAACGAGCCAGCACAACCAGTCAACCATGAGCCAAAAGAAGCTCTTAAAAACGTGTCAATTCGACCTCTTGACAACGGTCCAGCACAACCAGCCGTTGAAAAATCTGCACAGCCATCAAGAGACCTGTTAGAACAACTTTTCGTCCCTGTGAGCAGTCTGTCCGCACCATTCAGAAGAATAGCGCGTGTTCGTGGTTCCACCAACAAAGCCACGAACAAAGTCACAAAAAAAGTCAGATTCGCACCACAAACGACTTCAATGGGCGGTTCTCGTGGAAAAGCTATCAGCGAACTGCTGACAGGCGAGATCCCGAGTGAAGAGAACAACGACAGCAGTGGGTCTGGTCAACCTGCTGCTGTCGTTGAGAATGCTGAAGAGATGGAGGCAGTTCCAACACCAACTGCCGAGCCACCACCAGCATCGGCGTCGATCCCTGAGGTCACACCATCTCTTCAGTGCGATGACCAACCAGCACCAGCACCACAGGCAGAAGACGCTGCTATGGGCGAGGCTGCAACCACAAGCAGTCCGAGCCCGGAGGCCAGCGACATGCCTGTGGTTGCTAAGAATATCGATGTGGGAAAGGTAGAGATACGGGACTCTCCTATATACCCACCTGCTCCAGCCCTCTCTGCGCCAGTGCGTCGTCGACCAACGGCCATTGAGATGACAGAGATGGCGGAGAATGGATCGCCTCTGTACCTGCCGTCGCGGGTACGGGAATCCACTCCCGCTCCCTCCTCTGCTCCCGTCGCTCCCGCCGCTGGCCCTGCCGTCCGTCCACAATTCTCAGTGACGGATCCTCGATACACGGCACCAGCACCCGCCTTCTCTCCCGCAGCGACCTGGAATAGGCCTGCGTATTCTCCATACTCTCCTGCGCCGGGGTCTTGGGTGCCGCCTGCACCTGCAGGTGCGACTCTGACACCGGTGGAGGAGAGGATGAGGAGAGGAAGACGGGGAAGGCTTTGAGCGGTCGATCGGTGGGAAGGGGTAGTTGCTTGTTTCTAGAGGGAAGCGGAATGAGGATTGTGGGGAGCCTTCTGATGCATATGCGTTGGGGGGTTCCTTGGGGTTCTTGGGTGATGCTGAATGGAGGCGGTAGATATCCCTCCATTCCCCTCTGGAACAGCGGAGTAGGAGCAGGTGGGGTGATTGGGTCGGTTGGGTTGAGTTGGATTTGGGTTGGGGTTAAGGCGTGAGTGAAGGCGGTAGATATCCCTTCATTCCCCTCGGGTGGTGGTGGTGGTGGTGGTGTGGAGATGGAGAGAGGTTGAGATAGGGCCGGTAGATATCCCCCTATGCTCTTCGGTGAGCTTGCAGTGGAGCGGTAGATAGCCTCCAATTTTCTTGAACTGCGAGATAGGTGCGAGCGTGGTGAGCGGGAGATGAATTTGCGAAAAGCGGCGAGAAAAGACGATGACAGGGGAGAAGTGCTGAGATGCAGTCGAAAATGTTGAGCTGTGCGTTATTGCTTTGTGCTTTATCAAATCAAATGTTATTTAGTGCTCTCTCCATTGCTCTATCTGATTGAAGCTTCATGCAACTCCGACCTTCATCTTCGTCAAATGCATTCCCATCCTACCTGTGTGTTCAGGAGTCCACCAACAAACATGTTTAGCACTCCCAATCCATCATCGACCGTTCAGGGCGTACTGCAACATGGCACGGTATGACACCAGGAATACACACAACAGAGTATCCACAAGCTTTCCCGTGCCTCTCTCTCACAAGTTGAGAAGCCCATGCCACCGCTAACAACACGAATTCAACGACTAAACATGCTAATTAGCCTCAATACCACTGACCACGATAGTCAATAGCCATTACATCCAGCAAACTAAATACACAACTCCATCCTTCCTCGCCCACAATCCTCTCCTTGCAGTGTAATCAGTGTGTCAGAATACATATGCTAACCTACTCCCACAATCAACCTATCAATCCACTGCCCTTTGATACATCAGAAACCTTCCAGCAACAACCCCCAGAATCACACCAAACAAAGCACTGAAGGCCATCAGGACACTCGTATCGTCTCCTTCTTATTTAGAAGAGTAAATGGTGAAACTCCAAGAACATGTACAGTATGTGTCGATCAAAGGATTCCGCACGGATGGAATACTGACGTGATCAGATCAGACATGGAATGGAGATTGTGGGAAGGCGGTTCGGATGTACTGTAGAAAGACGGCGGCAGGGAGATCGAAGATGGGAGATGGGAGGTGTTGAACGCGTACGGATGGTTTAGAATGGGCTTGCAGAGGACTGCGGATGCGGTGTGTTCGTGGGTGTAATTCTTCGAAATTTGTGAGAGGGATGCGTGAAAGGAGGAGTGGGTAGTGTAAACACTGTGTATGAAGGATGCACGGATTGGCATTGAAGACCGTTATGGTCTCGCCTGTTCGAGGCTGCATACTTCACGCTCAGTGATACTGCGCTTTGATACTCCTCATCAACTTCCACACCTCTTCAATATACTGTACGATATTCATTCAAAGCATCCATGTCTTCCATAAGCAAAGAGACTCGGTCGACAAAGGAAACAGTATCACCATCCACATTGCCCGCTCAAAACAACCAACAGAGACACGTATATCAAAACAGGAGAGAGTCCCAAACCTGCAACTCCCGCACTGGAGATCTCGGAATGAAGTTGCTGTTACTGTAAAAGCTGCTCTCAACGCATAGATTCTCTGATCGATTCAGCTCTGCGAATCCTGAATCGAGTCCTCATACACCCGAAAAATTCAGCATAGACCAATCAAAGACCTAGTCGAGCATGAAGTCCTTCTTTCGTGTCCTTCAACAGATCCCTCATCTTCTCTCCTGGAATACGGACGTGCTTGTGTGTACTGTAGCTGCAACGGTCAAAAAGTTCAATCAGAGCTTCGCCGTTTGCATTATGGAATCTTTTTTGTGGTCGGTTGAATGTCGAAGAAGATGACACCGGCACACGAAGTCTAAGCAAAGATCCGGCGCTGCAATACGCTCTGCTGTTAACGAGAGAATAGCTATGTATACTATTATCCTAACGAACATAAGGACCTGTAGGGTGGTGAATAGATGTCGCTGGCACGTGACCGAAAGGGGCTTTCCACGGAGTACTCCATAAAGCACGGTAAAGCAGCAAAAATAGGACCGTTTATGCGGCCAACAGTATCTTGTTATAATCGTCCATCCTATGCACGTCTTCAGTACAGAAGTCACGCACCACATTCTAGTATTCGTCACCCAAGAAGAACTTCTCTCGATATGGCTTTCTTTTTTCCCTATGGCTGTTCGAAACGTGATTTCCATGCATACGTAATATATGATACGTGAGATACATGGGTATGCATCTATCACTCTGTGATTTCTCTGACACACTCCCACTCCCCTCTTAGATTCTCCTTCCAAAGCGTGACTTTGCCATCCGAGCCCGACACAGCAAGTACATTCCCGCTCAAACTCCAACTAACCCTCCACAACACGTCTCCAAACTCCAGTACTTTAGCCAATTGCCAGCTGCTGATATCGCTTGGATTCGTACTCGTCCATATCCGCACCGTCTTATCTTGACTTGCGCTCGCGATATATGTCTTCGATAGTAGTGTTGGACTCCAGACTACGTCTCTCACCCAATCGCTGTGTCCGTTAGGTAGGACACCCATTTGAGAGTATGTGTTTGATTGTGGATTGAATTCCCAGATTTTGACCATGTTATCGCTTCCGCCTGTTACGAATCGTCTGGCGCTTGTGTTCTGTTGTGCTCCGTCCTTTCGCGCGATAGCGCCTGGTAATGCACCGCTTGGTGCCCAACTTACTGAATTCACGCCCATTCCGTGAGCGGGGAAGATGGTGTGGTCCCACTGGTTGTTTCGGAATTCAAGTACGGAGACCTGACCGTCGGAAGAGGCGCAGGCTAGGAGGCAGCCGAGGTCGGGTGGAGACCAGCAGACCATGTTTACTGACGCGGTGTGAAATGTTGATGTGAAGACTTGAGTCCATTGAGCTGGCTGTGAAGGGGAGGTAGAGGGTGATTCGCGGTAGATGTGGACTCGGCCATCGTAGGAGGAAGAAGCGAGTAGGGTGCCGAATTTGGGATGTGCCCAGGAAACGCACCAGACTGCTCCTTCGTGGCTGTAACAAATTCGGTCAGATGCATGGTCCAACCTACACTTGAGGAACAGCTGTGACCTACCCTTTTAGAGTTTCTTGCAACTTATGCTGGTCTCCATCAATCTCGAAGATCTTGATCGTTTTGTCTGAGCTGCATGTTGCTAGTCGACGTCCGTAGTAATCGAGGACTGCATCGTGCTAGGCGATTGTTAGCAATTGCTCTTGGCTTTCCTCGCAGCGATTTCTAATGGCAAGGGTATTTGAGCAGGCTGCTTTCATTCTGCTGAGTGACTTACAATCATATCATCGTGACCAGAATTGGAAATGACTTGCGCCTAGACATAGCAAGGGTGGTTAGCATGTGCTCCTACAGTAGCCATAGCCTACTTTCTTCTCATCAGGAGGATTTGAACGTACCATTTTGGCCGGGAAGGGTGTTTGAAGGATCTTAGAAGGGATTTACAAGGTCGGAAGAGGTTATATCATGTCCTGAGGTTGGTTGGCGCAACGTGATATCTGAGATGTGGCATCTGTTATGGTTGCTAGAAACGGCGGACGGACCATGAGCGCAGCCAAGAGATCTGGTTACTGATCTTATCTTATCAAGGGATAGCTTTTGGTGATAAGGAATAGTATGAAGGTTCATTGATCTACCTTGCCCTGAATCCTGATCTTGAACTATTATATGTACCTACTCGTAGAAGTGCTTACCGGTTGTTTCTGGGGAGTTACGCTTATTGTGCTTGGATTGTGGTGGTACAGGAGGTATAGGAATATTGTGCGGCATGATATGCCGGAGGCAATGGCTATGGCTTTGGATAGCAAGGGGTTGGCGCACTTGCATGGGAGTCCGCTTAATATGTAGGACAGTCTGCGCCGAAGCAGCAATAGTGTCCATTGATATGCTCTTGTATGCCGCAAGGCCATTCGTCCTCGCGGAATGAGTTAAGTAAAGAGCTGGCTAACGTCTTCATTAGCCAATCCCAACCATGATAGTATCCTCTCCAACACTGCGCGTAACCATGAAACTCCCATCGCTGATAACACAAGCCAAACCCCGCCTTAACGTTGGGACACGTCTCGAAATAGTAGGCGTCCTAGACCTGTTATACATTTCGTGACTACACGAACTCAAACCTCTGTTTAGTCTGCATCAGCAATGCCAGATCATGGTGGATTGAGCCATACTGCAAGACTTTTTTAATCAAAGTATCACCGGGCACCCATTGGCATCTTCGGTCGATTCTTGTGCAACTCCCTTGACCACGCCGGGAGCTCTTTATCGCGCTCATACAGCAAGCCACAATTATTGCATAATGTCTGCCATGGATGTTAGCACACTCACATCGTCTCGCTCTAATAACAGGATTACAACTTACTCTCGGGCCTTTCGGGCCATTTCTCACCGCCCAAACCGCTGTACCCCAAACCATGCAATGTGAACATCTCCAATAGTGTCTCTCGTGCTCCTGTAATTTGTTCGCCTCCCCGCCCCAACCGGCATCAGCTGGTTCCGCTGGCGTACTTGCCTTCGCACTTGGACTGGGACTCCTCAATTTCCTCTTCTTCCTGTTTCTTTCACCTCGACCCATCATCGGTGTGTCTTCACCACCGCCTAGCCCTGGCATGTCAAAGTAACTCCCTCTTACTTGTGCCTCTTGCTCCCTTGCCGTCGGTGTGATACCTGCGGTGCTAGTGAATCTTGCAGTCTCGCGTCTCAGACGTCTCAGCTGTCGTTCTCTATTCTTTTCACGTTCCTCAATTTCCTCGCTGCCCAATGCCTCGAGCCTTGGTTCCCATTCGGCGCCAAAGTCTCTGTCATCGTATCGCCAACCTGCGCCTGCTTCTGCTCGAACGGCTTGGTTATCGATCTCGCCTTGACCCCACACTCCACCTACTGTCATCATGTTGCCGCCTTCGCAAGTCTCTTTCTTCAACCTCAGAACAGCTTCGTAGATAGCGTGTGTGATAGCTAGTACCCACTCGCCATTGAGGCCCATGTCCGCACAGGTTTGTTTTGCAAAAGCTTCGGCTGCTCCGGGAGGATGTAATAGTGACCATTCGAACTTATCTTGGTACAACCGGGAGGAATGGTATACTGATAACGTGATGATGCATCGATACGTATCATCGAGGTTGAGGAAGGTATCCGTTTCGTCCTCATGAGTATCGAGATCAATAACGTCCGGCAAAGGAGTTGCTTCAGCGGTCACTTGCGCACCATTCCACGTCTGAGCAAGCTGTGGCGTGTCAGGAATTGGAGTGTTCACCATTGGTGTGGCACTTTCTCTCATAGGTGTGCCATGTCCAGAAACCGGCCGAGGTGTCCCTATTCTTGATTGCTCGTTTTGCAAGGCTTTTTGTGTCAATATATTACGCGCTGCTCTTGCTGCCACCTCTTGTGCATTTGGTGACGCGTGAAATAGAGGATGTAAAGCCACACCAGCATAGTCTTCCAATTGCGATCGGATTTGCCTGCTGATCTCTGAAATGGCGGCGCCTGGATTTGGAAGGTCAAGGTCTTGTACAAATGCTACTGCAAAGTCTTCAGGTGTTGATAAGGCTTCATGTAAGTTCCACAGAAACACATCTCTGATCTTGTAGCCTGGGGATTGTTCCGGTCGTCGAAATGCTGGAGAAGCAAGTATACTACCTAACTCGCCTGCTCGTGTTTGAGGTGGTAAGGGGAATGGCGTATCTTGTTGATGCGCTGGAATTTCATGCTCGATTCGTATTGGTATTAGTGTCAATGGAAATTGTGCTTGAGCATGAGCGCCTTGTACGGTCCTGTCAGATAAGCACATTAGATCGGGCCACCACCTGGGAGGGTTGAGAATGTTCGAGAGTACATACGGGGCCTTCCTAGAGCGCATCGTGTCCGCCATCCATGGTCGGAAGATGGCTTGAACCTCGACCGGTTCGTGTATCTCTTTACCTAACTTATCGTGTTGTAGCTCTTTCTTTTCGAGTTCCAGCGGTCTCGATCGAAGGCCAGTAAGCCGTCTGCCGGCCCCTTCACTGTCTTCAAAGTCATCTTCATCGTACGCATCGTCAGCATAGTTAATAACTATAGTGCCACGTTTCGTTGTTCGTCCAGTAGGTATTGCTTGTGTGACAAGTATCGGAGCAGCAAGGGAGTTGGAGTACTGTCGCAGGCGAGAAGCGTAACTAGACTGAAATGATTGCGCGGGTTCGACCTGTAGTGGTGCCATGATGCACTGGCATACGCAAAACTTGACGGATAATTTGTGTATCAGATTTTTGGGGTTAGGGCATGATCGCAAATGTATAACTAGGCCGTCTGAGGCAGCTACATGGATTGTTGTGCTGTAGACAGTCTCTTGTTCTGGAAACACACTTGACACACGTGAAATGTGAATCGCAGTTCGCGACAGAACAATGCAGATCGACACGCCTTGCATGAAGCGGAGCCAGGAGTGCAGATCAGCCACATCTGTAGTGGCCTCAGGCAAATACAATGTAGAGTACATGTGCTGTATTTGCGAATGTTTCACGAGCTTGAAGCTTGCAGATTGCGTGATGGTATCTCATGACACGAAAACATGTTTGAATATGCAATAATTAATTTTGTGGCCTCCTATACCGTTCTACTGGACTTCCAACCTGCATTTACTGTCCTAAGACCCTATTTTGTACATGCTTGGTCGCTTGAACGCCCATCAAATATGTCTCCTATGCAAGTCTATGCACCTTCGAAAAATTGTAGAGCGTATGAGCACCGGATCAAGAATCGTGTTATCTCAAGCCAATAACGCTCTGCAGGTGAAGTTAGCGATCAGCTAGGAGAACGAGACACGAGGGCACATACCATTTCCAAAGTCCAGACACGTCTTATCCATACTTTCAGCATTCCAGGCACCCCTTCCACGTCGTGAAGCTCAACACCTTCCCACCAACATCTCCTGGCTGGCTTTCTCCAGAATAGCAGTAATTTTTGAGCCATACCAACAGCGTTACCGCCACCAAGATCTCCTTTAACATCGGTCCTCAGCCGTGCTAGAGCGAGACTGCATATTACGGCCTTATTCGGTTCTCCGGCTCGGTGGCCCCATCGATCATCATGATCAAAGCCACTATTCCAAATTAGTACATAATCTGAAACACGATATGGCATACTCACCCAGCTGTAAGCATTTCGATCAAATGCTGCTCAGTAGTACCTGTTTCTTCACTTCGTCTCAAACCAGAAAAGATGCCGTCTTGCTGTAACAGAGCCTTGGCTGCCGCTCTTTTGACCTCAATCATTTCCACCTGCTCGATATCCCTCCGAGGAGGAATGACGTAGAAATCGAGATCTTCTCTTAGCACAATGATTCCTGCTCGATCCTGTAGCATGTCCTTTGCAGAACCAGCGAGAGGTTCGATTGCGACAGGATCATTTTCTTGTGAAGCTGATGGTGAATCCGCTGATGATGGTATCGACTGTGCAACTCCTCGGAAAAAGTCTAGCATATACTGCAGGCTTGCCGGGTCATACTATGACTCATATGTTACATCTCCGATATAGATATTAGGGTTCCCCAGCACAGTGATTGGATGTGGGGATAGAGAGGAACGTACGTCTACTGGGTATACATCGCCGTCATGAAACGTGCTCATGTGACCATCCGGCAAAAGACCATTCGGGAATAGTGAGAGCAATACAAACTCTGGCAGGGTAAGAAGTTCATCTCTTGAAAGCGTGAAACGTGTTCCTCTGGAGAATAATCAGCCAGCATCCAAGATCTTCGCGCGAAATGCTTACCTCAGATCCAGTGTAATGTGCTCGTCATTTCCGACATCACCTACAAAGTTTAGCCCCGATGTTTCGCGCAACAGCATACAACTTACCTCCCAAGGTATTTATTGGCGGACCTGCTGACTGTTGTACCTGGGTGATGATGCTCGAAGGACCACCAGCCGCAGCCATTACGTATGAAAAGGCCTCGAGAGGACTGGAACCTTCGGTATATGGTGGGGGTGGCTCTCCGTCTTCTAAATTCCTGCCTGATGTCTCGCCTTTGGTATGTCTAGGTAGCACAACCTTGGTCTCAGCAACACGTTGTTCTGCCTCGTCCTCTGCGATAGTTTCCGCAAAAGAGGGAGCTGGCGCTGTAGCTAGGATATGCTCGTTGACAGCCTCTGTAACAGCAGCTTTGAAACGATCGAGTTCGTGATCAGATGGAAAGTAGAGGGAGGAAAAAGGTGGTGGTTTGGGTGAGGGCGGACTCGATGAGGATGCTTCTGATGTAAACGAGCGTAGAGGAAGGAATGGATTGATCGAATCGTCCTGGGAGTACTGACGAGACCGGCTTGACAAATCCGTGGTGGGCGAATCTTGAATGGTGATACGGCTGAAGCGCGACAAGTCGGGCGATTTCTGCAAGCTTGCCAACGACTGCGACTAATGCAATCGCAAGTCTCGGTCGGACGTCCTGTATAGCATGTGATAATGTCGAAGGCGGAGTTTCGATGTTGCGCAGGAATGACTGAAATGAATAGAAGTTCCTACCACGGTTTAATTTACTGTAATGGTGCCGACTTGCTTCTCTAGAATTAGCCGTGGCAGGGAGTAAGCGGAAAGTGCTCTTGAGATCGGTGTTGATGGCGCGCTATCTAGTAGCACGCATTAGCCGCGCTTCCAAAGTGTTTTAGTCTTAGCGCATCTACAAGCAGCCAGCCAGAGGAATCAACACTAAACAGACGTGATATGGGCTTGCTACGGGTTTCCCGATATTTCAAGGCGAGAAGCGTTCTCGTCGGTTTCAGAATCATGGAGCGATAGCTTGCAGAATCGTGTATTGATACAGCCTAGTAATACAATAAAAGGTAGAAGACGATGTTCTGCGTGTGCTATGCTTTGCTGTCCATGCTTTCGATCAACCACTGTTCAATTAATCGGTGAAGACTCTGCTCTCTCCTGGAATTCGATTCCTCCCTGTGACCGTCTTCAAAGACATGTTCACTTCAGCGGGTTCAACTTGTCTAGAATCCCACCACTCTCATCACCCTCCTTGTTGGATCCTTGGGAGGGTGTCAACACCGAACTGCCAGCACCTGGTCGCTCTGCCCCGCTACTTCCTCCAGATATGCCTGCAACAGTATGGTCGGTGGTGTTTAATCCAGTATTGCTCGTCTCCGTACCGGTGTTCTTGTGACCTTTGACGCCTGTTGTTCCCTCAATGCCTGAGCCTGGACCTGAACCTGCATTCTCGGTGGGCTTGTTTTGAGGCTCAAGACCAAACACGGCCGAGTGAGATTGTGTTTGTTCAGACGACATGGTTGTTGTGTTGGAAGTGCTGTTTCTCACAGCAGTGAATGCTTCGCTGGTTGCAGCTTGTTTGAAATGGATGTGCTCCTGGATTGCTTTGATAGGGTGTGCCTGTATACTGCGGTAGTTCAAGTATGAGTTTGTAGGATCTGCGAGGTGCGGTCCTCAAGAGCATATGCTATATACACGGTGTTTCATGCGTTACTTCACCTTGGTATCACGAGGGCATCAGATGACATCAAGCAGTTGAGCTGGAAACACATCCACACAGCAGGTGCGACTCGCCAAGCATGACTTGCAGCTCAATTGCAAGGTTCAAATGTGAAGCACGATACAGGTACACAAAGTCGACTTGTGCCGATGAAGTGATTTGATTACAGCTTCAAACGAGCAATGAGAAGAAACTTAAAGGTCTATGCCAATTAACACACGTCTGCCATAGCGGAAATGCTCCCATCTGCCAAGTGTACACGTGACGCCCTCGAGCTCACCATCGTTTTTATTCCTCTCCAACGAACCTATCAGTCGCTTTTGTTATTGTATACACCTCTATCAAGTATTATACACCCATGCCAATGATCCTCCATTGTTGTAAAGCTGTTACACCGTTAACGCTCCAGAGCTGTTCGTTTCGCGCTGCTCTCTTCAGGTGGCTCCTATCACAACACCTGTTAGCTGAAGCTCAGAAACAGATCAGTGGTTGGAATAGTTCTTACCGATTGTGCCTTTCGTTTTCTACTTGTTCGGTTCGCAAGGTTCTCAGCTTTTTCCATACTGCCATCATCCTCCTTAGTTTCGATTCGTGGTGGGTGTGTCTCTTTGTTTTCTCTGGCTGATGGCGGACCACTGTAAATTATGTTCTTGTTTCCTTTTATTGTGATCCCAGCATTGATGGTAAGATGGACAGGCCTGGAGATCTCGATCGGGTTTGTAGGTATAATACCCTCCTTCTTCAAAGCCTCCAGAACAGATGCGGCGATGAGCTCAGCTGTTGAAGTTGTATCGACAACTAGACCCTCAGAAGATGTTGGTTGCAGACTATTGGTTGATTGTGTTGAAGAAGGCATGAGTGTTTGCTTTAGTTTTCTCGAATCGGTGAGAACAACATGGTTGCCTTCACCTTCAATCTCCGTTCCAGCTTCGATCTTGATGATTACTGGTTGTGCCTCAAATTCTCCTGTACAATTGCTGCAGCCGCAACTACAGTCGCAGACCTCATATTCATAGTTTGACACGAGCTGTTCGTTTGGATTACAGAACTCCGGAGTGATCACACCAGCAGAAGCTTGAATGTTGTTTCGTGGGACTGACACAGGGGTTGGGGTATATGCTGGTGGTGGAGGACGAGATTCCGCTGATTTCTTGGATTTCCTGGTCTCTTCGATCATCTCTGCAAGTTTGAGGTTGTTATGCCGCCAGGAATCTCCAGGTGGAAGCATTTTGCTGGACGTTTCGAGTATTGAAAGATGAATCTGGGAAGGTTGTACAAGGTTGGAAAACGTGTTGTTAATATACAGCAGAGGAACAGATTGTTATGTGCGCAGAATTGCTGATCGATGCCTTTAACAAGGCTGGCGACGCGTTTGAGCCAGTCTCTGAGCCAACCTCTTCGATCGCAGTGTATGGCAAACGACGGAAGATGTATTGTTGTGCTAGGCGACAATTCGATGGACAATGGCAAGTGAAGGCACAGTCAAAATGAAGTTCGGACAAGCAGTCTCTCTGGATAACTTTCCATGCAGTACGGTCTGGATGGACATTATGATGAATTAAACAATGTTTATGGAAAACTGTGAAGTTGTATGCGTAATGGTCAAAGCTATGCAGGACAGGATTGAGCAAACGGTTACTGTTACTAGTATTGTTCTTCCAAACTTTTGAACCCCAGCAAAGGGAACCATGAATGAATACTTAGGTATGCATCAATAGCATGTAACATGGATGACTTCGCCTATTGACGTCCGCTTGAGTGGAGTCGAACATGGGTGCATGAATACCAGCCAGGGATTTTAGCTTTGGTATTGTTCTCATCGCCGCTCTATTCACACCTCAAAATAGAATTTTCACTCATCAACCATCCATGTTCCTCCACCATCATTCAATGCTCCGAGTTATCTGCAATACGTACATACATGTACATTACATGTACCGGTGCCATCCGTTCACTGTTGCTTTCCTTTCCATTCAAGCAGCCTCTTGGCGTTCCCACTCATGAGTTTTTCCTCGTCTCCTGGGAAGAAATCACTGAGATACTTGTCGTGGTCTTTGCTCAATGCTTCCACTCCAGCGAATGGTGTCCAAGGAAAGTCACTGCCATATACGAGCCGTTCTCCCTTCTTCTTTTCATCCAAATATGCCAACAAGCCTTTGATCTGGTCCGGGAATACCCAACCCGCCGTGTCAAAGAAGAACTGATCGCTGTTCAATCGTTCTTTCACGTATGCTGGTGTGACGGTCAAATCCATACCAGGCAGCTTAAGCAATTGAGGAGCAGTTGCGAATCGTGTAATCAATGGTGGCAGGGCACCCCCCGCATGACATACTACGAATGTGATGTTGGGACACCTAGAGACCGTCCCGCTTAGGAATAGATTGATGTAAGCTCGGGCAGTATCAAAGAAGAACTCAAACATAGGCCGAGGATAGATCTTCTCGAGGGGTGCTGCATGTCTGCATGCGTTGGCATGGTGACCGACCGAGCAAGGTGTGGTTGGATGAATGAACACGATTGACTTTCGCCTATTCAGCTCGTCGAACACAGGATCGAAGCGTTTGTCGCCGGGATAGTAGCCGTGATGATTTGACATGAGAGTGAAGCCGTCGGCATTGAGTTCATCACTTGCATAAGCTATCTCCTTCAGAGCACCTTCTACATCGGGTAGCGGTAAACTCGCAAAGAAGCCGAATTGGTCAGGTCGTTTCTTCTTGAGATCGGAAGCATATTTGTTGACCCGCCTAGTCAGATCTCTCGCCTCCTCGTCATGCCCCGGCTTTAGGTGGGTACCAGGAGACGTTATGCTGAGGATAGACTTTGTAACATTCAAATTGGCATGGAAGTCCAGGTGGGATTGTTCGGACCATTGAGGTATCCCTGGCATGCCATCGGGATGATCGTAACCAGCTTCTCGGAGAGCATCTCGGTAGAAGCCAGGAACAAAATGCGAATGAAGGTCAATTTTCGGCAGTGGCATCTCGTGCAAGCGACCGTAGAACCCAGAAGCTTGCAGATACTGTTCTCGGTGACACTGGAAGCTATGATATCAGCGCGAGTGGCCACGATACGGTGGTGTTGCAGTGGATTGTGGCGGCGGGACGGATTTATATGCTAACGTCAACCTTTGAGCTCGGGATCATACCTGTCACACAAACTTAGTAGTTCTTATACCTTCACCAGCTTCTGTTAATCGTCATTCGTGTCGTAGAAGGGTTTTTTCATACTACGTCTTTTTTTCAGGTTCAGTCAACCTTCATCTGTTCTCTACGATACCAAAGTGGAGTAGTGGGGGTGCATCACGTTCGACGAGGCTGGGCTCAATGTTGGACTCGACAACACCGTAGCGGAGACCTCCACCATAAACTTCGTCGAACTGAAGGCATCGATAATGATGGTGGTATCAGTTACTTGCAGAGTGCCTACATGGTTTTACGATGACGAATTTCTGCTATCCGTGCCTTCTGGCCAGTCACATAAACATACTACACAAGTCAAAGTAAATATTACAGCTTACCTCTGTTTATCATACTTGCACGTGCGTCAGTACAAGAGTATTAGAGCATTCTCAAGCTTGCCTCATGTGCTATTTCCTTTGAGACAGAGTTGAGTTCATTTTTTCTCCGCGAGTGCCTGTCCAACAAGCTCTTTCGCTCGATCACTCAGGTCCATCTGTAGAGCCAGGTCTTGTCCCCTCTTACCCATTTTGACCCACGTCTTCTGCAATATTGATATGATCTTCTTGTCCCCTTCTTCGTGATTACCTTCTTCGACATGACCTCGCTTCATCTCCGCCTCGAATTCATCGAATTGGTCGTCCTAGATACAGGGCACTGTTAGCATAACCAGCCTCTAGATCCAAACAGCTCCTTCAATGAATGTTTTCAGAGCCTGGCCCATCATATGATTCCAAAGTTGCGTGACCTGACACCCCGCTACTTGTCCACCACTTACCAAAAACACTAAACACGCACAATCCTCCAATACCTGCACTTCAGGATCTCCATTACCCTCTCCCTTCTTCAGATCCTCTTTCGCAATCAGCGATGCCACCCGACTCGCTTGATCCTCTGTGAAATCACACTGTAAACATATCTCCTTCACTAGTTCGGCCTGGCGCTTCTTCAGATATGTCCGCCAGGCAAAGTATCCAGGCTTTGTGCGTGGGTATGAATCGCGAGGAACCTCCCAGCGTCGAAAATGCTGAGCTCGACAAGCTATCTTGAGTAGAGAATCTGCTGAGGGTGTATGTAGATCAAGGTAGTGGGTCATGCGCTGGGCATAGTGTAGCTCGTATGGAGCGCCGTCGGCAGTCTTGTTGGGATCGAGAGCATGAGCTTCGTCGACAAGGGCGAGCGCGCGGTCGATGTTAGGAGGCATATTGGTTTGTGTTGCAACGTTTAAAGGCTCGCTCTTGGGTTGTAAGTTCTACATTGTGACTGTTGAGGATGAAGGTGGAAAGGCACGTCCTGTGAGAGCGTTATCTACAACCCCACCAAGGACGGTGCGATTGTGTTTCAAGTCACGCAATTTACGTAGCATCTGTTAGAAAGTTGGTCTACTGTCGCTCAGTGTATAGTGTCATCACGGCGCAGATTTTGATCTGTCTTATTTCCCTACAGTTGCTGCGCACTCTCTGGTGCCGTTACTGCGCTTGAGCATATGTCTAAGCACCCCCCTCTCTCTTCGCATATTCGTCCTCCATGCGTTCCTCGTACTCTTGATCGGCTTGAGCCCTGCTCGAATGCTGACTACCTCCAGTCGTGGTTGTGGTCTTCTTATTGTACGTTCCAGCATTAGCTGACATTCCTCCTGAGAAGTTGAATGCTCCCCCGATGTTCGCAGCGGTGGATGAAATCGTCTCTTTTGTCGTCTGAAGTGCGCTTGACTGAGATTGATCTACTTCGCCAGATTGCTTTTGGGTGACCTCGGAGGATGGCATCTTTGGTTGAGATGATGCTACGTTATGCGATTGCGCGGGAGGGGAAAGGATTTGGTATGTTTTAATTCAATTCCACAATCTTGTAGTGTTCGTTTTGTGTTTATGATGATTGTGCTGAGTCGATGTATCCTACCTATGGAAGTTCGAATTCGACACTGATTGCAGAGTCTTATCTGCAGTAAGTACTCTGCCCTTCGTTCTCATAAAACAGGTTTTGGGGACTATGAATGTTTACTTTGAATGCTCATAACATGGTCGAGGGCATTGTACGTCAGTCAAGCAGGGATACTGCGATAGCTCAGTAGTTTACGAAAAGACCGCTGTTGTTGCCTCAGTGGCCAGGCCAGATCGGTCGTCTTGAGCGTCTGAGACTGACTGCCCAAACGCCTGTGAATGGAGTTCATGCAGGCACCAAACTCTTACTGCCTAAATTACACTCTCCGTCCCTGTTTGTTGTTAGCACGCATTAGCTCACAACGACTTCAGGTACAGACTATACGCTGAACTATGGTTAGTTTACTGTAGTTCAGCATTTGAACAATTTCAGTTCAGTTTTAGATAACTTTCACTCCAGTCTTGGAACAACGCCAATTACGGCTTTGCTCAGCGTCACAATCTTTACTTAACGCTAATGCGTGCTAACACCAAGCAGGGATGAGGACTGTAGGACAACACTCAAGATTAGTAGTGGTACCGACAATCCCGAACATATTGACTTGTGACCATGCTCTACAACAATCAAGCACTCATTACAATGTTATGGCTCTCGTGGACCGATTCGCAACCATGTCAGCAACACTAATAGTAGAGGTTCTTGAATTCCGAAGTTCGAACACCTCAAGCTAATTACATGTCGAAAAGCACACGATTGCTCTCCCGAATGACACTTTGCTCGCCATCGCTCATGTTAGGTAGGATTTCGAAACTGAGTTGGCCTCTAAAGCCCATAGCTCGCTTGCCAGCAGCATCAATAGTATCGCTCGACCAATCCATTCTGCCACGGTAAGTCTTCTCTCCTTCACTACCAGCGCCGGGAAAGTCAGGAGGGGGGCTAAATGCGCTTGCGGATTCTCTTTGCCTTCTTAAGAATTCAACATTACCCTTGGTCATCGCCACCGCGGGAATATACAATACTGAGCTATCACTCTTCCCCTTATGCTCAGCATCTACGGCGTGGATGGTGTCACAATGCCATGCAACAAAATCGCCCGGCTCAACCTTGGGTATTGACAGGACTGTATGTGCTAGGTCCAATCCGGGATGCGTCTGGGGACTCAGCTCCTGAGCCGCTCCCTGCACCGAACCAGGGAAAGCTGTCGAATTAAGGTCAAGCTCATCATTTTCCAGATTGAAGAAGGGTCGCAGCAGCATGTATGCAGATGCATGACGAAGTAGCGGACATACTCGCAGAGTGCCCTCCCCAGGACCTGTGCTAGACATGGCTAGCCAACCTTGAAAAAGCCTGAACATTGAGCAAGCGCCTCCACCATTGTACATGTCCATTGTGGCATCCATTCTGTGGCGGGCATCGTATGGGTCATACTTTTCCCACTCTCCATCAAATATCTTCTGGTATACTTTGGCATACGTGGGGTCCTCCCAACGTTCGACGCTGCCTCCATCGGTATGTGGACCGAGGGCAAACTTCGCATCACCCGGCTGCCTTATCCTGATACGATCGGCGTATGTGAGAGGATAGGTCGTCGAAATCTGTGAGTTAGGGTCTGAACTCTGCCACAGAGTGGTCAAGAAAGACTGTGTTCGAAGCATGTTTCGATGAGCTCGAGCTTGGACCTGAGCTGGCGACCAATACAGCTCGAACACTGCTGGATTGTCCTTGGGAAAGGCTTTTACCTTGTCCTTGTTGGCTGCAATGTACTCCTTGGCTTGTGCCTTCAGGTCTAAAGCATATGTACGAGGTAGGACGTTTCGTATAATTCCCACCCCACGATGTCGGATTGAGTCAACAAAAGACTGAGGTACCGATCCGTTGCGGATATCCAAGAAATCTACTTCTCCTATCACCTTGTTGCCTTTCTGCTTCAGTTCAGTAATCTCTCCCTGCAGACTTGCTTGCAATCGGTGCCATGATTTTACAACAGCCTCTTCCTTGCCTTGGATGAGCTGCTTCTTGAGCTCACTGTATCTTGGAGCTAATAGTAGGACTTTCTTTCCGGATAGTGATGGGAAGATACTGCTAATGTCGCCTGCTTCTTTGGTAAGCGTCGAAACTGCTCGAGAAAAGCCTTTTGTTGCCATAGGTTGAGAGTATCGAGGGTAGGTATTCAGGAGTTACCGCCCCGTCTTCTGGTAGACTATTGTGTCCCGAGGGTCACATCTTGTTGGTCTCCTACTCTTCTTTATCCTCTCATGAGCCGACAACAACTTCACCTCTCAGCGGATGATATTCCCAAAACAGTCTAGTGTATTGACACGTGCATAATGGAGCTGAGGTTCGTCCTTGAATGAACATCTGCGAACTCCTTGCACTAAGACCGAGGCTTGCAACATCGTCCTGCGGGGTGCCTGCCGACCACATTATCTCCATTGACTATACTCGAATAGGTCATCGAGTGCATTGAAGAATAAGAGATATAGTCAGATGTCCTCACAGGAAGGTCGGAAAACTGAGCCTTGAAGAATTAAAAATGAATCAAGTATCACTGTAGGTACTGGGTGGTTACAGGCAATCGATCCGGTCTGGAAGTTTACGCAGCGCACGTATTCGTGAGACACCTCGGCGGCGGCACGTGGGAGACAGCCGCTATGTGACCGACTAATATAACATGTATAGTTGTGTCAATCTACTTGTCTGGAGGCCGCAAGCATTTCTCTCAAGAACTGACTGAGTATGGATAGAACATCGTATTCTCACTAGAGGACTTTGCTTAGTAAGCTTTAGCTTTCGAACACTTTCCGGATCAAGACGTACGCCGCGCTCGGCTGAGCCTTGAGTCCGTCCTTTGTGAGGGGTCAATACTTGCCGATCGAAACGTTACATGTAGTCTTGAGGAAGAAGCCTGGAGGAGGAAGAGCTACTACAGATTGCTCCTCATCCTACTTAGAGGATGTAAATGGTCCTGCCTGTGCTATCAGTTTAACCTGGTTCTTGCTATCACTAATTCTTCATTTAAAAGCGTTCCTAATCGCAGGTAGCAAAGATGGCTCGATCGGTTAAAGGTAAAACGGCCATCGTGACAGGAGCCGGCAGTGGTTCGTACCTCTTCACAGCATTTCTGGTGTCTTGCTCATAATACGACAGGTATCAACCTCGAATTCGCCCGTATCCTTCTCAGGAATGGCGCCAACGTACTCATTGGTGACCTCTCGCTCCGACCCGAAGCCCAGAAGCTAGTTGACGAGTACACCAACAAGTCCGATGGGCCCAAGGTAGTATTCCACAAGACCGATGTCTCCTCCTGGTCCGACCTGCACAGCCTCTTTAAGACCGCCGAAGAGCAGTTCAGTACCTTTGATATCGTCTGTCCAGGTGCCGGCATTTTCGAACCAGCATGGTCTGGTTTCTGGAGCCCGCCTGGATCTCAGAAGTCAAAGGACACCATCTCCAGTGATGGCTACAAGTCTCTCGATGTCAACCTCATCCATCCTATCCGTGCGAGTCAGCTTGCCATTTCACACTTCTTAGGCTCTAGCTCGCCAGCTAGTAAGGACAATATGAAGACCATCGTACATATTGCAAGTATTGCTGGCACGATAGGGTTTGCGCCAGTGCCGTTGTATTGTGCTTCCAAGTGGGGGTTGCGAGGCTTCATCTACTCGCTCGGTGAGCTTGAAGAAACGAGACACATCCGGGTCACTGGTCTTGCGCCTGCGATTGTGCGAACGCCTATCTGGCTGGATGCTGAGGACAAGGCAAGGATGGTTCATGGTGCCGATGGGAAGGAGCAAGATGATTGGGTCACGCCAGAAGAAGTTGCGGAAGTGGTAAGTACCAAACCTACCCGTGAAGAGCTGGAATCGTTGTTAACAAGCGACCAGATGTTCAAGGTCTGTACTGAAGACGAAATCACCACAGCTAAAGGAGAAAAGTTATCCCTCAGAGGTGGAAGCCTGATTGAAGTTGTCCACGGAGATGTCAAGGATGTACCTGTATTTGGCAACCAGCCACCAGGAACGGGCACGGACCAAAAAGGTATCACTATGATGAACGTGGAGGAGGCTTGGAAGGATATGAATGCTGCTATAGATCAGCCAGAATGGGGAAAGGTGTAGAACACACAATTGCCCACAATACTGCAGGCCTCAGAGACCGTACCAAACCCAGCGGCGAACGGGCTGGGCATGGCTGGGGTATTACTTCACAGAACTAATAGCATTGTGAACATATCATGTTGTTATCCTGATTTTGCTATTAGAACTTATCGTCTCACAGTGGCGTGAGCTCGTCTTTGATGACTTTCATCCTCATAGGCCATCTGTACAGTTAGTTGCATGTCGTATGACGTTCAGTGTACTACCCTTAATCGCGAAGCAAGAATCTACCGTAGTGGGCAGTTGGTATCGAAGTTTGGTATCGAAGACAGTAGTTCAAACGTCGAGTGGAAGCGGAAATCGAGTTGACAGAATAGAGCACTACGGCTGATAACCAAGCATCATTGCGCACAAATATTAACCTGAAACATCGTGATCCCAACGGAGCATTTTCTCCGACCCGACGGTGACTTGGCTAGTTCTCGACATTTACTTGGACTGTTCACGCGACAGCATAGAGCACCCTTACCTGTCTAGAATAGCTGCCGATTGAACACTCAGAAATAACAGTATGATACGACGGTAACACCAATCTCTTCGCAACTTGCTTCACCGACACGACAATGGCTCCGAGCCACTTTTCGGGGGATGACAATGTACGGCCTTCCTCAAGAACGCGACGACGACCACGGACACCAAACAAGAACGGAAAAGAGATAGGAGTCATTGGACAAGCATCATGGATAAGCAGCGTTATCAACCTAGTCAACACGATTGTTGGCGCAGGAGTTCTTGCTATGCCATCAGCTATGTCGAATATGGGAATGTTTCTTGGAATCTTGATCATACTTTGGGCAGGCCTCACCGCTGGGTTTGGACTATATTTGCAGACACGATGTGCAGCATATCTCGAGAGAGGAGCTGCTAGTTTCTTTGCCCTCAGTCAGATCACTTATCCAAATGCTGCTGTCGTTTTTGACGCTGCGATTGCGATCAAGTGTTTTGGAGTTGGTGTCAGCTATCTGATCATTATCGGGGATCTAATGCCTGGTGTCGTTCGAGGCTTTGCGGATGAAAGCATGCTGGTTCCGTTCTTGGTTGACCGACGATTTTGGGTCACTGCGTTCATGTTGATCGTTATACCTCTATCATTCCTGCGTCGACTTGATTCGCTGAAATACACCTCCGTGGTGGCCTTGATCTCCATCGGGTACCTCGTCATCCTTGTGGTCTACCACTTCGGAGCCAAAGATACAATCGACCACTATGAAACACCAATACGCTATTTCAAATGGTCCGGGGCCATACAAACGCTGTCCAGCTTCCCAATCATCGTGTTTGCCTACACATGCCACCAGAACATGTTCAGCATCTTGAACGAGATCGCTGATAACTCACACTTCCGCACCACATCAGTCATCGTGGCTTCAATCGGATCCGCCGCAGCAATCTACATCCTCGTCGCAATCACCGGCTATCTCTCCTTCGGCAACGAAGTAGGAGGAAACATCGTCGCCCAATACACACCCTCACTAAGCACAACAATCGGAAGAGCCGCAATCGTCATTCTAGTAATGTTCTCCTACCCCCTCCAAGTCCACCCGTGCCGAGCCAGCCTCGACGCAGTCCTCAAATGGCGACCCCAAGGCAAACTCTCCGGCAAGATCCGCTCCGTCCTATCCCGCCACAACATAACACCACCCGACGCATCACCACCCCGCTACCAACCTCTCCTGGGCGCGACATCAACATCCACCACCCCACGCAAATCAGACATGTCAGACACGCGCTTCGCAGCCATAACAACAGTCATAATCGTTTTGTCTTATATCGTCGCAATGACAGTAACATCGCTCGAAGCCGTCCTCGCATACGTCGGCAGCACGGGCTCAACCTCAATCTCCTTCATCCTGCCAGGCCTGTTCTACTACAAAATCTCCAGCCCGGATTCGCCGCACCACCAGAAACTGCTGAAGGAAGAAGATGATTTTGACATCGATTCCGACGATGATAACAACACCAACGAAAACTCCTCCCAACGAAACAGAACATCAAGCACGTCAGAGACAGAAGACGAAAACCCCCATTCAACACTTCTCAGCACACTCAGCAGTTCCTCAATATTGCTGAAGCGGTCGAAGACGTGGAGGAGGAAAATGCTGCGCAGACTTAGTTTGGCGTTGGCGATTTATGGCGTTTGTGTTATGGTTGTGTGTTTGGTTACGCATACTTATTTCGTTGCTGCGCATTGAAATCCTACGGTGGAGGAAAGATGAACGGGGCTTGATGACTGAATGATTGAACGGACGGACGGATGGAAGAATAGGATGGATGAGTATGGTAAATTGGATGGATGAGAAGGCATATATAAGTTTTGAGTATTAGTATGAAAATGCATAGATATCTTTTAGCAAGCAAGTCAATAAGTAAGTCAGCAATGGATATATACATGATCAAATCGTTCTTGCGATTAAGGAGCAAATTTGAAGTGCTATGCTATTCGTCGTTGAGCGACGTCAAACGCTTTATCGTACCTACGTAGAGCTATTGCTACCTACCATACGCAAGCTCTATTGGTATTTAATTTATAGCCATCCCTGCTCTACCACCTTCCGCCTCACAAAAGGTCGAATAGCCACAACACCAATATACAGCGCCACGACCGTCAAGACAAGCTGAATTCTGTTGAAGTTCTTCCCCAACACATCAAAAGTCTGACTTGGCGCGACCTGCGTCCCAAAAACATCATGACCAAATGCAAACACTATACTCGTGCTCTCTAGCAGCGTCGGCGTCGACGAAATCTGTTTGATGCCCATGACTTCTCTAGCATGACTTAAAAAGAACTTCGGATCCGAGTCCAGATTAGGCTGGTACCGGAACAGCCCTTCTTCTGCTTCGCTGGCGTTGGGGTCGCGGTCTATCGGGCGGCGGGCGTTGAGGATGTGCATTGGGATAGCGGCGATAGCGTGGCTGTTGGGGAGATAGGCTAGGAGTTCGCGGGTTGCGATTCCTTGGGCTGTTTGAGTGACTGTGAGGTTTTGGATTGGTTCGGCGAGGGTGAAGGCTTGGCTTATTACGTGGGGATTGTGGATGGCGTCGGGATCGAAGGATGAGTAATTTGCGCGTTCGGAGAGGAGGCCTCGGTCGTTGGGGAGGGAGGACTCGTAGAGTTCTGAGATTATGAGTTGTGTTGAGAGGGCGGCTGTGGAAGGGTCAGAGGATGTGAATGTGTAGGCTAGCCAGTTTTCGGAGATGACTGCTGAGATTGGAGAGTCTTGTAAGAGTCCTGGATGAGTGGAGGAGTAGAGGATTGTACCGGTCACAACATCGATGAGATAGATGGTTAGAGATTCCTTGGCAGTGGATGTAGAGATGGCGCTGAGGACTGCAAGGTTTGGTGAAAGATATTTGTAGAACACTGAGCGGTCACCTAGAACCTTGCCAATCGAAGCGATGGGATCGTGGGCAGACCGGCCAGTTATAGAAATGACTTCGGCGTTTGTTGGTTTGAAGGACCATGTTTGAGTAATGGTAGAGCCGACGGTCCAGCCGAGTACCTCGCCGTTCTTGCTCAGCGTTATGATAGCGTTACCTTCAGCAGGTGTTGATGGCGCAAGATCGGAAGCGTAAGATGGAATGCCATCCTCATTTACTTTGATGGTAGTTGGTGCTGGGAATCCTGGCAGTTCAATGAGTTGTGATGAAGCAATAGACCCTGACTTTCGTTCAATAAGTGCTCCGGTGGTAGCATTGACTACGACAATTGATCCTTGAGCAGTATACAGCGTGACTCGCCCTTCCTGCGAAGTCAAGGATCGTACGTCGGAGTCTAAAGATGAAGTCAGATCTGCATACCACTGGATTTTGCCGTCTACACCACTCAAGGAGAATAGACTTTTCAAACTGGTAGCAAGAATGATCGATTTCGACCCGATCAACATTTGACGAGTGGAAACTTCGTCTGTCGTGGGGTTGAGTATCCTTTCAGGCAATTCCATCAAATACTGAGGAAGAGACATAAATTCCTTAGCATGTCGGTATACACGGTTTACGTATGCCGTCGCAGGATCGACAGAAGCTTCAGTTTCCAGTTCATGGATTAACGAATCTGCTGGAATATCGTCGAACCAAGTTGTCATAGTTGTGTATGCCAGCATCTCAGGTCTCGACCATTGTGTATCCCCATCTCGAATAAGATACCAGCTTCCATGTGGTGATGTGACAGCTACTCTCACAGCTACAGAAGTACCTTCACGGCTTGCAACTTCGGCCACAGCGTGAATTGGCTGAGTTGAATGAGTGTAACCGACACCAATTTCTCTTCGGGACCACCGGCCCAGTCGCCCGTGCGATTCAGAAGAATGGACTGAAACTTCTGTACCAGTGACTCTTGTGAAGAACACACTCTTCGCATTGCTGCTTGCCGCAAAGGTGCTAGGTTCTTCAATAGCTGGTAAGGAAAATGCTTTCTTAGGCTCCCCCGTTCCAGCGTCGATGTGATAAACCTCTGCCCAATTCTTCGTCTCTGACTGTACGTGGACCAGGAAATGACCAACGGTCTTTGCTCCAGATACGGAATGTACTTGGACTGACACAATGTCCTCATTCTTGTCTTCCAATGTGATTGTTGACACCTTGGTGGAGCCCAAAAGATTAAACTTGAGGGTTTTGTACGGCCTTTCTGAAGTGATCAAAAACGGTGCTACGGAGCAGGACGCGGCCACTTGCTGTTTGTCGTTGGAGATAGATTCAGTGTCCAAACTCAGCGAGTAGTCTCTTACCTGTTGTCCGTTTGTGATGTCGAGCACCACAACCTTGACCTTTTGTCCTGAGACGATGCCGGCAGATTTTGTGATGTAGAAAACGTGCTTCGGCGAGGCCGCAATGGAGACGGTCACGCCAAGCTTGATATCGGAATCGGTGTGGTGCCATCTTTCACCTGAACCATCGCCTCCAAGCCGCGAAACAGTGTGTCCAGCTACTCCGTTTTGTGGTTGCGAGAGAAGTAGCACATCTTGAACAGCACCATCTGTACTGCTTCCGAGCACAGGAACGGCTTGTAGGCCGACAGCTTTGCCCCTTCCCTTGAAATTGTGAGACCAAACCAGCCTGCCATCTCTGGCATCCCAAGCAATCACGCTATCTCCAAACGCAGTTGTTATTTTCCCGTCTCCTTCACCAGCTACCACATAAGCATTGGTGACATTGTTCTGAGGTTGGTCACTCAATGGCTGCCGCCATACCACAGACCCATCTCGAGGATTTACGGCGCCCAGTATGCCTTTATCGGTCAATGTGTATAGCAGAGCAGCCGCACTTGTGGACACATCTGGTTTATGGAAGAATGTGGTGTGGGGTTGTGGTATTCCTAACAGTGCGTGGTGGAAGTCGATGTTGTATGCCTCGTCAACAAAGATCGAAAGAGCCGGAGTCAAGACCGTGGTCCAGATGGCACCAAGTGTGAGAATGCCATACCACCGCATAGTTATTGCAATTGAACCTGGGCTGTCAGGGTACACTAAATAACAGAGCAGCGCAAGGTGTAGGTTATTCAGCACTAAAGTTTATCGTAGTAACGTGACCCACGTGCATTCCAAATACTCGTCGATACGTCTTCAACTTTCACATGTTCACAAAAATCAATCAGATGATATGATTTCGATGCATGTAATTGAATAGATGATGATATCCAATCCTTTTCTACCTCCAGACCGCATATCTCACCCGGCTTGTCTTTAATCAAATTGCATCACGTTGACTTTGACCTTCAATATCACATTGAAGCAACACTATGCTATGCAGTACCAGTTTTCGTGTTGTTATATGTTTCATGATGAGCCGACTCAGTTGCTGATACGTTTGACTAAGTGAGACGTGCTCTGAAGACTGTCGGTCATCACTGACACATCGTACACCCGTGATTCCGAACCCTAGGAACGCCTAGTCTCGTCTATCCCCAGGCTATCGCCAGTATGAGTAGCATTAAACACCCTGAGGATGCTTCAATCTCAGGAACACGATCGAGGCCCAGGTCAACCTCGCAAGGGCAGCAGGAAGGTGAACGTACACCAAGACCATCCGTACAGCGTGAGGTGAGCAATACCTCAAGTCACCATGACGAACGTTTCCCAAGGTTTCACCTCCCTGGATTAGCACGAAATACTAGTGATCAGGAAGCAACAAGACTCCTGGCAAGGGACTTTGCAGACCAAGACTCATCGCGTCAGCTTCGCCATGTCAGAAGTACCACCATCAGCTTTCGACAGCCCAGCATCCGCCGTCGTTTTGGCAGTGTTCGACAGAGTCAGAGCCCTGCTCCTTCTCACTCATGGAGGCATTTCATGGATTCGGACCGTAGGTCAGTGGCATTTGCTGCGTCCGGCAGAGACCACGACACTGTTTCACGAAGATTCTCGTTAGCTGGGCCGCCACCTATTGATACTATGGTTGCCAACCACCCATATGTTGATCCTGGGTATGCACAGCTGAATCCCGCCTATGATCAGCCCGTCAATGTCCGACCTGTCTGGGGTCTGGCAAAGCCTCTTCCTCATGTGTTGCGGCCTGGCATGGTTCCGACTAAGGACGAGCTAGAGAGCGGAGTAATGCAGAAGGAGGACCAGGCAGAATCAGTCGCAGATCTAGAGTCTGGTAGAATTGAGCCTTCTCTTCGACCTAGCAGAACTGCTGCTCAGCTTGACGAAATTAGACGCGAAAGAGAACTTAGTTTATTCGAAACGTTCCAACGACAGCGCCTTGACTCTCCGGGTTTCTCACCCATGGGATACCCGCGAAAGGCATATACTGCGCCGACTGATATCCCCGATATTCAATCCCATCTAGGTGAACCCATCATTGAGGAAGACGAAGAATATCAGCATCATCCGTCCGATCCGGAACTAGCTGGTCTTGATGAAGCAATCTCCAATGCAAACAGAGCGAAAGAGCTAGAGAATGCGTTCAAGTTGCCATATGAGGA
>Ga0068631_100093_pt1 | contig 29268 bp, 21 predicted proteins | sample InSIn5gowninarea_2_FD_77434 | JGI IMG/M metagenome (GOLD analysis project Ga0068631, IMG submission 77434) | Clean room microbial communities from NASA Spacecraft Assembly Facility at Jet Propulsion Laboratory, Pasadena, California, USA -... ...
CAGATGCTGGCACATCTCTCGCGATATCTCGATGGATGGTGATTCCGTCTCATCGAATGGTACTCTAATTGCTAGAGGTTTTCTCATGTGAGGGTTCTCATGGAGGAATTGAAGGAGGCAATCGGTCTCGCAATCCTAGAGATCAAGAAAGCCGGGAGCAATGATTCAAGATCCGGTCGCTCGACTTTTGATGATTACCTAAATCCTATACAAAGCACCAACTCTCGACTCTTCGCACGATTGTACAACCTTTCTGCCACGTCAAGAAGCTGTGGCTATTTGTGTGGCGGCTGCGTAGGTTGAACAACTCATAAAGTCGTCCTCTCTCATCATGGCTGCAATTGCTAGAGAGACCATCGTTGTGATCTTCAGTACCACAGGAAACATGGGCGCCGTATACCACGCAAGCTGGCATGCTTGTCTTGCACTATTTCATCATCACCGATATGGCTGCTGCTGTTGTGCGTTGATGAGCCGCACACCAGCCTCCGAACCAGTGATCGCAATAAGGTCATATTGCAGTGTTACCACTGCAGGCGCTGCGTAAGGTAAGCCGTTTTTGGGGACCAAATCGTGGAGGTAGTCGAGATCATCGTGAGGGTATGGTAGCCGTACTCTTTGAAGAAGACTCGAGGGAGGTGGCTCGTCGTGTGCATTTCTCTCCGCCCAAAGCTGTGAGGCTGCGTCTTCATGCGAAGCACTAGCAGAAATCGGGTTGCTACAATGCACGCAGGATTCGCAGTGTGATTGCATGCGACAAGAGTACCTGCTGTGAAGTTGCAATTGTCTTGAATTGCACCGTGCAATCGGAGTGCCACGGCAGCCGGGAGCTAATCGCGTGAGTCACGGCTTGCAGTGCCCTTATGTCGTCGGGTTGCGCTACGAAAGGCACCGTATGTATGGCGAAACAGTTGAGCAGTTCGGCTCGTGGCGGCTGCTAAGTATTCGCTCCGTCCCTAAACAAAGCCTTGGCGGACTTTTGAGTACTTGTTAATGCCTGGAGGCACTTGTTGGCTTCAAAATGCACTGGCATGTGCCATTTTCCTCCTGGCCGATCGTTTCACAGCGATTGACAGCATAAATGCACAGGTGATCCCATGCGTTGATGGTTAAACACTTTATGAGGTTGTATGATTCCATATGGCAAACTCAGCTAGTAGCTCAAGCATCCGCCGTACAACCAGGCTTGTGAAAGCGCCCAGTCTGCCCGACCAGCCATCTTTCAGCTACAACGAAACATGCACCTGTGGTCAAACGATGGATCTGGGAGACGCGCTGTGGATTGGCGAACAGGTCTTCTGTCATCAAACTTGTGTACCTCGTCAACGATACTGCACGGATTTTGGGGAGTCTACAAGATGTGCTCTTAAACCCTGATTCGGAGGACTTTGTTGGTGAGTGATGACATCGTGTAACGAAGAATTTGCGCTGATTCTGATTGTGAACAGTTTGTATTGTACAGAATGCGAGGAAGCATACAAGAGCTTCAAGCTAGGAGCCTCGAGTGGCCTTGCTCTGCCAAAGGAAATGAGGAGCCCTTCTGATTCCCCCTAGCAATGGTACCAGGCTTTGGCAAACATAAACAAAATCGATCAACCACGAGGTTGATGTCTCCAAGACCGTCAATGCAGAAGGCGAAGTGGGAGCGATCGCGAGACAAGGAGCAGAGACAAGGTATCAGATCCATAGTGAACATCCGAAGACTCTCGGAAATAGCCTACGTCGGGACGAAGTGTGAAGATGATGTCATTGTTGATGTGAATATTCACCAGAGATTGTACTAATAAATAAGAGCGCAGATTCTTACGTTTTACTTTCTCGTTCCGCATTAGTGGGTGAGCTCCCGCCGCTTTAGCTCACCTGGCAAGTGAGCCGATGGTGGGGCGCCAGGTGAGGGTCAGCTGAGTTGAGGGTGAGCGAGAGTCGCGCAGCCACAGGTGTGGCGCGCTAAGTCGCTAATCACGTTCGAAATGCTGTTGCCAGGCTTCACATGGCGTCCACCACACCAATGGAGACGTGTCACCATGTGTGATTCGCTGCCCACTCCGACAATGACCCATCCGCAATACTTCATAATACATTATCCCCGACACACTGTCTATACGTTACTGACAACAAAAGGTCACTACAATTCACACTACACAGAGCTCTCGTCAAACTCCTCCATACTCCGCACCAAGTCTTTCGAGGTCGAAGAGAGACACATCGGTGGGATCTACCGGCTAACCCAGTCCGCTGTCTGTCTTGCCTTCACGACGACATTGAGCTCCGAGCATATCCAATAACACTACTGACTGTCACAGTTAACCAGCACTGGTCGAGTGTGCTCACCGCTCGACAAGGGTCAACTGTTGGCCTCGACGATCCTGCTCCGGTGGTGGCGCTGAAACGGACATCCTCCTCCTTGACCGCCTTGGTGAAGCAATTGTTTTGATCGAGCTTGGCCAGGTCAAAGCCCATGGCTCCCATCCACCGACAGGCGTACCCGCATTCATGCTCACTAGACGAATAGCGCCGCTCCGTCCGTTCGCACTCCTGATCTGCGGAGTCAGCAGATCGGTGTAGGAGACAAGGAATAAACAGGTAGTCCAGGCATGAGTGGTGTGGGCCCTGATTCTAACTAGACCAGGTCTCGTTGTTGGTCTCGACCCAGCCCCAGCTCGTACAGCACGTTGGAGCCTGCAGGCGGCGTAACGAGGCACTATCGGTGTTGTACCGTCCCGTATCTGGTCTTCTGTACCGACAGTGATGGCCAATCGCTTGCTCACCTGTGCTTGCATCATGTGTAACAGTTTCAGTCTGCCTTCCAGCACTCCATCACCGAATCCGTTGCTGGAAAGCTAAACTTGTTGCTGAATGCACCTCGCTCTGCCTTGCCCATCGCAACGAGAGACCAGGCTACAAGGTGGTGGAGGTGGGGATGCTGCTCGTCTGATAGTGGCAGCAAGATGCACTCAAGTCCCACCAGACGGGTCAACTGACCAGCAACGAGCCTGGCAATGGAGTCGAGGGCGCGAGTAGAGTGGTGGTCAAAGCCACAACGATGGTTCGTGTCTCACCATGAAGCCCAGACTGACATCGCTCTTTCGGAGCGCATGTCTGGCCAGGTTGCATTTGCGGAGGACAGGAGATGTAGACCCTGACCAGGACTACTCCTCCATTGGTCATCCAGACGGTGTAATGCTTGTACCAGCAGCTTGGCCCCAAAGCACTATCACTGGATAGACGATGGTCATTTGAGACCAAGCTATATCCCCAGAGGTAGCATCCTCTTCTTCTACGCGACAGACGATGTTGTTGGCTGTAGCATAAGTCGGAATTCATTGCATGATTTCGACCATCAGTATTTTCCCAGGCTACTTCGTGATCGTCGTGCCACCCAATCGTAACGGATAGCTATAAAGCTGAAGTATGACCACCACGCGAATCACACACAATGCTTACCACATCAGGCATCTTACAATATTGATTCGGATGGCGAGGTGAGCGCTGTTCATGCCCCGCCGAGACGACAAACATATACCATCACCGGATGCTTGTTGTGTACGACGTTGTTACTGACCCCACCAGGGATGTGGTACAAGGTTGGCGACGGTTTCATCTGGGGGGGACGACTGTCGCTGGAGATCTCTGAACATGGTCTGAAAGAGTAAAGGTCGCCGCACTCCTCCAGTGGCGGCCGACTGGTCTGGCGAAGTGTCACCACTGATGAGAAAATTCGATGGCGATTTCTCCATGTGCCTATTCTGATGAGACTGGAGCGCAGTCCTTAGCACGAACACTTCAGCAAGAGCATACAGATAGGAAAGCTTGATCTATCCAATGACTCTCCTCATTGGGTCTCTCGTCCGCTATAACATCTCTTATCTGGCAGTGCCCACGACGGTGTGGCATAAACGTGAATCATTCGAACTCGCCTTCTTTCACACCAGAAGGTGGATACTTACTGCTTCCGTGAGACATTTGCTTTGCTTTGCACACAGGCTCCGACTCCAGCGCAAGATCTAGTAAGCCTGCAACATCATGGTCATTACCAGGCTGACGACGGTCTCGTCTGTGCATTGGGATTTTACATTTCATGCAAAAGTGCGAAGAACGAGACGTTGTGTCCTGTCGTACTTGCTGTTTCTTGCTTCGATTATAATTTGTACTCGGGGTCGCTCAGAGGCAACCAGCGACACAAACAAGGGAGCTTTGATTATGCGAGGTATTCCCCTTTTTCTCTCTCATTCGTCCGGTCGAGCCGGCCTTGCTGTTACTTTGCCATTGACGCCAATGTAAGGATTCTGGCAAAATTTCAACACTAATCCTTCCCACCTTCGAGTGATACAGCCCCGACTCGGCAGGGAAGAAGAGCAGGATGCGAAATACACTAGGTGGAGGACGCTTCCGTTGCTGCTGACGCCGCTAGGACCAGGTACTTTAACTTGTAGGGAGCATCGTCCAGGCGTCCCGATAACGACGATTGTGTCTGATTGGACAGGCACAGAAAGCCCTCGGCATTATCCCTGTCCTTGCAAAGACCACAAAGAGGCCACCAGACGAGGCCGTGTCGATGTTGTGGACTGTTGAGTTGAGACAGAACTCTGATGACGGTCGAGAGACCAATGACAAAACTCAGCTCTCAGTAGCGTTGCATAGCAAAGAGTAAGAAGCGCGAGTCTGTTGGGGCCACGGCTTTGGACAGAGAGGGCAACGAGTGATAGTCTGCCTTGCACCAAGCAGCTTAACGCTCACCCCGTACGGATATAGACTGCCCAACGCAGGACCAGCAGGGTGGCGAACACATGATGGCGGAGACCGCTTGATCCGACAAGAAAGCTGCAAGTCCAGGTACAGACATGCCAACCGAGCCTCACTGTCTACGATGTACTCTTCCCACAATAGTGTCTTATCCTATTGGTCCTCCTATCGGTAAGAGAGGGTTCGCATTGCAGGACTCAGGACAGGTCGCTCTGCATGAATGGAATTGGCTTGCGATGCTGCGGCACACGAACGTGTCGAGGCCATGTACAGCCGATGCAGTAACTGAGCCGTATTGACGGTGGTTTCCATGTCCATAGTCGAGTGGCGTACAAAGCTAGAGTTCGAGAGGATTGTTGGTAGGAGAGATCTGCTCATCACGACGTGACTTGTCGAAACGGTTCCTGTCCAGGTGTTTTTGATGCACTTCGTTCGTCTATGTAGCATGCGCCCTCGCGTGCCCCACCAAAACCGCGACACTTCGGGATGGAGTAACGCCGAAACACGTGCCGTGCTGGAGATGCTGAACAGAGTTCACGTTCTCAGCGCTTAACATGCATCACGATCACCAACAGACCATATTCAGATCCAATTACTTATACCCCGCTGTATCGCATCGATCCTTTTCATCTCCTGCGGTTCAGCAGGGTCCTGCAACCAATGCAGACCTACGGCTCTCCGACATTAGAGACTCCTCGTGGTTTTGATGCCTTGCGCAACGGTCGGTCTTCTCAGACTACACAAAATTGCTTGTGCTAATCCCGTCCCAGACAAACGGCGCAGAGTAGACAGCGAAACAACCCACGAGTATTCTAAACGTCGATGCCTGTCAGGACAGCGATCTAGTACGCCGCTCACTGAGGCGGAGAACTCTTGCAAAAGGTCAGAGAATGAAGTGCCAGACCAGCTGCCATCACCATCCTTAACCAAAAGCGGTGGAGTGAGTCTGAGACCTGTCCATCCATATGTATTGTCGCTTACGATGTGCGGTAGGACCTTGTGCCAACATCATTACTCGGTCCTGCGACGCGCAAACGAAAGGCCAAGTCGCTCGACTATCACTCACCTCGCAAGCGATCACGATTGTCCTTCGAACCCGCCGACGGCCCGTCACCCATCAACACTTGGCTCTTGACACTACCGAAGGACGGCGACTTTGAGCCCATTAAGAAGTGCGAGGTTCTGGACGACATGAGCCAACCGCCAACGAAAAGATCGCGATCATCAGACTCCTCGGGAAGGAGGTCATCGCAATCCGGAGATGGATCCGACACGGCGCTGTCGAGAGACAAAAAGTACTCGGTGTACAAAGACGGGAACTACCCTGTGGTGTTGGAAACCAAGGGCAGTTTCATGCGTCCTTCGGAAGCAGGATTGATCGCCGAGGACCGGGAATTGTGCGACCAGCTGTTGACCGCGACGCAACCTATTCCTGACGACGTCTTGTTCGATGATGATCACTTTCCCCGACTTCACCTGAACCTCCGCGGCCGATCAGAAGCTCGACTTTGTGTCGACCTCCACCCTCGGGTCGTGCCCTCGGTGGAAAATCTTTACATTGGCGGACGGCACGAGTTTGAAGGCCTGATCGAAGGACACAACGACTCCTGAGTCAAATCAGTCCCCTTTTATGGGCCTCGTCCACAACCAGACCACACCTTCGGATTCAAGTAGTCCAATTTTACCGAAGAGCAGCGGCGGAAGCTGAACATCGAACCGACGGAGAAGTCGTACTACACTGCACGTGAAGACATCTACTTTCCATTCCTTACTTGTGAAGTCAAATGTGGCAAGCAGGGACTCGACCTGGCGGACCGACCCAACACTCACAGCATGACTGTCCTCCAGAGAGGTGTTGTCGACGTGTACTGCTGAGCCAACCGTGCCAAAGACGTGCACAGAAGGGTCTTGGGCTTTTCCATTTCCCATGACGACAATGGAGTGCGGATGTACGCGCACTACCCCGAGATCGACGGTGATCAGACGACCTACTGGCGAGAGACGTTGAAAGACTTCAGCCTGGGCAATGACAAAGGCAAAGACAGGTGGACATGTTACTGTTTTACACTGAACGTCTGTCAGTTGTTTGCTTTGCCGTTTTTGCAACGGCTCAAGGTTGTTATTGATCAAGTACCGGATCCCATGATGCAGCAAGCAGAATTGGCTTCGACCTGGGACGAGACCAGTGTCCAGAGCTCTCAAGATGACGCCAGCGCGCCAGAATTGCCGGACGACGGCTTCAAGAAACCGCGCAGCGGACGAGGGCTCAACGCCGAGCTCAAAACTTTGATCCAGAGTTTGCAACGGCAGTTGGAACAACAGCGCAAGGAGTCAGAGCAGCAGCGCCTACAGCTCGAGCAGCAACGCCAAGAATCAAAAGAAAGAGAAAGCCTGCTATCGACACAGCTGGAGCAACAACGCAAGGAAGCGGATGAGCAGCAAAAAGAGCTTGTGAAGATGCTGAAACAACAAAGCGACCAGATCAAACAACTCCTGGAGAAACGATGATGGTTGGGTCAAAACTATTCGGCCAGTAGTCATCTGCTCAGAAGTTCATCGTGACACGAAATCCAAAATGTATTCGCTCAGTCTCTCGCTCAGCAGGTTTGGTTGGCAGTTAGTCTCTACCTCCCACCAAAAGCATCTTAGCCTCCTCTTTATGTAGGCCATCGACGTGGTTTCTCCGTCGAAACTGGTCATTTCACGCCGACACTACAAGAAGTGGCAAGCTGTCCTACAGCTGGGTCGACCACTTTCCGTAGTCCTTTGCTTTCCCCTGTTTGCCATGACCATCACCACGCCAGTCACCTGTGACATCAATGTTTGTTACGTCTTATGTAATTCTGTAATTAGGAGTGCACCAAACGTGGTGTTGTGCTGACCACTGAAAGTGCGAATGCGCCGGTAGAAAACCACAATAGAAAGATCAGAGAAGGTGTTCGAAGTCAAGGGCGTTGACCACAGAAACCTGTGGTGTCTTCAATGGCCGTCAGGGTCAAAAGGGCTCCCTAAACGATTCTCATTCTTCTACCTCGCAAGCTTCGACAGAGCAGCCACGGAGATGCCAAGTCCATGACGCAGATAGAGCAACAGATCAACTTTGCTTCTCGGCCGTCATGTTTGCCAATTTTGTCAGGCCAAATAGGTTAAGAGCTGATCTGCTTACATCCCACAATATCACCGTCTCTGAAGTTGAGATCCTAGCCGGTCTCAGTCGAAGCATGCGGCACTAAGACTATGATTTCGTCTGACCGTCCGAGCTGATGTCGTCGTCTCGTCATGACCTCAATTTGATTTGTTCTTCAGGATCCTTGGATTGCTACACAATGGGCCTTCTACGCCGTGAAGAAGATACATGATGAAGAGCTAAGTACCCTCCCATTTCCGCATGATATTACTGTGGGTCTGCCCTTGTTCACTGGCTTTTGTCTGCTTTCTCGAACTTGCTTACCTCCCTTTCAAACCACTCAAACCATCGTCTTATCCGTCTATTATGGTGGACAAGAACAGTGGAGGTGCCGTCGCACATCACATCATGCTATTGGCAGCCAGGTGAACCCTATGGCCAACACCTCAAATGCACGAATGCAGGCAGAGATGGTGATGTGTTTGAGACACACTGATCCGCCACACTTTAGACGGAGGTTGATGATCGAAAATGGCCTTCAAGTGGACACAGCTCCGACTCGGGAGGGAAGATGAGCAGGATGTGAACTACACAGGCGCGGAACACTTCTACTACTGCTAACATAGTTAGGACCAGGGATTATGACTTGTAGGGAGCATCGTCCAGGCATCCAGATAACGACAGTAATGTCTGATTAGATTGGTACAGAAAGCCCTCGGCATTAACCCCGTCCTCATAAAGATCACTAGAGAGGATACAAGACGGAGCAGTGTCGATGTTGTGGACTGTTAAGTTAAGACAGAACTGTGATAACGGTCGAGGTGACCAATGGCAAAAGCTAGCCCTCGGTAGCGTTGCCAACAGCAAGAAACTCGCGGCTGTTGGGGCCACGGCTTGGAAAAAGAGGGAAACAGGCGATACTCTGCTTGCACCATGCCGCGTAACACTCAACCACCAGACCGCCGTCAGACCTGCAGGATGCTGAATACACAGAGGTGGAGCTCAACTTGAAGGAGGTGTGGAGAGCAATGGGATGCTGTGTCGGCGGCACGAGACATCGGCAGCGAGGCACAGCCAAACAAACCACTCTGAGACATCTAGAATGACCATGGACGAGCTTGTCGTCGAGAGGCTGCAGTCGGCTCCACACCCAGGCTTGTAAGCAAGACCTGAGTTGCCTCTGCCTTTATGCATGCATCACCAAGCCAGCATGGGGCGTGGTAGAGACCAATGGCAATTTCTCATGACCCTGCAGTGGCCAGTGACGTTGCAAGAGGCTGTGGGCCAATTGGAGCCACCACTTTGCACAGAGGTGGCGACGATCGGGTGTCTACCTTGCATGAAGCAGCTTGACGCTCAACCAGTACAAGCATAGACTCGTAAATGCAGGAAGAGCAGGATATCGAACACATGAAGCTGGAGACCGCTTGAGTGGCCTATGGAGATAGTGCAATGATCGTGTTGCATGAGACGGCATGGCCGCTGAAGAAAGCATCTTTGACGCTTACATTGGTCTCTTACAGTAGAGCTCCGGCCCCTTGTGTCTACAAGGTACAGCCAATATTTCCAGGAATGTCGAGGCTAGCCAACGATGAGCCTGGGGTTGAGATAGAGAGGCATTAGCGTTAGGCACCTGGCTGGCACGACCTTAGTCGTCTATGCTTTGCGGAATCGAGCGGCCTCTCTAGCCTGTATCACCATGCTTGCGTGATCAGGCGGCTTTGTTTGACCGGAAAGCCACCAGTCCAGGTACAGTCATTGCGCGGAAGCCAGATCCCCCATTCTGAGCTATAGATCCCTTGTCAGCAGCAAGAGGTTTCTTACCTCTATCAGCCTTCATGAGCAGTTGCTGCCAACAACAATACTTCGGCTGCCTTTTTGCACAAACTCCTGGCCACTGGAAATTGGCCTTACACCTGTGTCGAGGCGTACCAGCCACTTGGTTGACTATGAAGGATTCTGTTGCCTACAACCGACCGGCTGAACATAGAGAATCCCTAACTCCGACTGAAAGACTGAGTGTGACTGATTGCACTGATGTGAGACATATTCAAAGTATCAGGACTGGGTACTGACAGCAGTATTAGGACGATGCGACGGAACCCGACACAGATTCAGACTCGTCTCTCCCTTTCGTGCAAGAGTTGCTCTTTGGACGCCGCAAAGAGCAGGGCAACCTTCCCACGAAAATGTTTGAGGGCAATACACAACAGGAGGAGCAGCGATATGACAGGCACGACTCAGTTGAAATCTCAGAGTCACCAAGTTCTATCGACTACCTCGAGGACGGGGCGGTAGCGATAACTGAATTTGAAGATAAAGCCACTGCCACTGCCAAAGCCGATAAAGAGCTGCAGCGAGACGAGTTGCACAGCAGCAACAGCCCCCCTCACCCGATTCTCGGTTCTGAGCGGCGAGCAAGTAGAAATCAGGGACCCCGCAATACCTCTCAGGCCGCGCACCAGATATCCCAAGGCCAGGTGAAGGAAACAGACAAATCCTCGATCGTTATTGGCGAGATTTCTTTCCTCGGTGTGTACGAGCAACGTGGAACCCCTCACGGGCCAGAGTACCACTGTCTAGTTGAGACGTGGCTTAGGCCTCAGAATGGGGTACCGCGGGGGCAGATCCAGGAGTACGACGACGAGACGACGCTAATCCGCCGTCGGCAGACCTTGAGGAAGCGACAACACAGTTTCGATGGTGAAGGTTGCGGATAGACGAATGGTACAGAAGATCCGACGCTGGAAGGAACGTTCACAGTAGTAATGTAGTATTATCGTTCAGATTCTCACGGGTGAGCGGCTCGAAGGGGTCATAGTCCACGCTGCTCTACTCACCCCCTACTCACCGTGCATTGCACCGTCTGCTCACCCTTCTATCAGCTTCTGCTCACCTCGCCTCACCTCGACTCACACACCAGCCACGCATCAGGTACACAGTCTGAGACAAGTCATTGTCCAATTGTCAAATCCCACCATTAACCATGGCATCTTGCTCCACAGCTGGTCCTGTACCTGAGGATCATGTTTTTCCTTCCTTGTCCCTTTTCCTTCTTTTCCTCCTTCCCTGTTGTTACTTCATCCTAAATCTCGTTATTGTTGGTAGTATAGTGGCTAGTTGTGCTAACATCAACTGCTCTACCTGATGGTTGACATGGACATGGACTTTGTTGAAGAAGAAGCAGAAAGTGTGACCGGTTCGACGCCTAGTACAAGGACAAGCCGGGTGCCCAATGTCGAGCCACCGCTGCTGCTGCCTCACAAGAAAACCGCTCGAGACGTACGACGTGACGAGACTCGACAGGCACGGGGCTACCATAGGAAGATCGAAAGCACCACAACGAGCGTCGTGCGAAAACCGATTGCCCCTGGTACCACAGAGTTCTACCGGGTTATTCTACGAGAATGGGATCTCTTCGCCGCCGACTATCAGGGCTCGAAAACCCCGACAGACCTCAAAGCGGCGAAGGACTTCATCCTGTTTTTCACCGAGGGGCGTCGAGGTCGTAACGAGGCCGGTGGCCGACTGACCGAGGCTTACACGTACACCGCCTGGAAGTCATTTATGGCGGCGTGGGGGCGACTGCATCATATGTCGTTTTCCAAGAGTCACCAGGACACGATCCTGAACTTCATCAAGGGGGGCGAAGAAGGGTCACCGGACTTGACCCGAAAGATCCGACCGAAGCGCAACTTTACACGCAACGATTTCCTGATCTGTATCGCCCAGTTGTGGCAGAACGATTGGTATGACTTTGACCATGAACGGTATCGGGTCGGGTTGCATCTGCTGCTGTTGCTCCACTGTAACACTTCTGCTCGTCGTGCCGAGTACGAACGAGAGTGGACGTATGCCGACATCAATCTGGCCTTGGTCTGGTTGGACACGGCTAAGCAACCGCAGCTAGTCATCGACTTCCGGCGAACAAATGCCAAAGGTCTGCAGGACTGGGAGAGCGAGCAACCGCAACACATGCTGTATGAGCTCGTCAACCTTCCTTTCTACTGTAACAGCATCCTCTTCTTCATGGCGGCGGCCTTAGCCGACGACGTCTTGCGAGACCATCATTCGTGGGACGACATCTGCGCCATCCCACAACCACGAGGGCGAAAGCATGTAACCATCGAGTGGGATCCCCACAAACGCCACTGGCCTGTCTTTCCCCGGAGTTCACGACGTGGACAACTCGATCGTAGTCGAACCTCGGCCTCGTTGACGTCCACAGCGCTCGTCAACTTAGGCTTGCGTGCCGGCTTTCGAGACAACCTGACCCTGCATGCCGCCCGACGGGAAGTCCTCCTGCAGGTCGACAACTATGGGTATTCCTGTAACGAGCGGATGCGCTTCGCCGCCCACGTCAACGCCGACACCTACCGTCGATCCTATCAGACGTCCATGCCCCTGGTCGACGGACAAGCTTCGTATTTCCAGTTCCGAGCCAGCGGGACCGAACTTCACGACCTCCGGCGAAGTTATGGTTGGCTGCGCGACCCGTTTCATCTGCCTAAGCCGAGGGAAGCAGCACGCGTCGCTGAGTGCGAAATGGCCGACGAGGAAGATGAGGACGCCAATCATGACATGCATCCTATCGACCAGAAAGAGAGACAGAAGATATATGATCAACGGCGACACAAGCGAGAGCTTTTAGTTCGGGAGCAGAATGCCGCCACATCACAAGCCGACGGCCACACGTACGAGTCGGACTTTCAACAAACTCGAAAACTGATGCCCGAGCGGGACCGACTGGCCACCAGTCTCTTTTACGAGGGCAGCCTGCGGGACGATACTGGCCGTACAATCATGAATGATTTGATCGCGTTGTGTCGGTCCAATGCATCAAAGACGCACTGCGAAGGCCTCAACTCATCCACGGTCAAGTGTGACACGTGTTCGATGGAGTATACTGAAGAACAAGAACACAAGTGGTGGTCGCACGTGTACTACTGTCGGAAGAAGTCGGTTTGTGGTCGTGGTGGATCCACCGAGTTTTGCTTTTTATGCTTCCAGTGGTATGACGACAAGGTCGCCTGGAACGAGCATGTTCGAGTTCATCTACAGAGCTTGCCACTCAAGTGTAGCATGGCAGTCTTCCGCCACAACGTGGTGCGACCTGCGCTGTGTCCGGCGTGCTTGGGGGAAGGGAAGTATCATCAGTATACCAGCCTGAGTACATGGAAAAACCACCTCCAGGATCATGTGCTCTATCGAACGACATTGTCGTGCCCCCACCCACGATGCCAGGAAGCTCCTGCGACGACGGACAGAACAGCGCTTCTCAATCACCTCGCAGATGTCCACGACGTTCGTTTTGAGAGTAAGAAGAGGCAAAAAGCTCTTCACGACGCTGATGCCAGGTCTGTCACCAACCTGCCCCAGACCCTCTCGTTTGTCCATGTCGATGTTCACCAGTACATCAGGACCAGCTCTGAGATCGACCACAAGGCTTCCCACAGAAAAACGCTCGAGCATAGGGTGAAGGATAAAGCGAAGCAGTTGCACTTGCAAAGTGACGACGAGATCATGGGTCCAGTAGGGCGAGAGACCAGTTTGTCAGAACCTGCATCAGCAGGTTGTGAGTGCTACGGACTCAATGACCCTAGTGTGATGCAAGACGTCCAAGCGAACGACATCGTGGAGGTGAAAGTCTGCCCCGTCGAACAACAGAGCATCTCTCAGGATCTTAGATTGCCGTTGACATATGAGCACGCTGCGAAGGCTCCCACTCGAAAAGTGCCGAGCATAGCAGTCGTTGTTCCACCGGTACCTGACGCGTGGAAGGATGTCCCCAGGATAGATCAACTCGATGAAGATGTGACATCACTAGCTGTGAGGGAATTGGATAAGTCGAAGGGATCTAAGATGTCTTCCAGAGGGCGACCCCGCGGCTCCCGGAATCGTAAAAGCTTGCGTCGAGAACGGCGTCTCGCCACGCTGGCTAAAACACGCTCGTTAGATCCTGATGGCCTTTAAGTAAGAACTGCTCGTGGTTGCTGTTTCGGGGTTGAGTTGGTAGTCTATCGTGGTAGAATTTGATGGAAAATGTTATGAATAGGTAAACAATGCTGGTTGAATTAAGTGATAGGCTACGTAGCTATTAGAGCTTATATCTCGCGAGCTTTTGGTGATTACACTTCTTGTTGCTCCGTACTGTCAAGTCGTCAAAGCATCGGGGTGTAGTTCTCAAGAGCCATAAGGTAGAGAATACGAAACAACTCTGTCCTACGTTTAGTAGGCTAGAAACAAGGATTCTTAGTAAGTAAGCAGTGAGCAGCCTTGATACACAGTCGTTTGCAATTTCGGCCTGCCCTGAATGCTTTGTTGTATTGCGTTGGAAAGCTGAAGTCAAGCTGTGCCAGCGCCCAGGCTAACCACACTTACCACATTTGTACAAGCACAAACACTTTGACACACAAATCACTGCTCAGACACCATCATCTCAGCTACATACATCATCGGCAGCAGGTAAAACGTGGCTAGCAGTGGCTGGGTGACCGACGCAGAGAATGTGCCTGATGGTTGTGGAATTTACAAAGTGCACAGGCTTTTGATTCATGCTGAAAAACAATACCTTTCAAGCTTATCCATGATGTCTATATTACAGGAACATGAAAATGCGTCCGTACAACACCTGTTTCGGTTAACCCAGACAGCTTCGGCAACATATCTGCCTCAGTACCGCATTCAAGTCTGCGAATTTCTTGCCACGAACCACAATTGCCATGCTCAAGCAAAGTCACAACGCTCGCTGAACATCTCGAAGCACGTCTTTCAAAGGTAGACCAGGTCCTGACGTGGTGACACTTCCTGCTCTGTGCAGTACTGCTCTACGTTTCGTTATTTAGTATCTGCTTCGCTGTAGAGCTTCTTATTTACTCTGTTCTCATCGGTCCTGCATGAATGTGTTTCGCTCGAACTTGGGTCTTGGCCGCACCGGACTTCGATGCCAAATTATAGAGGGCGAGACGTCGGCGTTGACAAAGCTGAGAGGAGTTGCGCCTGACCACCTCGGAATCGAATATCGCCTCGTCTTTTGCAGGCATCATCCTTACTGGTACCAAAAAGTCGCTAACCACTCTTCGAATCAGAACATTCAGCTGATGTTGATGTCAGGCGTTGCAGAACGAAGAGGGAGCCACAATACCTCCACTCTTGATGTAGTAGACCATGGATGTAGTGGACCATTCGATAGACAATAGATAGGCGTTTCGGCCCATGTTGCTGTCAAGTCCCGGGTTGACCTTGTAATGGTACTTGGCATTCGAGACCCATCGACAGGATGATTCGCCCGCGTTGACAACAGTTTTGGCACACAGTGGTGGAACGGCGTTTGAATTGCGCAAGGTGACCTGTTTCTTGCAATCGGCAAGAAGGCCATGATTGTAGTGGTGTCGCTCACTGACGAAGCTTTGCACATCGTAACCAGACCCCTGAGATCTGTGGTATCGTGTTCTAGAGGTAGCACTTTCGGCTGACATGCGCAGCGCAGATCCCAGGTAATGGACCTGTCACTCAGGACGCCATACCGATGAGCTTGCAGCCAGTCGCTCGCTCGCCTATGCTTGCATCGTCCGTAACACCTCCAGTCTGCCTTGCAGCGTTCTGTTGCTCAAACCGTTGTGGAGGAGCTAGACTCCTTGTTGAATGCACATTGCTCTGCCTCATCCCCCACTCCTCGAGAGTAGGCGACGAAGTGGTGAAGGCGGAGGCCTCGGATACAGTCCAAGACTGGCAGTAAGACTTGTTCGAGCTCCACCAAAAGACTGAGCTGACCAGAAAACAAGCCCAGTGGTGGAGTCAGGGGCGCGAAAAGAGTGGTGACCAAGCCGTAACGACAAACCCGTGCTCAGCATCACACTAATACTGGCATCGGTCTTTCGCCGCGCGCGTCTGGTGCTCGGACAGTCGCAGAGGAATGCGAGGGCCAACGGACGGCCGAGAAGGGCTGGCCGGGGTGTGACAACTCCATGACTGATGAATTCATGATTGCTTTGCCCGTTTGACTGGCCCCTTACAAGATTCGCTGGGACTTCGGCCAGGCTGATATCCACGGACGAGGTGAGAATGCTCGTATAGTCTCATCGTCGCACCCTAGTACGGGGTACAATGCTGTCGGATCTCGCGCTACTCAAAAGAGCAGACTTCCCGCGACCAGCCTGTTCGCTTGAGAAGGTCAGATTTTCTCCTCCTCTTTCGGCATCTTGGCGGGCTCGGAAGTTTGTCAAAGAATACAGTTGCTGATAGGAAGAGATTGAGAAGGTCTGCCACACATCGGCGTTCCCAGAACACTGGTATCTGATTTGGCCCCTGATGGATCAGGCAGTGCACGTCGCGTAGCTGCACCTCTCGCCGGATAATGCCTTGACATGATGGAAGCAGCGCGTGAAGAGAACGATCCAACTATAGGTAAAAGACGGACAGGCCAATCAGCTCGATGTTACACTGAACTCGAAGAGCTCACCATTGCGTCTGGTCGAGAACATATAGATGTATACTTCTCTTGGTGGTCTGGGGTATTCCAGATCTTATTTACAATTTGGGCAGGCCGTCAAGCGCGTACGTGTTGCAAAACACAGATGTGGTGTCACGTCAAGCCCAAAACAGGTTAGTCGCAATCGTCGCCTGCGCATCTTTGTTTTGGAACGACCTGTCAACGGCGACCACATATTGACCACTCAGTCGCACTACGACAATGGCTTCTCTCACAAAAGAAGATGAAAAGTTTATCGACAAACATCCTCTCAAGATAGACTACGATGCATTCGGCGCTACGTTCGAGGACAGTAGTATTGCAAAGGCTGATGCATCACCGGAGCGCGAGGGCTTATTGAGCCGCCGAGATGCCATATCCAATTTGCTGATATCTCTTCTAGGGCATTCGGCGGCGAAGCGTCTCCAATATCTACAGCGACCCATCAATGGTCAACTGGCAACGATTTACGCACGGACGCAGTCTGAGAGCTTCGATCTTTCTCCTTTCACTACCCTCACGAAACTGGTGGCCAAGAGGGCCAGCGACCTCGACATCTGGCGCGTGGTCCTCCAGCTTATCGCCGATCTTTCTCGAGTCACGCCTCCGAGAAGCAGCATTCCTCCGTCATTTTCAGGCACTCCTCTCAGGAGGTCGTCGGCCTCCTTCCGAGACTCGAATCAGAAACGAGAAGAGCTGCGCAAGCACATCCAGACGGAGTTGGCTGGACGGACCTACGAAGACGTGCCAGAATTCTTCGCCAAACACTTCGAGAACAGGCCATGGTCTGGGCGAGTGGACAAGATCTTAGAAGAGCTTCCTCGCGACAATCCTCTCCAGGGGTTTCCAGATACATCAAAGCCGGAAGAGGTCGACTTCTGGGCGTGGCTGGATGCTTTTCAAAATCAGCACCTGGGAGATGCACCGAACAAGTTCTACCGGGCGGCGAGCAAAAGTGAGATCGCCGGCGCCACCGGCGAGCGCCAGCTCGACGTCCTGCTCAAGTCGCGAGCCGCTCCTGCTGGGAAGGTACATCATCTCGCGGACTGTTTCATGGTGGGCGAACTCACCGCGTCTGACACGAGTACGTGGAAGAAGAAATTCCTCCAATTCGCGACCTACGTACGTGACGTGTTCGCTGCCCAGCCGACACGACGTTTCGTCCACGGGTTCCTGGTCTTTGGCGTGCAAATGCAGCTGTGGATGTTTGACCGATCCGGGGCATACGGCTCCTCGAAGTTCAACATCCGCCAGCAACCACAACAGTTCATCCGGATACTGACAGGGTACGCCTCAATGACGGCAGAAGAGCTAGGTCTAGACACATTCATTCAACGCGATGGCCTACACCCTAAGGTTACATTGTCACATCCTCTGACCGACAAGGAGTACCAGTTCCAGCTGGAAGATTATCCTTTCTTTCAACAGCCGGCCATTGCGTGTCGAGGGACAACGTGTTACCGCACGACGGACGGAAAACACGTGGTCAAGTTCTCGTGGAGGCCTGACAAGCAACGATCAGAGATCGACCACTTGACGAAGGCTCGCGGTGTCCGGGGGGTGCCTACGTTAGTAGGATCATCTACGATTACAACGATCAACGAGTTGAGAAGCGGTCTCAGGATCCGAAAGCTGCGCAACCTTGGACATATAGTACACGAGAAAAACGTCGATGCGTTGCAGTTATCCTTTACGAGCCAGTCTGCCCAGCAATTAGAGAGTCTCAATGTCAGTGGCACCAAACGCAAGTCTACCCAACGAGATGAGAGTCCTCCCAAACGATCACGTTCCAACAGTCAGCGGTCAAGTTTGCACCACGAAGTCCAGCCTGCGGAACTAGAACAGCCGCAGATGTCGACCATGCCGCCACCCACTTCGCCACAGCGAAATCGGGTTTTGACGTGCATTGCCATTGCTCCAGCTGGACGACCGCTGGAACAGTTCACCAGTGTTCGCGAAGTGTTGGAAGCCTTTAGAGACGCCATCAAGGCACATGAGAAACTGTTCATGGAGCGAAAGATCTTGCATCGGGACGTGTCACACGGCAACATCATCCTCACCGACCCGGACCAGAACCATGGATGCTCAGGCATGCTGATCGACTATGATCTCGCGGTGGAGGTTGATGCAGACAGCAAGAACGAGACAAGTAGGGAAAAGAACATGACGGGAACCCTGGAATTTATAGCCATCGAGATACTTGAGGGTGCGGTGAGAAAAGAGACGGCCGGCTTCGACCACACCTATCGGCACGACCTCGAGTCATTCTTCTACGTGTTTCTCGCACTCTGCATCCGCTATGGGCGGGGAGAGGATACGAAACCCAAGCGAGATGTATTACGGCCTTGGTACGATGCCAGCTACGAAGAGATCTCCCGAACAAAGCGTGGAGATATGGGTGCCAAAGGTCTTGAGATATCTTTGCTCAGTAACTTCTCGCCTACCTTCGGTTGTGCTAAGGGACTGGCGCGGGCTTTACGAGGCATTCTGTTTGGGGAAGGCGACTTGTATACCGAAACGCCAATCGATCCCGACACTCTCTACAAGCCCGTGATTGCCGCTTTTGAGGACGCAATTCAAGCGCTGGATTGGTAAGACAGACACAATCGGTGAGGAATGCTCTCGCTAACTTGACAGAAGCGGCATAGAAACCAAGCACGAACCTACCTCGACTGTCCACCACGACTCTAAGCCACCAGTTGGTCGCAAGAGGAAAGCAGTTACTGCAGAATCGGACATTCAAAAGAAGCAGAAATAGAGGGACAACCACCAGCCATGCACAGCAAGCCACTGATTTTGTGTTTCATCATTGCTCTACTGAAGCTACTTATCTCAAATAAACTAAGAAGAGGTCTCAGTCCAGACATAGCTTATGCAGTCCTTAACGAAGCATAATACGTTTATTAGAGAGCTCTTGCGGAAATGATACTGCCTGAGCGATTCAGTTCTTGAGAAACGATTGCAGCTCCTTTGTCGCGATTGTTCGCGCTAAGCTTCCTGTGTCTCTGGCAGAACGACACTCTTCGATAATTCCAGCTTGATACTTTTATATGCTCTCTCGCATTTCACACAGTGCAAGCTTTTTACAATCAAGATCAGCCCAACTTTGGCACAAGACACGATCACTCACCAAAAGACTTCTTTTAAGTACGGTTTGACAGTGCTCTCTGTCAATACTCCGCATTCTGTGCAATATTGCTGCTGGGGCGCGCAATTTTGATGACAAAACACCTGACCACGGTTCCATGGACACTCTCCAAGATCCATCCTCTGGCCGCACGAGCATATTTCATTAATCTTGAAAGATGGCTGACCGGGCAGGCAAGGAGTTTTACTAAGCCTAGTAGTGCGGCGCATGTGGACGTCAGAAGAAGTCATGATAGCCATTTAGTTTGACAGAACTGCGGTATGAACGGCAGGAATCGTTGTCTCTACCAGAAGAACCTTCCCCTTGTAACACAGAGGCCATGTTATATTTATACTCAGACGTTGCTGTGTTGGAGGTGCTAGACGGAATATGTTTCAAGGAGCGAGATCAGCATCGTAATGAGTTGGATGGAGCCGTGCCGCGATACAGTAGCCAAAGCTCGGATCACGAAGCTGATTGTCTCCACCACACTCTTCAAGATCCACACAAACCCACATAAATCCATCTTTGTTCAGCGTTTTTCATCTGCTTCTCTCAATATTTATGATCCACCTGTTATTGTTATTTATATCACGGTCTAGGACGCAACCCATTGGCCCTAAGTCGTGGACAGAGCCCTTAGATCAGCATTCGACGTGAAGGACAAAGGATTCACTAGACGGCGTTTTCGGAGAAACAGTTTGCAGAGTAACAAGAAGCAAACGTCAGGGCAGGCAGAACAACACAAGAAACAAAACGAGTTGCTGCAGCAACTTCTCAAACGACAACAAGTATGGTACCGGTGCCACACAAAGTGGCCAAAATCGCCTTTGCAAATCCATCTACAATCAGTGCTCGCCAAGACTTGGCGATGTATGATTCTTGATAGACAACTCGAACTCTGATGGCACGGAAACATGAGACAAGTTATATTGCATCACTTCTAAGCACAATTATGTAGGCAAGATGACATACTTGTGCTCAACAAACGTCACGTGAGCTAGAATTGTGGTCGCGGGGGTGGCTAATCTGAAGCCTGACACGTCTTCCTCTGAATGGCCAACAATTTTCTGCCGAGATTTGCGTCTAGCTTACGCAAACGTTTCATTCTAGACGATATTACTTGCCATCATAGATTCAACTATTTCCAACTTCTTCCAAATTTTTACAATTTCTTTCAGTTTTTTTCAAATAGCTTTCACCATCTTCCATCCGATCTGTGTCCTTACTCAATTCATTTTCATTCGCTTTCCATATATCTTACTAGATCCAATATTTTTCGAAAGCTTTCCCTTGTTTACACCCAAAGTTTCAACATGAGCAGCTCGTTACCGAGAGAAAATGCTATTGACAAGGCGCTTAACAAGCTGGTCGATGCATCCCAAGTCATAGAACGGCGCATGGGTGTCAAAGCTGCGGAGGAAAAACGAATAGATGAGGCTTTCAAGCTCCTTGCCCGTGGGGTGACTAACGGGCGGGGCGTTAAGCAACAAGGACCTTACCTCGACTTTCTCAGACGTGTTCGAACACTCGTCGGAGATGCTGGAGTTGCACTCTGTGCAGCGGGCCTCGGTCCATCTGCTGTAGCCAACATGAAGGATCGCGACAGAGTTGATCTTCCTTTTGCTTTGAAAAAGAGGGAAGACGTTCTGCGAAATGAGCACCTCCGCAGAATTACACAATTCCATCAATGTAATAGCCATCCAACATATGGGTGACATCCCAACTGATACCAGTGCAGGTGCCTTCGACATTGACAACAGCTCAAACCTCCCGACAACTGTATCCAGTGGCAGTGGGTCTGAAGAGGTATTATCAGGTGCGACTGCTTAACAAGCTCTTCAAATTTGTCTGGTTGATACGTATACAGGTTACCTTACTGGAGATGTATACGAGCTCAATGTTGATGACGTTCTCACAGTCGCCGTGTCGAACGAGATCTCAGGGAAAATATTGTTGACAGACACGTACAAAGTCAATGCGACATCTTTCCTCACAATTCCAATATCCCAGGAATTGACAAACAAGCTACTTAGACAACGCCCACGCTTCATGTGAGATCCCTATACTCCAGCTACTTGGCGGTCGCATAGCCAATACGAAGGGATCCTGAAGGGCGCAGCCACCAGCTGGTGTCCCATGGAATAATGACAAAATTGCCTGCATCTTCTAATCCCACTCCACTGACATAGTCGCCACTTTGTGTCTCAAATATCCGAATCGCGCCTCTGTTCTGAACGACGTCGACAATGACTGCTAAAGTATCCGTAGGGGGGTGGATTTCTTCACCTTTCGACGGATGTGTCCAGGTAATACGGCCGCAATCGTCATGTTGAGTCTGTGTAAGGTGTCAGTGATATTTAGAGTGACGCTCAGCAAGATTACCTCTTGTTTGCACTTCTCGATCAGTTCATCGTCTGTAGAATCTTGGACTCTTGTCTTCTTAATGGTTTTGGTCATGACCTTCGAATATGGCGGTTGTCCTTATCTTTCAATCGTGGATGTTTTGCTTTCGGCAGAATTTGCCTTCGAGTTTATATCTGGGAAGAGGAGCGAAGACAATCCTAGGCGATACAGTAAGCTCATTGCTTAATTCATGCAAATGAAGAGACTGACTGAGCAACAAGAGGTGTATAATTCAATAAGAAATAGAAGGCCTTTTTCAGAGCGGGTAAGTGAAAAATGCAGTACGTGAAAAATGCAGAAGAGGCTATAATATAAGTATGAGGTCGAAAAATTGAGGCATCTGCCACTGTTGTCGGCGATCCTACTCGGAGAGTCGTAGACACTGAACGACATTTGCCAACAGGCACGGTCAATGCGCAAGCAAGAATGGTTCTGGAATTGGTGCCCGAAGAAGTAGTGGGGTAAAACTGCGGAATGATTGCAACATACAACTTGGTGGAACTTTCACATGCTACCAGGCTTCAGCGTCTGGTTGGACACTTACCAGATAATCTGTCTGTCAAACGGAAGGCAAGAAATGCTCCTATTCAGAAAAGGATATTGACTACAGCTAGAAACAAGCTTCTTGGAAAACAAGTTTAAGTGCTCTATTATTGGTTCTCCAAGCCACTGGTCTTGTGACTTTGACCTTCGTCGGTGAAACTTCGGAGAAATTCGCATATTTTGAAATATCAAGAAATGGTTTAGAGACTCACAATTTCGATAAGATAGCTTCCTGAGCAAAGCGAAGAAATCTGGAGAAAGTTGAAAAAACTGGAAAAAGTTGAAACCGGTTGAGATCATCTGATCTTACATCTAGAACCGCATCAACAAAGAGCCACAATTGTACGCTTTTAAAGAGATTCACCACTACTGCAAGCCATGTTCATGCATCTGCTGCGCAATACTGCGAAATCAGTCTTGTCAGGTGGCCTACTAAGCTTGAAAAAGAGGTCCACAGCTCCATCATACTTACGACCGGTCCTTTGGTGCAGCTCTGCCGTCGTTGGACCCCATGTTATGAAGACATGCAGGACCGTCACGGAACAGAAGACTCTGTTGTGCCGTAATGCAAGGTGTAAAGAAGCCCACGAACTCCTCACAAGACTTCATGTTATTTAATCGAATGCTGGCCGCGTACCTCCCAATCCGTGCAAACAGAGGTATAAAGAGACCAGTAATCTCCTTCCCAAACCTGCCAGACGCTCTTCTTCAAATAGTCTACCAATCTTGTTCAAGCCGCAAGGGCGAGATCATCGCCTAATATTCCAAGCAAAACCATGTCGTCTTCATCCAAAGCACTAAAAAACAGCAAAGATGCTCGAGCACACACTGCCAGCCCGGGCACTCCCCCAAGCCATCAGTCATCTACGGGATCCTCTCGCTCCGTCTGGTAATTCGAGAACGCCGTCTAATCCGCCACCAGCATCTGAATGCAACGCCACACCTTTGACACCTGTTACGTCGAACTCAGACACTGCGTTTGCGAAGCCTGGACCTCGCCAACGACCCAACTCAGCGACTGTGGTGCAACAACTTGAGCAGCAGCGCAAAGAAATATTGGCACAGTTTGGACAGCAACAGAAGGTGTCAGAGCAACAGCAGAAGGAGGCTAGAGAACGGGAAGACAAGCTACTGGCGCAATTGGAGCAACAACAGAAGGAGGCTAGAGAACGGGAAGACAAGCTACTGGCGCAATTGGAACAGCATCAGCAGAAGGCGTCAGAGCAGCACGCGCAACTGATGAAGGTTTTAGCGTCAAAGATGTCGTCCGACCAGGCGTCTGGAAAAAGCTAGTGGTTGGAGGCAAAGTCTTGTGTCAAATTGCCCGTTTGACGATTATCTCTAGTGTATACAAGCAGCCTGATCCACTTCGTGACCGAATTCAAGAGACGACGATGCTAGCTGCCACCGCCGAAGGCTAGTCATACTCCATCACTGTGTATTTCCCGTCATGCTTATTTGATGCCCAGCTTGGTCACTGCGCTACCCTGATGTAAGGCAGACTTCCATCTTCGCGATTCATCTATGGGGAGCAACTGCATCGCCGTGCCAGGGCCATGGTACCATGTAATGCAACCGGAGCCTCATAGGCCGACTTACCAGTGAGGGTCAGCCTTCAAACTCGCCTGATCTTAATACAATAGAGGGCATATCTAAAGTAAAGGGTGCGTAAACTGTTGTGGAATGATATGGAGCAATTGAAGGACCTCCCATAGGACCAGTGGTCAAAATAAAGCAATCTGAGATTGGCGCACGCATCGCCGAGTTACTAGCAAGATTTCAATGTAATTTCTGTTGAGATATAAACTGAATCACCAAATTCCGATAGAGGAATTACACTTTGGACGTCAGCAGGATGCAAAACTCTACAACTAGAAACAGGTGGCAAGCGCATCCGTAGTGTAAGGTGGTGATATCTAATGTTTGCCGGGTGAAATGCGGCCTGCTGGGGAATTCCGACAGGCAATACCTTCATCAACTAGCTTTTCTTATGCTTTCAGCATGTGTAAGCCCGCTGACTGCGGTGCCCCTATGTCTCCACAGATAACCACCTTCAGCGAGAAGTTTCCAAATTTGCACTACCAATCACCAACTCGACTCCGCATCGCACCTACGAAGTGAAACAGCTGTGTCGTACTGCTAGATGACAGGTTTAATACGTCCCTCCGTAGCCGCATCACCGAACACCGTCCCCATCTGAAGCACATTTTGTGATTTGTCTGCATTCTGTACAATATCGCTGTTTAGGCACACAAGTTCGATGACAGAACACTTGTTCGTCAACCCATAGTACGTCACCCAGATGCATCTTTTGACCGCAGATACATGCTTCGTTGTAGCTGAACGATGGTTGATAAGGCATAGCTTCCATCGAGAACTCGTGCAAACGGTGATTGCCGTTACAATCGATACAATAGCTATCAGGGTTCATAACGGGAAGAGAATCGGGGTGCTTAAACTCCTCGAAGCACCGTTCATAAGAGTCGTATGCATCCTCTAATGACTCCCAAATTTCGGATATACGTTCTTGTATGTCGCTATCAGGTATTATTTCCCAGTACAGAAATGTTTTTATGTTTTTATTAAGGTAATAGAGCGCGCTGAGACTTTCTAGGACTCGTTGGTGGAGAATTTCCGTCGTATTGTCTACATCGTTTGGATCTGACTGACGAGAGATAGGAATGTCGCTGTTTTCGATTCCTATTAATGGTCCAGTTGTTCTTATTTCGCCGTCATCAGTAGAATTCAGTTCCTTTTTCCTAGCGGTCGTATCCTGGAGATCTCCGGCGGTACGCTTACGAGTCTATGGGATGGTAAGCACATCTAACTCACTTTGGAAGAATTCTAGTTACCATGTTGCCTGAAGTCTAATAAGAACTCCTACAGCTTCGTTGAGTTCGGGTCCAAGGGGAGATGTTAAGGAAAGAAAGAAGGTGAACAAAGAAGGGTGCATATGGGCTCCTTAAAATACACTACTTCGGTATTATCTCGCTTCTAAAATCAGTCTACATCCGCACCAATGCTAGTGGTTACCTTGATACTGCTCTCATCTTGTCTTTAAGACACGCTCAGTACAACCAGCCTCCGAACTGCAGGCATTGGCCTCGTCAGCTCCATGTACGGACCCGTGGAACAAAGCCCCTCCCAAGTGCTGAAAGAGAGATGGTTATTGGCCAGATAGGCAAAATGTGCCTTAGGGACCATGTACGCAGTGTCACAACCTGCATACAGGCTCATCGAGAGAACCTGTTTGGGTCATGTGCCTCCTCTGATAGCTGTTAATGGTGGCGTGCTCAAGGCGTACTTGTTCGTACTAGGCTCGTCATTGGTAATCCTGAACGTCTCAGGGAAGTCTGGCTGTGCCTCGCTGCTGGCAGAAGTCAGTACTCTGCTGCAAGAGCTCGATACGAGCATCGAAGTATTTCAGCCCGCGGCCATGCCGTCTTACGCAGCATGGAAACGCTTGATATGCCTCGTGCCACCACCAACGCGGTGTATGATTGCTCTCCACACCTCCTTCAGACCGAGCTAGCTGTCGCTGTCACAGCTCAGGCGCCTCCACCTCTGTGTATTTGACATCCTGCAGGTCTGAGAGCGCTCCAGTGCTTGAGTGTCACGCTCCATGGCGTAAGGCAGACCGTCCCTCATCGTCATCCCTGTGCGAAGCCGTTGTCCCAACAGACCCGCACTTCTTGCTCATTATGATGCTACTCAAGGGACATGAGATGCTTGTCATTGGTCGTTTCGATCGTTGTCACCGTGCTATCTCAACCCAATACCCCACTTTGTCGACACGGCTTCGTAAGGAGTTTAATAAGAGGAGTGGAGCAGAATGATAGGTCCTATCAGTTCAGCGTGCTGACGATTCTGCCTGGCAAACGGATGCGTGAACATCGTTAGTGATGAAAACAGGACGAGCTGACACCCATCCCGGCTGGGAAGCTTTTTCTGCGGCGATGACAAGCGTCTACGCCTCAAACAGAACTTGTAAGGCAGAACTAGAAGAGATGAAAACATCAGCTATATTCACCTTCTGGTCTATAAGAAGCACACGATCCAGATCTGCTCGTCTCATTGAGCTTAACCGTGTTACATCAGGTTGAATAGGATTACTATGGCTCCCTAAGGCAAGTCCAGCAGTGGCGGCACAAGACCAAGTTCTTCCTCATTTAGGACGAATGCATCTAGCTCTAGCTGTAAGGCATGAACGGACACGGGTTTTACCCTATAATGCTGACTCAGTCGCAGCTATCTCAATCGAATCCATACTCATCTTTGTCAGTGTCATCTTAATTATCATACTCGTCGGTGTCAGTGTATATGATGCTGTTAGATCTGTTATCATCGTCGCGACAGTAGCTATAAAATAACCACCAACAAGGAAAGCACTGTAGTGAATGTGGAACGGCTGACGATTAGCGCCTGCGATCGACTCTGTCTTTGCGGTGCTGTCACTTCTTCCTCTCTTCGCATGGTCAGCTTTCGCCGCATGTGTGTGGCTACATTGCTCGGACTGTTCAAGCAGAAACAAGCAGCATTGGAATTAATCCGCATGTTACATTAACTCAAGCTTGGCTCGGAAGTTCTTTCGTTGAAATCGAACATTGTCATCGACAGCTCCGTACAGAAGCGGAAAGAACAGAGAGTAAAGGAGGAGATGAGATCAATATACGCTAAAATGTACTGTACAAATTAGCGCAAGAGATGTATCACGGATGCTACGAGTATGCGGCCTGATCCAGACGATATAGGCAAGTTAAGCGAGAAGCTATAGCACGTGAAAGCTCAGGGATACGATACGATACGAGCACGCGATCAACCAAATCGGGATCCAAGATTCCCAAGGTCTCCAGCACGAGGCAACAGATTGCACGAAATGTTACAGATTATTGACTCTACACTGGCGCAAGGTTTGTGCTATCTCTTGCTTCGCTGCTGCTGTTTAAGACTGCTGAAGGACTCTGCCAGGAAGTATCGGAACTTCTCCCTTTGAACCGACAATGAATACGCGAGGGAAGACCTTGAGCTCAACTTCATCAGCATGAAAATCATTTGTCGACACACAGTCGACCGCTACCCTCAAGTCACGGAGTAGGAGAGAACGCCCTTCTCCTATCCTAGTGGATTGAAATTTCATCTGTGATGACTAACATAACATGATGAGCTTAAAGTGACACCGTCGAGCGACTCTATACTCGCATATCTCGAGGCGTGGCACAAGCCCCAGGTGTGAACCATGCTATCATACTACTACAGGCGGTAAAGTTGCTAATAACAGCACCGATGAGGGTCTGCAAAATGTTAATATTTATCCCACAAACTGTGGATTTTACTCACTACAATGCAAAACACAACCACTGCCCACCACATCCTCTAATACGTCCTGTTCTAGCCAATGGCTCCTGTCGGCCCAAGAGCTGTCAAAGAAGAATTCATGCGAGCACTAAATTCGATACCTTCTCACGAAGATTACGAAGCAAAATACGCCGCTATGCGGGTGGGTTCGAATAGGATCAACTGATATCAGGCAGCTTTTAATGAGATTTCTAGCAAGAGGCGATCAAAACTCACGAACGACTTGACGCCGACCGAGACAATCTGGTCAAGGATGATCTGAGCATCCAACCTCCCTTCGCCTGGCATCAGATCAAGAAAGAAAGCCAGCGATGGGCAGTCAATGAGACATGGCAGAATGCTCCAGTCGGGAGTATACAGAGGACCCTCTTTGACGAGGGCGCAACTACAGGGGAATACGCCCCAAACTGGGTGGCTCTTTGGATGCTGTACAGTGTCTTCAGGTCAAGAGATTCCTGCAACAATCGCAAAGATCTTAAACGTAATGACAGTGGGTCGAATCTTCCCTCAAGAAAGTCTCAAGACTGACGCTCTCGAGGTAGTACCAAGATGGAGTTGTATATGAGGGGCGTGCAATTTAAAGAGGTGCGGATAAAAATTGGCCTGTTGGAAATTTTGACACCCACTGGTGACGTAGTACTGTAATGACGTGACAGGCTGCTAATTCTTATTGCGTGAGCGCCCTAGTGGGCGTGGAGTAGACAGAAGGCACGCCTTGCGACGATCTCAATTGTATCCTTATCTATACTTGAGATCCATACCTCCATGCATATTTAAGTGGCAGACGCTCTGGAATCTGGTGTAAAGTAGGTATCATGCTCAACTCTCATTCCAAGGTGTGTTGAAATTGACTGCCTATTCCGTCACGATGAGCACAGCGACGCTGACCTCCACGAACGCCTATGAACTTCAGGGTACTCTTCACGAACCATATACTGTGTTCAACCTTTCAGATGACGTACAAGGACCGGGACTCTTTCGAGCTGACAAGGGTCATCTTTTGAACAGCTCTGGACAGCCGTACTATTCTGTTGATGGACGTGGGGTCGATCCCAATGGCGAAAACTTGGCAACAAGTGCCCAACCAGCAACGGCACCCAATGCGATGCTGAAGCCCTCCAGAGCCAACCTCATCATCCTTCAAACTTCTTTCGTCAATTTCCTCGCCTCCATGTCAACAGGCATAGTCGTGGTAGGATTGCCGCGATTGGCGAGGGATCTCGCTCTCCCAGAACGACTATATCTGTGGCCGTCTTCAGTGTACGGTCTCACTACCGGCTCGACGCTACTACTGGCAGGTGCCATAGCCGATGTTATCGGACCACGCACCGTCGACCTCCTGGGATGCTTCGTAGCTGGCACTTTCACGCTGGCCTGCGGATTGAGCCAGCAAGGAATCCAGCTCGTGGTGTTTCGGGCTTTCCAAGGATTCGGTATGGCCATGCACTTCCCCTGCAGCGTAAGTCTAGTCAGCAAGTTTATACCGAGCGGCAAGAG
>Ga0068631_100098_pt1 | contig 28793 bp, 23 predicted proteins | sample InSIn5gowninarea_2_FD_77434 | JGI IMG/M metagenome (GOLD analysis project Ga0068631, IMG submission 77434) | Clean room microbial communities from NASA Spacecraft Assembly Facility at Jet Propulsion Laboratory, Pasadena, California, USA -... ...
ACAGAATTAAATTGGTATAGTGAAAATATCTTGGAATTGATTTCACAGGCTTTATAAGGATTTTTAAGTTACCTATGAGGAGTTGATTTTCCGAAAATCGGGAGCATAGGCAAAAACCAGGGAGGTGTTCGGAAACGCGCAAACCCGCATGAAATAAGGGGATACGAGATTTAGAAGGTGTGAACAGCGGGAAAAAGGGGCTAAAAAATTTGTCGAAAAAGGAGGTGTTCGGAAAACGGCGGAGAAGTATAGGAATGACAAGGGATAGAGCCTCCGCCGTCACAATAAGAACACCTCAGTAAAGAGGATTGAAACTCCGCAAGAAACCGCATTGCTGCCTCCCCAGGAAAGTCACAATAAGAACACCTCAGTAAAGAGGATTGAAATGTTCTGCGATCCTTCTTGCCAAGATTGGCACTATAAGTCACAATCAGAACACCTCAGTAAAGAGGCTTAAAGAAAAGGCTGGGCATAACGCCCGGGTTAAAGTTTGATTGTAGATTCGAGACGATGATAGCTGGTGGCGAAAAAAGGTGTCGTCAACCTCCAGGAATTTTGCACTATTGGATGTAGACGACACCCGCCACCAGCTGTCATCGTCTCGAATCTACACTCAAACTTTAACCCGGGCGTTATGCCCAGCCTTTTTCTTTAAGTTGGCCTTGCTCATCCATGTATTCCATGACAAATCCGTTAACGTGTTCCTCTATGTTAAATAACCTTGTCTCCTCTCTTCCCTCCCCCGTCCTCCAAGGCCTTGCAAAAGGACCCGTGGTTATGAAGCAGTTTGTTCACGCCAAATCCGCACAAGCATGGCAACGAAAGTGGACGCGGGCATGGAAGAACCGTGAGTGGTAAACAGATCTTTATGTTTACTCAGCATATCCTTCAGGTCATCGTAAGATAGATGTGAACTCCATTTGAAAAACTGTTCCTGTTCTTTGGGGTCGGATAGGAAGGTGTTGAGTTCAGACCTAATTGTTTCCAATCTCCGCGTGATGTAATTCTGCGCCTTAGCCCATTTCAAAAAATCTTCCCTGTAGGCCGTAGTGGGAGCCAACCGATGACACTCGGAACAAAGAAGGAAGTAGTTGTCAGGTGTATTGGGACCACTAAGAGCATGGGGAATAATGTGGGCCTTTTCCAGATGGGCTTGCTCCCATCTTTTACGATAATTGTTTCCTCTGTAGTCGGAGTAAGCCGGTTTGTCGCAAGCAAAACAACGCGGCTCATCCAGATCCCATTCAAGCCAATCTTTCCATGCGTCCACGATGGCCGCCTTGGATGGCGAAGAAGAACGTTTGCCCATATTGCTCCCCCTTAATCTGAGCCTCCTCCTTTAGCAGATCTTCGACGTGCTAGCTAGAAAGAGGAGGCCTTCACTATATGGATTTGGTTAACTTTCATCCCCATTGACATCCAAGCCGGATACAGCCCACCAACTAAGGGTGAGGCTATCTGAACAAAGATATCTATGAATAATCGCAGCAGTATACCGTGTCCCCTAATTTGTCTCGCTGACCGCAATGCATACGGATCTATTGAGTTCCTTTACCTTCATATCTAGTTCATAAAAACTCTTTTTTTCCGATCTCTACGACATCCACTTTCATTCTAACGCCATCAGTATCCCTCCACCAACTTCTCCTCAATGCTTGTGTGATCTGGCGGGCCTCCCATTCGAATACCCAACTTCTCCATTAAGCGCTTTCACCCCGGAGGACTTCCCTCTTTTTTATAAATCTCTTACCTTCTCCATCGGTGACAGATTCTCCTCCGGCTTCTCCTCCTTTATATTCTCCAGTTCGGTAAGGAGGCGACTATTCTCCAGCTTCTCCATCTTGCGCTCTCTGCTCCGCCTCCATAGGAGTGGAGGGGGTGGAGTCGATGGAGAAAATGGAGAGATTATTGGAGGTGGAGACTTCCGTAGCATTCTCCACCAGCCTCCGCTCCCCCATTGTAGCCTCCACCTACTCCAACTCCTTGGCCACCACTTCCTTAGTCCAAGTGATACGGACAGGGTCAAAAGGGGGATCACTAGAATCTCACTCATCTTTCTACCGACATTGGGCTAGACAGTCAGCTCCCCCGATTAGATAGCACCAAAGGCATCATCATGCCGATCAGTTCTTCCGCCGCATATCCGCAACCATTGCCTCTACCAATCACCCTCAACCCTATAACTAAATAGTGAAAACAGTAGATTTGCTCCAATTTCAGAAGATTAATGGGTATGGGTCTATGGGTATTGTCCAAGATGAATCTGTGGACCTCTGCTTTCGAGGTTCACAGATTTTTTCATTCTTGACCCGCCGGTATCCCTCTCTCCGGATTGTCTTTTCCAGAAAAAGGTACTCACACCATCTGCCACCCCGGCATTTTTATGAGGTGTTGACGTGACCATTAAGGACATGGCTAAAGCCGGTTCCTCTTTCGCTAAGGTGTTCTTATTGTGCATATGCTACTGTCGAGCCAATCTCGATTCGTAGATGTTTCAATTCTCTTTATTGAGGTGTTCTCATTGTGACCCCTTCTCTTCCAAAGTCTCTAGCCCCTTAATCTTCTGTTTCAATCCTCTTTGTTGAGGTGTTTTCATTGTGACAGGAAAGGCACTGCCCAATCAAACTGTAATTAGCGGTGTTTCAATCCTCTTTGTTGAGGTGTTTTCATTGTGACGCCTGCCCCCAGCCCCACCAGGTGCGAAAAGGAGGCGAAAGTTTCAATCCTCTTTGTTGAGGTGTTTTCATTGTGACACAGACGCCTATAAGGAGTTGGGAATTGAAAAATGGAGTTTCAATCCTCTATTTTGAGGTGTTCTCATTGTGATGGAGGAGAAGGCCCTCAAAAAGGAGCGGGATCGATTGGAAGTTTCAATCCTCCTTACTGAGGTGTCCTGATTGTGACGGTGCAAGCAGCCACCGAGGAATATCGAGAGGACAGTTTCAATCCTCTTTACTGAGGTGTTCTTATTGTGACCGGATTCCAGAACACCCAGGAGCTCTTCGAATCAAGTTTCAGTCCTCTTCACTGAGGCGTTCTTATTGTGACGCGGAGGCTCTATCCCTTGTCATTCCTATACTTCTCCACCGTTTTCCGAACACCTCCTTCTTCATCAAATTTATTAGCCCTTCTATCCCACTGTTCGCATCCGCCGGATCGCGTATCCCCTGATTTCATGCGGGTTTGCGCGTTTCCGAACACCTCCCGGGTTTTTGCCGAAGCTCCCCGTGTTCGGAAAATCCATCCCTCATAGGTCACCTACAACCCTGAAACAACCGACAAATCAATGATTTGGATACTTACACTATAACTTGATCAAACAATTCCGCCAATTGGAAAAGCGGCACTTTTCCTTTCTTTAACTGTTTCTTCAATATAAAAAAGAAAGTGTTGTTCACCTCCAATACTCTGATGTATGTAAGCCGTGACCTCATCGCAAAAGATTTCGTAAGCTTTTGCTCCCCTCTCTTTTCATTATGCTCTCGCCTATCATCTCAAACCTGTGACTAAAAAATGAAAACGGTCGATTCATCTCGATTTCAGAAGGAGATTTTCGGGATTTGTCGAATCCAAAAAATACATCTTTGTCATATATTAAAGGATGATATATCGAATTTTACTGATTGACCGCGGGTTATTAATGGTTCTTTCGATCAAAGAATAATATTTGATCTTATATGCTTATATTCGCCAAATTTCTTAGTAGATCGAGCTCAAGCGCTGACCAAAATCCATAGAAAGGAGATAGATCAACAAATGAAAAAACTGCTTACATTTTTGGGCAACGGTGAGTATGACGAAGGCTTCTACACTTACAGAGGCCGAAAAGCGACAAAAAGCCGCTTCGTCCAAACAGCCATTTATGAACTTTTTTGCCACAAGTTTACCGATAAAGATCAAATCATCATCTTTTTGACCGAAGAAGCGGAGTCGAAAAACTGGCAAGACCGTATCGGTGAATATGGTAAGAATAAAGGCAAAAAATTAATTGGCATGGAAAAAACATGGAACGAAATCAACTCTAAACTCCTCCAACAAAACCAAATCCGAAAAGTCCGGATTCCCAGCCAACAAGATGAAAAGCACAACTGGGAGCTATTTGAGATCATCCTCAACGAGATCGACGAAGGGGATGAGATTATCTTCGATATCACCCACAGCTTCCGCTCCTTCCCCATCATGGCTTTGATCATCCTAAACTACGCTCGGATTCTGAAAAAAGCCTCACTGAAAAAGCTGCTCTATGGTTGTTGGGAAATGAACGACCGGGGCACACCTCCTACAGCTCCCATCATTGATATGACGGAAATGATCCCCCTGCTCGACTGGGCCTACGGCGTTGAGAGCTATTTGAAAACAGGCAACGCATCCGTGATTGAGTCTCTTACGAATAACAAAAATGGTTCAGTTAAAATCGGTGTGACTCAAGAAGAAGAGGACGCTCTAAAAGAATTAACCAAACAATCCCATGAATTCCACCAAATGATGCAGACATGCCGCGCTCCGGAAATTCCCCGGGGCCTAGACAATCTTCGAGATGCGCTGAATCAGGCGAAATCCTTAAAAATCCGTGGATCTCGTCATTTTGAAGAATTGATCGGTAAAATGAATGAAAAAACCGAAGGGTATACAGGACGACCGATCATGGACGATTATTGGGCGGCGAAATTGTGTTATGATAACGGCCTTATTCAACAGGGCTATACAATGTTGCAGGAAGGAATCATTTCAGCGGTTTGCCGAGTAATGTGGAAAGATCTAACCGACTCCAAAAAGAAAGATAAAACTAGAGATAAGATTAAAAAATGGTTGCAAGGAAACCCTTCTAAAGAGTTACTTGAAAAAATACCAAATATATATAAATTCATTGATAATAAAGACGACCAATTATCCTTCAAAAAACTGACTGAATATCGTAACAGCATGAACCATGCCGGATGGAACACAAAAGACATTTTTAGGAAAGATGGTATTTCTCATGAAAAGTTCCATGAAAAGTTGGATGAGTTTCTTCAGTTTTTCCGCCCTCTGTTCGAAGAATTGGATCAACTCTATCAAGACCAGCAGGAAGGAGCGGCCACCCGATGACGCAGCGGGATTTGCTCACCGCGTCGGCCATTGAAACGGAAGGGTTTACCCTGGAAACCCTGACCCCTCTCTTTATGCACGGAAATCGCAAGAACCTGGAGGTCCGGGTCCCTTCCATCAAGGGGGTGCTCCGGTATTGGTGGCGCACTCTGCAGGATTCTCCTTCGAAAGAACTCATCAAACGGGAAACGGCCAAGTTCGGCGGAATTACGGGGGATCAGGGGTGCCGCTCCCCCGTCCGTTTCCGGCTGGAGCTATCCGAAACCAAAATGGACTCGTCCCCTCTTCTGCCCCATCGCACCAGTAAAAAAAGATATAGCCCCGCCATCGGCGCCCATCAATCCCTCCGCCTCCTCATGGTGCACCTGAAAAGGGATGCCGAATCCGCCGGTGAGGATGGATTGACCCTGAAGGAGGAGCATTCGCTGTACGTGCGTTGGATGCTCCTCCTGAGCGGCTTCGGCCAGCGGGCGAGGCGGGGGGCCGGGGCGGTCCAGTATGAAGGGTTTCAGTGGCGGACAAGCTCCAATATCCAGAACACCCTCCGCGATCTCCTCACCCGGTTGAAGCGGGACGATGCCTTTCAATTCCCCCCGCCGGAATCGGGATGCCTGCTGCGGCGGAAAGAAAAACCGCAAAGAATACATCCGCAAATCAACGCCGTATGGGTTGGGGAACCGAGTCTTTCCGCGGAAAAGGCCCGCGAAAGAATCAGCCGGGCGGGAAATCGCGCCAATTCGGGGGGAGGCCCTCTTGGATCCTCCAAACCCCGCTTCGCTTCCCCCCTGCACTGCACGGTGCGCCGGGTGGGGCAGGGCTACGTGCCGGTCATCACCGAAGTCACTTCCCGCGACATGGAAAAAAACCACTACCGCGATGCGCGGAATCGCTTTCTCCAGATACTGGGGGTGAACGTGTGAACCGTCAACTGCTCGTCATCAGCATCGGACCCGTCCAATCCTTCATCGCGGCGGCTCGGAAGACGGAGGACCTGTGGAGCGGCAGCCACCTCCTGTCCCATTTGGCCAGGAAGGCGATTGGGTTCCTCTTTCAAAAAGGCGAGGAACAACACCGGCAGGTGGAGATGGTCTATCCGGCGGTGACGAAGGACGACCTGAGAAAAAGCTGCCCCCAAAGGGAGCGCGATGCCGCCTCTCTCCCCAACCGCTTCGTCGCCCTGATTGAGGGAGAGCCCCGGGAAGTGGCCGTATTGGCGCGGCAGACTGTAGAAGAGGTCCGAAACGAGCTCATCGACTTGTGCCATGAGGCCATCCGTCGCGTCTTTCCGAAAGACATGGAAAAAACCGGATTGTATCAACAGGCGGAGAAGCAGGTGGACTCCAGCCTGGAATTTTTCTGGGCGCTGGAGAACCTGCCCGACGACCGCTCCTTCGAGGAGGCCCGCCTCGAGGTGGAAAGGCGGTTGGCGGCGGTCAAAAACAACCGGAGCTATCCCCCGCACGATCAATGCGGACTGATCTGCACCATCTGCGGGGAGCGGGACGCCCTGTGCGCCGAAACCCCGGACGCCGACGATCCGATCGGCGAAATGAGGCGGCAATTGCGAAAGACCTGGGACAACCGGACGAGCCCTTTCCGCCAATATGAAGGGGCGGAAGAGGGGGAAGGTCGGATCCGGAACGGCGAATTCCTGTGCGCCCTGTGCCTCTGCAAGCGGGCTTTACGGGAGCTGTTCGAAAAAAAACCGTTTCCCTCCGTCCATAAAATCGCCCGGGGTCAAACATATTACGCCATCCTGATGATGGACGGCGACGACATGGGCCAATGGATCTCCGGAGAAAAAGCGCTGGATAAGTGCACCGTCAGAAATCCGCTCGACACCTACCGGGAAATCAGCCGGCGCCTCAGCCGGTTTGCAAAGCACACAGTCCCGAACATCGTGGAAGAGTATGATGGCGAACTGGTCTACGCCGGCGGAGATGACGTTCTCGCCTTTGTTCCCTTTTACAACGCGCTTCCCCTTGCCCGGAAGCTGCGCCAAGCCTTTAGCGATTCAGGGCAGGGGTTGGATGCAAAGGCGACGGCCTCCATGGGCATTGTCATCGCCTACTGCAAAGATCCCCTGTATCACATGCTGAACCGGGCGCGAGGCCTGGAAAAAAAGGCCAAAAGCTTCCGGCGAAAAAACGGGCCTTCCAAGGACGCCTTTGCCCTCGCCTATCTGGCGCGAAGCGGCGAACAGCGGGAAGTGGTCTTACCGTGGCTGTTGGATCTGCAAAAACCCGACGAATGGACCACCTCCCATCTCGAGTACCTGATGGATTCCGTCAAAAGCGAAATCTCCTCCACCTTCCTGTTCACCTTCTCCCAGTCCTTCCTGCCCCTGCTTCCCCGAAAGGAGGAGCGGGAAGAAGGGAAGCTGTCGGTCTTTGAAGAGGGAGATCCCCGAAACGAGGAACTGCTGGAAGTGGAACTGAAGCGGCTGCTTCGCCGGGCGCTGAAGGAATCGGCCCAGGAGGCCCAGGCGGAATCCCTGGCAAAAAGTCTCGTCAAACTGCACCAGGTCGTCCCGACCAGCTTTCAGTTCATTCAGCTGCTGGAAATCCTTCGCAGCCTGGGGGTGAAAGAGCGTGAGGGCATATCTGCTGCGACCGGTTGATACCTTCTTTTTCCGGGATCACAAATCCTTTTCCATGGGCGAAGAAGCCAAGGCAACCGGATGGTTCCCTCCCCGCCCCGGCACGGTGTACGGTGCCCTCCGCAGCGCCTACATTCACCGGTACGGCGATTTCTCCTCCTTTTACGAGGGGCGGGATCCGGAAATCAGAAGGTGGATGGGCACGCCGGAGGCGGTCGGGGACTTCTCCATCCGCGCCGTATGGCTCCACGATGCGCAGGGGGCGGTGCTTCCCCTTCCCCTGGACTACCAGGTGGTGAAGGAAGAAGAGAAGGAAAAAGGCCACCCGTTGATCCTGACCCAGGAGAAGGAAAAGGGGCATTGGGCCTCGGATGGCACACAGTGGCGCTTGTACGCCTCCGAAGACAGGAAATCCGCCTCCGCCGCCGACGCCTATCTGGGAGAAAGCGAGTGGCGGGAGAAGGCGGCCTTTCATCGGAACATTTCCTCCATCGCCCGCGCCGAGCGGTGGTTGCAGAAGGAACCGAAAATCGGGATCGCCCGCGACGCGCAAACGATGCGGGCCAAGGAAGGGATGCTGTATCAGCTGCCGATGCACCGGTTCAGGGAGGAACAGGGGAAAAGCGACACCGGTTTGCTCGTCCTCTGCGACCGGTCTCCTTCCTTCGACGACATCCGCTACGTACTGCTGGGCGGCGAAGGGAGGCCCTGGCATCTCACCCCCCTGCAGCGGGAACGCCTTTTGTATTCCGAAGAGGAAGAAGAACAGTTGATCCAACAGATCCGGGAGCGGGAAATGGCCCGCATCATCCTGCTCACCCCCGCCATCTGGAAACGGGGCACAAGGCCGGCTTGCTACGACGAAACGACGCAGGAGCTGCACCTTCCAGGCGACCTCCGGGTGAAACTGCTGACGGCCGCCGTCGGACGACCCCTCGTCATCGGGGGCTGGGACATGAAGAAAAACCGGCCGAAACCGCGAAAATTGGCCGTGCCAGCGGGATCCGTGCTGGTGGTGAAGGTAAAAGGGCAGCAGGCAGACCAGCTGGTGCGGACGATCCACTCCATGAAACTGACCGACGAATTGGGTCATGAAGGGTACGGCTGCGCCGTGTGCGGCGTTCTCACAACCCAAAAAGAAAGGGGCTGATCGACATGTTCACCGAAGTAAAACCCTTCCTGCTTTATGCCGTCTCCTCCGTCCACGCCGGAAGCGGCAGCGAGGTGGGACTGGTCGATTTGCCGATCCAGCGGGAACAACACACCGGCTTTCCCAAGATCGAAAGCTCTTCCCTGAAGGGGGCGATTCGCGCCGCTTGCTCCTACCTGGCCCGGGATGACGAGGAGGCCAAACGGCGGATCCGGCTCATTTTCGGAAGCGATCCCAGCGAAACCGAAGGGGATGGTTCCCGTGAACTGCAGGCAGGCGCCATCTCCCTCGCCGATGCCCGCCTGCTCCTCTTCCCGGTGAAATCGATGCGCGGCGTATTCGCCTGGATCACCTGTCCCTATGTGCTCAGGCGGTGGAATAGCGAACTGGAACTGTTCGGCAAGGGATCCCATGAAATGTTTCCGGTACCGGAAGTCAACACCGTCTCCCCCTCCAGCAAACTGTTGATCCCCAATAATGAACAAGAAAAGGTTCCAGCCGATCAAAGGGATCGCATCGTGCTGGGGGAATACACCCTGGAAGTGACCCCCTCGGAGGAGACCGCCCGGCTGGGACAAGCCCTCGGCCGGCACCTGTCCTTCGCGGAAGCGCTGGAACTGGAAAAGCGGCTCGTCATCCTGGATGATGACACCTTCCGGGATTTCGTCACCCTGTCCACGGAAGTGAACGCCCGAATCCGCATCGAATCGGATAAGGGCACCGTCGTCAACAAAGCCCTGTGGTACGAGGAAAACCTTCCGCCGGAATCGGTGCTGTACAGCTTTCTGTTCGCCGGCCACGTCCGGGGCGGAGGCGAGGAATCCTTCCAAACGGACAAGGACGTTCTGAACTATCTAATGGATGACGATCATTTCCCCGCCGTCTTCCAATTGGGGGGAAATTCGACCATCGGACGGGGCATCCTGCGGAGGATCTGGTTGTAAGGAGGGAGCATCCATGGCGCAAAAGATCCGGGCCATCGCCAATGCGAGGGCCGCGTACGCCTTCGAAAAGGTCAAAGGGTTTGTCAAAAAAGCGGAAAAGGAGACGCAAAAGCAGCGGGAATACCGCTCCTACCTGAAAAAGATGCCGGCCATGGTGCAGGTGAACGGATTGGGAGAGACCCTCGCCTTCTACTATGCCAAGGGCGGTGTCTACAGGGAGATTTACGAGCAAATCGCCGAGTGGATCCAGAAAAGCATGCCATTTTTGATCGACGAGGACAATCAAGGCGAGAAAAAGGATTTCATCGAAATCCTGGTGAACATGGAAAGTCCCAAATACCGCCTGGTGACGATGGAAGTGCTGGCCCTTCTCAACTGGATGCACCGTTTTGCGGAGGGAATGATCGATGTCAAGGAATCAGCCCAATAAGAAGAATGAAAAAGAAAAATGGATGATTTTCCATCCGCTTGACACGGCGGAGATTTACCGCAATCTGCTTGCCGGGAATCAGTCTTCCGGCAGAAGACAGTCATCAAAGAAAGGAGACCCCAACAAGCAAATAGATCATCTGTGGTACGATGTACACTATCGTCAACAAAAAACCTATGCAAAAAAGGAATCGAAGAACCGTCTATACCCGCTGAAGAAAGAAATCGCCCTCTCCAACGAGCAACTGGAAACTTATCGTCAGGTGCTGAAGCAGCGCCGGGAAGCCTTGGCCCTTTTGAGCCGGTATCAACGGGTCAAAATTTTGCACGGCAGACCGACGGGGAAAGCTTTTCCCGGCCTGGGGGCCGCCCACGTGCGGGAAGCTACGCTGACGATTCACCCCGTGTACGGCGTCCCCTACCTCCCCGGCTCCTCGATAAAGGGTGTAGTCCGCCACTGGGCTCTCGAAGCTTTTTTCCAGGGGAGCGAAAAGGCGTATGAAACGGCCCTGAAGGGGGAAGCCGGGGAAGCGCAGGCGCGTCACGCCCGCGCAATCCGCGACGTTTTCGGCGATCAGGAGCATTCCGGCGCCGTCCAGTTCCATGACGCTTTTGCCTGCGAAGAAGTCTGCCTCAAACCCGACGTCTTGACGGTCCATTTCGGGGATTATTATCAACAAGGCAAGCCGCCGACGGATCGCATGGACCCGGTTCCCAACGAATTTTATGGCGTGGAAGCGCCTTATTTCGAATTTGTCATCACCCTGGCGGGGGAACGGGATTTCTCCCTAGAAGGTGATGACCTGTTGGAAGTGGCGGGAACGTGGCTCAAGCAGGCTCTTTCGGAAATGGGGATCGGAGCCAAAACCACCTCCGGATACGGCTGTTTCGATTTCTTTGTGGATCGGACGGAGGATACCCTGCAGCAAGGGTTCCAATGCCTTGAAAGTCGGGAGGAAAAACGCAAGGCCCAAGAAGAGGCCTTGCGTCGGGAAAGGGAAGAACGGGAGCGAAAAGAAGCCTGGGCCAGGAAATGGGCCGCGATGTCCGAAGAGGAAAGGCTGCTCTATGAGATCGAACAATTGAAATCGGATCATCATGAGGATCGGGAAAAGAGCAAATCCGAACTGTATGAACGGGTGGTGGCGCAGGCCGAGCAGGGGAATTTGGAGCCCGCCCGGGCACTGAGGAAATACTGGGAAGAAACCGGCGACTGGCATGTGAAGAAAAAGAAGAAAAAGCAGCATGAAAAGGTTCAAATTCTCCTCCGGCTATTGGGAGAATCCTGATTTCCGGACCGTTTCCAACTGGCAGCGTCCGCGTCTATGGGTATTGTCCAAGATGAATCTGTGAACCTTTCCCTTCGAGGTTCACAGATTTTTTCATATCTTGACCCTGGTATCCCCCTCTCCGGATTGTCTTTTCCAGAAAAAAGGACTCACACCATCTGCCACCCCGGCGTTTTTATGAGGTGTTGACGTGACCATTAAGGACATGGCTAAAGCCGGTTCCTCTTTCGCTGAGGTGTTCTGATTGTGACAAGTATAGGTATAGGTTCCCCAGTCGGCACGCCTTGTGTCAATCCTCTTTAATGAATGCGCCCCCTCATTTAACCATTTTCAATCAATCTGATGGTTGTTTCGAATACTGCAGCGTGCCCGTTTTTCCTTATATGCCGAGGAATTCCGCGTTTGCGAACAACCCCCTGGAGTCGAGCCGACACTCCCGATGTTCGCAAATCATACCTGTATGGTAATCTAATTCGGCGGTACCGGAAAGTTATGTGAAGAATGTTGCATCTTCACACGTTGATAACCGCTTCAATTCTCTCAAGACTTTGCTATCCTTCAACGATGGATTTAAAGAAACAACGTCATTGACAAATTGGATTGTTTTGCTTTCTATTTCCGAAATTAATTCATCTTTGCCAATCACAGCACCCCGCCAATGGTAATACTCCGGTTCAATCGGATCCGTAAGTACATAACCAGTAAAGCTTTCCAGTTTCAATGTAATCAAGTTTACAGTGATATGCCGTCTATCGCTTATGAATTCAATCCAAACCGACGATTCAATATCCGGAACAGCTACATACTTTTTCCCGCTTTTAATTTTGTTTTTCGCATGATTTAACATTTTGAACCAAAGAACCAACAGATCATGTCCAAAAGGTATATCCTTGTCACAAAAACCGAAATTTTTGTTATTAAAAATCAATTCTAATTGCCCTTCAATTATCCCATCATCGTCAAAGTTCTCTAGGGATCTGTCAACTAAATCCTCGTCACATATTCTATATTTCAGCAAAAACAATACCGATCTCTCCTTAAAAACGCAAAGGAGTGATATTAAATATCACCCGGAAATTGCCATTAAACCCAGCCATCCGGAAATTTCTTTCCAGAGATCTTTCACGCAACTGACGCCCATGTTCATCCTAGGTTTACCATCATCGTTTCGACCTATCTCCTTAAGGTGTTCTTATTGTGACAGTCCTTGGATTTATCGGATTTCCCGATCGAGTGGTAGTTTCAATCCTCTTTACTGAGGTGTTCTTATTGTGACGCATATAATGCTCAGGTTCGTTGTCCAATGTGCAGCCAGTTTCAATCCTCTTTACTGAGGTGTTCTTATTGTGACCGGTCCGCTTTTTCAAATCGTCATCCCGGCTCAGATCGTTTCAATCCTCTTTACTGAGGTGTTCTTATTGTGACGGCTCTATCCCTTGTCATTCCTATACTTCTCCGCCGTTTTCCGAACACCTCCTTTTTCGACAAATTTTTTAGCCCTTTTTTCCCGCTGTTCACACCTTCCAAATCTCGTATCCCCTTATTTCATGCGGGTTTGCGCGTTTCCGAACACCTCCCGGGTTTTTGCCGAAGCTCCCGGTGTTCGGAAAAACAGCCCTTGAGACATACAGGAGAATCCCCTTTCAAAAAACACAAAACAAAACCAGCTGGCTCACTACGAGGGGAAGTTTCAATGCCTCTTGGACAACCCTATACATCTTTACGAAGAATATAATCATCAAAAACAATTTTGTCAATTAAAAAAAGCGGGGTCCTATGAACTTGGACAGCATGTTTTATATTTATTATACTGTTTATGGGAATCAGTTGACATAATAGGAGAAAATGATTTAACGGGAAAGAGGGGATCATGATAGACCTTCAGACGATAGGAAATAAAATAAAACAAACCCGTTTAATGCAGAAAAAAACCCAACAACAGATCGCCGACGCGTGCGGCATTTCAAAAAGTATGCTCTCAAAAATCGAAAATGGCCAGACGGCTGCCGCAGTTGCGACATTGTCGAAAATATGCAAGGCCTTGAATATCCCGATGTCCTGGCTGTTGGATGAGGAGAAGGATCAAGATCTCATATTGGTAAACAAGAGAAGTCGGAAAGCAAAAATGGGCGATCATAATATCGGTTATTACTACGAATTGCTGGCAAATAAACCTCCCCTTTCGGTCATTGAACCGTTCATCGTCAGCATCCCCAAAGAACTGAAGAAAGATCAGCAAACCTATACCCACACACAAGACGAATTTGTTTATGTTTTAGAGGGTGCCATCGAGCTCTATTACGACGGAAAAAAATATTACATGGAAAAGGGAGACAGCGCCTATTTCAGAGGAACCAAACCCCATTTGTACATGCCCGTGAATAATCAAGAAGCAAAGGTGTTAACCATTTACATTGAAAACCGATTTGAATAGAAGCTATTTCAAAATTCGGTTGCCACACCAAATAATGAATGCAATCAGGCAAAAAGCTCTATAAATATGCAAATATCGGTCATACCGAACCACCAACCGACGGTAATTGTTCATCCACCCGAAGCAGCGTTCAATGATCCAACGCCGGCGGTATCCCTCTCCCACACGGATGGGGCGGCCACGACGGGGTTTGCGGCTTTTTCGATGAATGGTGGCAATGGTGGGCTTGATCCCCCGTCGGCGCAACCAAATTCGAAAAGAACGGCTGTCATAAGCTTTGTCAGCCACCAATTCCTTGGGCCGTGTTCGGGGACGCCCCCGCCTTTGCGGGACCCGAACCGTTTTCAGGGTGGCTTCCGCCAACCGGATTTCATGATGTTGGGCGCTGTCCAGATACAGACCGATCGGCACCCCGTTTCCATCCGATACCATCATGACCTTGGTTCCCTTGCCCACCTTGGTTTTTCCAATCCCGTTTCCCCTTTTTTGGCGGGAACAAATCGACCATCCAGAAAAGCTTGAGTCCATTCGATTTTCTCTTCCGCATCCATTCGACTCAACAGCGCACGCCAAATCCGCTCCCATGTTCCGTCTTCCGACCATTGTTTCAATCGCCGCCAACAGGTGGTGGGAGAACCATATTGCCGGGGCATGTCCGCCCAAGTACAACCCGTTTTCAACACGTACAGAATGCCGTTCAGGGTTTTTCTCGGATCTGCAGGCGGACGTCCGGGTCCCGGTTTGGGTTTGGGAAGAAGGGGTTCAATCACAGCCCATTGTTCGTCTGTCAGCTCATGTCTCGTACTCATACTTCCATTTTACATTGGCAGATCATGTTTTTGAAATAGCTTGTAAAATTGGCCTCCAATCATACCGGCGGAGCGACGGCTTGGGACCTTCCACTCCAAGCTCCTTTTTTTATCTTTCCCCCTTTAATGGTTGTCTTCATCCACCCCCCTTCCGCCTTCCATCCATTCCGGCATCCCTTCCCTTGGATTCCCATTTGTCACTTGTTTGACAAAAAGCACAAAGTGAAATATACTTTAATCGTATTCAACTTTGTTGAATTAAATGAAACCAAGTTAAATCAATCAAAATATTTCGTTTATCGGGAGGTGACATGGTGAACAAGTCCAATCGGGATCGCGGTCAACAGGCCGGGGAATTTGTTGAGGTGCTGGGCGACACCGTATATGGGAAAGATTTGATTTTTTCTATTATTGGAAGCGCTTTCTTAGGGCTGGGAGGTTTTTTGCTGGGAAAACAAATCTTTCCCATATTCGCAGCGGAAAACATGATTAACTCCTACTCGCTACTGACGGGAATTGCCGGACTAGTCATTGCCCTGATCATCAACTCCTTCCTTTTTAAACCCAAGAGAAAACTCATCGAAGAAAAAGGCACAGCAGGACAGGTGAAAGAAATCTTTGACGATTATCAACTGGATCTGGATCAGGAGCGCAAGGCGATCAGGGACAATCCCGCCATCATGAAGGAGATGAAAGAGCAAGGAATATACGAAATGTTTTTTCCCAGGAAGGGGGATTGAAGCATGGGCGAGTTCATCATCGCTCTGGTTTTAGCTGTCGTGGCCGGTGTGGTCTTTTCCCTTCTGGGGCTCATTTCGGGAACGGATGAAACGGCGGTCGTGGTGCCCATCACTTTAATTGTCGTGCTGTTGGGAGCTCCGCCGGTAGCGGTATTTGCGTTTTTCATGGCGGCGGTCATGGCGAAACACTTAACCCACGCGATTCCAACTGCACTGATGGGCGTCCCAGGGGACACGATGGCGACGCCGATGATGGAGCACGCAAACTTCCTAAGACGTTTGGGAATGCCGCATATCGCATTGCGGAAAATGATCTCCGGTGGGATCATCGGGGCGTTTATCGCCCTGCCTGTAGCACTAGTTTTTGCGTGGGTCCTCAGTCCGTTCGGTTCATTCTTTCAACAGAACTCGGGAATCATCTTCACCATCGCGGGGATCATCATCGCCTACTTATCCAAAGGGCGTTGGGCGAGCGTATTGCTCATCCTTCCCATGGCGATGTTGTATCAGGGACTGGATGCCCTTAGCTTCACCAATCTTGAGAAACATTTGTCCATCAGTTTCTTCCTCGGAATCGCCATTGGACCGATGCTAGTCGATCTATTGATCGCCCTGTCAAGAAGCGCCCGGTCACAGGTTACCAGGCAAGAAATGAACACGTATAACTTGGCACCGGATCGAAAAGCATGGTCGGGGTATTTTCCAAATCCCTTCAAGGTTCTTACAAAAAAGCAGACCGGTGCCGTGGCGGGAACCGCTTTAATCTCTTCGGCCACCTTCGGCCTCAGTCCCGTCGGGATGACTTCCATGATGGGAGAACTCGTGGGCTCGCGTACGAAAGGACAGTACAACAAGGCCACTTCCAGTCTTGCAGCCATGAACGGCGTCACTGAATCCACTTATATTGCCGAAACAATCATTCCGCTGGTGGCCTTTGGAATTCCCTTGAGTCCCGTCGCCCTTGGTCCCGCTCAACCGCTATTTAATGCTCCGCCCGTTTTTACGAGCGACCCGATCAATAACCTGCACACCCTCATGGAGCCGATCGATTTTCTGATCTACGGATTGATGGGCCTAGCCATCGCCTCAGTCATCGCTTATCCGTTTTCAATGAATTACGCAAGAAAGGCGACGGTTTTCATCATGACGCGGATCAGTCAAGAGGCGATCATCGGGATGTTTATCGGGCTCGTGATGGTGTTGTCCTTTCACGAGGGCGGAATCATCGCCAGCCTCGTGACCTTCTCGGTGGCCATGGCGGTCGGGCTGCTGAATCGCTTCCTGGGAATGAGTGTGGGAGTTCAATTTATGATCTACTATGGCTCCAGCTGGATGATCTCGACACTGATCGGCCAGTAACCTACGCATCAGAGGAGGGGGCATCATGGGTACACGCTTCAAAGGATTTTATCGTCTGTCTCCGGAAGAACGATTGGACAACGTGGCTGAACACTCCGGATTGAGCGGGGAAGAAAAGGCCATCATCCGCGGGGAAAAAGGATTTTCGGTCCAAACGGCGGATCAAATGGTGGAAAACGTCATCGGATATATGCCGATCCCCCTGGGTGTAGCTGCGAACTTTAAGGTTGACGGCAGGGATATCTTTGTTCCGATGGCGACGGAAGAGCCTTCTGTGATCGCCGCTGCCAGCAACGCGGCACGGCTGGCGTATGATACGGGAGGTTTCACGACATCGTTTTCCGGTCCCATCATGATCGGCCAAGTGCACGTAACCCAGTTGAGCCATCCGTACGCGGCCATGGCAAAGATTTATGAAAACAAAGAAGCCATTTTAAATAAGTGCAACCAACAAGATCCGACCCTCATCTCGCTGGGCGGAGGCGCCCTGGACCTGGAAGTGCGCGTCGTCAAAACGTTAAGCGAAAAAGTTCTGGTAATACACCTTTTTGTGGACACCCGGGACGCCATGGGTGCCAATGCGGTAAATACGATGAACGAAGCCGTTGCACCGTTGATCGAAAAGATCACGGGCGGCAAGGTGGTTTTACGCATATTGTCCAACTTGGCGGATAAACGAATCGCGCGGGCAAGAGCCGTATTTGAAAGTCCCTTTGGTAATGACAAAGAAATGCTCCATCGGTTTATCAGCGCCTACGAACTGGCAGCAGCGGATCCCTACAGGGCGGCCACGCATAACAAAGGAATCATGAACGGCGTTAGCGCCGTTGTTCTCGCCACTGGCAACGACACGAGAGCCGTTGAAGCGGGTGCACATGCATATGCCGCCAGATTTGGGCGATATACGACTTTGACCCATTATGAGCTGGGAGAAAACCGGACGATCATCGGAACGATTGAACTGCCCCTGGCCGTGGGATTGGTCGGCGGAGCGACGAAATCGCATCCGGTCGCGAGAACCGCCATCAAAATGTTGGGTGTAAAAACTTCCCGTGAACTGGCGGGAATCATCGCTGCGGTCGGCTTGGCACAAAACTTCGCGGCATTGAGGGCTTTGGCGAGTGAAGGGATTCAGAAGGGCCATATGAAACTCCACGCGAAAAATATGGCGATCCAAGCCGGCGCCAAAGGCCATGAAATCGGCCGAGTCGTAGAATGGGTGGTAAAAGAAGGAAGGTTCCGCTTTGATGACATCAAGCGCTATCTGGAAAAAATACGAGAGGAATGACATCCCTCAGCTGAAGCGCACATACGGCCTCTAAAGGCCCTTCTCAGAGGCGAAATATCCTGTGAATCTCCTCATATCAGGCGGGAGATTCACAGTTTTTTGTCAAAAAGCTTCCCCAGGAAACGAAATGAAAATAATCGAAGCGATTCGATTTCAAGATGCGTTTCCATCCTCGAGATGTCCTGATTGTGACTGCGTGGCGTGGTCGGGACCGGCAGAGACCATCGCGTTTCAATCCTCTTTATTGAGGTGTTCTCATTGTGACCCCATACATTCTATTCTTTACCGAAGAAAAAACCGGGGTTTCAATCCTCTTTATTGAGGTGTTCTCATTGTGACGGCGCGTATTTTCTCGGAGTGTCGATCTTCCGACACAGGTTTCAATCCTCTTTATTGAGGTGTTCTCATTGTGACTGATGCCGAGGGAAAGCATCCTGCAGGTGACGTTCTCGCGTTTCAATCCTCTTTATTGAGGTGTTCTCATTGTGACCTTGTGAATCCTGAAGCTTTGCCGAAAAATCCTTTTGTGTTTCAATCCTCTTTATTGAGGTGTTCTCATTGTGACGCGAATCGAATCGTATTTGCGCCAGGATCGACTTTCTGGTTTCAATCCTCTTTATTGAGGTGTTCTCATTGTGACGAAGCAATTCCACATCTGCCGGTTCGTCGAGGTTAGTTTCAATCCTCTTTATTGAGGTGTTCTCATTGTGACGGCGGAGGCTCTATCCCTTGTCATTCCTATACTTCTCCGCCGTTTTCCGAACACCTCCTTTTTCGACAAATTTTTTAGCCCCTTTTTCCCGCTGTTCACACCTTCCAAATCGCGTATCCCCTTATTTCATGCGGGTTTGCGCGTTTCCGAACACCTCCCGGGTTTTTGCCGAAGCTCCCGGTGTTCGGAAAAAAGCGCGGGCATCATCCAGGGGATCGAGGAGGGTTTGCCCCAACCCCCAGGCCGTTTTGTATCCAAATCCCATCAGGGATCCGTAAGCAAGCAGCCGCCACATCATGCGCTGCGACTCCTCCGGCAAGGCCTTCAGGCTCATGGCCATTTTCCCTTTGAAGCCGATAACGTTGAATTCTCCAAAAGAAACCCGCTCCGTCCTCACGTTGAGATCTTCGATCCGGACGGGATAAATCAATGGTTCAAGCGACTCCCAATTGATTCGCTGCCCAGTGACAATCTCACTGACCTTGGCGGCACTGGAAAAGAGGCGCTTTAGCTCCGGCAACGGATAGTAGTTTTTCCGCTGATAGAAAGTAGTCGGAGTCAAAAAATACAAGGTGAGATTGGCCGAAAACCGCTCGTCAATCCGTGATAAATCGTAGGTTTGGCAGTGCAGTTCCCTCACGGTCCCCCGCCAATCCAATAAATTGACCTCCGCCTTCTGCAAAAAATACCGCTGAAGGCATGAGGCGATCTCCCGATCCGGTGTGTTAATCCGGATTTCCCCCCTGTTAAGCAGCAAATGGGTGGAAAAAACCTGTCTTTCCTTTCGATCATGGATTTCTTGGGACAATTGGGGGGATTCCTGCTGCAGAGATTTCAACACAAAGGCATGAAACCGCCGGGACAACACGCCGACCGGATTTCCCCGAAAGGGCGCGGGGAAGTCCACTTTCAAGCATAACCGGTACATAACATCCTCCTACAGAATCGGATTTTGATCCTCCATCAACCATCGGATGAAATTTCCTCTGTAAAAGGTGCGATGTGTGCAAGACTGACACAGCGTATACACACAGAGGGAGTCTTCCTCCGACAACAAAGCCGACAGGCGAAACTCCAGCTGGATCCAGCTTTTCTCATCACATTCCACTTCAAAAACGGAATATTGCACCCGCCGGCCGTAATCCTTCAACAACTTGAAGATCCGATTTCTCCTGCGGTCATCGACAACATCATAACAAACCACCCGTTTCACGTCACCGTTTCCCCCCCCCCGTCATTTGGCCAAGAACGGATAATAATCCTCCATCTCCCCTTTGAGGAATTTGGAAAGCATAATGGCCTGCTTGTGGAACACTTCCCGATAACTCATTTTTCGTTGCAGCAGATGATGGAACACTTCGTCTTTTCTGCGGCGATCAAAGGCCTGCAAAAATCGCTTTCGGGCGGAATCTTTGAGTCGCGGCTCCCCCAGATCGAAGGTGAAATCATCGGGCTGAATCATTCCCTGGTTGATCACCTTAACCACCAGATTGTCCACCAGGATGGAACGGAATTCTTCCATCACATCAAGGGCCAAGGATTCCCGGCCGTACCGCTCGCGGTGGAGAAAACCGATATATGGATCCAGACCCGCAGCCTGGAGGGCACCCGTCAGTTCCGCCCGCAACAAAGCGTAGCCGTAATTCAACAGAGCGTTGACGGGATCTTTGGCCGGGCGCCGGCTGCGACCGTCGAAGGAAAAACCGCTGTCCCGGATTAACGCTGGAAACGCTTCAAAATAGCGTTTGGCGGCCATCCCCTCGATACCCCGCAATTCATCCAGGTCTTTCGCCTGCAGCGCCTGTTTCATCGCTTGTTTCAGAGATCCGATCACAAACTCGAAGTCCAGCTCCTTGCGCCTTGCAAAACGCTGCAGACTGGTCCGGGTGTTTTTCAATTTGGCCAATACCAGATTCCGCGCGATCCGCAAGCTCGTCTCTTCCGACAAATGAGCCTGGACCTGGGCGATTCTTAACCGGACATTTCGATTTTCCGGCCCGACAAACCGGCCGACCATGCGGTTTCCCGAAAAATACACCACATCAATCCCCTTTTCGGCCATAAGCATCAGGGCATCGGTGGTCAAGGTGGAGGAATCGTGAATGAAAAAGCGGGAATATTCCTGAACCCGTACCTCCCTGAGCAAGGACCGGTTCTTGTAAATTTTGAGACGTTCCGATTCCTTCCGGACAAAGCAGTGGGGTTCACTCAAATAAAACGTTCCCATGGCACTCTCCCCTTCAGGCGGCCTCGTTCCTGCGGCAGGCAATAGTCCACCATACTGCACTTACTGCAACGACGTCCGTCATCAATTCCGGCAGGCGGCTGCTCCTGACCGTAGAGATTCCGGATGGCTTCGATGGTTTGCCGGGTTTGTTCCCTCAGTTCCTCATCCAGCGCCACTTTCTCTCGGCGGAAGGACCCGTAGTAGAAGAGATATCCGAAGGGAACCGCTTTTCCGATCCGCTCCTCCAAAGCCATTCCCTGAGCGCAGAGCTGCAGGTGATTGTTCTCCCATCCTGCCTGACGCCCCCGCTTGTATTCGACGGGGTAAATCATCCCGTCCGCCTCCTCGATCACATCACACCGCACCGAAAGTCCCAACTTTTCCGATCGCAAGTGGAGGGAACGGTGAAGTTGCCGTTCCCCCCGCTGTTCCTTTCCGAAGCGGTCAACGCGTTCGTGGAGCAGTTTTCCGTGGATGGTATACACATTGTGGTAAAACACGCCTTCCACATATTCGTAGTAACAACGCCGGGGACAGTAGGCATAGGCATTGATGGCATGAGCCTCCACTAGGACATCCATGTCACAACACCTCGCTCCGGACGGTTTCCCACACACTCCACAGTTGGAACGCCTCGGAATTGAAGGCGATGCTCCAATCCGCACCCTGCCGGGATTTGGCGGGATAGAGGCGGAACATCGGCGGCAGGCGCAGGAGATCGGTCAATTCGCCGACGGAGCGTTTAATAATGTACACAATCCAGGAGGTGCGCCCCATGGACTGAAACAACAGGTTAAGCTGTTCATTCAGACCGGAATCGTCCGACTCCAGACGCAGTCGATCCAAGCGCACCAATTGTTCGGCACATCGACCCGCCTTGACGGGAAGCCGCCATACCAATTTCGCCGGTTTGTCCCGAACGCCCATGGCCACCGCATACCCCAGCACGCGGTCCCGAGAAAGCGCTTCGAGGTACTCTTCCCGTTCCGGTCCGGACAGGTGCTCCTTCACCCGCCGTTTCATCGCTTCCTGATCCACGAACCGCACCCGGCGTCGCCGGAGAACGAAATGGCAATCATAGCGCTTGAGGGGAAAATCGGGAGCGGTTTCGTCCCAAAACCAAAGGTCCGGATAAAAAGTTTCCGCCTCTTCCTCATCCCATCCGTAGAGCTGAAACTCCAAATTGTTTTGCCCGCGGAAACTCAGCACCGGCTCCAGCAGTTTCTCCCGCTTCCACTCCCGATACCGCCGGTTCTGTTCCTCAAAGCCCAATCCGTACATGCGCTCGGCGAGGATTCGGATCTGCTTAAGGGCAGGGGACTGTTCCCGGTCCACATGATGTTTTTTCTGGAGATAATACCCGTGTACCAGGTTCATGCCCCCCACCTTTTCAATGTAAGGGGAAAAATCCTGATAATACCGGTACGCTCCCGTGACGACCTCTTCCAGCTCCGCCCGGGTCATCTCCGCATTTCCCCGGTCCTGAATTTGATTGGCCACATGTCCCGGCACGTAAGCCCACACGTGAAGGGGCGGCTCCGGATTGGACCGGCTTCCCCGGCCGATCCGCCCCAACCGCTGCATGAAACTGCCGGCGTTGCGCGCTTCGAACACGAGAAAATCCTTCCGGATCTCCCCCTGAAAATCCACCCCCACCTCCACCGTGGCGGTGGCCACGGTAATGGGCTTGGCCAGGGCCTCCCGGCTCCGGCTGCGGTCGGACAAGCCGTGCACTTCCCCCACATCGTATCCCTTTTCCCGGAGCGCCGCCGCCAGCTGCTGGGCTTCGTGGATGGAATCGAGAATGATCAATCCCTTGGCTTTTGGCCACTCCGACAAATACGCTTCAATATCGTCCCAATTAGTTAATATCCGCTCACTGGTGTTCCAGGCCGGCAAATAAGCGGACACCACGTGGAGATGGGCCGGTTCGAGAAAGATCCGCTCACCATGCACGGAGGGTTTTTCCTCTTCCAGCCAGCGTCGGGTTTCCTACTGCACATTCCAAATCGGCAGGCCCGTTCCTTCGATCAAACGGAGCACTTCCGGTCGGGGCGTCGCCGACGACAAGAGGAAAACCATGCCCTTTTCCGGAAAGGAGGCCGCCATGAGGGCGATCCATTGGGCGAGCACATTTACCTGGGCGATATTGTAGAGATGAAATTCATCAAAGGCCTGCAACACGTATTCGCCGAGGCGGTAAAAAACCTCTACCGCCTTTCCCAGGCGGGAATCATATCCTTCTTTCCGGGGAGAGTACAGGCGCTCCTGGGCCACCAGCACCAGGTGATCCGGATTGGTCAAAATTGCCCGGTGATATTGGGTGGACAACCGTTGCAACTGTTCCAGCTTGGTTTCTCCCGGCAAGCGGCTTTTTCGCAATTCTTCCGCTGTCCACAGGGAAATCTCATCCCAGATTCCCAGAGGTAGTCCCGCTTGGAGAGATTGAAACTGATCCTTCACCAGCTCGTTCACCGGATACACCCCCAGGGCCCGCACCCGGGCATCCCGGGTCAGGTAGCCGTAATTGGCCAAGGTTTTTCCTCCCCCGGTCCGCGCCCGGTTCCAAAGGACCACCTGGCGGTTTTCCCGGAACGCCCGCTCCACCAATTTGAGTTGCACCGCTTGATGGGCGTAGGGGCGAAGATTCCCGACAAAGGGCAGATCGTAGGTTTTCCCCCTCTCCTCCAACAGGCGGATCATCCCCTCACCTCCACCAGAAAGCGGATTCCGGCAAAAACTCTTCCTCTACCTGCTGCCCCTCCATCTTTTTAATCCGGTATCCCTCCACCGCTTCTCCCCATTCCGCTTCCTTCACCAATCGGGTGGGCAAAAGATTGTACATGGAGGTGAAGGTGGCGGGAAGCCGCGGCAAATCCTGCACATTGACCATGATCGGGGAGCTTTTTCCCGTTCCCCGCTCCAATGCGACTTCCTCCACCTCCAGCCGTGCCTGGCTCATCCATTTCCCGAGCCGGATGCGCGGGGGAAACGAAAGGGGATTGTGGCTCAAGGCGTAGGTTTCAAAACGGGAACCCGGCCGCAGGCATTTGATAAATCCCCAGTTGGGATAACCCAGGCTCTGCGGACGCATCATCCAAAGGGGCTCCGACGTCGTATTGTACTGCATGAGCCGGTGCGTCACTTCCAGTGGAGATGCGGGAAAAATATAGACCCCTTCCTCATTTAGCGGCTTAAGTTGCTTCTCATATCCCGGCGCTTGCTTTTCCTGATAGTAAGGGGAAATCGCCCAGGACAAGGCATAGGCCAAGGCGTAATTGTGGATAAGGGGAGCGGTCTCGGCGACCTTCCCCTTCTCCATGCTGGCAAAGAACAGATAATCCTCTAACTCAATCCTGATCCGGTACGCAAACCGTTTCACTTTAATTTCGCGAGATACGCCTGTTGATCGCTTTCCAGCTCTTGCAGCCACTCCGCATTCGCCTCCTCATTGCGCCACAGATCACGGACTCCGGCGAGAAACGCCGCCAACTCCTCCCCGGCACACACATCAACGGGAAGATACGAGCGTTTCGCCTCCTCCTCCAGTACATCCATCACCGCCTTTTCCACTTCGGACCTCTCCAGCGGGAACTCATGGAACCGTTCCCCCCCTTTTTCCCGCAACCGGTCGTACACCCCCTGGGTCAAGGACAGATTGGAAATCAGTTCGCCGTGTCCGAACAGCAGGGCCACCACATGATTGTTGACAAAACCCTGCCGGTTGCTTTCGGCACCGTAACGGGTCGTGGTCAGGATGTTGCGCAACACGTACAAAAATTCGGCCGGAGTCACATCCACCGCCGTTTCGATGGTGGGGAAAAAGACTTGGGGCCGGATGTGTTCCCGTTCGGCGAAGGCGCTACCGGAAACCCCTCCCCTGGTGGAATCGTCGATGGCGTTGAGGGTGATCGAGCGCTGCATGGCCTCATAGGGACGGATCGTAAAGCCGGAGTCCGTCAACACCCGGGAGCGGTGGGCGCCTTCCCCGCTGGTGGCGGCAAATCCGTAGATCAGGCAATCGGGGCACTTGCCGCACATACCATTCAAGAAAACGCATTTTTCCCCAAGGCCGCGGTCACGGTTAAAGGCCCGGCCGGTCCGCCGCTCCGGCGCAATCTGTTTGCGCTTTTGCAGGAGCACCCGGGAGATCGGCTCCGCATATTTCCGGCCGCTCCGCACCATCTCCACATCCAGAGTCTGCCCTTCGGTCGTCAACACCGCCGTCGAGTCAAACTCCCTCAGGATCACCACCGATACGTACCGCCGCATTGGAAGAATCGGAATTTCACCGGGAAGATGCGCCTCCAAGCGTTTTTTCACCGGGGACTCCTGCCAACTGATCGTATTGCTCATACCGGTTCCCTCCCGTTGGTTTGGTTTTTCGCCGCTTGAATTTCCCGAATCTCCTTCAACCGTTTGAGATGGGTCTCAAAAAAGATCCCGTCGGCCAACTGGTTTTGCCTTTGGTTCAGCTTAGCAATGTTGCCGCCGCACACGTCCATGTAAAACCGGTCATAGATCAGATCCACAAACTCCTGAATCGCCTTTTCTTCGATCCGGGGCACATATCCCGAGGGTTGTTTGGCCAACCGTTCCAGCCGTTTGAAAAGCAGCCCGCAGATCTCGCTTTTTTCCCTCCCCTCCTTGATGCCCTTGACGACCAAGCGGAACAGGTTTTCATAGCGGTGGGCCCTACCTTCCTGCGAAATATCGGGCTTGTACAGCTTGAGCGATGCCAAGGCGATTTCCCGGGCCAGTTCCATCTCCATCCCTCCCCGCATTTGATCGATCCTGCGGCAAGCCCGCAAAAAGGTATCCGTCACATAGGAATGTTCCGTCAAGCGTCGCTTGAAGAAATGGGCTCCGGCCATCGGATGCACATCCAGCTGGTGTAAAACGGAAGATACGTTTTTGTCCGTCGGTTTGGAAAAGTCGAGGGGATTCACCGTTTGATGAATCTCCCAGATGCAGGCCAAGCGGTTCAACAGATCGTTCACCTGCCTGATCGGGACGACGAAATCCGTCGTGCCGCGCCGTTCAGGGACCTCCAACAGCCGAGCCACCTTGTAGGGCGGAGCATCCAGCTGGATTGCATACCGGACCTCCCGCACATCCGACATCATCAAAAAGGGCTTTTCCGTCAGCCAAAGGCGAAAACCATACAATTTGTGAAGGGAAAGCGCCGCCGACAGGGCCTTCAGCCAAGCCTCCTCCCGCGTTCGATCCAGAGAACTGCTGTAACAGTCATAGGTGAACAAAAGCACATTGCCGGGCGGACTGGCCTTCAGCACATCCCCGATGCTGGGCGGGCGTCCCCGTTCTTCCATCTCCTGCTCAAAATACTCACTGTACAATTGGAAATGATCGTGCAGATGCTTCCGAAGCGCCTCCTGTTTCTCCACCCAAGGGTCCTGCCAAACGTGATTTACCTTGCCCCGGCGGTGGACATAGATGGTCCCGAAGAAATTCTTCAGATCATCCTGCAGGTCCAGCAGTCCCTCTTCGGTGATCTGAAAGGACGGGAAGGCAAACAGGTAAATCTGCCGCGACTGATCTCCTCCCGAAAAACTATCCATGGAAAACACTTGCCGAAGTACAAACTCAAAAAAGCAGACGCCGCACCAGTGCAGAGCAGCCACATCCCCCCGTTTCCCAGGCTCCCATCCTTTCGGCAAAATTCGGTTACTGAAAACATTGACATTGTCCTGGATCACCTGAGCCTTCACCTTGGGCTCGCTCCCCGACAGAATTTTCCGGTTGCACAGATTACAAATGCGTTTTTGCGATCGTGTTTTCTTTTTGAGCAACTCCTTCGTATCCAGCAGATTCAGACTGCGGGCGGTCTCCCAGGAAACGATCAGCTGTTCCCGGAAGTAGCCTTGCAAATCTTCCCGAATTTTTAATTCCTCATCAACGATTTCCATCATTTTTTCGGGCGTGATCTTTCCATCGAGAAATTTCGCCGCTTTCTTTCTCACGGCCACCCGCCAGTCCTCGATCGGCAAATGGCGGGCCGGTTTTCCATCCACTTCGGCCCCCTCAAGGAAGCGATAAGCCAACCAGATCGCTCCGTCGAACCGTTTGTTGTTGGAGTGCAACGAGCCCGGAACCCTGTTTGCAATGTCTTCGCCGGGAAGGCCGAGGAAATCCGCCAATTGAAGCAGCGCATCCACCGCCGAGATTTTCTCCAGCCGCTGGATTAAGCGCTGAAGCGCCGCCAAATACCGGGAGGTGTAGAACCACTTTTCCCGAAACTCCTCATCGAAGGAAGGATCGACACCGAAGACCCGATAAAGCTCCCCCAAATCCCCTGCTCCATAGGCAGCCAGTTGGCTTGCGGTGAAGTTTTTGTCCGGAAAAGTCTTGCTTCCCGAAGAAGGTTTCATAAACAGCTCATGAAACATCCACGCAAATTCCCCGGGCGTCTGATTTACCAAAAACGCCAAGGTCTGACACTGCAAGGTGGCCCGGTTGAACAGCTTTTCCCAATCCACCTGATCCGCCTCTTTGATGGAACGGAAAAACAGGCGCGTCAATTCTTCCATCAGCGAATCCTTGTCCGGCAATTCCCCGCCGGCAAAGGTGATGTACAGCGTTCCGTCTCCGAAGCGAAGCCAGGGGAAATAGCCGTAGCGTTTCATCAAAAGGGCCATGCCATTGTGCAATTGTGTAGTGACCATGCCGCGCATCTCCTGGACGCGGTGATAGACGATCCGCAGATTTTCCGTCAGTTTGGGAGGAAGCACACGCCGAAGCTTTTCTTCCAAGGAATGAATCGTCTGGTGTTCCATGCATTCGGCGATGCCAATGATGGATGCGGTCTGATCCATCAGCTTCACCCAATCCCGAATACCGGTCCAGGAATATTGATTGGACAAGGAGCCCAAGTCCCCCAATTTGGGAGAAAAATTGGAAACCCCCGCTGCCCGCAGAAATGCAGCAGGAGGCAGTCCCGTCCCCACCTTCCGGCAGAGTTCTTCTGCGACCCGCTCCAGCTCTTCCAGCGACAGGGCGTACTCGCTCGACGCCTTTTTTTCAACAGCCGAATCTTTGTGCAGATCGTGCAGCACAAAGGCAATTAAGGCGACCTTCAATTCTTCTTCGGGAGGATGAAAACCGACGGATTCAAGGTGGCTCAGCAGAACCAGACAGGCCTCCACCCCGGTGCGGATGTGGTCCCACATGGATTGGTCCAACAGATTGTGTCCTTGCTTATACGACATGGACGAATTCTCCAGATTGTACGACTTGGCAATGGTCTCGGACAGATCCATTTCCTGAAAGGCCAGGAGCAAACGATCGCTGAAGGACTTCAAATCCAACCCCTCTCACCTCCTCGAGTTCATTATCATACGGACAATATTTGGCAGACAATCACCGAAAATCGTCTAAACAAAAAAATCGGAACCGTAAAGAGTTCCGATTTTACTGATGAATCCACAATCCTAAAGCGTTTTTCTAATTCTATTCCCGGCAAGAAACCCTTACTGCCACAGAACCGACGGCACCTTCAGGTTGTTTCAGCTTTGGTACCGGTTATAAAACATCGCTTGAATCTCATTCCGCAATTCCTTTCGTTTCTCCGCCGGTTTCACTAATTCGACAGCGCTTCCCCATCCCAACACCCATTTCTTGATCTCCAACCAACTGGTTATCTTGGGAAATACAATTTCCCCCACGGCCCCCTTCTCATGGATTTCCCGAATCTGCTGGTATGGATGC
>Ga0068631_100105_pt1 | contig 28228 bp, 23 predicted proteins | sample InSIn5gowninarea_2_FD_77434 | JGI IMG/M metagenome (GOLD analysis project Ga0068631, IMG submission 77434) | Clean room microbial communities from NASA Spacecraft Assembly Facility at Jet Propulsion Laboratory, Pasadena, California, USA -... ...
CGCGTATTGGGTATATGCATAGAGTGGTTGGATGGAGATGCAAACGCAGAAGATGAGACATTAATCGGGGAGTGTCAGCAGACAGTAGATGATCTGGGACTGCTGGCGCAAAGCGTAGAGATCGAAGGTATTGACGGCGAATGGAGGGATGGAAGTAGTGGCGAACTCAGCGAGATGGAGAGTTTTGAAGTTTCGCCCTAGAGAGGTGAGAGTCCAAGAACTCCTCGTTGGGATTCTATTTGACGAAAATCCAAGACGTGGTATGGTATGGTGTACAGGCGATGATGAGGCGTGTTTCTACTATGGGAAGGAAGAAGGCTGCTTTCGCATCTGGAGTCACGGTAGGCATTCACGGTATTGGTAGTGGGATGACAAGGGCTGCTTCCTGGTTCAGGATCCAGAATGAAATGAGCTGATGACCATGACATGACATGATACACAAACCACACATAGCTTTTAGGATGCATAGCATAGCATTCATAGGCATCGAAGCACTTCAAGCTGTTGAATGGTGCGTGAAAATGCAGAACGGAATGCAACACATTCACTGAGTTGAACCTGAAGAATTCACAGCCATAGATTTAGGTGCGTACCTAACTAGGTACGTAGCTGTATGAATGAACCACCGCCTCAAGTGCTGTTCTTGTCTTCAACCGTGCGTACTCGGACTACGTATCCGCTTGCCCTTTCATGTCTACCAGTCAATGCTTAGATAAGTGTACAGTAAGGTGAAGCAGTGAACATGGTGCAGGAAAGTATAAAACACGTAGTGCCAAATCCTGAGGGAGGAAGTAAGGAGGAAGCTATTTTACACAGAGTTCATCCATGGAATGAATAAATTTTCAACAACTATGATAATGACTAAGCTACCGTAAACTACCCAAGGTAGGCAGATGATCAAATCGTGCATCTAAACGTACCTAACCTATTATTATGGTTCAAAGTCCGAAAACAAAGTAGAAGAAGTACAGTACATCGCAGATAATTAGCTAGGTATTCATCAACATCCTAGGTAGGGGACGAGAACGCTTGATGTCCAGTTGTGTGCCCTCGGAAAGCTGGAAAACAGGAACGTTGAGAGAAAGAAAATAAGTGCTGCTGGGCAATTTGAAGTCGTTCTTGTGCTTGTTTGCTCGTTGTGCCACCATAGTATCTAATCTTTTCCGTTGGTGGTCGTGACTGTGTTGGTGTTGACGGATGGGGAGCATCTGTGCTGAGTGAATGCTGTTGATTGTGCAGATTTGTTGCAGTCAAAGTCTTGGAGGCGTTATTGGCTTGCACAGAAGTCGATGCTGTTTCTTGGTTGTCCGAACATAAAACGTAGGCAGGCTATAGCATTGATGCTTCAGCTTGTTCGTGCTGAGGTGCAACCCCTGATGTAACATCCTCGATGCATAACCCCCTCCAAAGCCGACGTCTCTATTCTCGTAAACATGACAACGTGATCATGCGTGCGGAAGCCGGCCGGACCCAACGCCATTGCCCTAGTATGGGAGCGGATTCTGTGGTGCACTAAGTGTAAGATGCACACTCATCATCGAAAGGCTTCATGAACTTGTATGGAGGGGACTGGTTTTAAAAGCTGACCATTTTGCCGCGTTTTACCGCGTTTTGCAAATGTGAGTCCTCAGGCTAGTCATGAAAATTGTTAGATCGGCCTGAGTGATGAGCGAGAATGGTTCGAGCCGCACTGGGCCATCGGTTGGACTAGACATCAGCCATACCATCTGTAATTATCGGTGAAAGCACCACTAAAGATATCTTCAAGCTGAGGTAACTCCCACATTTCGTGCGGAGGTACAGCATCAAGGTGGTCCTGGTGCACCAATTGGTGCTGCTGCTGCAGCTGTGCATGTTGGCCTGTGCTTCCTAGAAAGTCTCCCAGGGCAGCTTTTGTAAATTCGAAGCTGATAGTCGTGCCAGACACAGCTTGTTGCCCATAGGCTAAAGTCTCACGGATGATGGTGGGAACTGTCTGATCATGCGGCTGTTCCTTGTAAAGCTCGGCAAGAACAATCATCGCCTACACAACGCAAAGATGGAGGAATTCTGGCAACTCCTCACTCGTAGTCATTGGCAGCGATTTGAAAGTATGGAGTATCTGAAAGGCATGTTCTTTGCATAGAAGGAAGTAGCGCTCTCGCAGACTGTGAGAATGAATTGAAGACCTGTCGGCACGACTGGATGAGGAAGGTGAGTTCAACGGCTCGGGTGATGTGTTTGCGCGCTCGACACGCGGCGAGGCGGCATTGTTGAAGTGGTCTAAGCATCGCCGATCGAGGACCAGGTGGCAGAAATCAATCGCCATTTGCAAGACGCACACTCTGTGGTCGACGGCGTCAAGAAGGTGGCCCCATTTATTTGTCCAGGATTTTAGATGTTTGCGTGAATGCTCTTCTGTCAAGCTATTGTAATTCAGCAGGTCCTGTACGATAGCGAACAATGTTACGGTCGCTACGCTGATACCGTCGTAAAGAGTTGCCTCGATAGTGTTCAAGATTGCTGGGCAGTGCTCCAAGTATTCCGGTGCAATGACAGATGGTCGACCGGTGCCAACGGCGAATTGTAGGTGGCAAAGACAGATCATGTTCCATAATCTGAGCTTCCGCTGATCGATATGATCAGAGGTGCCCTCGTTTAGGTTCTTGAGCAGGACCGTAAAGTTGATGGATAACTTGGCCTGCTGCACAGCATATCCACTCAATAGCCAGCTGTCAATAAACTCGGCCTTTTCCTTCGGACTGGTACTCCACATAGCCACGATGAGCAGAGCACAGACAGACTCCAGGGGAAGAGGGCTAATCAACAACTCCCGCCCTGTCAGCGTGCGAACGTGTTCATAGAGCTGATCGTGCTGGGCAGAATTGCAAAAGGTTGCATCCAGGCGACCGCCTTGCAAGCAAATTGCAGAGAAGAGCAAGGGCGATATTCTTCTGACATCCCTGGCTTCTGAAATGGCGTTCCAACTGGAGATGCCTATCCATGGCCCGACTCTTTGAAAGAACAATTCCTGCATATGCAGAGCCTGCCGCTCTGACAAAAACCCCATTTGAACAACATCTTTGGAGTTTCTGGTGAGACGCGCCGCTCCACTGAGAGCAGAAAATCGATTTCTGATCAGATTGACAGGAGCTGATGTGGTGTTGCGATCAGCAGCAGGGTTGCCAGTTGCTTGCTCTTCATCGAGTCCATTTTCTTGCTCGGCACATGAGAGCGAACGGCTTTGTGGTCTATCGGGTTGGGACTGCTGTGCCGTGTATGCCTGGTTGTGTATTCGTGAGACGATGTCTCTGATGTCGCTGAGAAGCGCGCCATGTTCATTGAGCCTTGATGTTCAGATCAGCAAATGCACTCAGACCAGGCGGGGCTTCCTTTACTTGTCCTCAATGCCAGCAAGATTACCAGCTGGTTCCAGTATGGATATCTCTGCTAGGTCGGACGACGAGGGTCGTAACGAACATTCGAGCCTGTAGCATATGTCAGCATGCGACAACCCCAACACGAGCAGGATGGTGTGATCTACCTCAATCGTCTGCATCTCGTGCATTTGCCAATGGCTGGGTCATACTCACAGCGATTCTTGAGTCGTCGGCATGTGTCGCACGCAAGAACGCGTCGCCGCTTTGCTGGGCGGCCCTCTGCGGTCTCCGTGCCTTCACTTTCAGCTTTCGTCATAGCATTCAGCCTTGTAGCTTGTGCACAGCTTCTTCGATGCTCTCACAAAGTGTCGTCCATGTGCAGTGTCAGAGAGTTGGTTCGCCGCCGCATGGTGTACTTGTGTACACTACATGTAGCTTTCAAAGAGTAACACGATATACGATAAGCAACCCATGTATCAAGGTACCTTCAAAAAGCAATTCATGTTTCGCATAGGTCCGAAGCGGGTAGCTCGATGCCCACCAGTCCCGAGGTTTACTACTCCACACTCCAAGTAGTAGGACCCTCTCAGCAGTGGTGCGCTCGTCTTTTGTTCACACCACCATAATCGTATCCCTGATGTTGCTATCTTCTAAGACAAAGTTACCGAAGCATGAGGTAGCACAGGATTAATCAAATTCATTTCATCTACTTTTCCTGATATCGAAAACTCCATCGTGACAGAATGCAAATGTCTTAGTATGCTCGTCCACCACCGCTGGGCCACACCAGAAATAAATGGCTCTATGCTCTAACGGCGTCTTTCTGGCCATGCTTATGCTACATGCACTTACTCCTCATCGAGTAAGAGTTTCGTGATCTTGCCGACAGCAATCGTTTGCCCTTGGTCACGAAGTGTGAATCTACCAAGTTGCGGGTAATCCTCGAACCGCTCAACACAGATCTTACCTCCACCACTAGTAACCCTTAATCGTGCGATGATAGCCATACCTTTTGATGCGAATGGTGGAGGCTTCTTGCTCTTTCGTCCTGTTCGAGGTTCGAGTTTGTGAAGAAGAGCTTCGAAGGTGACTTCTTCCGTGGCAGAGTGTACGTGACACACACAGTTGAATCCTGCTGACAGAATGGACCTCAGGTCAACAATGTTGATTTGTGCTTCGAAGGCTGATACGCAATGTACCAGTCGTTTGGGTGAGCATAGCACGAATCCAGGCATGATGTCTTCTTCTTCAACACCTCGTATCCTCAATCGAATTTGGTCGCCGCATGTAGCATAGGGGATTTCTTCTTCAGTTTCACCGTACAATGCTGATATGCTGATATTCTCTCGATTCGGCATCATGATCAAGCTTGACGTCGTTTTCTGCACCACACCAGCTTCGATGCGCCCTTCCACCATTGTGCCGAGATCACGGTATTTGGCGCCCACCGGCATCATGAATGGTGCATTGATATTTCTGGTGATTTTGTTCATGTTGTCCAAGAATTCGAGTAATGACGGACTGTCACACCAAGGAGCGACATCTTTGGGAATCCGCTCTTTGACACCAATGCCTGTTTGCGCGGAAATGGGCATGAACGTCGAGTCAAGACCCATTTTCTTCTTAAGGAATGGTTTCAGTTTGTTCAGAATCTCGTCATAACGTTCCTTGGACCATTCCACAGTTACATCGTCCATCTTGTTGACGGCTACAACAACCTCTTTGGCTCCAGTAGTCTTGATCAGCATGGCGTGTTCTTGTGTCTGGCCTCCCTTTTCGAAACCAGTCTCAAATTCACCTTTTCGGGCGGAAATAACCAGGATGGCAACATCAGCTTGCGCGGCGCCACTCAGCATGTTTGGCACATAGGTCTTGTGTCCAGGAGCGTCCAAGATAGTATATCGTCGCTTTTCTGTCTCGAAGAAGCCTCGACCAACCTCAACCGTCTTGCCTTTAGCTCGCTCTTCAGTGTTCAGATCAAGCACCCACGAAATGTACCATGTTTCTCGTCCTGCGTCCTTGGCTTCCTTCTTGTATTTTTCTAGGGTTCGCTCGTCGACCATTCCCGTCTGAATGAGCACTTGACCACCTAATGTAGACTTCCCTGCATCGACATGGCCAATGAAAATTATGTTGACGTGTTCCTTGCCGTACATTTCTTCAAGCACAGAGGCAGCAACATCGGCAGTCTGCGCTTGAGCAACAGCATCTGCATCCCGTATCTTCTTGGTTTCTGCTGGTGTAGGAGATGACTTACCACCAGTCTTTGAGGGCGGCGTAGTCGTACCCGAGATCTTATCACCGGACTTTTCCACAGCTTTTGCAGCTTTGACCTTGGCGCCTGCCTCTGCTGGTGTTGCCTCTGGCTCGGGGTCCTTATCCTCGGCCGGGGCAGTCTTTGTGACAGGAGAATCGGCTTTCTTTGGTGTATCGGCAGGAGGGGCAGGAATACCGATGGAGAGTACTTTCGCCTTCGGTGCAGCACCAGAATCAGCTTTGACAGGAGCCGGGGCTGTTGTGGGTGTGTTCACAGCAGCAGCTGGTTCTGTAGATCCTCTCTTAGCAATACTTATGGGAGCACCTTGCCTTGGTTGGAATTGTCCTGGTGCTTGGTTGTAGGCTGCAAATTGTGCATTTGGATTTTGCCGCGGTGGCTGCTGCGCATACTGTTGGAACTGGTTGTAGTTCTGCTGAGAATATTGTTGGGGTTGGTTGTAGGCTTGCTGTTGTCCGTATCCGCCGTACTGCTGCTGATAGCCATTGTATTGCTGAAACGATTGACCTGGTTGAAATGCAGTGGCGCCTGGCTGGAACGAAGACGCACCGGGTCGGAATGTGTTCGCATTCATGTTCATGTTTTGCGTCTGTCTTGAAAGGTCTTCATCTTGTGCAGCGGCATCCTCCCAGGAATCGTAATTATTGGCCATGATGGCGCGTGAGCAGGAAAAATGCGAATCAAGTGCCTTTGTAGACAGGCTCGAGTGGGTGCGGACACTGAGATATCCGTCGAGCTGTTGAAGAGTATTCGTTGGATCGGAAGGTTGTGATCTTTCGAAGGCCAAGTTGATTTTCAAGTTGAAGGTCTTCTGCGTTGGTGTGAGTCGATGGACCACAAAATGGAATCATTTTCTTGTGCCCAATGAATGTTTCCTAAGGTGGCCGCCCCGCCTTACACCGTAGCGGGCATCGGACAAGGCTGAAGTCCCCAAGCCAATGACGTCGACCACAATTACAGCCTCGTGCGCCAATCGTGTAGAACGCGTCGATGCCGTCGCCATTTTCCTTTAGCAAACGCCCTTGTGTCCGACGTGTTCAAATGTTTGATGCGGATTGTCCTTTTGTGCAAATGTTCGTCGTAAGTTGTGTTGTCTGCCCTGCCTCTTGACTACAGGAGATCGTCCAGCCAGCGCTTGTCGTCTTTGGCCTACCTTGAATTTGGTGCATTTTTCCTCTACCCGGCCCTTCCTGATCGTTTCGTCACTTTGTCTGATTTGAAACTATTGCATTTCATTTTGTCTGCAGTGATACCTGAACATCACCCGTTCATGCCTGGTCGGTGTACAGCATACTCGTTGCGTTAAGCTAGCCGTCGACATCTATAGAGATCCCGCTCGCAACGCTTTGTTTCACGGCAAAGATGGATATCCTTTTAGGCAAAGTGACCCAGCAGGCTATGAACTATGCCATCAGGTCCGGTGTTACATTAACGGCAACCTACGCTTTGAAACAATCGACCAAGCTTCTTCAGAGCTCGCCCAAAAGCAATGTCAAAAGTGAGCTTGCTCAGCTACAACAGGTATTCTCATCCTTCACAAAACCGCACCAGAGACTAACCATCTAACCAGCGCCTCCAACACAAGATTCAGATTGTCTCGCCAGCTATTGACATGATTGAACTCATTGCTGCCCGTGGTAACACATCTCTGGAATCCGCCATGACCCTCACAAAGGAGCTTCGCCTCGATATCCAACATCTTGGCCAAAGACTCGCAAAGGCTGCAGCTGCCTCAGAGGAGTATCACATTGGGAGTGCTCGGAACAAGGCGGTGCTTAAAGTCGAGAATGAGACTGAACTGCATCATATTGTTCATGACATGAGAAAACTTTTGATCGCAATTGATGATGCTATACCCCTAATTAACCTTGCGCTTCAGACCTCAGGTGCGAGACTCTCAACTCAGCTACCCAAAACCGTGTCGCCGTCAAGACTACTGCAAGCTAGCGCGATGCTCGCAACCGGTGATGCCAAGTATATGAAGTCACCTCAACATGCAGCTCAAATCGGTCCCACGTTCACACTGAGTGCCTATATGTTGTTCTCTGGCCACGACAGACCAGAGACCGAAGATGATGTCCGTCAAACCACCTGGAAAGAGGTCATCCACAAAGCTCGCGTGAAGTTGAGAAGAGTACCTCTCGACGTTGTCTTATCCACTGGTTCAGGTTCTGATGCCATGCCGTCTTCGGAAATTCGCTCTTCCGGCGACATTCCCAACCCTGAAGATTCACATACCCATGTCCGAGGCGAAGCAAGAGTAGACGAATTCGCCTATCAACTGATGGTGGTCGAAGACTTTGACGATGATCGACATCACGACTTCGATGATAATGAAAGCAAGCCAGGACCATTTGACGACGTTAGACTCGCAGGAACTCGAGAGATGATCCCTGTTCATGAGATTTCCAAGATCTTTTACGCAGACACAAGCAAGGTTCTGAACATAAGCATGGACGCAGAATCTAATCATCCAGTATTGCTTCTTCGACGTGATATCCAGGCCGTGCCTCCGCGTCGGATGTTTCAAAGAGACACCAGCGAGACACTTGACGATATGCCGGATGCTAATCAGGATGAGGGAAAGCCGAAGACCAAGGACGAAAAGGAACATGTTGAGCAAGACCATGCCGAACGCAAGAGTGATCCATGGCGACTACCTCCATCTCTAGATCCTGAATGGCTCGCATTGGAGGTTTACACCGAGGCAGAGCCTTCGGACGACGAATCCATCCAGGATGAAGACGGCGAGCAAGATTTTCGGACACCCACCGAAGAGCCCGAGTCATCTTCCCAGTTGTCAATTTCACTATCAGGACTAAATCTCAACTCTCCACAAGACGTTGACAACACGCAGATGACTCTACATGAGGGTTCCGTAAATCACCAGCCCGAGCAAGCCTGGGTACCTCATGTGAAGACATCTCTGTCCCTACTCGAACTTCTGCTCCGTTTGACCAGTTTACAGCAATTCCAACAACAGTCCCATCTGGCAATTACAGATGAATTGCTCAATTTCTTCCTTGAAGAATCGGCATCTACGGGTGCAGGGGGTAACGAAGAACACCGACAGGCTGTACGTGCTGACGCTCGAAGAAGAGTTGGCTGGGATCCGTACGACGAGAGTCCGTTGAAGCGTCGAGGCGAGGACTATCAGTACGGAGCACACTATGAAAGTCCACGGCCCGAACAGAACTACGCAAATAGCTTTTACGGAAGTGTCATAAGTCCGAGTGGGCGAGGAAGTCCCTTTTCGCCATCATCTGCCCCTCGACAAAAGCCGCAACAATATCCGAGCGGGACACTATCACCCGCCGTCAACAGAACCGGTCACAGTCCTAGTCCCAGTCAAGATATTTCAGCCCAGACTCGAAGCATCACAGGCACACCTGAAGCCGCGACGCCGCAAACAACCGGGTCAACCAGCACAGACAATCGGAAGAGTATCACCATCAGCAACAGACCTGAATGGCTAAGACATCAAGTCAACAGTCCAAGCCCAGGTAGTCCGCTACGGCAGACGCCCGCTAGAAGCGATGAAGGCATAGGCACCAGTCCAGCTAGTATGGTCGAGAAGATTGCAAATGAACAGAATCTAGATGAGCAACGAGTGTAGACTCATCTTGACGATGTTGACGATGCGTGAACAGTGCAGTGATTCAGCATGCAAGCGTTCATAAACCACTAGATGGAAGTTTAAGACATAGATAGATGAGTAGAGGAGACATATTAATCCAAGCTCGTCCAGGAATGTCATTTCCATGTTCAAGACCGTACGCCGTATCAAACGTGTGACCATCACTCCGCGTGCAAGTTGAATAAATTTTCCCCAAACCAAAAACAGCCGACCTCCAAGTTCCAACTCGCACCAGCAGCCCGTCCTCCACGCATGATACGAAACTACCTTTGTCATCTCTTACATCTACGGCTAGCATCATTCATCTGTAATCACAAGGAACCGCTACTCACACAGCCACTGCATAGTTGTGAATCGTGCCGGAGGAATCGATAACCATCGAAGTACGCAGTCTTGTAAAATAGAGCACGAACTACTGTACACGTACATCTACAGTACCATGATTTTGAACTAGACGTGTTCGGTTTGCGGAAGTATAGTAGATTAGAGGTGAAGCAAGCAAGTGAGCAAGTGGGTAAGTGAGCAGAGACCTTGTACAGACACTCGCAGAAGACGAAACGCTTTGCCAGGTATAATCTAGGTATGGGATGGTATTGCTTGTCTGATGTAGTGGATGGAACGAGAGGAGTTGGGATGAAGGTGAGATGGAGGGAGGGATGAAGATGTACTTGGATATTGCTGCTCAGGGTATCGTAGCAGAGAATAGAATGGATACCTACACAGATATCTTTCTGACCCAAGCACGATCCTATACTTCAACGAAAGACTCGACAAGTACATGGGTAGGTACCTTGGATCTACAACCTGTGCGTCTCAAACACCTGCCATCATTTCGTTGATTCAATCATAAACTCCTCGCAAGGGTATCACAAAACAAAACCGCTCTCATCATCCCTAAGACCAATGTCCAAATCAAACCTTCCGAATCATCGCTCGATCACTCCCAATCATCCTCATCACTCTCTTCCTTGAGAGGTTTCTCCTTAGGCGAACTGTTGGCGTGGCTGGCCGCACCACTGATAAGATCGTAGCTCGCTTCGGAGTCAGCGACGGATTTCTCGTCGTGGGATCTGCGTGAGGGTCGGAGTGTTATGGCGTCGGAATCTGTGCGGTTGTGGGTGGCTGGTGTTTGTGCTGTGGCCGCAGGAGGTTTGGGCAAGTTCTCGGGCTGCTGCTCTAATTGTGGTGTTGATGTCTTTGACTCCTCCGTTTCTTCCTCGTCGCCTTCACCAGCATCGGATTCTTCGTCCCAAGCGACTTCGTCGTCGTCTGTGGCTGTCGATGCTGTTTACTGATCAGTTTCAAGTCTCTGGATGTAGGAGGTTTACTTACCTTTCAGTAAATCCCTTCTTGTCTTCTCCTGCATCTCAATGACATACCGCAGGAAGTAATATCTTGTCCAGAACTCTCTATATGCCACTCCTTCGCCCATGACTTGCTCCATCATCTCCCTGAGGTCTGGATACTTGCTCAGATCACTTGCGATGTCATTTGTTTTTCCCTCAATATCAAATCTGTCCTTCCACTCCTCCCATTGCGTACCACTTCCATCGGGATCTTTTGTAAAACTGCTTGGTGTGGTATGTATTACATGCAATTGTGCATCGAATCTGCTCGTATGAATTACCCGTTTACCTGTCGTGGCATCTTTGCTCTCGAATAGTACATCCGAGCTTGTCGAGTCGGCTGAGGGCTCAGGCGCGGCAATTGATATCGTGTCTTTCAAGAAGTTGCGTATATTACTTCCAAATCGTAGGAGAGCTTGATCTGCTGCATCTTCCGCCTGCTGGACTTCCTTAAGTCGCTTTGCAGCCTCGGCTTTGAACCGATTCAAAAATGTCTCTGTATCTTCGTCCACCTCTGTCGATGCGTCCTTTATAGACTCATCGCCTTCTCTCGTCTTCTGTTCCTCCTGTTGTTGTTGTTGCTGCTGCCTCTGTTGCTCCGCCTTCTTCTCCTCATTCACAATATTGTCCAACTGCTCCTCCGCCGCCTCAACCACTACTTTCGTTCTTTCAACGACTACCTTCTTAGCTTCCTCGAATGCCTTTGCGGCCTCTGCTTCACGTCGCTCTGCTTCCTTTCGCGCAGTCTCGTAGTAAGTGGCACCCTGGGTGCGGGCAGTGGACCACCAACCGCCGAGTTTGGCGCCCAACGCAGAACCCGAGAAGGCTTTAAAGGTCTCTTGGAATTCTGTTTGCAGGTTCTGTCGTTGAAATTGTGGTTGTCTAGGTGTGTCGGGGTCGTCGTTGATAGTGTCGCCGGAGGAGGGTTTGGGTGTGGTTGAACGGTCGTCGGGATAGCTTTGTTCTTGAATGTGATCGTATGCGTAGTCCATGGTTATGAGGGTATTTTGGTGTGTGCTTTCATGCGTATGGTGTCTGTTCTTGAGTCACGGGCTCGAGGTTAAGGTAGAGTACGCTGTGAGTGGCTGACATTGCACTTAGGGACGAGCGGTGGAGGTTCGACGGACTGCGTTTGGCCGGCCAGGGGTCCTCCATCTAAAGCTCCACATTAAACACTTGCTCAGTCATACTGTACTCCCTACACGTCCAACCACTCCGGGCTGTTCTATGGTACACTCTCATAGCCTACATGCATACATACAAAAGAACTTCCGAAAGTTGTTATGCACAGATGTACAGATGTACAGATTCAATGCATCTGAAATTGGAAGCTACAACTTCCGGAATTGGTAGAAACCACGAATTCCGAGGCCCGACCACGGGAGCACGCCCTTCCGTGCCACGATATATGCAGCGCTTCAGGTTGAACGTTCAAGTGAGAAGGCGCATAAATTGAAGTGAAGATGAGCACATGATATGGGATTCGTGGACCGTAAGCGGTTGGCTATTTCACATAGATTTCGGGAGTCGTTGCTCTATTTAGGGACAACTCGACAGGTCTCACAGCTCAAGTTCGGTAACCAGATCAATCGACTTGTATACATCTTTGCTCTTCCAAAGCCTCACCATAGACATGGTTCATGCTCACCGATTTCTGGCAATAGTAATCCGGGGTCTTATTGCTTCTGCGTAAGTATATCTCCTCCCAGCAGTACGTTGCATTGAGCATCTCATCACCGAGTGTCAGAATTGAAAAGAATCATTGGAATTGAAACCGCGGCGACTGATAATTCCGCCCTCATCCACATGACTGGCACTACTGCTGTTCCGCAGAGGAGTCTAGATGGCCCGAGTAATTACTTCAACTATCAAATGCGAAACATTCAGACTCGATGTGTCAGTACGATATTGCTGGCCAGCTGATGTATGCTTCCATTGATTCTCTCGCGCAGGGCATCTTCCCACATTTACTTGCTGCGCTTGTGTGAGATGGCGCGTCGTGAATGACGTGATTCTGTGTTTCGGGACATAGATGACAACAATCATGTTAGATGTTGCTTGGTGATCGTGTAGATGTGAAAGATACGCTGACGGGCCGACAACATTGAATTGACGCACCGAGCCGCGGGCCGAACGTCATGGCTCTGTGGAACACAACAGCCCATCAACCAAAACTTCAAACTTGCTGAAATCCTGTGAATTGACTTGAAGTTTTGGGGGATCAACGCTTGAAAAGGACGTATCGACATAACCGGTGAACGAGGAGAGTAATTTCGAACCAAAATACAGTTATTGCGACACCAGCTTTGGCGGTTAGTAACGCCTACCACTAAGTTGTCACACGATGGCGGCCAAAGTTACAACGGCACAAGCATCAACACAAGGGAACAGTGATGTCCGCAATATGTTCTTCCTCAAAGGTCGTAACTACATCGTTACGGGAGGTGGTCAAGGCATTGGCTTTGCCATGACCCGTGCAATTTGCCAAATGGGTGGAAACGTTGCCGTACTCGACCTCCGTGACTCGCCCGTCGGCGAGTTCAAGTCCTTGTCAAACGAATATGACGTGAAGACCGAGTATCTCCAAACGGATGTCACAAAGGAGCAAAGCCTAACGGACTCCTTCGACAAGGCAATCGAAAAGCTCGGTAGTGTGGATGGACTGGTTACTGCTGCTGGCATTGCAATTAACAAGCCTTTTCTCGAGCAGACATGGGAGGAGGTGAACAGGCTGCAGCAAGTGAATGTATGGTCCGATGGCGGTCTGAACCTGCTTGACAGTTTGTGCTGACAATATCCGGCAGATTACCGGTACCTTCTTCGCCGCGCAACTCACAGCGAGGCAAATGCTCAAGCAGGGTACTTCGGGAAGTATTGTGCTGATCGCCTCGATATGCGCCCACCAGACAGCACCCGGCCACACATTGGCGGGCTACCATGCAACGAAAGGTGCAGTCCTCATGTTGAGTAAAGCTCTGGCAGTTGAGCTTGCTCCTCACAATATCCGTGTCAACACGATATCACCAGGATATATCAATTCGGATATGACGCAGAAACAGCGAGAGCAATTTCCCGATCTAGTTGAGATCATGCACAAAGTTCCGCCCATGAAGAGGATCGGCGAACCTGATGATCTGACTGGAGCAGTGGTGTATTTGTTGAGCAATGCTTCAGCTTACACCACAGGCGCGGACATGTTGATCACTGGTGGACTGCATGCTGGTCGGATAGAGGCCAATTCGGTGTAGCAAATCGTTTCTTCTGAGAGATCTCAATCGATCAGGAGAGAGAGCCGAGCGTGTCGTCAAGGGTCTCCCATTTATCGTTCGCGGCTCTCGTCTCTCAAACTGGCTTGATACCTTTGTGTATGCACGCGATGCCTCCACTCAGATTTTCATACCCCATTCCCGCAGGCGCAACAAAACCAGCTCTCTCAATCATTCCCTTGAATTCCTCCTGCGTCGGAAATTTCTCAATACTCTCCACCAAGTACTGATAACTATCCCTATCCCCAGCCACGACCTGTCCAATCAAAGGTATAGCTCCAAAGCTCCATCTCTTATAAAACGCATTGAACAAGGAACTGTTGACATGACTGAACTCGAGACAAGCGAACACACCACCTGGCTTGAGAACCCTGAAAGCCTCCCTGAGCGCCGCATCCTTATCCGTGAAGTTTCGGATCCCAAACGCAACAGTATACAAGTCAATACTGTTGCTTTCTATGCTTGGTAGCTTCTGTGCATTGCCAACAAGAAAATCCAACCGGCCAGTGTTCGCGTAAGGCGTAGAAAGAGATCGTTTCTTTCCTTCAGCAAGCATATCAGGGTTGATATCCGAGATTGTAACCTTCGTATGTAAGTCGCCGTTGATATTCGTGGCGTGATCGAGCATGCGAAAGGCAATATCCCCAGTCCCACCAGCTATATCGAGGATCTGCCAAGCTGAGGAGGGAGAGGAAGTACGAGTACCGGGATTGAGAGTGCGGACAAAATGGTCTTTCCAAAGGCGGTGGATGCCCAGGGACATGAGATCGTTCATGGTGTCATAGGAGGAGGCTACAGATGAGAAGACCGCACCAACTGTGCGCCCAGGAAGCTGTTAGCTCAGATCTTGTACTGATATATCAGACAGTAAATATAGACATGTTCAGTACCTCTTGCTTCCTTCTCTGATTCTGCCACAGTCTCAAAACCAAAATGCGTGGTTCTCCCATTCTGAGTTGACGATTGAGGCTGCTCATGTTGCTGGAACTGCCTTGCTGATGAGGAAAAAGCTTGCCTGCACCGAGCCTGTATTTGCGCATTCTGCGTCACAAGGCGCGACGACCTTAATAATGCACGTGTAGCCATTGAAACAGCAATATCTCACGCGATAAATGATGGAAGCATACCTAGCGCAACTTGGAGGATGCACGTAACATCGACTGGAAACTTTTTTGTGAAACTGCTGGAGATGTTTAACCCCGGTTTCTCGAAGCTCCACTTAAACACGAGCCGATGGTAACCGTGGGATCACAGGGTACAGTAGGTACATTACAATAAGAACTTCATGCCCATTCTTTTTACATTATACTAGAGTCAAGGACATATTCTGCGCCAGCATGTGCTTATGACAGTGACACCATTCAAGATGATTCTACGACGAGTAGCACAGCGGTCAATACGACCAGGGACCACAGCACCAACTATAATACCCAGACCCGTGACACAACATGTCAACCAGAGCCAGCAAATACGATGGCAGAGTGAAAGCTACACACCCAGCGTCAGTCAACGTGCCGGAGCAGACTCGTATGTACCTCCCAAACTGCCCCTACCACCTCACCAATAACTCCCACTCAAAACTAACCCTCCACCCCTCCGCAGCGTCAACTTCCCCGGCGCCCTCAACAGCAAATTCACAGCCGAAATGAAATTCCGAAATCCAGCAGAGAACACCGCAATGCCAACATACCGCATCGTCGACGCAGACGGCAACATAGTCGACAACACACGGGACCCTCAATCGGCCCCCAACTCCGAAATAATAACATGGTACAAGAACATGCTCACCGTGTCCATAATGGACATCATCATGTTCGACGCGCAACGCCAAGGCCGCACGAGCTTCTACATGGTATCAGCCGGCGAGGAGGGCATAGCCGTCGGCACCGCATCCGCACTCGACCCAGAAGACGTCTGCTTCCTCCAGTACCGCGAGCAAGGCGTCTGTCTCCAACGGGGCATGACACTAAAAGACCTAATGAGCCAGCTCTTCGCGAACAAAGACGACAACGGCCGCGGCCGCAATATGCCCGTGCACTACGGCAGCGCCAAACACAAAATCTTCACCGTCTCCAGCCCGCTCGCCACGCAAATCCCCCAAGCATCCGGCGCCGCCTACGCCCTCAAAATGCAACACATGCTCGACCCATCCAAGCACAAACCACGCGTGGTGGCATGCTATTTCGGCGAAGGTGCCGCCAGCGAAGGCGATTTCCACGCCGCGCTCAATATCGCCGCCACAAAATCCTGTCCCGTGATCTTCGTGTGTCGCAACAACGGCTTCGCTATTTCAACCGCCAGCATCGAACAGTACAAGGGCGACGGCATAGCCAGCAGAGGAATGGGCTACGGCATCGACACGATCCGCGTCGACGGGAACGACATCTTCGCTATGCGCGAAGCTATGACGGAGGCACGCAAGATGGCGCTCCAAGGCGATTGTCGGCCTATCCTGATTGAGGCGATGAGTTACCGCGTCAGCCACCACAGCACAAGCGACGACAGCTTTGCGTACCGCGCGAAACGCGAGGTCGAGGAGTGGAAGAGGCGCGATAATCCGATCACAAGACTACGAAAATGGATGGAGAAAAAGGGGATATGGAATGAGGATATGGAGAAGGAAGCGAGGGTGAGTATACGGAAGCAGGTTTTGCAGGAGTTCTCGGCGGCGGAGAAGGTGAAGAAGCCGTCGTTGAAATACATCTTTGAGGGTGTGTATGAGGAGATGACGCCTGATCTGAAGGCGCAGATGAAGGAGATGAAGAGGTTGATTGAGACGTACCCGAAGGAATATGATATTTCACAGCATGAGGATGGAATCAAGGGATTGAGCTAGAAATCAACATGTTTGACGTTCTGGGCTGGTTTCAGATGTCTGATCACAAGTAGAGAGTTCCCTGAATTGGCTGTTTTTTCGACGTGCCGAAAGGGGCCATACCGGAGGGCTGTCCGCCAAAGCTTACAACGAAGTAAAAGAACTGAAATTTGATAATTTACTTAATTAACTCTTATCCAAGCATGAGAGTTCAATATCTCTCATTCTAACGCCAGACATACTATGTCCACTCTGCCCTCGTAACTCATCATATGCCACCAGGCACTCAGTGGCCAACCACACGCTGTACAAGACAAAATTTTGAACCTCCAATCAGACCAGATAGAAGTTCATTTCGTGTCTGGGACCCAAAGTCTTCGTCTAAGCGACCTGCGACCACAACTCAGGTAATCCAACTCGCAATGTGATTGCAGGCTAGTGGTTTGAAGTGCTTGTTGGTGACAGACTCCACAACTAACGCAAACAGCTTCCCAAGCTTTAAGGGTATCACTTTATCAACGGTTCTTGGCTCGGCGCTTTCTGTACAGTCATTTTTCTGTAAGTCGTCATTTCTGTAAAATTTTTCATCAAGCACAGTCTTTTAGCTTGAGGAAGCTGTCGCTTCTGGCTGTTTGCCCTTATCACCATTCGCACTGGGTGGGCCAGTACTCGGCTGTTTGTCTTCCACAAAAAGATGATTTTGCTCGATGTATTCCACTACCGGTGCGGGAATTAGGTATTGCACGCTCATGCCCCTCTTCAAGAAAAGTCGAATCTTCGTACTGCTGACGTCGTTCTGAATCAATTGTTGTATTACGTAGATGTTGTCCCTGTAGTTCTGCAAGCTGGCAAGTGCTTCTTCGACATCGGTCCCAGCTCTTTCAACAATGAATGAACCATACTGACCCAGGATGTGGTCTAGATCTTTTTCCGCCCAGACGCCGGGCTGTGACATGGTCTGAATCAGATCTGCACCCGCTAATAGAGCGATTTGTACCTTCTTTCGTTCTCCGTTTGCTGCTTCGACACCTTTTCGAACGCCATTTATTTCGTGGTCAAAGTGGTCTAGCACAAGTGCAGTTGGTTGATACTCGGCATCCTCGGCTTCCCATGTGTCGACCATCAGCCAGTTGGATGCCTTGTCAATCGCTAGTTGGCACATTTTGACTCTGTTTTGAATTAGCTGAGAGCCTTTTCACGTGGTGCAACAAAGCTTACCTGTGTTCTGCTGCTGATAAACCCTGCTTCTTATAAGCATCAGACACGGGCGACAAATATCCACCAACCAGCTCGAAATTGGTGTTTTCTTTGACATAATCTCCTGCCATGACAAACATTCGAAGGTGTAGGAAAGTAATGGGAGAAAAGGAACCGCAAGCAACAAGCAGCAATGGTGTCTTGCTTGGATCGTCGAGCTTGCGCTTCAGGCGGTAGTCTGGGAATTTGTAGGCATCCATAGCGTCTGCCTCGCCTAGTAAGGCCTGAAGCTTAGTTGTTCGACGTTGTATCCAAGGTAGTGGTGAGTTCCTGCTTCGGAGCTGCGGGACAGTGACTCTATATAAAAGCGGAAACGACAGCAAAGGAATTCGACCGAGGTGATGGTAGGCGTGAGCGTGAACTGTATATGATAATCTCGAAGGTCTAGGTCGTGGTTGTAATGTGCAGAGGCGGCCAAGGTGTGAAAAGTTGTGAATTTCTGAAGTGAAGAGTGTATGTACAGAAAGTGAAGGGGGAAATCGCATTCTATCCGATCATGGTGGGAGGTGGAGTAAGCTGAGCAAGCACTTTTTTGGTCGAGTTGGCTTCTAGGCTGGTGTAGGCTACCGGACTAGCGAAGAATACCGTAGGCTGTTCTTGCTCGGAGTCTATAGGCTAGCACGAGCTGATCGTTCTACTGTACAAGCAAGAACTGGCTAAACACAATGAAAAATGTAAAGTCGAGCGTGCTCGTGCTGATCGGTGATAAGGATGTGGGGAGGGTTGAATGGCCAAACAAATGCATGAAGGTAATAACTCAAAAAAGGCGTTTGTGCTCCCAGACAGAGGTGCGTGCACCCCTTGTGCCAGAAAGATTTTGGAGAGGTCGAGGAGAGTGGGGGACTCGGAAGACCCTGAACATTCGCACCGATGACCGTCCAAGGCCTCGAAGCTTGCCTAATTGAATATGCTGAGTCTAGACCAGAAATAGAAAGTGACGAATCTTCACCTCATCGAATCTTAATTGCGTCACCGTTGAAATGCATCACAACCTCATCATTCCCATAATGGCCCTTTCACCCTATTCAAGATGCCACGGAATAACATATCTATATGATCTACAAGTACCGTAAGGAATGCACCGTGATGAAATGTATGGCTATTAAACAGACTTGCAATCTCCGCCCACGCATGGGACCATGTCATCTGTGGGAACAGCTAAAAGGACGTCCGATACGAAGTGCTCACCCTTCGAACACCCTTGAATTGACCATTTTGTACCGGAGTTACACAGCAATTCATTGCACTATTGATGAGATCTATTGCGTAGTCCTCAGTCAAAGTTGTGATGCGTACAGTAATCATCCGAACTGGTGGCTTCTCGGTGGATTAGCCCTTGCCCTGCGTGAAGCCAGCTCAAACACAATACCGCTATGATTTTGGTAATTCCTTCCAGCCACCTTCTTTACTGACTCGGATTGACCATTCTTTGTCTCGTTCTGATCCTCAGAGCTCACCATGCCCCGTCTTCTCTCCATCCTCCTCGAAAACTCTCTGCACAAACACTCCCAGACCGTTCCTTACGCCCGTCCCACTACCTCCACCAAATTCAGCCGTGAACTCCAAAGCCTGCAAATCATTCAAGAATTGCATGCCCACTATCACATCAGGATGCCAAGTCCCGTTCTTGTTTTCTGGTGCACGAACAACTGTAAAGTTCGCTTGATATGCTTGATCATCACGTCCGACCAGAAGCTTCAAACTCAAGAGACCCACCGGATGGGCTTCATACCCTAGGAGCGTGGAAAGGTCAAGTTCTGGCAAGAAAATTGGCTTGGCGTTGGTGGGCCCAATTGAGGAGGTCAAATTAAGGTCAGCGACCAACGAAGCCGAGATGAACGAGGAGAAGAACTGTGTGCGTGCAGTTGCAAGGATGGTAATAGGCTCCATGACGCTGCTGTCGAGTGTGACGGGATGCTCGAGAATAAGTGGGAGTACATTTCCATCCTCGCCAGATAGTTGACGATCGTAGAAAGTATTGGTTACCTCGCGTACACGTTTAGCCAGAGGATGCTGAGCATCGGCAGAGGCACTCTCCCCAACCTTGGCCGTTGTCTCGTCCGAGTGAGCTGTCGCTGTTGGCGTTGCCGATGTCATTCGGACTATGATTGTCCTTGACGACTCGCTGGTTGCTGTCATGGGTGAATCTGTTGGCTTTTGGCTAGGAAGACCGGTCGTGTTTACTCTTTGCTTTAGGCCACCCTACGTTACCCAATGTCAGCTCTATCTCAAAGCTGTTAGCGATCGCTAGCCGTAGGGACTTACATCTGGACAGAAACAATTTGGATCCGTGCAATCGCACCAGACATCAGGGATACGTGGACGCCAACGCTCGAAGGAGCCCTGATACTTTGAGAGCACCTTCTGGTCGACGTGCTCTTTGCCAAGCGCAACATCTGACACATCGACAGATTGTGCCGTCGCGATGCACCGAAGGGAGGCAAGTAGGAGCTGGGCCAGCACTGCGCGTAGTATTGGTTGAGACAACATGACGATGATCTGCGGAAAAGACTCGCTGTAATATCTGTTCTTATCTCGGTCCTGTGGCCGATGATCGTGGGCAGTCTCGTTGAACAGGAACTCAAAAGGTACTCCTCGGACACATCCTCATGAGGGATCTTATACTCATCTATGCGTCAGAGGAGTCCTCCTCCACATGCTGAGGCCAAGGGCTTTGCTGAAAATCCCAGCCATTCTTGCTCGATACAGTGCTATGTTTCGACTGGCGGCCTCAAGACTAGCAACCAATAGCATTGTGTAGATGTTTCTGATGTCTCAATAGCACGCATTTTCAGCAAGTATTGAGCGTAGTGTCGTAGTACTGTCCACCTGAATGGCCCCTTCACTGGTGCCTGGGGCCAAAAATGGCGTGGTTTTGAAATCATTAATTCGTTTGCATTAGGCCAATCACAAACACGGACCTTGCATCAAATCCCTGACTGTATTTATGAACGATTTATGTCTTGACGAGTTCCTGTTTTAGCATCAAGCCGTCCAGCTGAACACTGCTGCTGTATCCAATGGCGGTTCAACTTTTTTATCTTGTCGGTTTCGTTCCCATGCTACACAAGTGGCAAGGCTGATTTTAGGCCGGACTAGCTCGGCAGATTTTCGAAGCTAGATTATCAAACCCGTGTGTCGGAGCAAAGGACAGGACATTGTGCAGATTTCAGAGAACGGTAGGCATACCGAAAGGCTCACCACGTTTGCATTGCTAGGCGATTCTCAATGACTCGTATCAGGTTACCGGGTTGATCTATCATTGATGCTTGATGCATAGGTTTTCTTGTATGCTTGTAATAGCAAACAAGCTTGTCACAATATCCCGATTTTGCCTACATCCAAGAAGCCACGTTGGTCTGCGACCTCGCCATCTCCATTACTTCGCCAGTACGAGCACGTTTCCATAGACCAAACTTGTGGCCAATTGATCCCTGCTGCTGAATGAATAGCCTGAAATCATCCTCGTTATCTTCTTTGACTGCTTCTGGTCCATTTTGATCATGCCCATGCTCTGGGCTGTTTTCGAGAAAGGCCGTCCATGCAAGTCCCCAACAACTGAACAAGGGGGCCATTGGACCGGTCAATCTCGAAGCTTTGCAGGCAAAGCCAAACAGAATAATTCCAAGAATGGGGTAGATTAAGCTGCATGCGAGCAACGAACCTAGCGCAAGCTTTGGTACCTTGGCAATCAACACACTGCGTTGATCCTGTTGCTGAATCGCACTTCGGCCAGACGTGTACGCTCCAATAGTTGAGAGCGCATACTGAGAAAGCAGCTCCCCGTACTTTTGTTCATAGCTTGTAGTTGTATTTCCTGCAATAACGCTCTGATATTCGCTGTCTTGCAACCGATAATCGCCTCCAGCGATACCTGGCATGTAAGGAATAGTCCCTGTCCACATGTTGAGGATAGAGCCATTGTTGTATTTGACCGCATCAATTGATTGGAGACTACCATTTGCCCAGATGTATTCAACGTCATATGCGCTAACAGCACAATTCACGAAATAGTCGACCCACGACGAATCGTTGTACCGCTGCACGAGGTTAGATTGCACCATGCCATTACTACCCCAGCCGGAGAAGTAGGAAGTGCCTGTCCTCCAGGCAAACGCTGCATAAATAGTGTTGTTGAGCTCGTTGTCGTCCCAAGGCTTCGAAGTGGGATCAGGTAGTGCCGAGGCATTTAGACCAGCAGTGTTGTACACTGTTTCCATTTCGGGGTCTGCAAAGTAGTTGTATATAAGATTTGAATTTTGGTTGACTGCGAGGAAGGATAGGTATGGTGAATATGGCCTGGTTCCGCCTAGCACTGAGATGAAGGGCTGCATCCCAAGGACGCCCCAGAATTGTGAGGAGCAATTGAAGCTAGTATATACGTTCTTGTCACCCCATCGTGTGATATTGCACGTCTTTGGAGGAATAAGCCCACACTTTGTAGCAACCCCTATAGTCTTCGCTTTGTAATTGGACGACTCCGGAAGATCAAGTTCACTTGGCATCAGAAATGCTATTCTACCTCCATCAATCCCAGAAACATCCGCAAGGCGCATCTGCGTGAGGGTGGAGAAATTGTGAGCAATTCGCTGTAACTCGGGCTGCCCATTCTGAAAATTCTTGTTTGCCGCAAGAACCGAATCTTTGGCGTAAGTGCAAGGAAATCCGTAATTATCTTTGACACGATCAACGCCTAAACAGTAAGAGTTGACGCCTCTTCCTAGTTCGGCCGTTGGTGTTGTTGTCTTAGAGTACAATGTCATACTCACTGTTTGTGTAGCGATATGCAAGTAGGCGTCGGTAAGCGCAACTGCTAGGCCAAGCAAAGCACTGAGGAGAAATATCCACACAGCATAGAGCAGAACAGGAGAAACTCTGGCTCGTCGCTTCCGCGACAAAAGGTGTACGAAGGCATTGTATAGTTGTTCATAAGATGCAGAGAGTACCCCCACGAGTAGACTCATCTGATATGGTGTCGGCAGAATTGCGAAATGTCTCACATGTGAAGTCTTGATTAGCTCTCGGTAAACCAGAACACCTGTCAACTGCAATATACAGCCTGCTAGCAGAGGGGCCATGGTTGAGAGAAAACTGGCCACAAATACTAGCTTCGTGGCAGAAAAGTTGACCAGCAAGTATCGATGATCATTGAAGTTTTCAAGCCCAGAGTTTGGATCGAATACATTTTCGACAGGCTCAATCAAATGATGAAAGACCACGTACAGGAGCGCGACTGATAAGAGCAACATTGGCACGCAGATAACTGTTGCTGGCCATACCAGGCGTCGAAAGATGCTCTCATATGGCTTGACGTGAGTGAAGTCTTCGCAGGCATCAGCCCTATACACTGTCGAGGAGTCCGGTAAATTGACAGCAGAGGAGTATTGGCTCCGCACCCCTGTTTCGTTGTATGATACACCAGGGTCTGACTTTTCTTCTTGAGAAATGCTCGCATGATGACCAGCTATGGGTTCGTTGCTGTCTAGTGTATCCTGGTCGGTCAAGGGGATGTTGTTCTGAAATTGGTCCAAGGTGTAAACATTATGGTTGGATGCCGACGTTAAGAAGCTTCTTCCCGGCTTCCTTCGTAGCTCAGGCTTATGAGCGTTTTGCCAAATGTGATGCATGTTGAACCGTTTCGTGATCGCTGCACAACTGGGCCTGAGTGAATCTCGAGAAGTGAGAACTACAATTTGAAATGAGATTCGACATACTTCTCGCCCAGTAACTTCATGCTTCTGGATTGGTAGTACATATGTCGTATGCGTCAGTCAAGGTAATATTGCACATGCAGCTAGGTGCATGTTTTGAACGACGAGGCATAAACTGCCAGTGGACGCTGCCACTGAAATCGACTCGAGCCTATCACCACCTGTTGGTGGCCCAGGCAGCAAGTCATGGCTGGAAAATCGTCGTCAGGCCTTGTGCGAGGTTCGCTAAGGATAAGCTAGTGGCTCGGTGAAGCAGAGCACCACATGGAAGTAGAAGGTTTGACATAGTTGATAATGCCTAAAAGAGCAAGCGTGAAAGGATGAGAAGTGGTGCGAAGTGATTTTCAGCTTGTCAGTCGTTGCACTTCAATTCAACGCTAAACCATCCTCAGCTGAGTGTAACCTTGACCAATTGCTGATTTGAAGCCAGACTGGCAGGTGAAAATGAGCGCGAGTTCAGAGCTACCTACAAAGCTGGCAACGAATCACAGTTGTGCATGGATATAAGCACCATTGGTGGGTGGCCTTGCTGAAGTGTCGCCAGAAGCCAATATGCATATGAAGACCTATCAAATGTTCTTATTCAGTATGAATCATAGCGTCTGCTCCGAAGATGGTTGCCTTAAGAGCACAAAATGCGTCCAGAACACCCTGCTAACTCACGACGTGCGTAATTCAGAAAAACATGAAACCTTGTACCAGGCTGCCGACCGATCAATTCAGAGAGTCTTGATCTTCATCCACTCGCCTGTTCCCACGCCAAGGTTGAGTCCGTTTCTCGACCACCATTCGCGGACCTCACCTTCACCGCCAGCACCGACAGCGTCCTCCATTGCCTCCTCGATGTCACAAGTTTTGTACTCCACCCGTAATCCCCACTTACGACTCGCCTCCTTCCACCACTCTAGCACATGGGGATGCCCATTCTTCGTGGGACCAACCAGGACTTGGTTGTCGAAGATCATTTTCGAGCCTTTGAGGCCGGACCACAGATCCAGGACCTCGACCTTGCCAAATTGAGACGCCACGGTCGCGACACGTTCCTCGAACGAGTAAGCTATACCACTTCTTTCCCACCACGCGATTGATTGCGCCATGCCGGTTTGTGCAGCCAACCAGATTGATTTTCCTACCTTGAGTGGCAGCTCTTTATTTGTACCTATACGCTTTTGATGGTTGTTGAGCCACCACTCAAGCACTTCGACGTTGCCTTTGGCACTTGCATTTTCGAGTGCTTTGTCCGTGTAGAGCAGCTCGAGGCCAGAGTCAAGCCACCATTGCAACACCTCAATGAACCCAGCTCGAGATGCACCATCTATGGACTCCGGCCCATAGGTCCGTTTTATGATGGCGGGACAATCCTTCCACCATTGCAGAATGGCAGGCGAATTGTAGACAGACGATGCCTTCTGAGGCAAGTTGGACCCGGGAAATGTGGTCCAGAAGATGTCTTTCTGGTGAGAAGCAAGGTAGGTCAGGACATCAGTCAATCCAAATCGCAAGATCAAGTCGGTCGAGATTCCTGAGATCCCTTCTGGAGGTTGCTGTTCCTTGGCCTTTTTATCAAAATATACTTTGACCTGTGATGTTGGTTGAGTAAGAATGATCCATTCCAGGTTTCTCGCTTTCGAACCAGGCTTAGGGAGGTGTTCTAGCCATCGATTGGGTACAGGTAAGTGAGTGTAAATATTGAGAGCAGTTGCTAGCTCCCAGTCGCCAAGGTGGTCGAAGACAAGTGTCCAAACCTCTTGCGGCAAGGCGGACTTGCTCGAAGGGGGTTGCTTCGACCTCATCGGCACGCCAGATATTGCACGGGCCTTGCGCAGCACCATTTGAGCTTCACTATGTAATACTTCCAGCATTTCCGAAGGGCCGTCCCAACGCCACTCGATCTCGATATCTTCAGTGTCCAGATTCACGATCGGATCATCGTTCGATAAGATCCAACTCCAAGTAGCTGGCTCTAAAACATGTACCCAGTCCCATTTCCGGTGCAGTTTGGACGCTTGTCTCCTCCACATAGGGTTTCTCCACTGATCAATACTCAGCTCGGGAAGCAAGAGTATTCGTTTCGAGGTGTCCCAGCACCGCAAAATGTGGAGGACGACATCGGATGTCAGACCTGCAAGCATCAGGGACACCATACCTGCGTTGCCCACAATGAAGAAAAGGTCGGCCCATCTCGCCAATCTATGGCCTATCATTTGTTTTTCATTCCTGTAAGGATCAACGGGCGCATTCTCAATCCAGTGCACGTCTGATATTCTTATGCCATCTTCCAGATACTCTTGAAATTCTGCTTTGGTACAGTCTGCTACCACTTTCAAGTTCACATCGGGCAGGTGCAACAGGTGTGGTAGGATGTCAGGCCCTATCTTCGTTGTTAAGTATACCAGAACATTGACTTTCCGCTTGACGGGCCTCCAACCACTGCTCGGTAAAAGAGTGTGCATTGCTGCTATAACTCGAGGTATGCCATCGACAAAAGGTAATGAAGACGAGTTGAGGCTTTGAGCCTAGCAATAGTCGATCGCCTTCACGTAAAAGCACTTCTTGTGGCAAATGTAGGTTGGACACTGCCAGAATGCGGGCGGTGTGCTGTTCGTCTAACAACCGCACGTTCAGGGGATGAGACGAATGGCAGGTCTTTACTTTGTGATGCGGCTCCTTCTAGAGCGTGTAAAATCTGCAGGGTTGTACAGCAAGCCGTCGAGGGTAAAAACGTCCTTTGGTGAAGATGCATTGTGGAGGCACATGTCACAGAAAAGAACGCTGAGTCGATGACTTTGACGGCTCCAGTAGCCGCAGCCTCTGACATCGAACACTAGTTGTGGTGAAGGTCAACTTTGCCGGACCAATGCCCTGCCGCCTATTTTCTGTGCTTGCCGAAGTCGACCCGCTCAATTCCACGCCTTGCCATGTACAGTAGATATATACCTAGGTAGGTAAGGTCAACACGCATACCAGCACATCTACTTGGGAGTCACCACCAGGACAAGCGTCTACAGACGGTACTTTGCTACTGTATGGTTATAGGTCGTCCTTTTCTACATTGCACCTTGAAATGGGACAGATTATGGAATGTGATCATTGAATAAAATCAGCGTTTAACAGTATTCTTCCACCAATGCAAAAGAACGTTTGAAACATTCGCTTACAACCCTCGGTTTTATACTTGAACCTGGTGAGGTGCAGCATAAGCAGCAATACGGTAGGCAACGGGGTAGTTGAAACTCCTTGGTTGAGACAAAGCTAAGCAAAAATCGTCCTCTTTGATACCCAACAGCAACCGTCCACGCAAGGCTTGCATCCTGCTATCGCTGGCTTGATGAGCTTCAAGCTCGCAACTCCAAGTCCAAACCGACTTCTATCTCAACACACCAGGAGTATCTTCACGACGATCATGCCAGCCAAACCAATAACACCACCCTTCAACGACTCTCCCGCCCTAGCCTCCTTCCACGATCACCTCTCCCACTCACGGCGAATAGTAGCCGTACTCGGCGCTGGTCTCTCCGCTGCCTCCGGACTCCCCACTTTTCGCGGCGCAGGAGGTCTCTGGCGAACCCACAATGCCACCGACCTAGCCACACCAGAAGCCTTCGATCACGACCCGGGCTTCGTGTGGCAATTCTACTCCTACCGCAGACACATGGCGTTAAACGCGAAGCCAAACCGCGCACATCTGGCTCTGGCCGAGCTCGCCAGACGCAATTCAAACTTCATTACATTGTCCCAAAACGTCGACGGGCTATCACCCCGAGCAGCCCATCCAGCCGAGCAATTAAAGCTCTTGCACGGCAGCCTCTACGACCTGAAATGTCTCGACCAACACACATGCGGTTACCGCGAATCAAACAACTACACCGATCCCATAACTCCAGCCCTCGCAATCCCCCAAAGCAGTACAGATCCGACCGCTACCACAACAACCATCTCCAACCCCACCTCCTCAACCCCCACCTCAAACCCCCTAATCAACGGCCTCGACATCTCCAACGCCACCCACTCCCTCCCCTCAATCCCTCAATCCCAACTCCCGCACTGCCCAAAATGCAAAACAAACCTCCTGCGCCCCGGCGTAGTCTGGTTCGGCGAAGCCCTCCCCACCACCGTCCTGTCCGATATTAGTAGATTCTTCTCCGATCCAGCACCAATAGACCTGGTGATCGTAGTCGGAACATCAGGAACAGTCTACCCTGCAGCTGGCTTTGCTGAACAGGCAAGGCGGAAAGGAGCGAAGGTTGCGGTTGTGAATCCGGATCCTTCGACTGGTGAGAACGCGGATTGGTGGTTTTGTGGCGGGGCGGAGGATGCGGTTCCGGCGATGTTAAGGCCTGTTGTTGGTGAGATTGCGGAATTTCAAGGCTAGACGGGAACGAGATGGATGAGTACCTGAATCCGATGGGGGTTCTTATGAATATAAAGAGTTTACTGGGTTAAGCGTTGGAGCTTGACCTAGAGACCGAAGTTTGAACATCTACCATAGGTCTAGTAACTTACAGACCAAAACCTCATCATCGCTATAATGCCATACTTGGCGAGAATCCCAACACTATCAA
>Ga0068631_100108_pt1 | contig 28041 bp, 25 predicted proteins | sample InSIn5gowninarea_2_FD_77434 | JGI IMG/M metagenome (GOLD analysis project Ga0068631, IMG submission 77434) | Clean room microbial communities from NASA Spacecraft Assembly Facility at Jet Propulsion Laboratory, Pasadena, California, USA -... ...
GATGGGGAAGAAATGGTGGATTTTGGTCATGTTGTTTTGTTTGTTGAGAGATTGTCGAACATAAGGTAGTAAGTTAGTACAGGGATGGAATAGTGGAAACAAGGGAGATGGGTTTTTGATATATTATCGGTCCTAGTTTGAGATCTGATGGTGCCGGATTGACACTGGTATCTAAGTTTAGCCATCTTTGTTTTTCCCTTCAGGTGTATAGAAGGGCTTAGTAACATTGTACATCTGACAGCTTTGGTTTTGGTGGATGTACAGTATGCTGCCTGTTCCATGCAAAATGTGTGCCACATAAACATTAAAAGGAATTCTCCGAACTCTATACATCAGCGTATGGTATCTGAACTTTGGCCACTTTCACCATGTCTCAGCGTATGTGCACCAAAAGCATTGCTAACCTTTGAATCAATGTGGTGACATCGTTCAGGTTTTTTAATCAAATCAACCATACAAGGGTAAAGATCATCTTCAGTTTGGTTGTGTTAAATGCTGTCTGTAATTTCTGGACCAGCAAAGCTTTCATGATCTTGTTGCGTCGTCGAAAGCAAGTAACCAAAAGTATCTATTCGTTCCTTTGATGGCCTGGATATTGAACGTCCAGCCAAAATAGTGGGCCGCCAAGCGAGCCTTCCACCTATTGATTTCAGAGTAAGTAGGCTGACTAACCGTTGACACTGCTCCCCAGCACACCCTTTGTACTAACAATATCCCCACCACCCACCGCGCCTTCTGGTCGTCTCTCACAGGCTACTCTGCAAGCCACAGCTAAGCTCTTGAAAGCACTCTCGGCGATGTGATGGTTGTTATGTCCATAAACACACTTAACATGCAACGTCACACTAGCAGCCTGAGCAAAGCTCTCAAACCCATGCGTAATCATCTCAGTACTCAAATCACCGACTTTCTCTCTCGTGAATCCCAGATCGACGACCGAAAACGGCCGGTTCGATAAGTCGATTACAGACCAGGAGAGCGCTTCATCAAGTGGTGCATCACCACGACCGAAGCGCACTAGTGATTTGCGGTCGCCGAGACAGCGGTTGAATGCTGTGCCTAACGCCAAAAAGACGTCTTCTGTGGTGTGGTGGTCATCGATGACTAAATCGCCGTGAGCGCGGATGGCGAGGGACCACCCGGCGTGTTTGGAGAGGGCGTGGAGCATGTGGTCTAGAAAACCGATGCCTGTGTCGATTGCTATTTGTTGAGTTGGGGTGATTTGGGTGGCGTGGTGAGAGCTTGGGAGGGGGGATTTTTTAGATCTGGATATTTTGTTGATTTCTGGAAATGTGATTCGAAATGCTCGGAAGGCTCGAATGCTGAGAGTGGTCCGCCGTCGAGAGACATGGAGACTTGTATTTTTGTTTCGTTGGTGATTCGTGATAGTGCGCATGTGCGGCGGGACATGGCTGCGTGTGTCGGTGATGTCGAACCCATTTTGATGATTGCTGAGAAGGGATGCGAGGTAGCAGATATGTTCCTGGAGACAGATAGTGGTAGCTCTTGTCATAAAGTCGAAAATAATGCCAAGCATCGGGATTTCTGCATCTTAACTCCGACCCGCCTCACCTGCCGTATTTCGTCGGGTGAGGTGGCCGCATAACAGATCGCGACATAAGGTTATATTAGAGCTCTAAATTAACAGACACACGTCAAATACGCCCTCTTACTTCTTCAAGATCAAACTCTTTACAATGGCTTTATTTGTATGTAATTCGTATAAGGCGGTAGCCAAGAAGTGGAGATCGACCAATGTTATACAGTAAATCATCCGCTGAGGAGATCAACGAAAGCCGAGGTTCGACTTTCACATACTATGACCCCGTTAAATAATGGCAGTGGACGATCCTCCAGACCCCATACTATAGAAAAGTGGACGTCTCAGTCGACTACACTTGGCTGTCTGTATTGGTCAACATTAAGTCTAGAAGCCCTTCTCAAGTCATACAATCATCAGGACCATCACATCCACAATGCGTCTCCCGTACATTCCAACGGAGCCAGCATTCAGCAATGCGTCAGACCAGGCCTTTGTCCAACGACTCCTAAAATCCCGTGGTAAAGCAGGCCTATCATATCTTGATCGCACCCTGCTTCATTCACCGCCCCTGGCTCGGGGCTTCCTGCAGTTCTTTACAGCGGTTCGAGGGAAGACCACACTTCCAGCCGACGTCATGGAGCTTGCGATGTGTCGCGTCGCGGCTCTGAATGGCGCTGCCTACGAATGGATGCACCACGCTCCGTTGTTGAAGACGGCGGGGCTAAGTGATGAGGCAGTGGAGACTGTGCGGAGTGCGAAGGCTGGCGCACAGGGCGGCGAAGGGCAGGGTGACTTGAGTCCAAGGTTGTGGAAGGTGCTGCGGTACACGGACGCCATGACTAAACAGGTTCATGTGCCGGATGAGATCTTCGAGGCTGTCAAGGGAGAGTTGGATGAGCGGCAGGTTGTTGAGCTTAGTGAGTGCCTACCTACTGCAGCAGTTTATGGTCCAAAGTCCTCGAGCTAATAAGTGTAAACCGCAGCTCTTACAATTTGTGGCTACAATGCTGTCTCAAGATTTCTTGTCGCTATGGACGTTGCGGAGCTCAAAGATGTCGAAGTGGGCAAAGCTGAGCATAAAGACGCGGATGCGGGCAAAGTGGTCAAGGCAAAGTTGTAGGAATGGTCGACATGCTGCAGCCGGATTGTGTGCTCTCACGTTACCTTGAATTTGACGGTCCTTTACCTTAGTAAGTGTCAATCTATTGCTGTTGCTATCTGTGCCCTAAACTTTTAGGAACAGTATAAAATGCCGAATCATCGCAGGGATAAACAGTGCAGGTCATGGTGATAGTGACACCGCCGCTGGGTGAGAAAGCGAAAGTCTGAACGATAAGCAGATAGAAGGAGAGTTGGAAGCAAGTGAATTTGGTCACTTTGGAAAGATTGGACGATAAATAATCTTATGACTTAGCGAATGACTGTACCTACACACTGGAAGAAAGAAGTTCCATGAATGCAGGAAATATATCACGTATATAGTGAGCATGGCGAGATTAAGCGTCGAAGTCTGCCAGCTGAGCTTAATCTGAGCAATTCACAGGACGGAAGGATAGCCCAGCGCCATGAGGTCCACATGATGTGTGAAAATTGTGCTTCCAAGCTTAAGGAGGTGTCCTGTTATGATGAATTTGTACTTCGTAGGCTTAGTAAAGGGGAATGCAGCTTATACACTAAAAGCTACTAGAATTAACGACATGAATACTCGAACCTATCTCGTACGCATATGACCGAGCAGCTGGTGTATCTGTTGCGACTGCTTGTTCCGTTTAGAGGGTTAAAGAATATTAGGGTTGAGCCAGGGAGACAGTCGTTATATGTCCTGGCACAGGCGACGTCAGTATGGCCAGGGTACTAGTGACGGTTGTGATGTGTACACCTGTCATTGCTATGGGGTGCAATGAGAAGTAGCTGTGGAGGTTGAAGGAGTATATTATTCAAGAGATGCCCTGAGTTAGTGAGAGGATCGAGACAGTGAAGATTGCGCATGATAAAGTTCAAGACACTGAAGGCCTTTGAGCGTTTGAGACGCTTGATACAGTACTGGATATCTCACCACCGTTCTTCAAGCAGTCAAGGATAACATGAACCTCAGTCTTCACCAACGCTTGGACGCTGTATGCAAACAGCATTGATGGTAGTGCCATCAGTAGTCCTGATCGCCCGATGCATGTCGCGAGATTTGACGATGGAATTCGAGGGGTTTTCGATTGCTGCACTTTTTGTCTCAATGATAATGGTGAGCTATGCTGTTCAAGAAGGCAAGTCAAATTGGCTGGTGAGCGCCTTGCTCATCAAAGCCTACATCAACATTGGACTGGCAGCTTACTATATCCACTGATGCGAGTAGAGTATGAATCTGGCATTAGCGGATTGTCTGTCTCACAGATTCGCGGAGAGTTGGTCTCCTGCACGAGCGAGCAGTTGAGGCTGAAATCGAAAATGGATCCGAGGAAAATGTAACCTCAGGTCTCCGACCTTGGGGCTTGCACCTCCGATCATGCTAGGAGAGATAACGACTTCTTCTGGGCTTAGTGCAAGGATTTTGCCCTTGGTCAGATCGTTCATGCCTGTATCATCAGGGGCGATCGATACATCAGTTCCCACGGTAAGGCCATTTCGGACGTCCAGTTCTGTGTGTTCAGCGGCAGGTGTCGGGACCATTGGAATTTTAGTATCGAGGGGCACCTCAGCAAGTGCAGACAACACTCTATCAACTTGTGCAGTATCGCTACCATCAACACGAGTTTCAAGGAGAGGTAGACGGTTCAGATAGTTTTGCAGGTTATGAAACCATGCCCAAGCACCTGGATATCGATCCGAATTAAAGACTGCTGCGCATCCTTCGCCCTGGCCCTCCTCAGCATCGCCACCCGTCAGGTGATCAAGTCCCTCACCTCTGCTCATTTTTTCAGACCATTCAACCATATGATAGAGCGCAATGTCTGCTAGACTTGGAGTTTTGGTGCTGAATATCCACGGTAGATCTTCCGATGCCTCCCGGAACTGAGGCTCGAGCAGGGACAGTTGCAGGTCAAATTGACTGAGATGTAGTGGTATCTTCTTCTCGAGTTTATCCGGATCAAGTTTGTGACCGATCAAGCCGGCACGGTCTGTTCCAAATTTTGATCGCCATAGTGCGGTAGGCATGAATCCGCACACTGCTCGGAAGAACGGTCTATCTGTCCAATAGCTTGCAAACCCTCTCATCATAGACCGGTGGACCCTCCCGTCCGCAGAAATCGGGTAGACAGTTCCGTAGCCATCATTGCTAGAATATCGGTGTTCCAGAGCCTCAATGATGACCGAGGTGTCAACGTAAATGTCTTTGTCTATGGCCGCTACAGGGATCTTCCGATATTCCAGATTGAAGTAGTTCTTTAGGACCGGGCGTGGCATCATTGTTGGGACTGTTATGAATGTATATGGTATTTGCTTCAGGCGCAGTATATACCTTGCCTTTTGTGTGAAGGCGGAAGTATCATAACCGAAAAGCACGACCATCGGTCGCAATTTAGAAGTCATGATGTGTCAGACTTCGGTGCTACAGCCAGGTCATTGAGCTTTCGAGAGGAATATACTCCTCGGTCTCAAGAGCATTCGCTCAACTGCTTGTTTAGTTAATTTGTGCTTTTTCCACTCACATGTGTTGAAATCAGAGCAGTACTCCTCCTATTTCATGACGATTTAGCCTAAAAAATCCGGTCAGTGTAGAGTGGTGAGTTAGGCGGAATATTATTCTTTCATCAAAGAGTTCTGCTTAGCAAGCCTTGTTGCCTTGATGGGCCAATACTTTTGAGACGGAGGAGTACGGTCGAGCAGAAGTATACTCGTACTGTAGTTCTGCCTCACCGTACTCACACAGCTCCACCAGCAACTGCACCTCACTTGAACACCAACGAGATTGGAACACTAGCATTCCTGATACTTTCTCAGGAAGCTCAATGTGACAAGCACCGTAAAGATGCCTATGACCCCGACCTATCTGGCGCAAACAACGCGTACATGTAAGGCAGCAACAAAACCATTACAGCAGACAAGAAAGAGCTCACACCGGAATAGCTATGAATGCGACAGATGCGAAACGACGAGTTCTAAAATCCTACCGAGAATGGCTTCGAGCGGTATGAAATAGGCCCTACTGAGAAGGACTCTAGAAGAGAGGAAAAGGAAAAGTGAACAGTGCTGACCATGTCGTTGTGCTGTGCTATACAGGGCCCTGAAATTCAACAAATGTATTCCTTGAACATGCCAGTCTCGAAGATCCGGACGAAAGTGAGAGAAGAGTTTGAAAAGCGCAGATATGTCAATCAGTTACGGGCGATAGATGTGTTGATCATGCAGAGTCATATGGAGTTTCAGGTTCGTGAGAGGCAATCACAAGATCTTTGGGCAATACAACTTGAAATGAGAGACTGACAAGTGGGTGTGTGTGTGTAGGAAACGATGAATTTCTGGAAGCAGATCACGCATGTCATGAAGTTCTTCAGATCGGAGGAGGATCCAAAGGCCAAGTTACCGCAAAACTTCATATCGGGATTTCTGGAGGTAAGACACAACAAAGTATTCTATGGTACTGCTGTTGACTGTACTGATATTGTGCAGGGACGAAACTGATTTCCTCTGCTTGCACCTTTCCGGCTAGTATTGTACATACTCGAAAACAATCAAAGAACCATGAACAACGTCCCTACCCTGCTTACGCCGTCGCTATGCAAAACGCTTCAAACCCGTTAGCCCTCCATCCATACTCCGTAACCAGTCGCAAGGTCACAAAACCCCCTAACTCTGAGTCTCAAGCTTTCCTCCCCTCAAACTCATCCCTAGCCACCGTAAACTTCTCCGTCACAACATCACAAGCCTCAATCATATCCTCCAACCCCTTCCTCAAAGCCTCAAAAGCCGTGGTTCCCGTATCCTCTACTCACAAAAAGTCAAGTCAGCACAAACATTCCTATACCCATAAAACCCCTACCAATCCATCATCTTCTCTTTGTGAAACCTCCTTGCTTCTCAATTTTTTTGAAGGAAAAAAAAGAAACCAACTCACCCCAGGTCTGAATCCGAATATTCATCTTCGTCTCACTCGGATGCGGAATCGTATACCCACAAAACTCGACATCAGCGTTCTTGCTCACGAAGTATCGTAACGCATTGCCTAGTGTGTGATCTTCCTTTTCGATCTGGAAGGAGACTGCGTGTGTTGTTGCGCCGCGTAACTATATTTCCATTCGTTTAGTCAGTCACGTCGATCAGTCAGTCCGCAACAAACTAGAACTCCCATCAATGTATGTATGCATGTTTGCAAAGTCCATATCATATCATCCTCCACCTACAGTATGTAGGTAGAAACCACTCACTCAACCACTGAGTAAAGGAGAGGAAATACTTACAACGACGATCTTCGGCATCCCACCCAGTAAAATATCCTCCTCATCACCCGGTTGCATGCCCTGACCTTCACTCTCATCCTCATGTTCAGAATTGTGGTTATTGTTATCGGCCATACTAGCGTCGTTATCGTCTTTTGACATTTCTCCCCACAACGCTGCTTCAACCTTTTTTCTTTCTTTCGTTGTAAAAGCGTATAGTGGTTTATTGTAGCGGGTCTCTGGTTTGATTTTGTTGAGCTTAGAATGCAAGGCGGTAGGACGAGTGAGTGAGTGAGTGAGTGAGTGAGTGAATGTCTTGTGGTTAAGAGGAAAAAATATTGAAGATTACATAAGGCATCTATGGGGATGGAGATGATATTTTGTTTGGAATAAGTGCTTTAGGCAGGTCACGGGATGACGCTAAGGAGATACTATACATATTGTGCATGCACGGTACTTGATTGCATGTACATATACATTTTATATATACTGTATGTTTGGGCTTGCGGCACTAGCGACCTCTTGATTGTTGTAGGAGGACGTTTAGGTGAAAGCACATTCATGAAACAGGCTGTGCTGGTGTGAGATTAATCAATGGGTGCATTGAGTCAAGCCTAGAGCAGGAATCAGAGATGATTGCTGTTGGATCAGATTTCCAAGGAGAAGAAAAAATGACATTTGGTTACTTTCACGCTATAGATCAAATTTCTGGACGTGTTCTACTAAAAAACTGCCTTGTTACCTCCTTCCAGCACCAGGCTGAAGACTTGTAGGCACGCCAACATCTACGTTCTCCATCTGATTGTCTCGAGATGGGTCGTTACTTATATTGTACATTCCACCCTGAGCATGTGTGTTCTGCATGGGAGCACGGTTTGCTGTAGATAGCGGTGTTTGGTTGTGTTGCAACGCCTCAACGTCCTGCCTTGTCACGAATGGTAGATTCTGGTTGCGGCCCGGATACGGGTCATATGTTTGTGAAGTAGGGAATATTACTGGTTGTTGTGACTGAATTGTTGCTGGGCGGTACGATGAATTCGAAGAAGGATATGATTGTGCCTCGTAGTGTTTCGTGTCATAAGGGTTCAATTGAGCTTGGGTGAAGCCATCGTCGCGACTGGCTTCGTGTCGTCGCAATTTTTGGTCTTGAAATTGTTCTTTTTCAACTTCCGTCCATGAGGGAGGTGTATTGCCATTACTATCAGTATCGTGCGTGGAGAATGGTCCGAGCTTTGCTTGAGGAGACTGATTGGTGGGATTGCCCTGAGCTGAAGTGAGAAGACTAGACCCTTCCTCCATAGTGTTAACCTTCTGAAGCCTCGACCCTGGTCCAGCTGCGCCGTGGGCTGTGTTAACATCGAGATCAGTCATTTTGTGTGCGTCCAAGACACCTGCATAACTAGGATCTTCCAGTCGATGTTTTCGATCCCGAAACAGCCACTTGAACGAGCGTCCGACAGATCTGAGAATATCGATTGGATTGAAGCAGTCCAAGGCAGCTTTGATACCAAGAAAACCACCTTGGTAAGATGTCGGGTTATCTGCCTTGTCCGCTTCACCAAAAATTCGTCGATTTTCTGCTGAATTGATGACATAGGGTTTGTATGGAAAGGCCCAGATATGGAAGACAGCAAAGAAAGCCATCTCTATGCACAGAAGCAATGCAGGTATGCCCACCCTGATATCTGGGCTTTGGATTCTGTTACTGACCTTGATTGCTCCTGAGCTGGTGAGGAATGAAATTAAGATCGTCTGCCAGAAACTCAAGAAAATGACTAGTTTGATGGCCGCTACCTTCAGAAGTGGTCTGTGCCTGGCAACGTCGTCTTTGATCTGCACATAGTATTGAATGATACAATACATGGCTATACTCACAGCAACACCCTCAATGACCATAACCCAAACATGCGCAAAAGCTGGGTTCAGTGACTCAAGACAATATCGACTCCAATGCTGTGAGACTACAGCGGTAATTGTCATAGCTACTTCGGTGAAGCAGTACTGGAAAACGCCGACGAAGATGACGTTGAACCAGGTCAATCCGCTGCGTGGTGTCCTCAACCAGCCTTTTTCTCCTCCCGTACACTTTTGGAAGTATTTCATAGGCCATACCCAACGCTTAGGTTTGATTGTTCTGAAATATTGTTTTTGATGATGTAGATCTTCGGCAATATAGGCAGACATCAGACTGAAGAAAGAGGCAATTGCGAACGCCTCGTAGCAGTCCCGGAGGACTTCATAGTACACGCTGTGAATGTAGAACCAGATGGAGAGGAAAGATACAAGTGCGTAAATCGGGACCATGAAAAGGATTCGGATGATATGTCGTTGTTGTCTAGGTCGAGAGTAGTGTGTCGCATGCAGGAACATCAGCACAAACGATACTATAATTGCGACCAGGCCGAATGCTGCTGATACAGCGAGTGCGAGGTCGTGAAAGGTATAGCGATGGCTCGTGAAGAGTGATGTTTCCGTGATCGTCTGGGTTTCCACCGACGAGTTGCATTGCGGCCAGCCCATGTTGACAACGTGTTGTATAGAGTTCTTTATAGTCGTCGTGAGCGCATCGCTTTCGCCGCAGATCAATAGGAAAAGGGTTCGACAGACTAAGGACGCAGTCAGGGGGTATGCGATATGTGTCAGTAATGAGGTCCAAGAAGATGCTCCTTTGACAGAGTTCAGCTGAAGAAGCGCGCAGCCACCACAGAGACGAGAAGTACAGAACGGTACTGAGGATGGGTTTGGATGATGGCAGATCTCTTGCAGTACTAGTTAGACAGGCGAGACGCGAAGGTTGAAGCTAACATGATTCAGACAGTGGCACGTTTGCGCCAACAACTTGAAAGGAGCCAGCACCAATCAATAAATGCACAGGCGTGGCTGTGATCAGTGCTACTTTTACTGTAGGGGATTGGTGTAGCAGATCCTAGTGACATGAGCCTGGACCCATCATTCCCTTGAAATGCTTTCCCGCCAACTTTTTCGGACTATCCAACCTTCTTCACACGCAAGCATCAATTGAAACGGGAACTTGTTCCAACGTATATCATTCTATAAAAGCAGAAACTTGGTTGGTACCTCCTGGAAGACTCTTCTGTGGACTTGGAAGTAGTGCACGTCACAGTTTTGGCATGAATCAGGTTGAAATGGTCAAATCTAATCTCCATCAAGCTGTGACGCCTCGCAGCTTGGCATGCTTGTCGTCAGCTTTCTAGCGTGCTTGGCGGTAGTGGAAGGTGATCCTATTCGTACTGTATTACAGTACAAGCATTACTCGGAAATTGTGGCTATGTACCTAGGTAAACAACTTCCAGATGGCAGAGATCCGAGGTTTGATCTTCAAGGCCACCAGACCATGATCCTACGACGTCCAAATATATATTAGACGGAGCTTGGTGCGTAACATTTCGCGACGTTGTGGGTTTGCATAGCCGCTCAAATGGCCTTGACGAACAATGCTCAGGATGGATGAGATGGCTTCCTCAACTCACATGATTGAGCTTGGCCTGTCAGCATTCCCCAAAGTTCGTCCACGAATCTGATCTTGCAACGATCAAAAACTCAAATATCCCACTTGTGAAGCTGTATCAACAGAACGCCGCAATATTGCACCTGTTTTCATCTCCTGCCTCCGCCTCGATAAGAATCTCCCCTATAGGATCTTCCTACAGCGCCTCGACCTCTATAGCCACCCCTACCTCTTCCGCTGAAGCCAGTCAACCTCTCCTGCCCTTTCCTGCCATGCCCAAATTCTGGGCCATTATCCACCCACATCTCTCGTCCACGGTCTTTCTCGAACGTATACCTCTTCATACCAGGATCACCTGTAGTGCCTCTGTCAGAATAAAGGTCTCTAATCATTTCAAATCTTTCATCAACAACCTCTTGCGGCTGTAACTTGAAGTAAAGCTTCGGCTTGGTCGTCGTAGATGAGAATAGGTCGTCCAGAGCTCTGAAGCCAGTGCCCTGATCCGACCGTTGTGTAGACTGTGCCGGACCAAATGGGGACTGTTGTCGATGGCGATCACTTGAACGAGATTCCGGAACTAAGGCTGCCCGGTCTGGATGCACATCTGATGCAACCATTGTAGGGTTTGAGGAGCTCGCAGTGTACGAGGCTTGTCGTTGTGAGGCATGTGCTCTGTTGTTGATTGTTGCGCCGATACCAGGTCGCAGCGTGTGCAAGCTGGAAGGGTCTATCTCCTGGAACGTAGCTTGTACTCCATCATTTGTCTCATCATAGACCACGTCAAATCTGTTGACACTATTCCTACCTAGCGTTCGACTGCCGGCACCTGTTTCTTGCTCAACCCATTCTTCAACCTTGTCTTCCGGAACGAAGTCGATCCAGAGAGGCTCCCGCTGAGGTTCATTTGGGAATCGCGTGTCGTGCATCGCGATTCGCACTCGTGAGGCTGCTGAGATGGTCGTGAACGTGACGAAGGCATGCGAGCGAATGTTGTTAACGTGCCAAAATTTGATAGGATCTTCACCCGCACGAATAGAAGAGCTGCCCTGGGCAATGGCTAGGACATGAGAACGTAGGTTCTGAACATTGAGTGGTCGCTTGAAGTTTCTCATGTAAAGCGAGCGCGTCGCGGCATGTAACGCTGGTGCTAATGTGCTGTCTTCGTCCACAGATGGTGAGCCAGAGGTTCTGCGAGTATCAACAATTGCTTCTTCCCTGTGATTCCCCTGCGTCTCATCTCGCAGAGATAGTGATGCATGTGTTCCATCTGGCAGCCTCTTGTCCATGGAAGTCATTGCGATGCTCTTGTTGATCACATTATCATCTTTGGCCTCGTAACTCGGGGACTGTCCGCCTTGCTTCGTGATGAAAGATTCTCCATCCATGGCTCTCGCTTTCTTGCGGATCTCTTCTGCATCTGGTGGAGGTGTTACACTTCGTCTCTTACGCTTGCGGGACTCCTCGTTCTGATCAAATTCGCGGACCTGTCGTTCGTTGTTGTTGTTGTGGTCAACAATATCTTCGAACCCGTTGCTCGTTTCAATTTGCGCATACTTCGACTCTGCCTCTGCATTGTCCATACCCGCATCCCCCATTTGTTCCTCTGGCTTCGGGTCAGTATTGGCAGATGCGGGCTGTTCAGATTGAGGTATTGACACGTCCTCCTTCCCGAGCTCTCCGACCTTTTGCGTAGTTTCTGCACCATGCTCATTCGCTTCTTTGTTAGTAATGGAAACAGCTTCCCTATCTTCAACCTTCGCAGCGGCAGGTGAGTCGTGGGAGAGATTTTTATCGGATTCAGTGAACGCTAGTGCTTCAGCGTCCTCGTTGGACGTCTCCTGGTGGCCGTTGCTCTGCTCGTTGGCTTGTGTCTCTGGTGATTTTAACGAGCTCCGGCCGTCTTCTACTTCTTCGGACGTGTTGTTTGTCTTATGTTTCTCGCTTCCATCTTCTTCGTCTTCTGCAACCACTTCAGCCGAGTCCTGTTCTTGTGAATCGACTTCGTACTCAACAAGCTTGTCAACGAATTGACGCTTCAGCTTCAAGCCAGTGATAGAGATCTGTCGAGCTTTGCATTCCTCCTTTAGGTCTTGGACCTTGAATCCTTCCCATCTAGTCATCTGACAAGCTGCTGTCGCGAAGATTGGGAATTTGGCTTAACGAGAACTATCTTTTTGTAATACAAAGACGACTACCTAGGTATGCATGGACAAGGACAGCACAACAACGGTTAACACGATAGTGTACATAACCCTTGGGACAGTTGAAGAAACAAAAGCAACACGCGATCACAAAGGGTGCAATGACGTCGTTACTAGCACTAGTTCGTGGGACAAACACAATTACAGTACACTAGGTATGGATGCAAACAAATTTCCTCTAACAGATAAAGTCACAAGTCCCAGGCAGTTTGAGTCAACACGACTAACATAGATGGAGGTTTATGTTTTAGAAGGCATATGGGCACTCTGTCGGCTCAACGCCAGTAGTGCAGGTCAACTTGTGTCAATATCAATAGTGTTATTGTCACTACTAGTTTGTAGATTTGTCGCAGCCAATTCTCCCCAGCAGCTCTTTCCTGTCCAAAACATTGATACCTGAAGAATGGCCATTACCATCCCTCCGCCTGGAGGACTTCCGAGCAAGATTTTGGCTCGGAGAGGCTTTCACGAGGGTAGGGTCCCTGGACAGACCATCCTTCTCGACCAGAGCTTTGGGCTCTACACAAGTATGTATACTGTTCAGAGCTTTGCCCCTTTTGTCTTCGGAGTCGATCACCTCGTCTTCTTCCACGTCTTCCTCGTCAGAGCGGTCGTCATCTGCACCTTTTCCAGAAAGCACCTTGTAAGCGACTTTGACAATCAATGTGAACCACATCAGCATGATCACCTGCAACGCGAGAAGCATGCCCAAGAAGGTCCATTTGATGTTATCGTTCCAACAGACTAATCCGACCGGATCTCTAAATGGCCATGTAAGATGTTCCCAATCGCTGGGAATCGGTAGAGGTCCTTGCAGGCTTTGTGTGCTTCCACTGTAGCAGCCATACTGGATTTCTTCAGGTATATGTGCATAGATTGACCAGCAAACCCACAAGTAGAGAATGTGTCGAGTGATGAACCAAGACACTATGAAAACCCCGAACATGATGTCGCAGGGAAGCTGGAATCGGAGGTATTTGAGGAGCTTGGCCACTGGCAAAACAATATCCACAAAATCCATCAGTGCGAGGATGAGGTTTCCAACCTTGCTTTGATGATATCCATACGATAGGAATATGAGCGCGCACGTGACAATATGATGAGTGAACATCTGCCAGTGGTCTTTTCGGCGTTCTTCAATATTAACGACAGCAATTTGCTGAAGCCAAAACGCAAACTGCACCAGGTAGTACCATTTTGCTAGCCCGTTCATTTCTCGTATGGGCCAGTGGCGCCACAACGCTCGCAAATCTAGCCAATAGTCCGAATGGTACATGATGTACATGCCCGTGCTCCAGAACATGGAATAGTATAGCAATATCCATGCTTGTTCAGCGAACCGTACCTTGGCTTTCTTCTTTTCGATACCGCAGGCCGCAGCTAACGGAGCGAGGATGTAGTCCATGACCATGCATCGCAGTCCGGTGAAGACCACTATCCAGTAGAACACGAAAAATATGTCATCCCATCCAAGAGCAAATTTTGCAGTGACAGGATTAAAGTAGGAGATTCGGAAAAATTTCTGCGTGTGATGTCGGGCTTGTGGGAAGAAAATGTGAGCGCAGAAGAGGAGACCAAGTATATTCAAAGATATACCTATAGTGAACAGATTAGCAGACAGCCAACGGCAGGAGGTCCAAGAATCCTTACTGATCTGGTGATCCACAATCCAGGTGCAGGCGAGAGCAATGCTACTTTTCTCCTTGCCTCTAACACGCCATCGTGGCATTGCCGTCTTCTGTGAAGGAGACTCATTGTGCTGTCGAGGTTCTAAGTGTGTCACAGGCACTTTTAGTTTTTCCTGATCTTGTGGCAGATTCTGCATTTCAACAGCCATGATTCGAAGCGGTTTTCTGCTTTTACTGCTGCTTCAAGACATTCGAAGGTCCTCTAAATCTAGGTATCGAGTGGAGTTTGGACGTTCAGGAGTAGCAACTGCGACCGGCGCAAGAAGCGGTAGGATATCGAGGCAGAGAGCGAGTGTGTCTCGGTGAGCAGTGCTGCCTCGAGAATACGACAAAGTGTTACATACGTCTCATTAAGTCATGGTAACCTGTAGTCAAACACAAAAGGCCAACTAATAGTCATGGGTAATTTTTGTATATCTCAACCTCCACCGCCTATTGAAGATGCCGATGGTGGGCCTTCCCAACCGCAACCGCCTTGGCGTATTGCTGACCCTGCCGATCACCAAACATGCTTTCAAGCTATTCGAGATACGAGCCAATTGCAGTGGGCTGGACCTGCATAAATGGTGAGGGGGCGACACGCCTTACTGGTATGGATATCGTAGGAGTGCACGAATTTTTGTCAATTGCTTCTCATAAGTGTTGCTGTCATTCACGTTGAGACGAGCTGTCCCGTATGGGTACTACAGTAAGCATGGCATTGCTGCTCTCATCCTTTGGACTTTCTCTAGAGTGAGGTTTTGCACCTATTATACGATGCCAATGTGCTTCACAGTCTGCTGTCAAAACTTGCGAATCCCTTACGGCCACAGTCCATGTGGTCCTTGACAGTGCTTCCACAACTTAACCGTACCATCCTCACTGCCCGATGCAAGAACCTTTCCATCCGGGGCAAAGGCCATAGTCCACACGGGACCATGGTGACCTTTCTGAACATCTAGCTCTTTTTCGGTTTCGTAATCATAAACGCGCACCCAGAAGTCTTTGTGACCTCCTGTAACGAAGCGACCCGCCATAGGATTTATGGCAACGCTTGCAACTTCATAGCCAAAGTTGATGCGCTTCATTAGCTCGCCTGGTCGATTAGCATCGAAGAAGTAGCAGGTGTTACCGGTCGCGACGCTCAGCACGGCAGGGTTCGGATCTCCAGCCATATTCGTGCTCAATTCGCATGACATAACATCGCGATCTGTTGTAAAACTATGGATCATGCGCTGGGCACGGAGATCCCACCAGCGGATGGTTTTGTCTTCAGCTGCTGTCGTAATAATGTTGTAGTCCACGTTCCATACCACAGATTTGATACTGGCAGTGTGAACGCCTGCACCAATTTCCATACCTTGCAGATTGCTAGAAGGCAGCCGTGACTCACTGTCAGCTGAGCTGGATCCAACCAAACCCTGCGACAAATCGAAGATACGTAGTTTTTTCTCCAAGCCCCCAGTTGCGAGGAACTGTGGGTTCATCTGAATGGGAAACGCGACAGATTTGACAATGTGGTTGTGGTTGAGGATATGAAGACATTCGCCTGAAGACGGGTCCCAGACCCGTGCTGTGAAGTCGGCACTACCTGTAGCAGCCAAGGCACCATCTGAAGATAAGCGTGAGGACCAGACAGCACCTTTGTGGCCTAGGAAAGTGCCAATCCAGTCTCCAGTGATTCCATCACGAAGCATGGGATTGTTGTCTTTGCATGCTGAGATCAGATAGGAATCAGTCCCATCTACGAGATAAGAGAAGTGTAGATGAGTAACAGGGCGAGAATGACCATGAGCTGTCAGCGGCATAGCGCGTGGGAGATCTAGTTAATGTCAGTGGTGCTCAAATTGGAGAATCTGATCAGAGATCTGCGAGCCTTACCATTTGCCATGTTGTACTCAGCGAAACGGCGGGTTGGGTACGTGTCAAACTACTTGCTCCCAGGAAGAAGAGTTGGGTTGTGTATAGGAATGTGTACTGTGTGGCGGTTGAATAAGAGAAGACGTGCGTCTGTGGAAAGAACTGCAAATCTGAGTTTCGTTGAATTATGAGCCTTCCGCTGTCGGCAAATGTAGGGTATCAAATCGTCAAGTCGTAAATCGTAACGGTCGTTAAGAGATTGGCAACACGTACATGAGCGATGAACATTAGGGAACGATGGTGGATATGTATTTAGTGAAAGCGAAGGGAGAATGCAAGGCTTCTTTGTGAGACAACGACTACAATGTCAGTGACAAGGCTCAAGGTGAAATTCAAAAGCTGAGGCTAGCGCCTTGGCGGGCACTTCTGGTCTTTGTCTCCTTGCCTCAGATGTCTGCACTACAGTTCGTCGATATTCTCAACAACGAGTAAGAATCTACTATTGTAAGCGTAGTATCTGTCACCATTGGCTGGATCACTGCAACGGGTCTCCATGTCGCTTCCCACAACTTAACATAACAGCGTGATTCCAAGGCTGGTGGTGAGAATAACCTATGTAATCATTTCTCGTCTCTCACACACGGAAACAAGAAGTTTTCGAGTCCTACTACATACATATAAGCTCCCTCACAAGCATTCTATTAGTGAGGACAGATTCACTTTTCAGAAGTTATAGGCAGTAAGAGCATGTCAGGCAGATGTAGTAGTATAAGCAAGGACGTTTTAGCTTAGTTCATTCAGCCCATGGAGACGAAGACCTATGCTTGTTGCAACTCTATCGAGAGTCTGTAACGCGAGATCTTCAACTTTTCTTGATGTGTTGCTCCCTGTCCGATGAGCATGATGGCGACGTGTTTATATTTTGTGCGCGAGAAGAACGACGTTGCTGGCATCGACAATATCTACGAGTACGAAAATTCCCCACTTACAGGGGCTTCAAGCAAGCGGGATGGTGCGGCGTCCCCAGGTGGAGAGAGAGCTTTCAGGTAGGTACCGTTCCGCTACCACTGGTTAGCATTCACGATCCCACAATTGCTGTACAGATTGTATCTTCAAAAGGCTACTGCCTGAGCTTTCTCCCACTCCTTTGGTAAGAGATAAGTGACCTATATCGTGCGATAGAGATTGGTGCTAATGCGTGCTAACGTTCCTCCAAGTCCTGACTTGCCCTTGTAGCCAATGTTAGCACGCTCGTATCCGGAATCTTGTGGTTCCGATTGGTTCGCAACGAGGTTGTGGCGCGACACTTGATTGGCAATCAAATTCAGTAGAGTAACTTCACATGCAGGTGCATCGGACCCGAAGTCGATAATAGCCTCCGTCGTTAACTGTAGGCATCATGATCACCGCTTGAGCAGCCAGTAGCTGTCTTTTCATTCTATTGTTCCTCCGTAGTCTCACTCCTGCATAACGTTCTCTTCTTAGGCGCTGTGCAACGCCGGCGTGGTGTTTGCATATTTCCACTCGGCTTCACTCGCTTCCGACTCGTCTACCTGACTTGTTTAACATCTCAGTGTTCTTAAACTGCCTGCCTAGTCATCCTTTCTTTATAGGCATTCTATTGCGCCAATACGATCGTTTTCTTTCCACTTGAACCATGTGCAGGGTAGCATCTATTCCCTAAAAAACATATACCACCGGAGACAATTGACCGGCCATGGACCCCAACGGCAACGGCACGGTTTCGGCGAATGTGCAGGAGTTCGAGAAGAATGACGAGGAACTTCAAAGAGCAGAACACAATGTTAGAACAGAGACACAGATACAGACGGGTCAAGTCGAGAATGAGAAGCGCGGCGGATTGTCCACACCAGTGCCACGAACACCCATCATCCCTGTCTCGCCTGCATCGAAATCTAGCGACGACAGTAGTTCGGAGGATTTTCGAAAGGTAGATTCGAAAATCGTCAAGGTGCGAGAAGTGCCAGAAGGAGATGCGATTTTTGCACATTTGCCCGAACATGAAAGAGAAATTCTGAAGAGGCAGGTTGATACGCCTTCAGTACCGATCAAGTACTTCACACTATACCAATATGCAACCACATGGGATAGAGTGTTTCTGGTCATTGCCACTATATGCGCCATCGGAGGTGGCGCTGCTCTTCCTCTCATGACGGTGATATTTGGCAACTTGTCCGGCAGCTTCTCAGGTTATTTCCTAGGATCTCTTACGGAAAGTTTCTCCACCATTGTCAACCGATATGTGCTATACTTCGTCTATCTGGCTATTGCTGAATTCTTCCTCATCTACGTTTCCACCGTGCTTTTCATCTATGTCGGCGAGCACATCACGTCGAAAGTGCGAGACCGCTACCTAAGAGCGATTCTACGGCAAAACATTGGCTTCTTTGATAAACTGGGAGCTGGCGAAGTTACTACACGAATCACTGCCGACACAAATCTTGTCCAGGAAGCTATCTCTGAAAAAGTCGCGTTGACGTTGAATGGAGTTGCTGCATTCTTTGCCGCCTTCATCATTGGCTTTGTCAGGTTCTGGAAGTTGACTTTGATCTGCATGTCCACGGTCGTCGCCATTGTTCTGGTCATGGGGACTGGTGGACGCTTCATGCGTATGTGGAACAAAAGATCCCTGGCAGCCTATGCAACTGGCGGTTCCGTAGCCGAAGAAGTCTTCAGCTCAATCAGAAATGCTATAGCGTTCGGAACCCAAGACAAGCTTGCCTTGTCTTACGATAAACATTTGCTTGAGGCCATGAGATGGGGAATTCGTAGCAAAGGCATCATGGGCTGTATGATTGGAACCTTGCTCTGTCTGATATTCTTGAATTATGGCTTAGCCTTCTGGATGGGCGCTAGGTTCTTGACAGATGGCCAGACGACTCTTTCGCACATTCTGACCATTATCATGGCTGTCATGATCGGTGCCTTCTCTTTCGGAAACATCGGCCCTAATGTCCAGCATTTCGTGGCTGGCGTTGCAGCAGCTGCAAAAATCTTTGCGACCATTGATCGAAGATCTCCATTGGATGCTCAATCTGACGAGGGCGAGCAGCTGGATCGTGTCGAGGGGAATATCGAATTGCGAAACATTAAGCACATCTACCCTTCTCGACCAGAAGTGGTCGTCATGGAGGACGTCAATCTTGTAGTCCCAGCTGGGAAGACCACAGCTCTCGTGGGAGCGTCGGGATCCGGAAAAAGCACAATCGTCGGCTTGGTTGAACGATTTTACGATCCAGTTGGCGGTGCCGTGTTTCTTGATGGTCACGATATTAGCACCTTGAACCTGCGATGGTTACGACGACAGATTGCCCTTGTCCAACAAGAACCAGTCCTCTTCAGTCAGACTATCAAGGACAACATTAGAAACGGTCTCATTGGTTCGCCTTTCGAGCATGAACCCCTGGAGCAGCAAGAGCAGCGCATTATCGAAGCGGCAAAGAAGGCAAACGCTCACGATTTTATCACGGCCTTGCCGCAGGGTTATGACACTCATGTTGGTGAACGTGGATTCTTGATTTCTGGTGGTCAAAAACAGCGTGTTGCTATTGCCCGGGCAATCGTCAGTGACCCTAAGATCCTCCTTTTGGATGAAGCCACTTCAGCACTTGACACAAAGTCTGAAGGTGTTGTACAGAGGGCGCTTGATGTTGCTGCTGTTGGACGAACTACCATTGTGATTGCTCATCGGCTTTCCACAATCAGGACTGCAGACAACATCGTTGTTATGAAGAATGGCCATATCGTAGAGCAGGGCACCCATGAGCAACTCCTGGAACAAAACGGCGCTTACGCCGCCCTGGTTGCTGCTCAGAGGCTTGATCAAAGACACGAGGAAGAAGAACAAACTGAGGACGAGAAAGCGGCCGAGGCAAAAGAAGCTGAATTGACACGCGTTGCGACTGGAGACTCTACGTCCGGTAGTAACGACACAGACCCTGCAGACAAGCGGCTTGTGCTTGGTCGAACAACGAGCACCAAGTCAGTGTCATCTCGAGTACTGGCCGAACAAGGTGACGACGGAGAAGTCAAGTACTCTTTATGGACACTGATCAAGTTCATTGCCAGCTTCAACAAGAACGAATGGCCCTTCATGATGCTCGGGTTGTTGTTTAACATCATTGCAGGAGCTGGCCAGCCAGTTCAGGGTATTTTCTTTGCGAAAGCCATCACGTCACTCTCACAACCGTTGTACCTGGGCGCTAAGATCCGACACGATGTTGATTTCTGGGCCTCAATGTATCTGATGCTTGGCTTTGTTCAGCTTATAGCCATGTATACTCAGGGCATCTCCTTAGCCATTTGCAGTGAAAGGCTAGTGCATCGGGCTCGAGACCTGGCATTCAGACACTTTCTGCGCCAAGATATCGCCTTCTTTGACAAGGATGAGAACTCTACTGGTGCTTTAACCTCGTTCCTCTCCACTGAATCAACTCATTTGTCAGCCCTTTCCGGTGCCACTCTAGGAGTTATATTGTCATGCACGTCGACCATCGTTGTGGCAGTCTGCGTTTCACTCGCCATCGGCTGGAAACTGGCTCTCGTCTGTATGTGCGCGCTCCCTGTCATCCTTGGGACTGGCTACCTTCGATTTAAGATTCTTGCCAAATTCACGGCAACCGCCCAGACCGCGTACAAGAAATCCGCTGGTTATGCCTGCGAGCACACCAATGCTATTCGCACCGTGGTCTCCTTAACGATTGAAGATGAGATCTACAAAGAGTACCGAGCCCAACTCGACGCCCAACTCAAACAATCGCTGAAATCAAATCTTCGCAACAGCACCTTTTACGCTGCCTCTCAGTCAATGATGTTCCTCGCCATTGCCCTTGGCTTCTGGTATGGTGGGAACCTTATAAGCAAAGGCGAATATACCCTTTTCCAGTTCTTCCTAGTCTATTCCGAAATTATCTTTGGTACCCAATCTGCTGGTACAGTCTTCTCGTTTGCGGGCGATATGTCCAAGGCTCGTAACGCAGCCAACGAACTCCGCAAACTCTTCGATCGTCAGCCAACAATCGATCCGTGGAGCACAGATGGCAAGAAGGTAGATGACATCGAAGGCCACGTCGAATTTCGAGACGTCCACTTCCGCTATCCAACGCGACCGGATGTGCCCGTCCTCCGTGGCTTGAACATTACCATCAAGCCTGGCCAATATGTCGCTCTTGTTGGTTCATCCGGCTGCGGCAAGTCAACCACAATCGCATTGATGGAGCGGTTCTATGACCCACTTGCAGGAGGTGTCTTTGTCGACGGAAACGAAATTTCATCCCTTCAGCTCAACGAATATCGCAGTCACATCGCATTGGTCAGCCAAGAACCAACACTGTATCAAGGCACAATCAAAGAGAACATTCTCCTCGGTCTCGGCGGAACCAACAAATCCGACGACCTTGTCTCCGACGAGCGAATCATCCAAGCCTGCAAAGACGCCAACATCTACGATTTCATCATTTCCCTACCGTAAGTTCCTTGTCCCCTTTCTTTCCCTCTTATCTCATCCACTAACACCCATAACAGCGACGGCTTCGCCACCGAAGTCGGCCAAAAAGCAACCCTCCTCTCCGGCGGTCAAAAACAACGAATCGCCATCGCCCGCGCCCTCCTCCGCAACCCCAAAGTCCTGCTCCTAGACGAAGCAACCTCAGCCCTTGACTCCGAGTCCGAAAAAGTCGTCCAAGCAGCTCTCGACAAAGCTGCTAAAGGCCGCACTACCATCGCTGTCGCGCACAGATTGTCGACGATCCAGAATGCGGATTGTATCTTCGTGATTGATCGGGGTGTGGTTGTTGAGAGTGGCACGCATCATGAACTTATGAAGATTAAGGGTGGCAGATATAGCGAGTTGGTTACTTTGCAGAGTTTGGAGAAGAGATAAGTAGACAGGTGGGTGTTTAGGGAATGGGGATGTATAGATTTGTTTTTTGTTTTTGAGGTGATTTGTTGTTGATAGAGTGCGATTAGTATTGTGAGGTTTCTTTGGTGAGCGTGGCTAATCAAGTCCGAATATGGTGTCGAGTACATCGAATTATTTTGTGGTCGATATAAAGAGCTGGTTAGTCAGCCAATTAGTGAACAATGCTGGGTGAGCATTTGGGTGTGATATATGCTCGTATGTGCGAGGTAGAGCCTGACACAAAGGCCTGATGATATAAAGGTGTTTATGGGCTGTCTACAATTGATTCTGAGGTATGCATACTACTTGGACAGTTGTTGCTCTGGAGGAGCGTGCTACGTATGTGGTACAGCAGACTCGCGCCTCACCACCAACTGAACTCTCCAACTCAATCAATCTACAAATCTTCTTCACGTCCTAGCTCTTGATCCTCCTTCGCTCTCTTCGTCCATCAGCAGCATCATTATACTTTCCACACCCTCACATTTCCGAGACCTCTCTGCTTCGGTAACGCAGCGCCAAGTAACCCTCCCAATGGACCTTGCTCTTCCCGGCCGTTCTGCCATATTTTCGGCCCTGCTAGATACGCGATGAAACCTGGTGGGCCGGAGATGATTATCTCCCTGCTGCCTGTATTGGCCGTGTCGGGACTGGAAGTTGGAGGTTGAACGAAGTTTGAAAGAGCGTCTGAAAGTGTTGTTGCATCGATGCGGGAGTTTTCTTCGTCGACGAAATATGTTACTGAGATGCGGCCTGGGTAGCGAGTTTGGAGGGCTTTGAGATCGTGGACTATGGGGTTTTGGTCTGCTTGCGCTTGAGGGGCGGTTGAGGGTGAGGTCGGCTGGGGTGGAGTGCTTCGTGAGAACATGGTCGTCCATGACCACGACTGGGCTGGTGTGGTTGAATGGTTCCCTGTTGATGTGCCTCCGATGCAGTCCTCTCGTTTTCGGTTTGCCCATAGGATGTGCAACTTCTTCTCTTGGCTTGGTTTGTCGTCTGCCTCGTCGAACATGGCGCGTGCGACCTGGAGGGCTGGAGCTATACCGGTGCCGCCGGCGAGGAAGACTACCTCCGTGACATTTGGTGCTATGTAGTGCTCTAGGTTTGGCCCTCTAACCTCGATGTCCGAGCCAATGGGAAGTCGATGCAGGTAGCCTGATACTTCGCCTTGAGGATCATTCCTGATCAAGAAGCGTAGAGTGGTTGCGCTGCTGGTCTCTTGCCTTTCTCCAGATGTGGGTGGGAGTGGAGTGTATGCTCGGACAATCTGCAACTGCGGCTGCTTGAACTGAACATTCCAGATGCCTTGCTCCCAGATCTCTCTGTATTTTTCTGCCTCTTGGGAACTGTTTTCCGGTTCAAGGTAGAAGACGCTTGCAGTTGGGGATATAGCCTTCTTTGCTACGACTTCATAGGGGTGGAATGAGTCGCTAGATCGTTGCGGCTCAAGGAATAGCCATCCTATAGTTACAATCGGAACGCCTCTGATGATAATGGAAATATACCTGCGCCATCGATTTGGTTTGCGGGTATCTGGGGTTCGCGGAGTGCTTCTGGTAGGTTCAGCGGTGGTCGAGTTGTACCTGAAAGGCTGGGCTCGATAGATGGGGAATGGTCGCTTGTATGTCGACGGCCTGGAAGCGCATCTTCTGAACATTAGGCACCAAAGCCGTGACCTATGTTAATACGATTGAAGGATGGGACATTTGGATGCTTGGGAGGTTTCCATGACATAATTGGATATTCTCCGCGAGCGTTAGTGATTCGAACAAAGTATCATTTCCTCGACTCCACTTCATGTCCCCATGCAATGCATTGCGACCCATCTTCAACATGCGATCCTGAAAAGGAGAACTTATTCACTAAACCATCTGTTACAACGATGGCATGATGATGTTATGATACGAACCGACCACGATTATCACCTAATACTATGTCTCGCCTGGGCTTTTCTGAACTACAGCAGAAGCCACTACAGATTCCCGGTAGAGACTCCCTCGAACTCGCGTCTCTAGCCGAGTCCGAAGACAACGACCTTGCGGACGACGAAGAATCTTCGATATCTGGTGCGCCTTCGTCGCGGCGGCTCTCATTCGAGAATGAAGATCCACTGGACCACGCGAACCCTGCGAGCAGGACAAGTCGTATGAACAGATCCTACTCAGTGTCATCTGCCTTTGACTTTACACCTGCCCTCTTCCCACTCTCCTCGACCGCTGGCGGATACACTGCGTTGGGCGCACCGGCTACGCCCTCATTCGAAAGGGCAAACACCTTCGAGAATTTGGAAAAGAACAAGACTTTGACATACCTGAATGGCTTGTCCTTGGTTGTTGGCCTGATCATTGGGTCTGGCATATTCTCTTCACCTTCACAAGTGAATTTACATGTTGGTTCGCCTGGTGCGGCTTTGATCATTTGGACTATATCTGGCTTGCTAGCCTGGACTGGCGCGGCTTCTTATGCCGAACTTGGAGGAGCTATACCACTCAATGGAGGAGCACAAGTCTATCTTGCTAAAATTTTTGGTGAATTGGCCGGCTTTCTGTTCACATGGACGGCGATCCTAGTCCTCAAGCCTGGAAGTGCTGCTATCATTGCCATTATTCTTGGAGAATACGTGGGTCGAGCAATAATTGGGGCAGAAGTTGAGGCAATAAATCCCTGGTTCAATAAAGCACCCGCTTTCGGTGCCCTTTTGATCGTCACCGTCTTTAACTGCGTATCGACCCGCCTACCTGCCCGGATCGGAGATGTTTTCATGATCTTCAAATTCGTTGCCCTTGCTGCGGTAACCATAATTGGCATTCTCGTCGCTACAATAGGTCTTTCATTTCGCACTCCTGCGAACACGGAATGGAAAACAGTGGGTTGGTTCGAAAACACTTCTCACTCTGTCTCCGACTGGGCAGTGGCCCTCTATGCTGGTCTCTGGGCCTTCGATGGTTGGGACAACACAAACTATGTTACTGGCGAATTCAAAAACCCAGCACGCGACCTTCCAAAGGTGCTACATACAGCCATGCCGGCCGTTATCCTTTGCTACCTTCTCGCTAACACCTCCTACATCTTCGTCCTCCCCTTTGCAGACATGAACAAATCCAACGCTGTAGCTGTCGCCTTCGGCAGTAAAGTCTTCGGACCTATTGGGGCATTTCTCCTTGCCATTGTCGTCTCACTTTCGGCGTTCGGTGCCCTCAACGCTACGACATTCACTTCCGGCCGCCTCGTCTATGTCGCTGGACGTGAAGGATATATTCCGGATCTTTTCGGCCGTCTTGGTCTCGGAACGCAGACCGGCGAACAACAGCGCTACATCCCAAATAAGCTACGAACACGAAATCGTCTCACCAAAGTCATGGAGAAGACGTTAGGTGATAACGATGGCACTCTTTTCCTCACACCTATCCCAGCGCTAGTTCTAAACTTTCTTCTCACAACAGCCTACATAGTGATAGGCGAGTTCAAGACCTTGATTACATTTTATGGGTGCGCAGGGTATTCATTCTACTTCCTGACCGTGCTCGGTCTGATAGTGCTGCGCATTCGAGAGCCCAATCTGGAAAGGCCGTATAGAACATGGATCACAACGCCTGTGGTGTTCTGTTGTGTGAGTTTATTTCTGGTGAGCCGAGCTGTGGTCAATGAGCCCGGACAGGCGGCAGTCGTACTGGGATTTGTAGTGAGTGGAATACCTGTGTATTTCTGGAGAGTTGCTGGGAGGGATGGGAGAAGTAAGCTCAGCAGAGGCGAGGAGAGCAGAAGTTGGAAATTTTGGAAGAGGTGGGGAAGGAGCTGATGTTTCTGTTGAGCCGTGGTTGATGGTTTTGGTAGTAAGTACGTCAAGTGCAATATATTTCATCGCAGACATACTCCCCGTCATTTGGAGTTACCATTTACATTCTTATGCGCCTGTCCATCAGTACTCGTGTCCTGTACCGACTCTCCAGCCTGACTCAATTTCGTCTCCACATTAACACCCTGCTTAATCGTCTGCAACACCACACAATACCGCTCACTCAACTGTATCAACTTCTCCACCGACTTCTGATGCTCCTCACCCACATCCAACCCAACAACCAACCTAATATTCTTAAACCCGACCGACACCGCCTCCCCATCCTCCCCTTTAATCCCCAACGTCCCTCTAAAATCCAGATCTCCCTGCGCCGTGATCGAGCCGCCCTCAAGCGGTATCCCCATGGCGGTAGACACGGCCTTCACCGTGACGCCAAAGCAAGCGACCAGACTTTCGAGGAGCATGTCGCCGGAACAGAGTTCTCCGGAGGCATCGAAACCGGCGCCGCCGGCTGCTTGGTGGAGGCCGGCGACTTTTTTGGCGGCGGAGGCGGTGGAGAGGGAGCAGCTTAGGCCCGCGTCGAGGGTGCTGGTTGAGCTTAGGGTAACTACGGCGGAGGAGGGGTCGGAGCGGTATTTGTCCTTTAGCGGCTTTTGCTTTTCGCGGAGGGTTGTTGCTGCGTCTGTCATTTTGGCTGGGGGGTGGGGGATGTTTGATTGATTTTGGAGTTGTTTCGTGATTCTAGAGGTGGTAGTATGTGTTTGTGCTGAGGTTTGTAGGAGAAGAGTTGATTTGGTGCATGTGCTATCTTCTTGTCGTATACACGTGAAGCTGTTGGCAGGGTCAGAATTAGAACCTACCTCATACACAATTCATTGCATGTGATGTGGAATAGTATTTAACAACGGGCTCCCCCTCACTTGGAGGCCGAGTCTTCCATAGAGCCGGAAGGTTTCCTGAAGCGCTACCGTGAGGTTCATGAGGCATGATCTGGGGTGCTTTGCGTCTTCCTCGCCACGCCTACAACGAGGACAGAGTTGGAACGCCTAGGAGGATGTATTTCTCGCAGCTGATCAACAACTGGAGGTTTGAGGCATAAGTATATGTGCAGTAGCCGAACCGAAGTTATCCCGGATCGATCCAGATTTGCCTAGGTGTTTTCTTTTTGCACCGCTGCATGACATCTTCTACATTCAGAAAACACGGCTCGTAGAGAGTGAGAAGTTCGCATTAGCCAATTACCACATTCGGATGCCCAAGTTGCCTTTGGATCAGGCGGCAGGCTTTGTTCAAGTACAGTCTGTCCAGCATTGTACTGTGCCTTTCCTGATGCACTTCCAGCTGGGCCTCATTTTGTCATTGTCACCACTGTCCAGGTGGTCATTCAGACTCGGCATTCTCGGTACTCGTATTCAAAGCCGCGGGACGGTGTACTCAGAAATTGTTCCTTTGTCGCTGATCACCAGGCTAGCACATCGCCATGGTGGTCTGAGGGTATTCAAGCAGTGTGGACTTGACCCACATCTTAACGGAGGGATAACTCATCGCTGATTGGTTTAGATCTCTTAAGCGCACAAAAGAGGGGCAAGTCAAGTGCTTGGCGACCGAAGTCTGCTTCTGGCATGTCTGCCACTGACGTATTGGCATTAGAGAAAATCCTCCATGACCGGCTGCTTGGTGAGCACTTCCTCTCATAGCGCATCGGCAGATCCGTGTACAGCCAATGATGCAGACTTCCCCTCCACAGCAAGAACAAAGCTATCCTTATAGGTCAAGCGAGAGCATTCGTATCGAATGAGCTCAACATCCGCCTTTGCCAATGCCGGACGTGCTTTGACACTCTCCCATCGCTGAGCCGTGTGGATGGTACAGTTCGTTGAAGCACTGCAATGTCTCGCCTCCGTGCGTAGCTAGCCATACCAGTTATCCTTCAAAGCTTGAGGGCTTTGACTTTGCCGAAAGGATTCGGTTTGATGCCACCATCACACATCACCTGCTACTCTGACGCTAGATACTCATCTAGCACACACCTTACGGCAAGTCATTGCGAGTTTATTTCTTCTGTTAACACTTCTACTTCCATACCAACACCATCCACGCAAACCTTGTAGACACTTCACCTTTACTACCACTGCTACGTGCGTCTTCATGATTCGGTGATTCAGCCTTCTCTTGAACAGCCTTGCTCACATTCCACCGCTCAAACACCA
>Ga0068631_100113_pt1 | contig 27674 bp, 29 predicted proteins | sample InSIn5gowninarea_2_FD_77434 | JGI IMG/M metagenome (GOLD analysis project Ga0068631, IMG submission 77434) | Clean room microbial communities from NASA Spacecraft Assembly Facility at Jet Propulsion Laboratory, Pasadena, California, USA -... ...
ATTCGTCGTTTCGTTATTTATCTCAACGTCAGATAATGATTCCTCCCTGAAGCTCAACCCCTTACGCAAGCAAAGCTATATCCTTCGTCCTACGACCCAAGGTTTAGCTGTGAATAGAGCAGGCATACGTGAAATACATTCAGGGTGATGTTTGGTTGCCTCCATGTTGGACATTCTCAAAGCCAGTCGTTGGCCACCTGGTCGCTGGTGGGCTCCAAGTGTGAGTAACATGCTAAGCGCCGACCAAGGGGGACGTATGTGACCTTCCAGGCAGCAGGCAGCAGACAGAGTTGATTGCAGTGAGTTACATAAGAATCGAAGCTCTGTCGCTCAGCTTCGCCTTGGTCTGCCAAAAAAATCGATCTTAATTGCACACATTATTATAAGTTGAGGGCGCCGAGCTGGTTCTCAGTCTCCATCAACCACCTACCCTGGCATCGGATCATTTAACACTACGCACGCAGTGTCGAATCTGTGGCATCTTCCTTTTAAACATAGGTGATTATCGTTGTGCTAGCATTCCACACGTTACTAGCTCTGTGAGTAGACCTCAATACCAAACGACATGCAGATTCGATTCATCTCTACTTCGAACAGCTGGAAAAGATGGCTTGAGATCATCGCAATAGGTTCGTCTCTACCTCGCTCTAGCTACTCTGGGAGTCTATCACTCTGATAATCTGTTACAGCTCTTTGGCTTGCCACCCTCGCGGTTTATATTGCTCATCTGGGTATACAAAGTAAGAAGTATGCGGACGCGCAATCAAAAGGAGACTGGCTTCTCCTGACTGTCGTATGGATCCCCCTAAGCTTCTTTTACTACATTGCATCGGTCACCGTGTGGTGGTGTCTATCACTCAAAGCTCGTCGAGCCACCCCCAGCCGTACAGCACGAAATTGCGCTTATTTCAGCAGCTTATTCCTCCTCGGTACTTGCATCGTGTGGTGGGCTTTAGTAATATTCCTCCTCGAGTTCCTACCAGTTCGAGATAAGTTTTTCGATAGCTTCTGGCTGGGCTGCACCATATATTCATCGGTCACCACGATAATCTACATCTACATTTCCGAGCGTACTCACCGCACCGCCCATGACGAACCTCCTCCACCAGCTTTAACGTCACCAATTGTACACGAACCTAGCACCATACATGGAACCGAAGAATACACACCAGTCAGAGGCGTAGCGGCCCCTGCTCTAACCGGCTACAATTCCACATAAGTTCCAGACAGCCCTCTCGACCGCCTCTGAGACGGTGGATCTTACGTGTAGCTCGAGAACACAAAACGGGTTGGGTAAATAATGGGGTTTCTTTTATTTACTTTGGCTAAGATCGCAATAATGATAATCATCGCTTTTCCTCCAATGTCCTATCATGTTACATTACCAAGTTTCGCATTGCTTTGATAGCTCTATCCCTTGTGACAGGATGATGACCCCTATGCTTCGACTTACTAAGCATATCTGTGATTGAATATGTTCTTCTGGTTGGGGAAGCTAATGCTCTCTGCATTGATCGTGGCGATGCATAGTTTGTACCCTCATCAGACGCTCGGGGTTACATATAGACCTTTTAAACACGACCTCCAGGATCTGACATCTTCAATTCCTCTCCCCCGCTCACTTGTCCCAAAACGCAGTAGGGTAGGTACTTCCCTACCCATCCATTCAAAACCTGCCCCTTCCACCTCTCCTCAAGCCCACGCCCCACTCACTCACTCGTCTCACTCATTCACTCACTCCTTCCCTTTTTCTCCTCCCCTTCTCCACTATCATCTCTCTCACACAAGCAGCAAACAAGATAAACATCCATTCATCCCTCATCGCACTCACGCCCACTCCTCCCCTCCCTTTACCCATACCCGACTGATTCCCCACCTCAACTTCCTTTATCCCAGCTCGAGTCTTGATCAACCCTCACGGGCTTTCATTCATTCATTCATTTATCCTGGACCAAAAAAAGAACTCGCACCAAGAATGAAAGAAATGGAAACATAGCATAGCATGGTGGGAATGAAATGAGATGGAATAGAAATGGAAATTGGAAATGTCTTCGATCAATGAAACGAAGAATGAATAAGTAAATAAATAGATAGTGTTGGCATGTGTGCACGTGATGCGGGTCACATGCTCCCGCTAGTGGTTGCCAGCCATTCCTGTAGTTATTCACTCTAGCTAGTCCACCTATAGTAATACAACTATATGCCTTCTCACTGCTCTTATGGTAGCACCACCCTGCTATTAGATAGATAGGTAAACAGATAGACAGAACCACATACCCTCAGCTCCAAAGTAGAGGCTATTTGTAACCGTAAATCATACAAATACAAAGAATTACCTCTGTTTCTGTTTCCTAACCTTACCTTTCTAGGAGTGGTCAGCGCCACCTAGTATCTTAAATCATTTATTAGAGATTTGACGAGGACATGTCTATCCTCATATGGATGATCCTTTGGATGTTTTCTCGTAGTCTATTTCTTTGGTTTGTTGGTGTCTTTTTTGGATTGGTGTTGGGAGAATCAGTCGCTTGCCTTGTGTGTTCGCTTGCTTTCTATGTTCGGATGGCTTGGTGTGGATCCACATACGCTCTTTGAGCGTGATATCCAAGATAAGATCGGTTATCCGCGTGGTGCAAAACTGATAGGAATGTATGTGGTTCGAAAGTCCCTACGAGATCGAGGAGGTAGGTTACATCTTCACCGGCTGCGGTCGAGGGACACACTTCAAGATGAAAAAGATATGCATGAACATGCAAAACAGGAGCAGGTCATTGATGCCTCAACTTATACTATCTGTGAAATCCCCACAGCAAGCCTGCGCCACTCCATCACCATCCGTCTCTACCAAACTCATGCGGTGAAAGCACCAGGGAAACGCTTCATGTTCTCCTCCAACCTGCCATGATTGCTCAAGAATTGCACGTAAGCACCATCAACCAAAACCCTTCCACTAGCCTTCTTCTCCATGTATTCTTCACGACGAAGAGGAGTGAAGCCCCAATTCTTCGAGACGATGATCTTTTGACGACCGGGGAACTTGTATTGCGAGCGACGCAAAGCTTCGAGGGCGGTGGCACGATCTAGACAAGATAATCAGTATGCAGATGAAGGATGGGATGTTGGATGTAGAGGAGACTCACGAGAATCACGAGTCCGAACACTCAAGATGATCTGACCGATGTTGACACGAGCAACGGTTCCATTTGGCTTCCCCCATGCACCACGCATACCGGTCTGAAGTCTATCGGCACCGGCACAGGACAACATCTTGTTGATACGGACGACATGGTATGGATGAGCGCGGACGCGGAGATGGAAACCTTCTTTGCCAGCAACCTTGACCAAGTACCTGGGCAGATCGTATATTAGCTACTGCAATTTGATGTGTATCCTCCCACCTCATATGCTGATATATGCCCCGCCTGCCATCACCAAGGGGGAACTCACTTGTTGGCGCAAATGCGAGCAGCTTCCAAGGCTTCGGAGCTCAGCTGTTCGTACTCGTTGGAAACAAGGTGGATGCAGAGAGGGAATTCGTCGACATTTGCCTTCTTTCGGCCGAGATCGAAGATGCGAATCTTGGGGTCAGGTACACCACGGTTGAAACGCGACTTTGGGTAGGGCTAGTTTTGTATGTCAGCTTTGTGTCTGTTACAGGCCTCCGCATAGCCTCGAGCAGAGGGTGTTCGGGCTCAAGAGAGATACATCGTGTCGGTGGCGGGGTGCTTGGAGTAGCGAAATGGGAGTTCATACCTTGTTCTTGCAGTAACGGTAGCATCTCGCAGGACGGCGCGCCATCTTGAGAGATTTTCGAAGGATATGTGTTTAGTTGCTCGTATGGAGAGGATGAAGAGGAAGTCGTCTATGTAGTTTCGCCTTCAAGATGGAGTTTGGATTTCTCAGCAACAAATGACGCTAAAACTCTCGCTTAAGCGCCCAACCCTAATCCCACAGCGGCAATTTATCAAATCAAAGATCAGATATCAAATTCGTTGGGACTCGGTGGGATCAAGATGAGGGGAACGGGATTGCCTCTTAGAATCTAAAAGGAAGTATACAGAGCTAGGACAGGCTACAGGATATGAGGAAGATATAGATCCCTAAAGTATTCCAGATCGTAATAACAAATGAAGCGGCTTTGACCAACAGTGTATTGTTTCCGGGTTATGACACACACTTCGATCACGTCCTCTTCTCGTTTTTGCAGAGCTGCTTCAACTGTGGCTGCTGCAATAACATTGCTCGATATGCTATGAGCCTATTGCTGATGTCGTCCTGCTCTGACTTCTTCCCTTCCACACTCCACTCTCATCCTTACGATGTCTGTCCACTCAAAATATCCGAATCACCAGCGTCCAACACAGCCATCGTCGAGCACCTGAACAGCTTTCCGCACGCGGTACCAAGTTCAATCTGTAGGGAGAAGTAAGCCAAAATGATACCCTCCAAAGTCCGGAAAGACTTCATCGCAGGGCAAGCTCTGCCAAATCTCAAAAGATCTGGGCACTGAGCATGGTATAGCAGAGTATAGCCAGGCTGAACGAATTTGAGAACAGAGGGAGATTATACATACGTTGTTCCCAGCAAAGTGGTGGACATTGGTCTTCGACAACATGGAGTAGTATTCGAGTTCACTCTTACGGAGAGGAGGGGTATTGCCGGCGATGATGACTAGCTTGGCTTTACCGGATCGAAGTTGCTTGAGGGTTGATTTGTATCCGAGTGTGACTGTGTGGAAAGGTCAGCAAAGTTGATTCAAGAAGGAGATGAAGTATAGGCCGGGCTACCTTTGCCCGACTTCATCACCAGCGCCAGGCGCGAGTTGATGCTGTCGGCAGTCTTCTTGTTCTTCTTGGTGGGTGCCATCTCTGCGCGTCAAGATTTTGGATGATCTTGAAGGAGTGAAATCAAATTGTACGCTCCGGCGATGTTGATGATTAAAAATAACTGTCTAATTATTAATGGATGTGGGCTTGGGCTTCCCGACCATCCGCTAGCGTCCGTGTTTGAAGCCTGAGGCACTCAAAGAGGTGCATGTCACATGATCTGACGGCCGGGCGGCATGATTTGCATAACGCTGGTGGACTTTGCTAGACCCTTTTCATATCCATTCGAGCATAGCCTCTCAACCATATCCATAGACCTTTCATAGACTTGCATCTGCACCTTCAATTTGGCTATATGGATTGAACAGCGACGCCATTGAGGTTCCGCTTGCATTGCCGAAACAGCCGAGGAGCTCAATTCAGCTTATGACATGACTCCGCCATGACTGACGATGGGACGTTCCTCCGTACAATGCTTCCATATTAAGACGAATATACTTGGGACGAAGCGATTTGTGCATCATCCCCAACATTTCTTGGCAAGTAGCCTTCACTGCGACGCGAGCCCTCCCATCAGATTCATTATCTTCGAGTAAAGCGCATCCTCATCATATAACCAACATGTCTGCAGCGACCAAGAAACCATCCTCAGGATCGCCGGCTGGTCGCAAATCATCTGCAGATCCGGCAATGAGTCCGCCTTCAGGAAAACTCAGTCGTACGACGACTACTCCCTCCTCAACTACCAATGGTGTTGCGCGAAGTCGATCTATACGCGGAGGAACACCTATGTCGGCGCGAGCAGCTATGCAAAGACCAGGCGCCGGCGCCTCGAATCTATCCACGAGTAGTGCGACATCAGAAACCGAGGATGATGATGCTAGGGCGGAGTCAGCAGCTCAGGTGGAGGACTTGAAGGAGCAGCTGCGCAGAACAGAAGATGTCTCCGAGCAATACCAGAAACAAACACAAATCCTACAGTCGAGAATAGATGAGGCTTCTCGGGAGCAGGGAAAATTGGAGGAGAGGTTACACGAGACTGAGCAGGAATTAGAAACCCTTGTCGAAGACAAAAGGGATGCTCTGAGACAAAGGCGCGAGATGGAATCCATCTACGAAGCTGAGCGAATGGCAATCACAAAAGAACGGGAGGAGATGGAGAATCGAGAAGAAGAGATGCAGGCGATCATACAGCGTTTGAAGGATTCGTTGAGCCAAAGGTCTAATACAGATGAAGACCGCATCTATAGGCGGTGTAAGTGTGCATTCCTGAGACATTCCTTTGTTCTAACAATCTCCAGCGAACAATGGTTCTCCCAATCTCGAAAGCGGACAGTTCGCGCCTCCATCCGGTTTGGCCAGAAGTGATTCGAGAAGCAATTCTAAGCTGCTGTTACAGAAGGACAAGTTGATTGAATCACTACGAATGGAAGTCGCAGAAACCCAATTCAAGCTTGTAGAGGTCGAGAGTAGAGGCGGCGGAAGATTACAAGAAGTTGAGAATCTCCTAACGGAAGCAAGGATGGCCAACGCCCGATTAGTAGAGGACAACGAGAGCTACCAACTCCTTCTACAAGACAAGACTATGAATGGCGAAATCGGTAAAGACCATATCGGCTACATAAGCAACACCAATACAGACGCTTTGAACGCGCTCGAAGGCCGGACTCCCACATCTTTAGCAGACGAGCTGTCTCAATCCGAAGATGACTCCCACGAAATCTTACTAGAAGCCTACAAACGCCTGGAAAGCGAACTCAAAGCTGCCAAAGACTCCAACAAAGCCCTCACACTCTACATCAATAAGATCATCGGGCGTCTCCTGGAACACTCCGACTTCGAAAACATCCTCGACCAATCCTCCGATTTCAAGCCGGGAGCTTCGAATCTGGACAAAGCTCTCCCACCTCCTCCCCTACCCAAAGACACATCTGCCACCCAATCCATCTTTCAACGCGCCGCTACCGCTGCTCTCTCCTCCGTGACCGGCACTTCATCACCGAGTAAACCCTCTCGTCCACGCCCACAATCGCATTTCCCACACCCCACCTCCACCAATGCCGGTCAATCCGTAACCACCGATCCCGGAACCGCACCCAGTATCCCCTTTGGAGCCTTCGGACTAGCCCGTACATTAAGTATCCGCCAAAGTAGTGGACGCCCGAAGAGCGAACAATTCACCGGTGGTGCAGGCGCAGGCGCAGGCGCGGCTAGCGTAATAAACCAAATGTACAAAGGTGGTCCCGTCTCCCCTCCCCTCCACGGTCCCCAAACACCTCGCAGCTCCCAAAGTTTCTTCGCTCCTCCTCCCCTCCCCGCAGGCGGCAAGCGGATCCCAAGCTCCAACTCCGGAGTGGGAGTAGCAGTAGGCAGCACCGGCACCTTCCCGGGAAACCACGGCGGTGCTGGTGTCAAGAGCGAGAGCAGTAGTCTCAGTGAGGAGACGATGAGCGTGCAAGGTAGCGTGCAAGGTAGTCCACGAACGGGAACGGGTAGTGTGGGGAGTGAAGAGGAGAGGGGTGGTGTGAGGAGTCGAGAAGGGATGGCGAGTTTTAAGGGAGGACAGGTTAGACCGTTGAGGTTGGTTAGGGATAGGGAGGAGTTGGAAAGAGAAAAGGGAAAGAGGGGGAGTTGGATGGGTGTTAGTATGGGGTGGGCTTGGGGTGGAGGTTCAGGGAAGAAAGAGGATGGTGGGATGGGGGAGGAGACTATTAGGGAGTAGTGCCCCACTACGCCCGCCACATACTCCACTCTGTACGCCTGTGCATGGGAATCTGGTGGACTTGGTTGGTTGATGTGCTGTGCGGTGATGTTGTGGTGTGTATACCAGTTGTTGGCTATAAATGTAGGAGTTTGACCTAACATTGGAAGACGCATATGCATCAAATGCATACAATATAGAGCGATCCTTTTTCCGACAGATACTTGGACGGATACCCCGTCTTCTCTATACTACATCCCCGTCATACACACACATTACGCATAATCTGCTACCGAAGCCAAACCCGGGATATGTCAAAAATCGGTACTTTTCTCGCTTCTACGAAGCTTGTCAAAGCTACCTTGAGCATGAGGTTAGTGTGTGGAAATGAAAAGGCCAAAAGGGCTTACTTACACTTTCCCCACTACGAGGTTATCCTGTAACCCTGTGGTATGTAGATATTGTCAGAGGTGGGAGGAGGCGGCGGGAAGTGAGTTATGGTTTCTCAGAAGTGCCCCAAGAATGTGGCAAGTAGTGACTCGACCTGATGTGGGCGTACGAGAAGGCAAGGCATAATAGATATGAGATAAATATTAGATATCATTCTCGAGGAGGTCAGAGAACGGTCATACCAGTATTGATGGCTATATTCGAGGTCGGCGCGCCCAGCTTGGATCTGGGGTAGCAGAACTTGCTCTCTTGACCTTGAGCGACCAAATGTTCCAAAACTTTAACAGCGTCGGTTTAGAACACAAAGACTTCTGTGAATCTGTGATGACATTGTTGGCGCTTCCTATATATGGTGAGTGGCTATGATTTATGGGCTGATATCAGAATGGTCGTCCAGCATCCACGAGGAGGCTACTTTGACAGTTGGTATACGAGCTAACACACATATTAATGAACAGATTGGTGTATGGATAATTGGATATGCTACGAAAGTAATTAGAGTATGTAATTTGTGTATAGTGCAGTCTTGATAGTAAACATGCTTCAAGAAGAAAGATACAGGAAGAGATAAGAGGACGTAGACTACTAGCTACCCTTGGAGTAGCTCAACATCTTTGCTTTTTGGGAAATGTATCTTCGGTGAAAACAATCGCAGTGTATGCCTTTCTCGACAATGCTGTTAGTAAGTGTTTTGAACGAAGCACAAGCTAGGAGTGTTCGTGAAGCCTTTTGGATTTATCACGTGAACAAGACAGTTTCCGAATCAAACAGACGTAAGGAGAATTATCTACTTTCATGATCTTGACGCTGTTAGAGTAATGATTTCGGTACTTGAGTGTAGCGTTGGCCCAAACGACCCGCCCAAAACGATACTAACGGACCGAGCCGCTTGCCGGACATTACGGGTGCATGAAGCCCCGCAATTGCAGATCACGTGAAAGCCTTGCTCTGGGAAATACCCAGATCTCGATCGAGGACTTGCCCCTCTTTCGTCACGTTTCATTTTGCTCAGCTTCAGCCTCGTAAGTAGGCAGATATGTCATGTATTGAAAGGTTTGATATCGACATAGGGCCTTTACTTCTAGCTTTGTTATGCACCAGGAGTGGCATATCGAAGAGGGTCGCAATCCTCGCTTCGAATCTCCTTTGATTGATCTTGCGTACACAATCTGCTGGGCTTCTGATGTCACCTTAATCACCCGGCTCAGTGTCGTCATCAGCAGACGAGTCCTCCATCATAATAGCCATGAATACGCTGTCTTCAGTCAAGAACGAGCTTCCCTCAGTCGTCCTACCATCTATTAGAGATAGTAGGCTCCCACCTTCTGGGGACGGCTCAAGAGATACCAAATATGACAATCTCTATACACCAAAGAACGATGACTTTTACTCGCATTTCCGCTATGAAGACCTCAATCAAGCTGAACACAACATACGGCTTCTTCGAGTGAAGTGTCTAGATCCAGGAGACGATGAACATGCTCAGGTTAGATGTGATCTTCTTGACAACCAGTCGGTCACTGCCATGAGGGGCAAGTTCACCACGCTATCATACGGCGCAGGCAACCCACACACAACCGAAACCATATTCGTTAATGGTATCTGCTTCAATGCTTTTGCCAATCTGGGCCATGCACTCCGTCAAGCTCGTTACTTTTGGAAGAACAACTTCGACAAGCAAGAGCTTCTTCTTTGGGCGGATCAGGTCTGCATCAACCAGAGCAATCCCGAGGAGCGATCTCAGCAGGTGAATTTGATGGGTGATATATATCGCAGTGCGGAGCATGCTCTTATTTGTTTGTCTGTTGAAGGTAATGTTCCTGGTGGGATAGCGTGGCTCCATCAACTTTCACATACTTTTGCAACAGAGCTTCAACCTACTGATATCTTGCATTCCAAGTGGGAGGATAAAAGCTTCCATCTTGGCTGGGATGCCTTTCTCAGAACATTCCTGGGCAGTCCATGGTGGTCTCGAGCCTGGGTTCGTCAGGAATTTATTCGTTCACCCGATGCCTACTTTTTGGCGGTATATGAGTCCATGCATTGGAAAGAAGCTGTAGATATTGTCGGCCTCAAGATGCTTGATGTCTATTACTCCCACAAAGATTGGCATGCTTTCGACAGTTCCAGACCAGCAACACCCAACCGCTCTGGTCCATCTGAAGAATCATCAGATTCTTGCCAAGCTTGTATCCTCGGCAGCAATCCAAACATATTTTGGGAAGTTGGGAGACGTGCTGATAGACTACTCAAAGCCAAAGTCAAAGCAGCATCTGGGCCAGTTCAACATCTGGATCTGCTGGATAACCTACGTGACATACCTTTCTGCAAAGCCTCTGATCCCAGAGATCTGATCTACGCATTTCTCGGCCTTAGTGAACACAGCTATGGCCTCTATCCCGATTATTCGCTAAATATCACTTTACCAGATGTTCTAATTCAGTTAGCGCGCAATATCATCAGTCACGACAAGAATTTGAACTTCCTCGACATGACCTGTCGTACGCACCATGAAAAGATGGATCCCAATGTCCCATCTTGGGTGCCGGACTGGCGCAACATGCCGCGTTTTCAAGCCTGTCGAGACATCGTGAAAGACCAAAAGACACGCACCTCAACTTCGATCTCATTTCTACCAAACGAGAAAGGTCGTCAGGGTCGCATCCTCCAAGTACGGGGTGTTTGTCGCGATGTGCTGATATCTGAGATGGAAGCTTGGCCTCGACAGTTCCTATCAGCTACAGGCGACAAGATCCCAGTTCTAGGGATGGTAGGAGTGAATGACGAGGTCTGGATGCTGGATGGGGCGAACATCCTCTTGATACTTCGGCGGCAAGGGCATTACCATCGACTGGTTGGCGAGGTGTTGGTTAATATCAGCGAACTTTCTAAGATCGATTTTCTGGCTGACGAAACGACCCGTCTGGTGGCGAAGAATGATGCTACTGTCAGGCTTATTAACATATGCTGAACCGTTCGCCCCTTTTTTTTGGATTGGTCTCCTGGCGGTTATCTGCTCTGTTCTATGATTCATCCCAAAGGCGTATACTGAGCAGTTTCAAGGAAGCAATAAGTTTGATGAACGTATCTGCAGCGAGGAGTCTTTCCGATATACCAAGATTGTACTGCGTTTCAACTATTCTCTTGTCACATAGATAGCTTAGGTACAATTAGCATGACGATATGAAATGACCAGTAATCTCCGGACAGGACCCTATATTGCAATGGTTTCGCAACAAGATTATGAACGTAATTTGACAGGACCACGTTTCCCTCGATCTTTGTTCGACCTCTTACACATCCTTGCTTTAAGTCTCTCTTCTCGAAACTCTCAGTGCCGGAATCCTACCGAAGCCGACCATGGAAATTCTCTAGTGGGTGGTTGTTCAATATGTTCCGTGTGTTCAGTCGTACAGTCAACCTTCCTATTCCTCGACACCGAGTTAAATCATCATGATTTGGTCCTGCATGATGGCCGAGTCCAATATACGATCTCGATATCGATGTGCCTACCCCACTTTTGACTTACGAGTATACGAATGTACGAGGAGGTGGGACTAGTAGGACCGGCCCATTATACATATCAGTATGTCGTACATTAACTTGAAATTTGAAGCCATGCTCTGTCAAGCTGGCGGAATAGCTACCCCTCTTAATGAGGGCGAGGATAGCTATGAGCTTACAGTAGCCGCATTTAGTAGCCACTTGTGGAAGACACTGCCGAGACACTTTCCTAGTCTAGTGTGATGTCAACGTCAAGTCCCACTGCTTTTCATCCAAACTCAAGGTAGATCAGACACAAGCAAATTATCTAAGGATTGACTTTCAGATGTGTCTTGCTTCTTTTTGCTATAGCTTGCGACATGGTCTTCTACAGACTATGATTCACACCTTTCCTCATCTTGCTACAACTTCGCCGAACGACAACTTTGCTTGCCTACTTAGAGATTGTTCACCTGCTCATGATTATGATATTGGAAATTATATGCTACAGCTTCACACATTTACACTTACCTCGTCTTCTTTCTTCCAAACCTTCCATCTTCCGATAACGACATGTCCGGATCGTCCGCACAAAGACCAGTTATGCTTGCCCCATCTCCCCATCCAACTCCGAACTGATATAGCAATGCTCCAGATCTTCGAAAATGGACCATGGCCTCAATCCTCCATCCGTTCTACTCATACCAACTACCAAGAACAACCCGCAACAACGCTTAAGTCCGGGGATCTCGAAGCCGACCTGTCAGCAGGGTTGGTAGAACAAGACCCTAACGCACGACCCAAATGTTTCCGCAACCTATTCGAAGAAATTATCTTTATTCTCACGGTCATGATGGCGGTATCTTGCACGACTTTTCTCCAGGGTGTCACCGTCATCAATACTGCGACTATCGGCAGAAGTTTACATATGAGCCCGGCTGAGGTGACTTGGATTTCAGCCGCTATTGGGTGAGTTCCTTATGAAATTCATGAATTTGGCTTACTGACTCTACCTAGTCTCGGCAGCGGATGCTTCATGCTCATGTTCGGCAAGACAGCCGATCTCTTCGGCTGCAAACCCCAACTACTTGTTGGGATGATCTGGCTAGCAGCTTGGTCTTTGGGCACAGCATTCGCTCCTGCTGCGATCCCCCTGAATTTCTTCTGTGGCATGCTCGGTATTGGTACGGCTCTCATTTCTCCTCCTGCTATTGGAACCATGTTCGCAACATATCCAGAAGGACGACGAAGAAACCTCGCTACTGGCGCACTGGGGTCAGCTAACCCTATTGGCTTCATATTCGGGAGTATGTCGTCTGGTGTTATGACGAAGTATTTCAATTGGCGTGCTTCCTTCATCTTCCTCGCTATATTTTTCTTCGTTGCTACATTGCTTGCTATATGGACGATGCCATCTATACCTCGTCGGGGCAACGTCAAGGATGATGTGAGGAGGTTTGATTATCTCGGCACTTTGCTGACTATCTTCGGTATTGGTCTCATCTCCTTTGCACTTACGTGAGTCTTCCAACTGTGCCTACCATAAGTCGTGCTGACTTTAGCAGCGAGGGCCCGCAAAATGGATGGAACTCACCACACTTCATTGCAAGTCTTATAATCGGACTCCTTTCCGTGCTCTGCTTCATCTTTTGGGAAAATATCTACACGAACCCTCTGCTCAATCCTGTTGTCTGGAAGAACAAGAACTTCACACTATGCGTTTTGGCCGTCATGTTCGGATACGGATCCTTTGCAACGAGTCAATTCTGGATTTCCCTCTACTTGCAGAAGATTCAGAGACTATCGGGCATACACATTGCAGTGCAATTACTGACTCAAGCGATCAGTGGTATTGCTTGGAGTTACCTTGGTCAATATCTTGTCTCCAGAGTTGATGGTACTATACTCATGGGTGTTGGTGGTTTAGGTTATTTCGCGGGGACATTTTTACTCACGTTCGTCAATATAGATACTTCATATTGGAGGTATTTGTTTCCGTCACTCATAATCACAGTCGTTGGAGCTGATTTCCAATTCATTGTCTCAAATGTACGTCCAAAAGCCTACCTTTGAGCTCCTATATATCTAACCCATGCCCAGCTTTTCGTCAATAAACACATGTCCTCGCAAGCCTCCCTCGGAGCTGGCATCCTTCAAACCGCCATGCGTCTTTCCATCTCCCTCGGACTCGCCATCAGCACAGCCGTTTTCGGCGTCGTCCAGAATAATCAACCAGCCGACACAATGCTTACCGACCCTCGAACCACTCTCCCCTATCACCGCGCCCTCCTCTGCGCTTCGCTCTTTGCAGCCGTTGGCCTCATTTTCATTCCCTTCATGCGTATCAACACCAAAGACGTCTCACCTCCGCCATCCATCCCACCAACTGTCATCGAGCCTGCTCTCCGCGCTCTGGATCCCTTGGATGAAGACCACAACCCGGAGAAAGCCGCAGAACTCGAGGCTCAACACAATACAGAATTCGACCATAGCAAAAGAGAAGTGAATGAGTATCCCTTCCACCATACCCCGAAATCCAGCTTCCAGAGCGCATACACCCACGGCTCTCGCTTCTCGGGAAAGAGCGAAGTCTCCTACTTCCCAAGGTGGAGTTGGGAGGTGGATAGTGGTCCCGCCGATCATTCTTCATCTGAATCCTTTCATCTTGCCGATTTCGAGATCAGTGATGAAGGGAGTTATTTGCAGGATATGCAAAAACAGGTGCAGGGCAAGGGGAAGAAGCGTGAGATCGAGATCGACAAAGGCAAGGGAAGGAGGAGCAGTGATAGGATGCGATATCGAGAGGAGGAGGAGAAGGTCCTCTACGAAGTCTGTGTTAACTGTCTCAAGGAACGGAGAGTTCTAGTGTATGGTGGTCGATTTGCTCGCGATTCTGGCGCAGGGGAAGACGCAAATCCGAATCGTCGAAATCAGATAAGAAGGACGAGGAGGGATAATATGGGGTTCAAGGAGTGGATCTGATGCGTTTACGAAGTTGATGCATGATGCCATGATGCATAATGAATGGTAGTCTGACAGCGTGCGGTGTTTTCCAAGAATGCGATTTAGCCTGGAGTGGAGTACGGTGCGCGATACCCTGAGCTTGGTAGAATTTGATGACGGCGTTATGAGGAGCTGTCGGAAGTGACATGGGGGAAGATATGATGACTTGATCAAGAGAATATTGAAAGGTCGTATGATTTATGGGACTAGACCATGAGAAACGAAATGGGTTAGAGGAAAGAGGATAAAACTTAGAAGACATGAGCGCAAGCTTGCTTTGTACTTTATATACAGGAGCGATGTACATACATACACTGCTACTCCGCAGCGTTGAGCTTAGACGTATGTCAATGAAATGCATGATTTGAGTCCTTGGGAGAAAGATGTCTTAGGCAGATGTTTGATCTGATATGGTATTTGATTGCTTATGGGACATAATCAGCATAGAGTCGTGGAAGTTTTACTTACACATATCCAGACTTTGATGTACAAGCTTACATCTCGAGTCGTCTAGCTTAGGGACTCTGCGAGACCGAGGATAATTGGTATAGGCAGGATACATAGATGCGTAAGTGCGATATGCGGTTCCGAGATTTAAATATATTCTGTTGAAAGCTAATCATAAGAGCAAAGATAGCTCGGTGCATTGACTGTTTACATTAAACCTACCCTTAAATCCGGAATTCACTGTAATTTTTTCAGGAAGAGTGATACTTCATTGAGCCGGATGATAATATCAGTAAGTTGGAAAAAGGGGAGATATCGCTGGATGAGTGATTAGATCAGTAAGTAAGAAGCGAGCTGCCGTGTTATGAGAAGATCGTGAACATGGCTGGGGCTGAGACCCAAGTTTAGAGAGATCCCGTGTTTGTGAGCGTGCAGACTACGGCGATGGAGGTTCTATGAACAGAAAGTCGGATGAAATAAAGAACAAGTATATAACAACTATTATCTATGAGAGGAAAGTAAAAAGATCTTAAGATGACCTTCGAAAATATGTGAGTAAGAGGTATAAACAGTCCAAGCCCTAGAAGCAGCTGGATATACTGATCACGCGCAAGAGGTGCTAATGCAGACATGAAGGAGCTGGTAAAGAGTCCTTACACTAACTAACATGTAAATGTGAAAAGCAATACCCCTCAAGAAGTACATTGTGAAATTCGAGCTGACCTTCGACTCTTTTCGAGACAGGAAAATGAAAGCTAGGGAGTGAGAGGACAGGAACTACGACACAGTAAATAATCTGCAATCACTCTTCAATGGTTTATATAGAAGTTCTGTAGCAAACCCAAAGCTCTAATCATGTCGAGTATGAGAAAGAGAACAGGCGGAAAGCTTCAACTATTGATTGAGAGAATAAGGAATAATGAAGAGCGGGTTTAAGAAGGGGTTTTAGGAGGGATAGGTGTCATGCTCGAAGAGATCTTAATGAGGTTTAGCCTTTTAGGAGAGTTGAATCAAGTCTCAGTGAAAGGTCTAGTAGAGTATCTCAGTAAAGTAGGACAAGTAGTAATCCTCGAATTCAGAACGGTTGTACTTACAGTACGATGATGCCTCTCCCACTCCGCCTCAGAAGGAGAAGGCGTTGTAGATGTTGATACCTCAGCTTACGAAGTAGATTTCGACAATGATTATGCAAAGATCCACCTTGCTCTGCAGACCACGTGCACATCAGAGGAACTGAGGTCTATGTTAGATGCGTGAATCCTCCAGATCCATGAATGAGGTCTGGGATGCTGGATAATACGATGATGGGGATTGTTGGAGAGCGGTGAGATAGGAGGGACCTATAAGTGGTGAGGGGGTTTTTGAGAAAGAGAGAGAGGATGATTCCTGATGCATGAAGGCCTCAGCGAGTATACGTATGGCTTGGGGGCTGGCAGTATCGGGATAATCAATATAGACAAGGGATGGCATCGAAGTGGAGCCTTTTCCAAGCGGCATACTTCCTGTTAGTACGAAGGATGGAAGCAGGTTGTCATAGTCATCCAAGTCAACGTCCACGCGAAGCACCATATAGCCAGAAGCGTCAGCACAGCATGTACTCTGCTAAACGCCGTACAGCAACGACTTTCTGATGTTTTCTATCTCGAAGCCCTCGTGAGAAGACCATAGAAATTCGCAAACGTCCTCATGACGCCACAGCAAATATGCTTGGAAATGATGACTTGAAAGTACAAGTATACAAAGAAAGAAGGATCATGGCTTTGCTCTTCATCTCGAAAATATCCCGGTGGAAAATGCAGTTAACATCATCTCCGCTTCACTCGTTCTCATCCGTCGCCCTTTCCTCATATCGCTCGGGGTCGCCGTTTTCCGCGGGGTATCAAATGTGCAATGGGAAGTGTGGTTGTAGTCATCGTCATAGGCTCGTGAGGAGTTTTGGAACGAATCCTTTCCTTCAATGTAATGTCATACGTTCGAAATGGCGTGTAAGAGCTTTTAGTTAGGGCAAGCACTCTGAACGTGTCCAGGTTGTCTGCACTTGTAGCAGATGCGTTCGCCATTGGATGCTTGAGAGCAGTCCTTGGACATGTGACCAACTTCACCACAGTTGTAGCACTTTTGACCCTGGACACACTCGCCTGTAGTGGGTTAAAGAATGTAGGGACAGTGGTCGTAGAACGAGACTCACGAGACATATGACCGTATCCACCGCAAGAGTAGCAAGTCTGACCACCGCGACCCCCTCCGTAGCCTCCACCATATCCACCCTGTCCTCCGTAGCCACCACCTCCGTATCCACCAGACTCGGGGCAAGAGCGTGCGATGTGACCGACCTTACCACACTGAATATGATATTAGCGAAGCGCATGTTAATGTCATCGAGATTGACCTACCTTGTAGCACTCGGCACCACCCCCACCTCCTCCGCTGTATCCACCACCACCTCCACCACGTCCGGCACCTTCCATGGCTGCGTTCTGGCAATCACGAGAGATATGACCGGGTTCACCACATTTGTAGCAGGTCTTGTCCTTAGGTCCCTCAGGGCAGTCACGGCTCAGATGACCTTCTTTATCGCAATTGAAGCACTTCGAAGAGCGAGTAGGACAGTCACGTTGCTGATGGCTGGGGTCACCACCTGTGTCACTCTGTCAGCTTTGCTCGGGTCATGGAAGGCATGCGTTTGTAGAAATGCAGAGTGTTGGGTGTTTGCAATCGGCCTTCAATTCAGAGTCGTCACATTGAAATAGGAGATCGCAGTCGCAAGCGAGTGTATTGGCACGTTCCAACTATAAACCCGTGGATCCGTATTCGTCGAGTCGGATCGCGCTTGAGGAGAAATACGTCTGAAAGTAAGGGAGAATGTGCAACTCACAGCTGTAGCAACCGCCTCCACCACCTTGCTGGTTGCCGTAATTCATACTTTCGTGAATGATGCGATCTATGGGAGGTCTTGTTAGCTGGGTAGATGCGATTGCAAGACTGATGTCTGTGGGAAGTTGGAAAACTTCAAATTCCACAGAGTCAAGGTGGGGTGGTGGGGCAAAATCAACACGTACTAATAGTATGGAGGAACGTTGCAGGATGTACAGCGGGAGTTGTTGAGGGAGTGACGCTTTGCAGCCTTTGATATGGCGTAGCAAAAGATGCAATGGATGGGGATTGAAGTTGAGGGAAAGGAGAGGAAGGGGGATGAAGCAAAGTAGGAAGCGACGTTGATTGTTGTTGCATTTTGTGCGCCTTTACTAGCGGGGCAGACTAGTCCCCATCCGCTGACCGCTTTTTTGCCCTCGGACTACATCGCCGTTCTCCTCGTTTACAATCTACATACTTGTGATACTTATACTCTTGAGACTCTGTCCGAAGGTAATGAAAGCCTCCTTCAACATGCTTGGACCTGTATTGCTTTTCTTCTACAACTTGTTTATATATCGAAGTTTCTGATGCCTCCCATGTTTGAAATATACCCTCTTCATCCGCTGCTTGGAATACTTGACCGTGAGCAATATATCGGACCTCAAGGTATATTGAAACGCTGATCGCAAATGAAAGTCTTGTCTTACTTCCCTTCAAGATGGTAGCAAAGCTTGTCCGAAGTTCTGACTGTTTATTGACGTACCACTAAGCCTTTGAGCTCAAAGTCCGATGCCACTTAGCACCAGCACCTGGTCATTTTGTTGGACATAGTGGCGGTCCCTTCACCTATATCTGAGCCCTCTTAGCTTATTGTGAATCACAAGTCCATTGTCTAGCAGAAAGACTAAACAAAACATCCTGTTTCAGTCCACTTGAGGAAGCGCTCCCCTGATCTTCTAATATTTTGAGTTTGTTTGAAGCAGGCATTGTCAGTTGGAAGACACTGTTGCAAATGTCTTTGTTCTCTCTAGGAATTGTCCAAGCTTATCAGCCATAGTATCGAACCCAACGAAAAAGTGATGCTACAGAGCCCTTTCATGATGCACCAGCTCCGTGTGTTGTCTTTGAAGATGGAGCTCTGCTTCTCGCTTGTATACTATTCTGCACTAGCTTGAGCCTGCTACTCATGCAATTGACGTGGTCAGACTCGCGCGCACTTGAATCGATTCTTGTCGTTCTTGGAAAGTTATACACTCCCTACATCAGGCTTAAATAAAATCGTCTTCGCTATCATGATGAATGGCCCACCAATCTTTCCAAACGCCCTTGCTAGCCTCCACCGCGAGGTAAAGGTAAGTATGCTGGTAGGAACACAGCGTCAGGAACTCATATCAGACAGGAACGTATTTCACGGTCTTCGAAAAGTTGCCGGAAGAGCTTCAGTCTATGATCTGGAAGGAAGCAGTGGCAAGTAATGGGGAACTGAATGAAGATCCCGGTGAGTTCTTAATCCTGCTTTCTTCCAGAGGCCACCACAATGATGTGGGCTTTGGGCAGCGTCACAAACGTCCCCAACGGCATATCAGATGACTCGTGCACTTGCACAGGACATGAGGCTTTTGATTCGTATCCTCGTCTGCAAGTGCGCTGCTAGCAGCCTGCCAACTATCGCGCGAAGTAGCACTCGAACCATGCACAGTGTTGCCAATCATCGATCTTTAGAGTGTTATCCACAGCTTCTGCCCGGAATATGCCCTTGAAATGGAATATGAACCACATCGCAAGCTCTACGCAGATCTTAGTAATGACCTTCTGACCTTCGGTCTCCATTACATGTGCGGGACACCACGCACCGATCTCGCCGGATAGGTCTTGGAAGCCGGAAGACAGCTTTCGGTCACCTATCAGTTCAAGCATGTTGCACTACTCCACAGCAAGTACATCCAAGGGGAGGACTGCAAAGCCATCTTGAAACACATGAAAGCAGATGAATCGACTGGTGAGGACTTTTGACTACATCAGCATGCTCGCCCGACCCCTTGAGGACTCTAAAAGCCCTGAGGCCTTCTAGCTCATCGAATTGGCAACTCCCTTCGACCACAACATGAGCAAGTTTATTACACCCTCTGATCAAAAGCATGCAAAATTGAGTCTCAGTCTCATTCCCAGGACCAAGCGTACATCCTACTTCGCAGCGTACATTACACTTACGAGCAAGCCATAGTCACCAGTCTCAGCTGTGAAACTCTGAGGAAGCTTAGGCATACAGACAATTGCGTTCTGTAGAAGATTTCAAGCTCCGTGTCTGCGCAATGGCTAGGAAGTTTGAGCTAGGAGTGACTATGTTGAGACGGCCCATTAAATCGTGAGGAGTTGATAAGTTTAAAAATGCTAGGTTTGAGAGGTTGCATATGGTGACGGCTTCGTATCATAGCTAGCTTGTCGATTGCCGCCTCGTCTAGTTTGCTGCATGCTTGGATTATCCTGCCAAGAATGCCTTGGTGGGCTTGAGATACATATTCATCTCGTCCAGAGTTGCAAAGATCAAGTCCAAGTGGGCCAGGTCTTTCATTCAGGGTCTTAAGAGAGAATGACCAGATCCTCTATGTACATCCTGCATGATGCATGGAAGCTGGACAGTTTCCTGCCCATAATCCGCACGTGGGCCACGGAATTGGTAAAATACAATACTGCTTGACCTCGGTGGGAAGCGACAGTGCCTGGACTAAGAGCTCAATCCCTAGGCTTAGTGGCGTGGCATAGGCATGCGTATGCTCGAGGAAGTTGGCAATACTAATAAAACGTGGGTCATGGGAGCAGTTTCGGTAAATACAAATATAAGAAGCTATGAGACTCCTGACTACTGAAAGAACAGAATGTGCGTCCGAGATCGCTTGATCCACTTCTTGATTCCCATGAAACCTACGTCTAGTGCCAAATACTCGGAGCAGAAGATTTTCGCCGCAATCGGATGACTATTCCGTTGGTAAATAAGATACTAGCAATTCTAGCAAAGTTCTACTCATCCCCGCAAGCCCGTCCTAGATCATTCCTATCCCCTCCGTCAACTCCAATCATCTTTCTCTCGCCCCATCTTCCTTCATTACCTGCGTCTTCCTTTGTCTCCTCACATCTTCCTACCCTTTCCCACACTAACATGCTATGAAGGCAAGAGCAACATGATAACATCGAGCTGTCCCACAGCCTCCTACTGTTACTTCTATACATCGCACGATTCCCCGCACATATAATCGAACGTATCTCGCGGAATTGATCAAAGCTTTCTATCTAGCAATCCATTGTATCATAGCAGTAAAGACAGCTTGAATCGATCTGCCAAGGTGTGGAAAGGGTGACAGCCGAATTCCTCGCAGAGGGATACATAGAGGGGGTCACAACGAGGCGAGGTGAACAGAAGATCCGTCGGCTGCCTTGAGACATATTTGTCATTGGCAAGCTCACATCCCGGAGAGGAAATCCGTTGATTACTGCTCTTCAACTATGACTTCTTCAAGCCCAATTTCACGAGTCACGCCCGAGCTTGCCATCATTTCTTAGTTGTTTGGAGTAGCTTTCAGCCCTCAATAGACCTCTTGAAGTCCTTGTACCGTTGTTGTCTAAGCTATGAAGCTAGCAGGAGCTCCAGACCTCTTCTTCCATGATTGCTACCGTTCTTCGCGGAGAATTCCTTCTTGTGAGTTCGTGCCCTCACACACTATATATAATCTCGTAATAGTAACAATATTGACTAAGAAGCTTCCTCTAGCACCTTTGGCTGGAGATTTGGGATATATCGGATGACTGACTAGTATGCGGTGCTCGGAATAGACGCCTAGGGTGTATTGGTTGAAGCTAGAAAGAGTGTTGTCAGAGGGGCTTGCTAGGAGATGCTAATGCATTATCTACCACTTGGCAATGTTTGAAGCCCTCTGCTTGGTAGTCAGCTAGTAGCAAATTACTTAAGGTACTTTACCAATTATAAACATGTAATACCGGCCTTTGTAACCAGAGAGGCATGATAGGCCTTTGTGACATTCACCCATGGGCAATGTATGAATGGAGATTAAAGATAGTGCATTCGTTTCAGGGGTGCGTCGAGAGCTAACCTATTTGGACATCACCCCCTCAACAACGATTCGAGGTGAATCACGTGGACATGCCTAACCCCTTAACAATAATTCGAGGTGAATCACGTGAACAGGCTTATCCGCACATGAACATCATGGACCCCTATCTTGCCAGCAGACGTCTGACAACAATCTTCAAGGCAGCTTTAGACATACCTGTGACTTATAGCCTATTACGCTGAGATACTCATCCTGCCTCTGCCGCTTAACTTGAACGCACAGAGATCACAAAGCTGCTCTGCCTTTGGGTGTTCAGTCTACTCTCCTTTCAGCAGCTTTGATTTTTGAGGACAGGTCCATCATTTACTTCTTGTCGACTTCGACGCGTTTGTACCGATCTGATACCACTCGAGCCTCGCTTATGCTTCTGGAATACGTGGGAGCGAACCATTGAACACTTCAGCTCCTCAGATCTAAGAAGATGGCTTTGAATACTGCAATGGTCCAAGCACCAGTGTTGGATCTGCACCACTTCGCCAAGATGCCTTATGATGTGAAGTACTTGATCATGGAAGCTACTATCGAAAGCCGCATGATTCAGTAGGTATCCTGCTCTTAGATTAGCAAGCAGCAGCGCTAATTCATGTTCTGATATAGAATCACACAGTTTCCCTTGGAAGGAAAGAACAGCTTAGAGCTCAACGATGAATGTAACATTGTGGTCCCCAAATTCGAAGCGCTCACCGCTATGAGCGATTCTAGACGACAAGCGTTGCGGGGCATGCGGCCATTGATAGTCACAAAGACGATGCGAGTTAATGACCAGTGTGAGCACCTGCGTCGTATCGAGCAAATCAGCCCAACATCCGACATTTTGTTCTTCGAATCGTTTGTGGCATACATGTTGGCCAGTGTAGTATTTCACAGTCCTTTACAGGAATTCGAGAGTATTATTATTGGTTTCGACAGCTGGGATGCCGAGCTTTTCAACATCAACGAGTTCGATGAAATCAAGATGCTATTCCCGTATCTGCGTCGTCTTGTTATTGTTTACGACACAGTTGGACATGTCGATCACCTTGATGATGCCAAGAAGTTTAAGCTCTTCTCCTTCAATGATGAATTCAGGGATTTCGTTTGGCTGTACAAGTACGGAGGCGAACTAGATCCGCAGGATCATTTCCAAGCCGATTTTGCAAGCCATCTCATGAATGCGAAGCAGCTTGAGATAAAGGTGCAAGAGTTACAGCACCATTCAACCAGAGCCCCTCTAGACTTGGTCGTCGATGTACTAGGCATTGCCAGAGAGCGAATCCAGTTTCCAGGCGAATATGTTCACCGCTGGGGTCCAAAGTTTTTTCGTGACTGGCCGAGAATCTGCGAAGATAAGTTCGAGGCATACATCAAGCACTTTTTAGCAGGGTAGAGAAAAACATCTCTTTTGACATACTTCCACCAATCGTCTTTTCGGATTCTGTGACCGAATTGCGATGTGGAGCGCCCCCGCGACGGTCCCAGGAAGATACCAAGGCTAACTACATGCCATGAGCTCTTGAAAGACTTTTGTCGAGTCGCACGGAAAAGCTACTAGATAGTGATGATGCGGTTTTGGCAACTATACCCCAGTACGCCTCAGAATTCGATACTTTTCGCCTTCTGAACAACAGCAACGGCAGCAATAGCAGCAGAAAGGCGACTGGGAATGTCGTCAGATGTCAACAGCTGTCTTCGAGTATCAGGTATGATGGCGGATTAGCCATGCGATCAGATTCCTGTGTACCTGCGTGGAGGCTCACCGATCTGTGCTGGTGTAGCTACCCTGACTTCCTCTCCTAATCATATAGATGAAGCAACTGCTTGGAGGTTCTTTGACAAGCTTGCTGTGCTTTGTACATCGGCGCTTCGTGGATATGTACAGAAGATATTGTTGTCACATAATCTCCCGTGCTCCATAGCATAGTACATAAACAACAAAGATTTGCTCTCTGACCCTTAGAATGCCCATGCTCCGCGCATAAATCTATTCTTTGTGATCTACGTGTACCTCGACGAAGGTCCCCCCGACATGGGACTTTCTCAAAGGCTGCGACATCAGCGGAGGAAAAGGATGTAGTATGGTGATACCGCCTATTACCGCCATGGCTGTGAACAGAATCCCGTAATGAAGTCAAAAGATCTTAGATTGAGACAAAAGTCTGGACATGCCTCCCATGTACTACTCTTCCGCCATCGCTTTTGTTTCCCATCACCCAAACATGGGAGCGGAGATGCCAGGTCCATCAAAATGATACCTTCCTTCTGAGCTATGGTATGATCGGCTTGACGATGTTGAAGCATGCAGCGAAGCATGTGAACCTGGAGACGTATCCGAAAATTGCGATTGAGATGGACAACAACAGTGATGCAAAGGGGTACGCCGGAGGAATCACCGAGTCGTTGAACATGCTGAAAGTCAATCCAAAATGCTTCGCACTGATTCCGGCAAATGGCGTTACTTCTAAGGGCTTGGACCATCCGACTGAGTTTAGACTGTTGCAACCAAGCCTCAAGTCGTGACAGCCATGGTGGACTCGCCGGTCGAATTGGTTTGGCGGACCTCGTGGATCGTAATTGCAAGGCTTTCGATAATCGCATGCAGGAGATGGATGATTGGCAGCGAACCATCCGGTCTTTACTGGACTCCGAGCCAAGTAAGAGACGCTTCAACCTTGAGATTCAGGGCATTGCCAGACGACAACTACATGGAGAAAGATTCATTTATCGGTCGGTTGAAACCGGGACTGGAAAATACGGCGGTGATGTGGACTATGGTGTGGATGTTACCGACTATTGGGCCTAAGCTTGTTGGCTGTATACTCGAGGAGTCAAATGGCTGCTTCATACCTTGGTGGCTGTTGGGCAGTTCGGCTCCCTTGCTCTGCGTATTAGAGTGATAGCATCAGACCGTCTGCTTCCCTAGTTGTGACCACATAGACAGACGGAGTATCTACTAAGCTGCACAATGGATGTGCCCGTTGGCAATACCCTAGACATATGAAATGGCTATCCCTTGACCCAGAGCTTTTTCATTGGCCTGCGCCTAGTGTTGGTGAATCCTAGTAAATAGGCTCGCAGCTTTGGAATTATTGGAAGCCAGGTATCCCAGCTTAGCGGTGGTGGTGAGAAAAAGATCTCAGTGTGAATTGCACTAGCATTTGAGCCTCAACCCTTATTTTGCAACTCCATCAGAGGTTTAAACCCCGTCATTCCAACAACCACATCGACTTGACCTAGCTTCTTTGCCACCATGGCTCGTACCGCGCATAAGAAGAGGTTGGCAAAGAGAAAGGCGCGTGCCAAACGTCGCCTCAAGGCTAGATATCCCAAGAGTAAGTGTGGAACACGCGGCTCCGGACCAAAAGCACTGCTAAGAATCTCCGTAGAAGCCTCCCTGAAGCGATTTCGTCTGCTGACAAGACTCCCACCGAACCTCAGAGATCAATTTTGGAGAAGCACAATGCCCGCGTCGCGTATTATCCAGTATGACTCCTATCACACTACGCAGAGTATGACACTGACCTTCAAGGATGGCCATAGACGTATACTTCACTTTTGTGCCCGAGACCAATACATTGACCAGGGGGATCGTTCTCCGCATGGATGACCAGCCTCCAATGTCCTTATTTACCTGCTTCGAATCTCGTGCGACAAGCCTGCGACGATATACTGAACTCAGATGTTCATACTTAGGCAACAACCCTACCCAGCTCTCCCCCCATCGCAAACACTACATGGACATGGCGCATGACATAGTTCTCCTCAAAATCACCCGTTTGATCCGCGACATAATCGGTTCCACACATATGCCACAGCTGCACGACGTTCAGAAGGTCGCCTTGTACCTATCTATGGAGAACCTGCGACACTTCGACCAATGGCACTTTGGAAAGCTTAAACTCCTCTTTCCCGATATGAAGATCCTCTACTTTGTGCTCGAGGTTTTGTCACCAAGGCCACCTCCACAATATCGTGCTACCATCTTCGATGATGACAACACCTCCGGGAACACGATCGGTGACAGCTCAACCACCTCCGGAAACAAGAGAAAATTGCGGAAGGCCAATGACTCGAAGCTGTTCTCCATCAATGAAGATTTTAGGAACAGGGTACTGGCTGCGAAACCTCAAGAGCGCCGACTCGACATCACAAATCAGTCTCATCGGTACCGATCAAAGACCCATCATGCAACCGAGTTTCGACGTCACTTCTTGGACTTTTTTGACCGAGTCCGAGTTGATTTTGAGAGGGACTTAGCGATCACAGCTTCGGGTGGCGTTCGGATAGAGCTCGCGCTTAAGGCTGAACTTCAGCGTAGATCCAGGATGTGGGCTTTCGGGTGGCGTCACATGAGGTTGGACTATGACTGGAAGGTGTCCTCTTCGGTCCTCTAGCATGTCTATCTTAGGACGTCGATCAAGGGTACTGGAAGTTGTGTTCAAAAAGAGAGATGCGTGTGGCCTGTGTCTTCAACAACGCTCTTCGGAGTGCGCAATATGACTAGAAAGCCTAACCTGATGGGTCTCGCAGACAGGCTCCTCCTAGGGTAGCGGAGCCTCTAATTGAGGCTGTGATCTGTCCAGCGGGACAGTACAGTATAGCGATAGGCAGAAGAACTACTCCAACTCCAGAGCGGCAAATAGACAGTGACCAGGGTTGTATACTTTCCATTGCCTTTTTACCCCAACGAATACCCAACCTATCCTTCCTATTCTGCAGCTGGAAGTCCAGAGTAACACCAAGACACCAAGGATGTACGAACTATGACCACTTGTCTACAAGTGCAGCATTTGGAGCTTGAAATATAGCAGAAATCCAGAATGATCTTATTTTGGCTAGATCCCCAGATGTTCAGGAAGCATCTCACCACTCGTTGAGGAGGTATCTGGCGCAGGAGGCACTGAAACTTCAAAGTCGAACAACCGTCAGGTACAAGCCTCCTCTTTTCGCACACGTCTAGCTGCTGATTTCGACTTCATCCCCTACCTTTCATGCCTTGCCTTGCGAAGGCTCAAGCCTTGTCAAAGTCTTCCCAGCTAGTGTCGCGATTTGTTCCTTCCTGCTTCATGGCTTTGAAGGTTAACAACATATGCATGAGTAACAATGGTTCTCTCACTTGAGAGCTGTTATCCATGGAGGACATGGAATAGCATATTTCCATCTCTGTACAGTAGCGATGAGGTGGTTTTGATGGTGGGTTTGTTCGATGAGGTGAGGTTCAACTGCAAGAAAACGTCACTGGTGAGGCTAACGCTGTTGGGAATAGTCGGCCCGTGTGCCTGACAGGGATCCTCTAGTCCTTGAATTAAACATTATACTAGGGACGCGATTATGACTTGGATTATAGACGCGACAACTCTTTGACATCAGCTTGTTCTTATATATTGAGCAATCTGATAGCCATCTCGGCCCTTGAAGGGCCTCTTCTATTGCTCTGCCTCATCATCCGGGTGTGTTCCGATGTCCAGGTATGCTACGGCGCATGCGCATTGTCGAGGAGAAGGGTCTCATCCAAAACACTACGGACTACGAGCACTGCTTGACATCTGACTGGACATTCGCCCGGAATTCAAACGGTTCTTTGAAGTCCTGGGGGATAACAGCGCTATAATCTTCTCGATGGTCAAGATCCTGACTACCCTTCCAGGATCTCGATGTTATAACCATAGTCGACACACGAGAGTTTCAGCATAGCGAGCTAGTGTTATGGGACTCGATCGAAGGATATAGACCTTGCAAGAATTTGATTTAAGTAACGATGGCTCCGGCCGGTGGGGGAAATATCAAGGTGGTGGTACGAGTGAGGCC
>Ga0068631_100118_pt1 | contig 27477 bp, 20 predicted proteins | sample InSIn5gowninarea_2_FD_77434 | JGI IMG/M metagenome (GOLD analysis project Ga0068631, IMG submission 77434) | Clean room microbial communities from NASA Spacecraft Assembly Facility at Jet Propulsion Laboratory, Pasadena, California, USA -... ...
AAATGCAATTCACCAGCGTGGAGCGGGTCATCGAGCTGCTGGACCTCGAGCAAGAAGACCCGGGCACCGTCGACCCGCCCGCCCCCCGGCAACCCCTCTCTAGGCCAACATGCCCCCAAACTCGCCCCCTTCCTTCAACATCTCCTCCGCCTTACCCGCCCGAACCAATTTCCCCTTGCCGAGCACGACGCAGTAATCCGCATTCCTGACGGCCTCCAAGCGATGCGCAATGGTGATGACGGTGCTGCCGGTCATCTCCTCCCTCAGAATGCCCTGGATGCGCTGGGCCGTCTCGAAATCGATGCTGGCCGTGGCCTCGTCCATGATCAAGACGGGGCTCCTGCGCAGCATGGCGCGCGCAAGGCCGACGAGCTGTCTCTGGCCCTGGCTCAGGCCCTTGCCGCCGCCCTCGACGGGGGTGGAGAGCGTCCACCCGTGGGAGCCTGCGATCTTGGCGAGGACGGCGGCGCACGCGGCGTCGGAGAAGGCGTCGAGCGGGTCGAGGTTCTTGCGCATGCTGCCGGGGAAGAGCACGGGTTCCTGGGCGAGGAAGGTGACGCGCGAGCGCAGCGCTTGCTTGCTGACGGTCGAGAGGTCCTGCCCGTCGAGCAGGATGCGCCCGCTTTCCGGGGCGATGGTCGCGAGCAGCGACAGCGCGAGGGTGCTCTTCCCCGACCCCGTGCGGCCGATCACCGCCGTGTTGCTGCCCGCGGGGATGGTGAGGGAGATGTTCTGCAGCGCGGGGTCGAGGTTGGGCGCGTATCGGATGGTCACGTCTTCGAAGACGATGTCCCCTGTGTAGGTGGGCCAGTGGGCGGGCGGGTCGACGGTGCCCGGGTCTTCTTGCTCGAGGTCCAGCAGCTCGATGACCCGCTCCACGCTGGTGAATTGCATTTCCAGCTGCCCGTAGATGCGGCACATGTACTCGGTGTAGATGACGAAGCGGCTGGCGGTGATGAGGACGAAGGCGGTTAGTCCGGGGCTGATGTTGGTGTAGACGGCGATGAGGGTCATGACCAGCGTGGCGCTGGCGGACATGGTGCTGAAGCGGAAGGACAGCCATGCTTGGAGAGACCAGTAAAAGTGGTCGTTCTTTTGGAAGTTGTCGACCACTTCGATGACGCGGGCTTGGAAGCGGGGCTGCGCGTTGAAGGCGCGGACGGTGGTTAGACCTTCCACGAGGGCGCCGAAGTTGGACATAAGTGGGGAGAGAGAGACCATCTGTGGTTGTTAGCATGTCTACGAGAGATAGCATTTGGGCCGCGGGACTTACTTCAAGGCGCCTCAGGCTCTGCGAAGCCGGTAGGAAGCGGTAGAAGTTGTACACAAACCCACAGCAGAGCAGTATTCCGAAAGCGAGGAAACTCGGCGTCGAGGAAAGAATAACCACAATGCAGCTCATGAAGCCGATCATCTGCCAACCAAATACAGTGAATGCGGAGCTCAAGCCGCCGTCGACCGTGTTCATATCGCTGGTCAAACGATTCATCAGACGCCCTACCGGTGTGACGTCGTAGAACCTGAAAGTTGCGTGCGCAACCTTCTCAATCGCCTCTTTGAAGATCGCTTTCGCGGCGTGGTATCCAACCCCAAACATGATCACGTTTGTGATCCAGAACAGCACTGCAGTACCAGCCACGAAGAGGAAGAAGCCCCATAGCCAGGGCACAACGTTCTCGTCGGGCGGCGGGAGAAAGTCAAAGATGCCATCTTTATGCTTGCCATCGTAGCCTTCGCCCCACGCTTTGATGAACCAGGTCTCTACGACATCGAGGAGTCGGAACAGTGCCATCACGACAATGGAAATGGCCCACCACCGCAGTGTGCCGGCTTTGATGTAGCGCCAATACACCTTGAGCTTGACGCCGCCTTCAGCTCGACGTTCATCTTCGATGAATTTGTCAGGAATAGCAGCAGCCTGCTCCTCCTCCCTCTTCTTCGCCTCTTCTTCGGACAGCGATTCGTTCGTCTGGGCCCTCTTCAATGCATTCCTGTCGTCCTGCTTGACAGGTTCGTGGATGGTTGCACGTCCGTGGTCAAGCTCAACCCACTGTTTCGCCAGATCGTGACAGAGCTCAGTTCGATGCGTCACCAGCACTATCACTCGACCATCGACCAACGAGCTAGCCAGCAGCTTATGCACGATAAAGTCAGCAGTCTGGTGGTCTAGGGCGGATAGAGGGTCGTCGAGAAGGAGGACTTTGGCCTTGCTGTACACCGCACGAGCAAGTGCTACACGCGCCTTTTGACCTCCGGACAAGCCTATACCGTTCTCGCCAATGTTTGACAAATCGCCATGCTTGAACTCGACTAGATCAGGCAGTAGCGCGGATGCTTCCAGAACCTGTTTGTACCGTATTTCCTCATAGGGCTCCGAGAAAAGAATGTTGTCGCGGATGCTCATACTTTGCAGCCATGGCGTCTGAGCACAGTAGCCAACGACCTGATCAGGACGAATGAGCTCTCCAGCAGTCTTGTCGAGTTCTCCAAGAAGCGCCTGCAGCAGTGCTGTCTTGCCTGCGGCGACTTCGCCATAGATGACGGTCAAACCTAGCGGGAACGACAGTGTGATGTCCTCTAGCACGTTCTTGTCTACGCCAGGCCAACTGAATGACGCATTCTCAAGCCTCAAATCATCATATCCTTCCGGAACTACAGCTGCGTCCTCCTTGTCGGGCTCAGCCATGAACGCTTCAATGCGCCCCATCGCAATATATGCGTTCAGCAAGGTCGTGATGAGTGGGGGCAGAGCGCCAAGATAGGACTCCAACAACCTGAAAAGGTCGATCGCGGGGAAGATGAGGTCAACACTAAGAGGTCTTCCAGCCAATTTGGTGAACGCGTAGAAAGCGACGGCCGGGAACAGCCCGGACCCGAACCGCATGATAAAAGCAAGCGAAGTGTTGAAGATGATCTGGAGAACACGCAAGTGCAACTCTTTCAGCCTTGACTCCAGAATGCCCTTGAGCCATGCTTCATGCCAGCCATACCACCGAAGATGCCTAATGGAATCGATGAACTCGGTGGTTCTCTGTAGCTTCTCGTCTGTCGCCTTTCTGCGCCTTTTCTCAAAATAGACTTGGTAACGCGCAACAACTACGCTAAGCAGCTGCGTGACGGCGAGCGCAAGCACACCAAGCAGGCACGACCAGCCGAGCATTCTCCAAATGAGCAGAGTGGATCCAATAACTCCTAATGGCTTCACGACAATGTCAGAGAACTCCCAAAATCGCTGTGCAATCTCGTAGACATCGTTCCGCATCAGATTGAGGATCTTACCCATCGACGCGGCAGCATTCTCTTCTTCTTTTTCTTCCTTCTTCTTCCTAGATACGAGCGATCGAATGCGGGACCAGAGTCTTCCGAGTCTGCTTTGAGGTGCAGTCTTGACTGGTTGAGTGGAAGTATTGGTTTCGCCGTTGGGTTCAGCCCTAGTCTCCTCATCTGCATGGCTGTTCACAACGCCATTCAAATTTCCGTTGCTAGAACCGTTCTGCGCTTCTTCCTTGGCTTCTTGCTTTGCACCGAGGATCTTGCGGTTGAGAGTCTTCTCATACAGCATGGTAATCAACTCGCCACGCGACCTTTCATATGCGCGTCGCTGATACCAGAGATTGAAGACGTTGCACTGCGATGACAGTAGGCGTACAAATAGAGATATGAAAGCATACGTGATGGTGGCACTGCGAGGCGAGTCCGGGTCCTTCATCGAACCCAGCAACTGCTGGAGTAGAACGGGCGTCAGAAGTGCTTCGCAGAGTCAGTTTGCTTCTCTCTATCAAGTATGAGGGCTGAACTTACTCGCACATAATCGCAGCAAATTCAGGCTAGTGGTCCGAAGTGCATCCATACCATTGGCAATGAAGATCCTGCGTGTCACAGAGCCTTCAAGTTTGCGGAACGTCTCATGGAGACGTGAATGTTTGAATTCCCAGCCAAGATCCCACACGTCTTCGTCTTCCATCTTTCGTGTCATACCTTTCTGAATCAGAGGGCTCATCCATGACACCGTCATATATTGGAAAGGAGTCAGATTGTCCTCGGGAGTCCTAAGCTTTTCTGTAGGAGGGCCGTAAACAGGGCTGATGTCTTCACTGGGCATGTTCGAATCCCTGAAAGGCATGTTCAAGATGACAACAATGCCCACACATGCGAGCATGGGACCAAGGGCGAAAGCAAAACTGATAGGGTCTGACATGAGAATCGCGAGCTCAGAGAGCGCAATAGAGGCGAGCAAAAACAGCAGAGAGAGTGACACCGTTCTTGGTCGTTCTATCACCACCATAGCGGCAGCAATCACCTAGTTTAGGTCAGTATCTTACCCCTTGCGAACAAAGGAGCTACGTACCCACGATATGACAGGGAAAATAAATTGCGTCGCTGTGATAACAGGCAACCCTATGATGGTGCCTGCAATCTGCTGAGCGAGGCCGGCGGACACAATCGCCAGCAAGCCCCATGTCGACCATGCAGTCCGATAGCGAGACCTGTGGTGGACCTCGTTCGACTCTATTTTGAACTCCCGCAAGAACGGTTTCGTCCAAGTTGGGCGATACGTTTCAAACAGTCGTAGTGAATAGGTTAATAATATTAATGCTGCTGTAATCAACGGTATCATCGACAGATATGGAAAAGCACATTGATCAAAGACAGCGTTTTGCGAATCCTGTGCAATGTCAACACAGTCCTCACACACACACGGAAATCCACTCACCCATGGACGGCGACATTCCGAAATTGGCCGTATCTCATACATCGTGTCGTATAGGATGCCTTCCCAGCCGCCTGGGAGCATCATGGTCTCCTGCGTTGAAGCCATAGCGATGAGCGTGGCGTAGCCGAGGGCGTAGTAGAAACGACAGACGCCTATATCAACAGTATTTCCTCCTCCCTCAGCGCCAACCGGTCAACAATGATGTCAAAGGTTGGTATCATGAGGGCTCGCAGAGTTTTTGCGGAAGAGCAGGCAGCAGTGCGATTGATGCGTGGTGGAAGTCGGTGTGTAAGTAAGCCGCAGACATTGAAGCGGCGAGGACGTATCAAACGGGCGCTAGCGTGACGGGTCGCCTTTCCCGCGGATTGCACGTCATGAGAGTCGGCAACAATACTTAGGTATTTCGGTCTTTGAGTGAAGAGTATCGGGAGGTTGTATACTATATCTTACGAAAGTGTGCCTACATCTGTCCACTTGAAAGATACCAGCAGTTCGAAGTGTGCACGCACATCCCAGATCTCCTCCCAGCGTCATCGAAATAAAACAATAAGAGGTTTAATTTTGAGGCTTCCAGCTCATTTTCGTATTGCATTTAGACAGGTTACACCAGGTCCTCTGCACAAGTCGTGCATTGCATTTGTTACCATGTGCTACTTGACATGCATCTAACCAGAACCTACACGTTGAATTGCGGGTCTAGATCACCGTGCAGCGGCTATGCAGTCAGCCTGCCACGACCAGCCTGCACGCGAAGGGGCATCCATGGATCTTTGCACCGTCACGCTTCTTATCCAAGGTCGGGAGGGCTCCCTTCCACAGCAAAAACAGTAGCAATAAAAAACCAAGTCCACAACGCAATTGCCCTTACAACCATATCTCCAAATCAAACCGTGAAGACTACAAGTAAAACCAAGCGTGACTTCCTTACCCGCCTAGCCTTTCTCTAGTCCTCATAGGTCTCAAAGCTGCAAAGTGTGGATATCTTAATAGGAGTGTAAGCAAGAGGGTTTGTTCCCCCACATTCTCTTATATGTATCTGAGACGTCTTACTGCGGAAGCCTCTTCTTCCCCTCGGAAGGAGTATCTCAAAGCCGTCACCACTCACTCACAACGCGAAACGCAACATACACGGCGTTTCGGTCTGCAATGAGGTACATAGGTATGGTCAGAGCCAAACGCCGAAACGCGGCGTGCCCTACCGCGCTAGCGAAACGCAACATTATTGTGTTTCGCCTCGAGTAAAGAAACATACGCCAGTCCGAAGAACTAGAGGGTTGCATGGAATACGTTCGCACGTGGTATAAGACTACCCCTTCTTTCATCATCACTCGTCTCGCCGGAGAGTATCCCCCCTCAACCCTCCTCCTCCGCCCCCACACTCTCATACCTCCCCCCCTCCCCACCTCCCCTGGCATACTTCATCTTCGGCACATCATTGATATCGTACAATCTCGTATAGTCCACCCTCTCGCCCCCCAATTTGGCGAACCCGCCCTCCCTCTTCCCAAACACCGGCTGCCCATCGCACCAAAAGTCCTTGCAGTTTGTAACCACCCCCCTCGAGAACGGGTTTCCCCTTGCCCGCCTCTGCGCGCGCCGCCGCTCTCCGTTGGACCCGTGGAACGCAATCGCGACAAAGGTATCCAGCCCGAGGAGCCGCTTCCACTGCTCCCAGACGCTGTGTTTTGGTTGTGGCCGCTTGGGCGCATCCGCCGTGTCGGCCCCGGACCCGAAGCCGTTGGTCGGCGCGCCGCCTGCGGGACCGGCGCCCGCGGCACCGCCTGTGACGTCCTGAGAGGTGTCGCCTGTGGTGACGAAGCTCGTGACCGCCTCCGCCGCAGTGTGCGAGTTGAGATGTCCGCGCATGGACTCGTAGGTGGTGAGATTGCGCGCGATTTGGAGGAGTTGGACGCAGAGCAGCATCGAGACCCAGGTGAGCTGGAAGGCGGCCCAGATGGAGAGCATGATGGTGAAGGGGTCCTTGTTGAGACTTTTGCAGAGGTCGGCGGAGAGGACGTTGCACGATGGGGCTGGGGTAGGTGCGGGGAGAAGCGAGAGGTATGTCCAGGCGAGGCGCAGCCAGAGCAGGATACCCAGGGCGAGGAAGAGGATGTAGAAGACGAAGTGGCGGTGATTGTTGTTTGCGACGCAGTTGTTTACCCAGGGGCAGTGGCTGGGCACCATTTAGCTTCATGTAGTTTCTGTGTGGGACGAGGAGACTTACTGATCGCTCTTTGCTACGCAGCGCTCGCAGCGCTTACAGTGTTTGCTGCGCAGGGGCTTTCGTGCCATGCAATTTACGCAGAAGTGGTGTTCGTCGAACTGGCGCGACTCTATCAGTTCGTCGATGAGGGCTTTGGACGCGCTCCGGCTGGCAGACTTGGGTACGAAGCCGGGGTCGGAGGACATGGTGAAGAAGTAGAAGTAGGCGACGAGGCTGTATGATGTTGCAAAGGCCACGTTTGTGAAGAAATAGTCGCGGATGGTCCCTGAAAATGTTAGAAGTGTTTGGTGGCAGCTTGCGCCGAGAGGATGTTTACCTGGAAGGACAGTTGTGATATACCGCACACCAACCCAAAACAGAGTGGCTGCGAAGATACCGGCCAAGAAGGGCTGGAGGCAGTCAGTTTCTGTTTACTCAATCCAGATGATTGGTCGCACTCACGCTGTGATGTATACTCCGCATATTCGGCGGGCCCCACTGCAGCAGCTTCTGCACAGCCATCTGCATAGCATAACTCGAGATCAACGCCAAGGGCACACCGACAAAAACGGGGTAGTAGCTGACCAGCCACAAGGCGAAAACAAGAATCAAGAACGGCCAGAAGAAGGCGAAGCGCGAGAGGAACCACCGCGTGTCCTTGACGGCAGGAATAGGAAACTCCTTCGGGCTGCCATCCGGCTTGTAGCCCGCCTCGCTCAGCGCCCTCCGCCACTGCCTTGTTGTGTTCATCTCTTCGGCCGTCACAGCAGGCGTCTTCCCGTCATTGTTCTTGGCGAACCGGTCAGCGCCGTACTCCAGCAGCTTCTGGATGCTGCCCTGGCTGCCCTTGACGAGCGCCCAGTGCAGCGCCGTGAAGCCCTGGTCATCCGTAGCATACACGTTCGCGCCCCAGCGCAGGAACAAGTCCACACACGACGGATAGCCTTTATATGCGGCCCACATGAGCGGAGTGTGGGACTGCGGATCGGGGATGTCGACGGGCATGTCCTGGTGCAGCAGCAGGACGAGCTGGTAGACGTTGCCATCGAGGGTGGCCGAGTGCAGCAGATTGAAGCCCTGGTCGTCGGTGAGCAGCGGGTCGGCGCCATGCTCGAGCAGCAGGTTGACGACGTAGTAGTTGCAGCGCTTCGCGGCCCAGAGCACGGGGGTGGCTACGGCGTCGCCGCCTTTGGCGTTGATGGGGGCGCCCGACTGGATCAGGAAGTGGCAGAGGGCGTAGTGGTTGTTGATGGCCGCCCACTGTGAGTTGCGATCAGTGTGTGCGCCTTTCTATCAATTCGTGTATTGTATATAACAATACTGGAGGGTACGGGTACGGGTACGCACATGCAACGGCGTGATGCCCTGCTCGTCGGTGTAGGTCGCGTCGAACTTGCCGCTGTCGAACAGCTTCTGGATGGCCCCAATCTCGCCCAGGCGCGCCAGCTGCATGATATCCTCCTCTACCGGGAGGCTGGGTTTCTTGTCGGCCATGTCGTCGAGCTCATGTTGCCCGCTGGAGCTGCTGTCGGCTGTATTTGCGGCCATCTCGGGAGTCCGCGGCGTGTGGAGGCTGTCGTTGCCGCTGTCGCTCAGCAACACGCGACGTATGCGCTCTGGGAGGGGTAGAGAGAGGGAGTCGAGAGGTGCGATTGCGATCTATTGCGCCATGTACATGACGAGGAAACAAAGTGCAGGACCGGTGTGAGACGCCTTGCGGGCTGCGCAGAGCCAACTCGGGACTCGGCCTTGTAACTTCGTGGAATGGACCAATGCGTTCATCGAACCCCTGCTGCTGCGGTCCGCATCTGTGGCGCGGCCGCGCAAGCCTCGGACTCGGTCTTTGGAAATTGGCACTAGCGTCGACAACCCTCAAGTTATCATACCAGTAGTCTATGCCGGGCACCAAATTATCTGCAGAATAATGCCTGATCCCATTGGTACATGCGAATATACTAGACGCCATCTTGTCAACGCTCAAATCCAGTCTTCGCATTCGTTACTTCTCTTACAGCCATGATCCATATCAGCTGATCTTAACAAATGTCTCTGGATCTTAAGCTTCGTACATGTATGTACTTGCACCTCAACCCCATCTCCAATACATCTACATGTGATCCTCCTTCCAATGACTCCTCACCCTCTGCCACGCATCCTTCTCCCCCTTCCCACCCATCTTCTCCAACCCCAATCCCCTCTCCACCCACTCCTGGCTCCCCATCTCGCTCAGCCTACTCAGTGCCCTCGCAAACGCGAACCTCTCCTCGTCGCCCGAGAAAATACTACTGTTCTTGAGCATCGTCATGTTCAACCCCAGATCGTCCATCAGCGCGCGCATGGCGTCGTCGAGGTTCTCGCCCCCGGCTTCCTTCTGCACGGCGCTCTTCTCTTTGGGCGAGGACGAGTGCAGCGCGTCGCTGATCTCCGAGGAGGAAAGGAAGAGGTGGGTTAGGGGCACAGCGGTGGTGAGGACGAGCTTGGACTGCGCACATCAGCTACTGTTTCACTCAAGCTTGCATGTGAGTGGGGGTTGGGGTGGACTTACTCTGCTTTCGTAGAGCGCATCGATGAACGTGATGAACCTCCTCGCCAGGTCCCGACTCTTGTGGTTCATACCAGGAACGTCGGTGATGACGAAGGCCTCGTATTCTTTGCTGAGCTCCAGATAATCCGCAGCACCGGTTGCGCGCCCTATGATCTCGTCGAAGCTGAACCACGCGCACTTTCCGCTCGCCTTGGGCACCACGATGTCCCTTCCCCAGACCTGATGTGTCGCGCGATGCGGGGGATCGTTTTCAAAGTCGCCAAGGAACCTGAACCACCTTTCCGCGTGTGTTTTCGCGGAAGCGTCCAGCGGGTGGTGATACACACCAGATGGCGGACGTGGGATTTTGCGGTAGTCGGTGTGGGAGTCGAGGTTGAGTACGGTGAGCCGGCGCTTCAGCAGGTTGATGCACGGGATGAAGGACTCGCGTTGGATACCGTTTTTGTACAGGTCGTCTGGGTGGCGATTACTCGTTGTGACGATGACGGTGCCGTGGGACATGAGTGCTTCCATCAGGCGACGCAATATCATGGCATCAGCGACATCGGTGCATTGGAATTCGTCGAAGCAGAGGACTTGCGAGCGCTCGGCGATGTTGGCCGCGACATAGGGGATCGAGTCGATGTCGTTGCCATGCGCCATCTTCATCTTGTGGAGGTCTTTGTGCACCGATTGCATGAAGGCGTGGAAGTGGATGCGGGTTTTGCGCGTGATATTTGGGGGCAGCGTGTCGTAGAAGAGGTCCATCATCATGGTCTTTCCCGAGCCGACATCGCCGTACATGTACATGCCTTTTGGCAGGGTGGCAGGGATGGGGGGGAGGGTGGATTTGGGCTCGGCGGACGAGAGGAACGAGAAGAAGGACTTCTTGGGAGGCTGCAGAGATTCGATCGTGGGCTGTTGCACGGGGGGCTGTTCGTAGTCTGCAAGCATCTCGTGCAGGTCTTGCAGGTTCTTGATGATATCTGAAGACTGTCAGCAAGGCTACCGTGTGGTACGTACAGCTGGCTATCGTACTTCTCTGGTGCTCATCGTCCCTCAGTCGCCCTGAATCGACGCGCGCATCGTACTCTGCAATCGGTCCATGGGCCGTCTCCGAGTCTGACGAGTCTGCTCTTCATCAGCACCTGCTGTCTGGAAGCATACCTCCCACATACATGCCTGCGCTACCTGTGCGTATTCTCTGGCGTTCTGTGCTGGCGCCCGTCCAGCGAACCGTTGAACAGCTACTGTACGACTGGCGCATCCAACCTGGGCTTGCCCTCCTCTTCCCAAGCTCCGCGCACAACCCGTACATATAGTCCGTCCAGAATATGGGACTGCGCTCGTTCTGGCTGCCAGTATGCGCCGAGGCGCAGCTGCGCGCGAGAGGGTCCTCAGCCCTCGCAGGACCTCGGATGATGTCATATTCGAGGTTTGTAAGGCTCTTCAAGTCCACAAAGAGTGTCGTTATATCATTGCAGAAAAGAGAACGAGGCCGCCCAAAGAGAGTCACGTTGTAGAAAGAATGTACAAAGCAACTCTGTCAATTGTCAAACAAGTTGAGGGTCTGAGCATCTAGCGTTGCGCGTGGCCGTTCCGCGCGGGTGCCGGTAGTTTTCGCGGGACCCTCGGTACCGATTGGACATGAGTGTGGCGCAGGGATCGGTCGGCAATTGAAGTTGCGCCGAAGCATACCTCAGAGGGCTGGACATTGGCATCGCATAGCCACGTACTCTGAAATGGAAAAGAGATGTACATTCCATGCGCAACTGGACTCATCGTATCTTGCATGTATGGCACAGGGCTGTAATCCGCACATAGCATGTATCCGTTTTGCGACTTCGAGTATCGACGTAGAGAATGAAAGTGATGGCTCGAATGTACTGAAAAGACCTCTCTAGCAAACGAAGATTGGACTCGATGGAACTTGATTGGGTAAACGTCACTCAGACTGCGCCGGTAGGCAGCTGACACAGCTTATATACAGGCAATTAATTTGAATTGTCGATTGACTTGGAGGCTTCAGCATCAGCCAGAGTCTTATGTGGTGGCCTCAATGCGTTGCAATGTCTCATTAATCCACTCCCCTCAACCCTCCGCTCTCCTCAAATCCTCCATCAACGCATCAATAATCTTAAACATCTCTTCCGCCATCCTCTTCCCCTCCTCCCTCCACTCCTCAGCACACAACCGCCCAAACCGATCCGGATGCCACCGAATTCTCTCTTGTCTCAACCACTCATACTCGTACAACCCGCTCGCACGCAACATGACCTCGACGTCGTGCCGACATGCTCTGATGCTCAGTGGCTCGGATTTGAGACGTTCGCAAGAGGGCAGCGCGCAGATGGTGACCGCGGATGGGAGGTAGGGGAAAGTGGTCAGGAGGGCGGCGGTTGCGGGGGGTGTAGAGGAAGGGTCGGGGGAGGGAAAACTGGAAGAGGTAGTGGTGGTGCTAGATGAAGAGCGTACTTGGAGTTTGCGAGGTTTGGGGCGAACGGGGAGAGAAGATGGAGGACCATTAGGGACTGGGCTGGAGGACGCTGGGCTTTGGGAAGCGTTGAGAGCTGCTAGGGCGGCTGCGAGGGCTGTTGCTGTAGTTCGAGACCATTGATTGTAGAGGACCTGGGTTGTGGGGTTTGGAGTTGTGTTGGGAGATGGCGATGTTTGTCCTGTCCCGTTGCTTTTGTTGTTGTGTTGGTGGTGATCCGATCTGGGCATCTGCCGCGCCTTCGCTCTGGCGAAAAAGTTCAACGCAAAGTCTTCCAATGCATCTTCGTTGACATCGTCAATACTGCCCGCCCACGTGCCGTCCTTGCGGATCGCGAAAAACTGATCCGAGATCGTGGGATCGAGCGCGATGAACGAAAGCTCGTTCCACGCGAACCCCTTTTCTGCCTTCCATTCCTCGACCGTCTCTTTGTAGATTTCCCAGCTATCTTCATCACCTAGGCGATACACTACATCCCCGTACTCGCTCATGGCGAAGAACGCTCCTTCTGGACCCCACGTGACGATGCGGGGTGGACCTACACGCCATCCTGATGGCGTGAGCCAAGATTGCAGAGAGTCATCTAAGCTTGGTGGGAGATTCGCCCACCGGATGAGCTCAGGGTGCCAAACAATGAAGGAGTCGCTAGGACCGAGGAAGAAGCGCATATAGGGAGAGTGCCATGTTTTGGTCAGAACGGTCTGTAGACGCTGAGGTAGAAGCGCCCCCCATCGTATATTGCTTCGACCGGATTTGTCTTTAAAGCTGAGGAGCCATGACTCTGGGACGGGACCCAGCGATGCCCAATGGACTTCTGTCGCTGTTTTGAGAAGGCTGAGAAGGGAGGTGGGAAGATTGCGGCTGAAAGGTATGAGCTGGGTCTACTGAGCTGGATATTGGACATACTGTCGCAACCCCAGAAAACTCTTCGATATGAAGCTATCATTCGTTCCAAAAGAGAGGAAGGAAGCATTACTGGAAGTAGCAGCCATACTGGAACGCTATTGGCTCCAAAACCTATGACGTCACACACGATATACTGCGCTTTTGCGCTTTTAGATTCTGATTGAGAATGTCAGAGTTTCAGCAGGCAGATATCGTGTGCTGTTACGCTGTGACTACCGCTTGTATCTGTTGGTGGCGCGACCAAACGCGCTTGCCGGTGTGTGAACTAACTAATTCCCTGCTGTGAACCTGGAGGAAGATCGTCTTGGCGCAGCAACGCTGTTTACACCACAATCTTTCAAGCGTGTGTGATGAGACGCCTAAACACGCCTCTTCATTGCTTAAGGCTTTTCTGATATTGCGACATATGTCTTTTGACTCCTGAGAGAACCGTTACGGGGTGGCGAAATGTGTGACGCAACTTTCACATTCGGCCAAAGAGGAAGTCACTTCTTCCAGTGCACAACGAGGCGCGAAGTGTTAGTGCGAGATAGCAAGCATGTCGAATGTGAGATCACTAACAAGTTGCAAGTACCCGGCTTCCTTCGAAACTCACATCCTTTCTCTCCTCGTCTCAAATCCAGAAGGTCCATCATGTCGCTCTCGGCTTCCAGGACAGCTACCTTATCACGTGGCGTGATCACGCTGGTTTAAACCGCATAGACAGTTTTGGCCTGCCGGAGGAGCTGGTAGACTTCCTGTATACCCGGAATCCCCAAGGGCAATTTACCCGCAATGTCCCCGCGATACGCTGCGTGCTAGGACCATATAATGCTTCCTTCTTCGTGCACGACTCTTCCGCGTATCTGTGGATGAGTATTCCGGATGGCCTTCTGAACGCCCTACAGTCTCGCATCAAAGATGGGTCTTGGGTGGACAAGCCACGCATTGTGGCGCTTGGCGCAGACGACAACTTCCTCTTGATCACTGAAAAGAATATTGCCATCTGGGACCTAGAGAACTACAAAGCTGTTTCTGGTATGCTTGAACGTGCTCGTGCCCAAGCTCTTGGTATCCGTGACATCCAGAACATTGTCTTACATCCTCACCGCTACGGCTGCTTTGTGGCGCAGTCCAAAAACGGCGCTCTGAAGCATGAGAATTTACCGCCTCACCAACGGTCTGGAATAGCCAACATGGCCGACCCGGTGCTGCGAGATACAGAAAGTTTGACAAGGAAGACAGTCCAACGTCGAGAAAGCGACAGGCAGGAAAGCGTACAAAGAACGCAGAGTCCGCTGCAGGAACGAGCAAGGATCAAAAGAGAATGGAGTGAGAACAGTCACAAGTATACGGCCCAGTCGAAGGGCCTCAAGCTCAGCCTGAGCATCAGTATTGGGGGACTGGCAAGAATGCTGGGATGATAAGTGGTCGTTATGCGATTACTGCAGTTAGAGGTTCACCGGACGTAATTTCCGTGTATAGGGTCAGGCTGGATTTTTGTTGAGTTTCGAATCAGACCGAGCTTCGCCGTCAATGAAAGCGTTCTGAGTTCGAAGGTTGCTCTAACCACGCAAACGCAAGGCACGCAGAACCTGCAATGCCCTGCTTGTTGCGGGTCGGAAAACGAGTGCTCTGGCTGGCGAATGCAAGACGTGCGGGAACTAGAATGAAATACCTGCCCCGCTTCGGTATGCTCGTTGGGAAGTTTCTTGGATTTTTTTTCTGATCGAAGATTGCAAGTCGGAACCATACTATCTGTTAAGTGTTGCAAAGGCAGCACTGGGTAAATATCCCAGTACCTAATCTCAAACCCTAAAACATCATGCACGTTGTGCTTCTGGATCCCTCTAATCAGAATACACAAGGCAAGCAAAACAACGAAATGCTCTATTTGTTGCGTTTTGGTGTTCACCTATTCGATAATTCTCGGTGTTTGCCATCCCAGGAGATCGTGAGTTAGTCGGAACGCGAAACAACATGCCTGTTGCGTTTCGGAATTTAGGCCTGCTAGATAGGAAGGTTCGTCTTTGAGGAGCTGGGTGCATGCAGCCTCTCAGCACAATCCCAACCCCCTCCATCGAAGTCTGGTAGCTTGCACAGTAGCGCTGACAATCAATGACGAGATGCATATAGCATACGGCGCACACAGCCTATGAGCATTGGCATTTCTGTCTTTTGTCGTCGGTCAAGCTGCGAGTCAGCCAAAGGATACTAAAGCACTGTGACGTGCGCCATTGTGGAAGACAGCTGGCTCGGCTGCATCCGCAAGGCTACAGAAGTGTCATACATGAGTCAGTGACACTGACAGCTCTTCGTACACATGGAGAACGGAAGTCTTGGAGACCTTCTTCCGGCGGAATTAGAGCTGTGTTTGTGGCAAGAACTGGCAAGCTCGGAGAGTAATATTACTTTTTGTCCGCGTACGACCACGACAACCATGAAGTTGTGCAGGGGCATCGCACGAAGACAGCCATATTGGTGAATTGCAGCATGGCGGAGCAGCTCCGGGTCACTCGTCCGGATCCAGATTGCGAGCCTGTTGTGGACAAGCTTTTCGGCAGAGACCGAGAAAGGATCGACGCCTTCACAATTACGGAGATCTACACAGGCCTTCTATCGCTTCCTAACTGGGTGGCTTGCAATTATTTTGGTTGTGTCAGAACTTCTAGACTTGCGGACTGCTTGCAGAGGCGCCTTGTCTCCCTGATGCTGTGCAGAAGACCACGCAATGGCTTTCCGCAGACATCCGGATCAGGAACGACGTCATCACATCAACGTTCACAACTCCGCTCGGCGCCCAGTGACCAACATCTTTAGTGCGCGAGTCTGGAGCAACAACGCGTCTGTAAGCGCGGATTCAAGCTCGGTTCACGCTGAGATTCCCGTCATAGCGTGCTTGTTTTTCCAGATCTGCCCTATCGGATGGAGCGTCACACAGACGCCCAACTCGTCCGTTTTCAGCGCGAGAGCTAACTGCGGCTCATGTATGGATCCGTGATCCGAATAAAGTCGGCATCTGTGCATTGATGTAATCATGGGGATGGGGTTCAATTCGTTTATTATACTGCAACGGCGCGCGATCGATATCAGCTACGCCTTGCTGCTTCCAGTGCATCTGTTGTTCGTTGCCGGTCACGGCTGAGCATCACCAATCTCGCGGTGACTTCACCAGCATGTCGTCCAGCAATCAGGTGATCGAGAACACCACTACTACTTCGAGTTACAACAACCAAACAAGTTCTGGATCACAGCAGCACACATCAGAGCATGCCAACCCTTTTGATGGCATTCTTCGTACAGCGTCCGGCCGCGAAACCTATTATCCTGATGGCCACCAATCTTCCGATCACACGCATGCCAACAGCTCAACAGCAAGTGGTAGCTATGGTCTTTTCCCCAGCACTGAAAAGCGAGACACACAGACATCTGGCAGTATCATAGCAGGCGGGCTAGCTACCGCTGGTGTTGCTGGCGCCGGTGCCGGGCTTTTCAGCGGTTCTGGGAGACATGGAAATCCAGAACACAACAATGATTACTTTCAGAACGGAAGAGAAGATCAGGTGCCTCTTGAGAAGGTAGTCACGCGTACTTCGAGCAATTCCTCGTTCACTCGATATGGGTCCAATGGTCTGCCTCATAACAGGAAAGAGACCAAAGCATCAGATACCGACGGCAGCGATGGCTCCCCTATGGAGCGTACAGTTACACGACCCGAGATCGATCCAGAAGAGAGGAGAAACCTTCAGCGCGCCCTCACCAGCATGAGCATGTCCCGACAAGCGACCCGCCACAGCATTGCCGATCCCAACGATCCATCAATGGACCCTTCCAGCGACTCCTTCGACCTCAGGAAATTCTTGCGCTCTTTTAGGCATTATCTGGAGGGAGAGGGTGTTGAGATGAAACAGCTCTCGGTCGTTTACAAGGATCTCAACGTGTATGGATCCGGCGCAGCATTGCAATTGCAGAAAACAGTTACAGATATGCTTCTGGCGCCCATTCGACCACAGGAATTCATCAGCTTTGGCAAGAAGGAGCGCAAACAGATTTTACGCAGCTTCGATGGTATCATCAAGGCTGGCGAGCTGTGCGTCGTCCTCGGTCGACCTGGATCCGGGTGCTCAACTCTCCTCAAGGCTCTGACTGGGGAACTTCATGGTCTTGACACCGATGATTCTGTGATCCATTATAACGGTATTGAGCAGCACAAAGTCATCAAGGAGTTCAAAGGCGAGACAGTCTACAACCAAGAGGTACTTCGCATATACAACGCTCTTTGACGTTCGCTGACCATCCATCACTAGGTTGACAAGCACTTCCCGCATCTGACAGTCGGTCAAACCCTGGAGTTTGCAGCAGCCGTTCGTACACCATCGCACCGTCCCCACGAGACTTCCCGCAAAGATTTTGCCAGATATTCTGCGCAAGTCGTCATGGCTGTCCTCGGTCTAAGTCACACTTATAACACCAAGGTCGGTAACGACTTCGTACGCGGTGTCAGCGGTGGAGAGAGGAAGCGTGTCTCAGTCGCCGAGATGCTGCTTGCGGGCGCGCCTTTCGCTGCATGGGACAACAGCACAAGAGGACTAGACTCGGCAACAGCACTCAAATTCGTCCGCTCGCTACGTGTCGGCTCTGATATGACTGGTGGCGCTGCTGCGGTTGCGATTTATCAGGCATCACAGTCTGTATACGACTGCTTCGACAAAGCAGCAGTTCTCTACGAGGGCCGTCAGATCTACTTTGGACCTGCTAACAAGGCACGAGATTTCTTTGAGCGCCAGGGCTGGTACTGTCCCCCGCGTCAGACTACAGGTGATTTCCTGACAGCGGTTACGAACCCTGATGAGCGACAGCCTGTCAAAGGACACGAGAACAAGGTTCCCCGTACACCAGATGATTTCGAGAAGTACTGGCGCGATTCTCCTGAATATCAGAGTCTGCAAAAGGAGATTAAGGAATTTGAGGAGGAGTACCCCGTTGGAGAGCACACGACGCTGCATGAGTTCCGTCAGAAGAAGAACTACATTCAAGCTAAGCATGCTCGACCTAAATCTCCCTACTTGATCAGCATTCCCATGCAGGTCAAGCTCAACACTGTCCGTGCGTACCAGCGCATTTGGGGCGACTTTGCCTCTACTGCCACACAGGCTATGCTCAATCTGATCATGGCTCTCATCGTCGGTTCCATCTACTACGGTCACTCGAAAGGCACGAGCTCGTTCCAGGGAAGAGGTGCTGTTCTCTTCCTGGCTGTGCTCTTTAACGCATTGACATCAATTGGCGAGATCAGTGGGTTGTATTCTCAAAGGCCTATCGTTGAGAAGCACAATTCGTATGCTTTCTATCACCCGGCAACAGAAGCTATAGCGGGTATCGTCGCAGACATACCGGTTAAATTCTTGCAGGCAACCGTCTTCAACATTGTGTTGTACTTCCTCGCAGAGCTCCGATACACTCCTGGACAATTCTTTTTATACTTCCTGGTCACTTACGTTGCTACCTTTGTCATGGCCGCCATCTTTCGCTCTACAGCTGCCTTGACGAAGACAGCATCACAAGCTATGGCACTTGCGGGAATCTTGGTTCTTTTCCTGGTCATTTACACTGGCTTCGTCATCCGCATTCCGTCCATGCACCCATGGTTCTCCTGGATTCGTTGGATAAACCCCGTATTCTACGCTTTTGAGATCCTGGTTGCGAACGAGTTTCACGGGGTCAACTACCCTTGTGATCAGTTCGTTCCCTCCGGACCAGGCTATACGTTGAATGGAGACTCGTTCATCTGCAGTGCGCAAGGCGCCCGGGCTGGACAGACTTTTGTATCCGGCGATGCCTTCATTCAAGTTGCGTACGAATATTCATGGTCCCATGTCTGGCGTAATTTCGGCATTCTCATCGGTTTCTTGATCTTCTTCATGGTTCTTTACTTCATCGCTGTTGAGGTCAACTCATCTACCTCCAACACTGCCGAGCAGCTCGTCTTCCAAAGGGGCCATGTCCCCGCTTACATGTTGGAGAAGGGAGGCAAGCAATCTTCAGATGAGGAGTCTGCAAAGCCTGCTGCTGGTACCGAAGGCGGTGCTGGCGATGTCAGCGCTGTCGAGGAGTCCAAGGGTATCTTCACGTGGAGGGATGTTGTATATGACATTGAGATCAAGGGCGAGCCTCGACGTCTATTGGATCATGTTTCAGGGTTTGTCAAACCCGGTACGCTCACGGCGCTTATGGGCGTCAGTGGTGCGGGCAAAACGACCCTCCTCGACTCCCTTGCTCAAAGGACTACAATGGGTGTCATCACTGGTGACATGCTCGTGAATGGAAAGCCCTTGGACCCCAGTTTTCAGCGTTCTACAGGATACGTTCAGCAGCAAGATCTCCACCTTGAGACCAGCACCGTTCGCGAGGCACTTCGTTTCTCTGCTGTCCTGCGCCAACCAAAAGCAGTGCCCAAACAGGAGAAGTACGACTACGTTGAAGAGGTTATTAAGATGTTGAATATGGAGGATTTTGCGAACGCCGTTGTTGGTGTTCCTGGCGAGGGTCTTAACGTGGAACAGCGTAAGCTTCTTACCATTGGTGTTGAGCTGGCAGCCAAGCCTAAGCTTTTGTTATTCCTCGACGAGCCTACGTCTGGTCTTGACAGCCAGAGTTCCTGGTCCATCATCTCCTTCCTTCGTAAGCTTGCCTCAGCTGGCCAAGCTATCCTGTGTACTATCCATCAGCCCAGTGCTATCCTATTCCAGGAGTTCGACCGCCTTCTATTCTTGGCAAAGGGAGGCAAGACCGTTTACTTTGGCGAGATCGGAGAAAACTCTCACGATCTGCTTCACTACTTCGAGAACAATGGTGCTCGCAAGTGTGGAGAGGACGAGAACCCTGCAGAATATATGCTCGAGATTGTGAACGCTGGCAAGAACGATCAAGGCGAGGACTGGTTTGAGGTTTGGAAAAAGAGCGAGGAAGCCAAACAGGTACAACGCGATATCGACAAGATCCACGAAGAAACCCAACACTCCGACCTCAACATCGCCGAGGAGACAGGCGGCACCGAGTTTGCCATGCCACTTTGGACGCAGATCTGGGAATGCACCTATCGTGTGTTTCAGCAGTACTGGAGGATGCCTGAATACGTCCTTGCTAAGATCCTTCTTTGCACTGTCGCGGGCCTCTTCATTGGATTCTCGTTCTACGGCGCCGACAGCACGCAGGCCGGCATGCAAAACATCATCTTCAGTGTTTTCATGCTGACTACCATCTTCTCCTCGCTTGTGCAGCAGATTCAGCCGCTCTTCATCACTCAGCGCAACCTTTACGAGAGTCGTGAACGTCCCAGCAAGGCCTACTCCTGGATCGCTTTCATGATTGCCAACATCGTGGTCGAGATACCATACGGCATAGTCGCTGCTGTTCTCATGTTTGCATCCTTCTACTACCCGGTAGTTGGCGCTGGCCAGTCATCTGTTCGCCAGGGACTGGTTCTCATGTTCTCCATCCAGCTTCTCGTCTACACCTCATCTTTTGCAGCTATGACCATCGCCGCGCTACCGAACGCCGAGACAGCTTCTGGTCTGGTTTCGCTCCTCACGCTGATGTCGATTCTCTTCAACGGTGTTTTGCAAACTCCCGATAACCTTCCAGGATTCTGGCTCTTCATGTATCGTGTTTCGCCGTTTACATACTGGATTGGCGGTATTGTTGCCACAATGTTGTCAGGTCGAGAGGTGGTCTGCAGCTCTTCAGAAGTACTTGTATTTGACCCACCATCGGGCCAGACTTGTGGTCAATACCTCACCGCGTACGCTGAGGCTGCCATGGGTACTATCCAGAACCCAGACGCCACCTCTTCGTGCCAATATTGTGCTATCTCAAACTCCGACCAATTTCTGGCTAGCGTCAATATCTACTACAGTGAGCGCTGGAGGAACTTTGGCATTTTATTTGCCTTCATTTCTTTCAACGTTTTTCTTGCTCTGCTCACCTACTGGCTGTTCAGAGTCGTCAACCTCAAGAACTTCACTGCGAAGTTCCATAAGACTAAAAAGGGCGCAAAAGCAAAGGGGACTGCCGAAAAGGCAGCAGATGGTGTCGGCAACGCGGCGCGCCAAGGTGCGCATCCTGGAAACCGGTCTGGAGAGAAGGACACCGCTTGATCGGGATGGGCATGTGTGGGGCCCGATGTTTTCTTGTTTTGTCATTGCCGTTGAGGCTCAATTTCTAGATCCACTTTTGTTCGGGCCATTGTCGTCCATTCTGTCCGAGCGTCGTTGTTTTTTGATCTTTAGACGTTAGTAACGTCTAACACATACAAATAATCATTAATCCAATGTCGACTTATTGTGCGGCACCTTTTGCATTCACGACTGCGATCCTCGCCATCAAGATGTGGCAATATTCCAACATCAATGAATCGTCTTTCGGCAATTGGATTGCGGAGAAGGTCTGGGCATGTTGGGGAAATGGCAGTGGGGTCATGCGTCCGACTTCGACTCTCTACAGCTGGGGTGCCATTCCCATCGTGAACGAGGATTGCCTTTCTACCTGCCATAACCACGGCTGAACGTCGGTGGAGCCCCGCATTTGATGCAAAGATTGCGATCCGACTTCACGAGGATGCGCGGCTTTCCTCCGATGGATAGGAACCGACTCCATGGCAGGATCCTCGGAAAACCTTATCACGCAGTCCGGTACAACACCGGCAGTTGGGCGCGCGGGGAGTTTTGTGTGGGGACGGAGCGGAGTGACGCATGCTGGGGAAGAGGTTTGCGGGTGGAATCCTTGATTCGAGCCTAGCGATGCCTGAACGGGAGCTAGTGCATATAATGGTAACGAAGGTTTTGCAAGCCACGAGCGCGCGAGACGAGGCTCTGCGGACACACAGACCAAACACGATGTCACGGCAACGGGCCCCGGCTCTTTCGAGCAACGCTTGGTGGTGAACAAGGACGCGGATATTGGCAGCCTGTACGGTTGTGGCGGTCATGGACAACGCTGCCTTTCCGCTGTCACGAATCGTAAGAGAAGGGCTGATGATGGTGTGTGCGGAGGTGAGCACCTGACAAGATGGAGAAGTCCGTTCGAGAAGAAAGACGAAGAACTGTTGTGAGATCTCCACAAAGAGGTTTGACAGAGACGACCATCCAAAGTCGGTCATATATATTCAACCCATTCTGAGCGTTGACGATCACTGTGCCTCGAATGCGCGGTTTCGACTCGGCGTGCGGACGTTGTTCAGTGAACCCGTTGGCACGAGTCACACGAGTCATGCGCCATCAACGACTGCCGAAGCGGCTTCCAAGACTCAATAACACGCTACAGTACGCCTTGGCGGTGCTTCTCCAGCCTTGGAATGACGTTTGGAGCCCCAGAATCAGAGCCTCCACCCCATCTTTCTCTCCACACGGGCAAACTTCGGGTCGGCACCTTGGTACTAACATGTAGACTACCATGGGTATTGAATTGCCGACCCGACGAGGTGTGGACGTGCTTCTGGTACAGTGCAGTATATAAGGGCCGGTATGGACGATGGTTGTGAAGAACAAGGCATTCTCAACTTGTCCATCTCACACCATGGCAGCCCTTCTTTCAGCGCTTGCAGTCTTGACTGTTGTCAACGCTCAGGCATATGACTCCGGTTCAAGGGCCGAGGATGCATTCTCGTATGTTCAGCCTCTGAACACGACCATCCTCAATGAATATGGCTCCTCTCCGGCTGTGTACCCTTCTCGTAAGCACTTCCCCAACTGGTAACCATGACAGAGACTAACGAGACGTAGCCAAGGTCGCCGCAAACGCAACTGGCGGTTGGGAGGATGCCGTTACAAAGGCCCGTGCTTTTGTTGACAAGCTCACTATTGAAGAGAAGGCGGACATGGTCACTGGTCAGGCCGGACCTTGCGTCGGTAACATTGTTGCCATTCCTCGTCTTGGCTTCCAAGGTCTTTGCTTGCAGGATGGACCTCTGGCTATCCGTGTTGCCGACTATGCCAGTGTCTTCTCGGCTGGTGTTTCCGCTGCCGCATCGTGGGATAGAACCCTGATGCACGAGCGTGGTTACGCTATGGGCCAGGAGTTCAAGGCTAAGGGTGCCCACGTGGCTCTGAGTCCTGTTGCTGGACCTCTGGGTCGTTCCGCCTATGCTGGGCGTAACTGGGAAGGCTTCGCAGCCGATCCCTACCTTACGGGTGTTGCCATGGAAGAGACCATCACTGGCCACCAGGATGCTGGTGTTCAAGCAACAGCCAAGCACTACATTGCGAACGAGCAGGAGACTATGCGCAACCCAATCTACACCGTAAATGGAACTACCACCGACACGGACTATGCTGCTCTATCTGCCAACCTGGATGACCGCACCATGCACGAGCTGTACTTGTGGCCATTCGCAAACGCTGTCAAGGCAAAGGCTGCCTCCTTCATGTGCAGTTACCAGCGCATCAACGGCTCTTACGGCTGCCAGAACTCTGCCACCCAAAACGGCCTGCTCAAGACTGAGCTTGGTTTCCAAGGGTATATCATGTCTGATTGGGGTGCGGTCCACAGTGGTGTTGCGTCCATCGAGGCCGGTTTGGATATGAACATGCCCGGAGGCCTTGGCGCATACGGTCAAGCTTTCGGTGCTCCTTCATTCTTCGGTGGCAATGTCACCTTGGCCGTAAACAATGGCACTGTCGATGTTGCTCGCGTCGACGACATGATCGTACGCATCATGACTCCTTACTATTGGCTCGGCCAGGACAAGGACTTCCCCACCATTGACCCCAGCACCCCCGCGCTTAACACCTTCTCCCCTGTTAACACATGGACTCGCGAATATAACTTGACAGGCGAGAGCAGCCGCGACGTCCGTGCCGACCACAGTAAGCTCATCCGCAAGCATGGTGCTGCCGGAACTGTTCTTCTCAAGAACACTGGTGGTCTCCCGCTCAAGAGCCCTCGCAACATTGCAGTATTCGGTAACGATGCTGCTGAGCCTTCTAAGCAGCTGAACCAGAAGAACTACGAATTCGGAACCCTTCTTGCTGGTGGTGGCTCTGGCACCGGCCAGGTCTCCTCTCTTGTCACCCCTCTGCATGCCATCCAGGAGCGCGCTGCCGCGAACGGTACCAAGCTTGTCCAGTACTTCCTCAACAACACCGAGATCATCGAGAGCGATCTCGACGACCTCTGGATCGGCGAGCTCCCCAACGTCTGTATCGTCATGCTCAAGACCTGGGCTGAAGAGGCCGCCGACCGTGAGCACCTCAGCGTCGACTGGCAGGGCAACTACGTCGTCGAGAACGTCGCCTCCAAGTGCAACAACACCGTCGTCGTTACCCACTCCTCCGGTATTAACACCCTCCCCTGGGCCGACCACGAGAACATCACCGCCATCCTTGCCGCCCACTACCCCGGCGAGCAATCCGGCTACTCCCTGACTGACATCCTATACGGCGACGTCAACCCCAGCGGTCACCTGCCGTACACCATCGCGCTCAACGGTTCCGACTACAACGCCCCTCCTACCACCGGTATCAACACCACCGGCTACTACGACTGGCAGTCGTGGTTCGACGAGAAGCTCGAGATTGACTACCGCCACTTCGACGCCCGCAACATCTCCGTCCGCTACGAGTTTGGCTTCGGCTTGTCGTACACCACCTTCAACATCTCCGACGTCCAGGCCGAGGCTGTCGATGACAAGATCACTGCGCACCCCGAGGACCGCCCCATCATGCCCGGCGGCAACCCTGCGCTCTGGGAGTGCATCTACAACGTCACCATCTCGCTGGCCAACAGCGGTGATGTCGCTGGCGCCAGTGTTCCCCAGCTGTACGTCGGATTCCCCGATAGCACACCTGCTGGTACCCCACCCAAGCAGCTGCGTGGCTTCGAGAAGGTGTACCTGGAGGCTGGCGAGAGCCAGACTGTTGGTTTCGAGCTCATGCGCCGTGACTTGTCCTACTGGGATATTATCAGCCAGCAATGGGTCATCCCCGAGGGCGAGTTCACTTTCTACCTTGGCTTCAGCAGCAGAGATATTGTTGAGGCCAAGAAGGTTACTGTGCTCAGTGCATAGATTTGCGTGTTTGATGATTAGCGAGTATGTAATGATTATAGTATGATAATGATGAAGAACACTTTTAAACCATACCGTCTCTTACACCGCCTCTGTAGCATACTGGATGCTTAAAGCATAGTGTCTGCTAAACACATGAGCCATCACATAGCTTCAGAGTCCGAAGTGTGTATGACATTACGATACATGGAAGCCCGAATGCCTTAGCGAGAATTCTGGCGCGAGGCTGTGCGTACGTGTAATGGACTTGCGGCTTAGCTGCCCGACTTAAGTGATGTGGCTGCGCAGCTACGTGTCGATCATGAGTGTTACCTGCTGTGGTACTTTAGCCGAGGGCTGCCTCCAGGGCTGTCTCCGTCGGTCTGCATTTATCTACTATCTTACAACGGCTGATCCGACCACCGCTTTTCGAAGCTCACATGGCGCAAGTGTGCGACAACAAGCGTCTGGATCTCGGCAATAGTACGAATACAAGAGTCATTCAGATCGATCGCAATTATGCGGCGATGTCAGATGGAAAGCACACCATTGCCTATAAGATTCGGGTCATCTCCGTCGATGATGCGATTCCATACACTGCAGTCTCATACATGTGGGGCGATCCCACGTGTGAGCGTGAGATTCTCCTTGATGGGAGGCCGTTCTTAGTTCGCTCCAACTTCTTCGATCTCCTGGAGACAATTAGTGAGGAAGGCAGCGATGACGTATACTGGATCGATGCTTTATGCATAAACCAGGTGGATACGAAGGAGCGTACCCATCAGGTGAGACTGATGGGGCAAATATATGCTTCTGCGGATCATGTACTGGTGTGGCTTGGGAAAGGAGATGACGAACTCTGGCAGGCCATGGAAGGCCTAAATGAGGAGCCACTCCATGACTACGAGCGTTTGTTCCAGCCTAAACCAAAGAGCGGCCCTAGGAGGTTTGAAAGGCCATAGAAGACCTAAAGGAGAAACAACTCCGTCGCGATGAGTATTTTTCCAGTCCAGAGAAGATCGACCCTGGGAGGTTTGGGAGATACGCAGAGGTTTTGACGCTCGTCTCACAGCATCCTTACTGGCAACGGGCCTGGATTATGCAGGAGGTAATTTTGGCCAAAGAAACTTCCATCCGCTGTGATACCCATGTCATCTCCGAAAATATATTGTCTGGGTATCTTCTATCAATGGCAGCCGACACTTTGTGGTATGGCTCAGCGAACATCAGTCCAGCATATGAAGGGAGACAGCGGATCGTCAACCGGAGCATAGCAGTCAAAATTTTGAGAAAGCGGCTGCTGTGGCATACGGATATGAGACTTTATATCTATCCTTAGGAGAACTTTGAATACAAAGTGAAGTGTTCGGATGTCCAAAACCGCATACACTCGATAATCGCGTTTATGAGTCCGGCAAAACGTATTGTCCCAGATTACGACAAAGCTAGCTCCGAGTTGTTCAATGATCTGGTCTCTCAGCTCCAGTACGGAAATAGCCGGGCACATTCCGTGAGCTTAGTGTGGAATCTACTACATGTTCTTAATCTGGAAGATGATGATGAAACAATGCAGCAGTGCCTACAAAAGTGGGAATCTCAGGGGATACTTGAATTTGTTTTGGCACATAGAGTCAAGGCTGGATAGACCACACAGTTTACAAGACCTTTGCGAAGCCTACTAAAGATCCTTGATCTAGAAGGTGACTGAACGCTTGGAGCGATAAACAGTATATGATAGTACAATCAAAATATATCTCAAATTGTACTCTAAAATGGGGGTTCGAAGACTAAACTGCATCCCGCCAGATTATTCAGCGCTGACAACCGCAGGGTAGGTGCAGTCAATGAATTCGGTACAATGGAAGCTCAATTTCAGATTGTTACTGACCGTAAAAAAGTCAAGTCTGAATGCCCTGCTTAGTACTAAATCCTGCTTCCAGATGGCGGTGTCACATAAATGCGGCCACGGTATCGGCCAGGTACACCACAGATCAGCATATGCAAATCCGCACGACTGTGTATGTAGTCGCTTATAGCTTGAATAAAATAGCTTTGGTGGATGTAATCACGGGCCAGCAGTGGAACCGGATTGGTTGAAAAGGACGGCTGAGATCTGACCAAAGTACGGCTTAGCGAATTCCCAAGGTGCCAACTAGGCAACAGCAATTGTTACCAGCCTCATGGAGGTTGCTGACAGTCAACTGGAGACATGTCATACAAAAGAGAACATGATCGACCAAAATGCAGGCATCCAAGGACATATTTGCAGCGGGACGAAGCTCACCCTGAAGAACGGAGGCCTCCAACATGTGGAGTATGTCAGGCGTCCAGCTGACTATCTGCGTCTCGGGCTTTCCGAATAACTGGAACCGCAGACCAACAAGCTAATGGTAGCCAATCTTTGTGTACAGAATGCGAAGTTCTATGTGAAGGAGTGCAGGATGCCCGCCCATAAGACGTTCAGGCGGCTATGCAGCAGCCAGCGCGTCGTCTGATTGGTTTTCAGGTGGGCGCAGCACTGCACCGTGGAATCCTCGATACCTAACAACACCTAGCGCTCAGCCTGCCTCATTCATGCGGTAAGACTTGCGAGATTAATCTGCGACGGCGCGGCTGG